>Ga0209098_1000704_pt1 | contig 35156 bp, 32 predicted proteins | sample AD_JPNHW1_MetaG_FD_184429 | JGI IMG/M metagenome (GOLD analysis project Ga0209098, IMG submission 184429) | Active sludge microbial communities of municipal wastewater-treating anaerobic digesters from Japan - AD_JPNHW1_MetaG (SPAdes) (version 2) | ecosystem: Engineered > Bioreactor > Anaerobic...
TGCTTCGCCCGGATACTGGAACGCGACCGCGAGAACAACTACGCCCTAGTCGGCCTTGGAGACGCCTCGCGGAAGCGGGGTGCCTACCGCGAGGCCGTTGACCACTACAAGAAGTGCCTCATCTACCATCCGGGCAACAACTACGCCCTTTTCGGCCTGGCCGATTGCTACAAGGCCCTGAACCAGTACCAGAAGGCCATTGAGATCTGGGAACAGTATCTCCTCCATGACAACAAGAACATCACCGTCCTCACGCGGGTGGCGGACGCCTACCGCAAGGTGAGGGATTTCAGGAAGTCCAAGGCGATCTACCTCCGCGTCCTCGAGATGGAAGCGGACAACCCCTACGCCCTCATCGGCCTCGGCCACCTCCACTACGACTTCAAGGAATACAAGGACGCCCTCGGCTACTGGCAGCGCATGGTCGAGCTGCAGAAGGCCGATGTCGATATACGCGTCCTTACATCCATAGGCAACTGCTACCGCAAGCTCAAGCAGTTCGAGCAGGGCATCCCCTACTTCGAGCAGGCCCTCGGCAAGGAGCCGGACAACTTCTACGCCCTCTTCGGCCTCGCCGACTGCTACCGCGGAACGGGAAGACCCAACATGTCCCTCGATTTCTGGAACCGCATCCTCGGCAAGGACAACCGCAACAAGGTCATCCTTACCCGGGCGGGCGACGCCTATCGCAGCATGGGCGAGTACGAGGAAGCCGCCAAGTACTACGAGAAGGCCCTAAACATCGAGTTCGACGTCTACGCCGTACTCGGCCTCGCGGTCATCGCGAGGATGCAGGGCAAGTACGAGGAGGCCATCACCTCGCTCAGGAAGCTCATCCAGAACGACCCCAAGAACTACCGCCTCTACCTCGAGCTCTCCGAGTGCTATGTCGCCACGAACGAAAGGCAGCGGGCCCTCGAGACCCTCTCGGACTTCCAGCGCCTCGGCATCAGGAACGTCTACATCCAGGACGCGGTGGCGAAGCTCCAGCGCGGCTGATGGAACGTTTCCTCACCGGCCTGACGGCGGCCGAGATCCAGGAGGCCTGCTCCTTCCCCGAGGCGTATCGGGGAAGGCAGGTCTACCGCTGGCTCGCCCGCGGCGCCTCGTCCTTTGACGCGATGAGCGACCTTCCGAAGGACGAGCGCGAACGGCTTTCGGCCCTCTTTCCCCGCCTTTACTCCTCGGAGGTCTCCGCCGAGCTTCCCGATCCCGACGGCTCCCTCAAGCTCCAGGTACGGCTCCGCGACGGGGCCGCCGTGGAATGCGTCCTCCTCGAGGACATCGAGGGGCGCAAGACCGCCTGCCTCTCGAGCCAGGTGGGCTGCCCCATGGGCTGCGCCTTCTGCAAGACCGGCAGCCTCGGCTACCTCCGCGACCTCGGCTCCGACGAGATCCTCGAGCAGTTCCACTTCCTCGAGGCCCGCAAGGGCCGTATCGCCAACGTCGTCTTCATGGGCATGGGCGAACCCCTCCTCAACCTCTCCGAGGTGAGGCGGGCCATCGCCGTCATGACCGATCCCGACGGCATCGGCCTCTCCCGGAGGAAGGTCACCATCAGCACCTCGGGCGTGGTGCCCGGCATCCTCGACCTCGCTCAAGCCGGACCCGCCGTCCGCCTCGCGGTGTCGCTCACCGCGGCCGAGGACGGCCTCAGGTCCGAGCTCATGCCGGTCAACCGGAAATGGAACCTCGCGGCCCTCAAGGAGGCCCTCCTCGCCTACCAGGCGAAGACCGGCGAGCGCATAACGCTGGAAGCTGCCCTCATGGGCGGCAGGAACTCGGGGACCGAATCGGCCCGAGCCCTCGTCGAATGGGCGCGCGGTCTCCAGGTCCAGGTCAACATCATCCCCTGGAACAAGGTGCCGGGACTCGACTTCACGGAGCCCACGCGCGCCGAGCTCGAAGCCTTCCTTGCCGTCCTCGAAGCAGCCGGCCTCGAGGCCTCGCGCCGCATGCGCCGCGGCCGCGGCGTGAGCGGGGCCTGCGGACAGCTCGGGGATACGCTGAAGCGGCCCTGATGGCAGGCCCGCGGCCACGGTACCGCGCGACTGCGCCGTGCGGGGCGACGGGCTTGAGTCCCAAGGGCCTACTCGCGGCCGCGCCTCGCCTGGGCCAGCTTCTCCTTCCGCAATAGTCTTTCCTTCCTCGAATCGAGCTCGCGGGCCCTCATCGCCCCTTCGGTGCCTTCTTCCGCGCGCCTGACCCAGGATAGCGCAGCACGATAGTCATGCTCGCAGTGTTCGAGGTACTTCGCCCTCTCCACCTTGCCGTCGAAGCCGGCACCGAGGAACTCCTGGATGCGTGCCCTGTCTCCGATCCGGCCACTCCTGCCGTAGCGTCTCGAGAGGAGGATGGCCGCCCTCTCGTTTCCGTCCCTGGCAGCGGCCTCGAGGAGGGCCTCGCCCTCGACGGCCCGTCCGAGGGCGACGAGGCAGCGCCCGAGGCCGGCCCGGTCGAGTCCCCCGTCGTCCGCATGGTCCAGGGGCGAGGCGAAGATGGCCGCCTCGAACGCGAGGAGGGCCGCGAGGGTGGCCACATCCGAAGCGTTGTGCGACATCACGAGATCCATCCGTCCCTCCTCGCCCCGCGAGAGATAGGCGAACCAGAGGGCGGGAATGAGGCTGCCCGGCACGTCGGGTCCGCGGTCCTTCCCGAGGACGGCTTCCTCGAGGAGGCCGAGCGATGCGCCGCCATGGACGCTCCTCCAGAGGCGGCGCGAGACATGGAGGAGGTCGAGGTGCCGCGCCTCGAGGGGGGGCGCGAGGCCGTTCATGACGCAGCGCGTGCGCAGGAGGGGGAGGTCGAAGGACTTGCCGTTGTAGGTGACGAGGGTTGCATCGGACCCGAGGGCCTCGAGTATGGTCGAGATGAAGAGGGGCTCTCCCGGATAGTCGGCGAGGAAGACCTGGGTGACCGCGAGCCCGCCCTCCGATGGCCACCCGATGGCGGCGAGGAAGGCCAGGGTCCCCGTACCGCCCGAAAGCCCCGTAGTCTCGAGGTCGAAGAAACGGAGCGACTCCGTTTCGGCGGCGATCGATGCGCCCGGGTCACGGGGCTCCAGGGCCGCCGCGCGGCCGAGAAAGGGGGCGGCATCCAGGACTTCCGGCAGGTCGAGATCGAAACGGATCTCCCTGCGATAGACGAACTCGTCCAGCCTCTCCCAGCCCGCGAGGAAGGACGGAGCGGCGCGGGGGAGCCGGGCGTCTTCAGCGCGGGGCTGCGCGCCGCCTCCCGACTGGTTCGCGCGGATGCGCGAAAGGCGCGACTTAAGGTTGCCCGCCATCCTGGGCTCCGCCCGGGCCTTCGCCATCCGGCCCGCCCGCCAGCGATGCGAGGAAGGACGAGACGAGGTCCTTGATCTCCTTCGTCATCTCGCGCGATTCCGCACCCTGCACCGCCGTCCCCTCGGGCGCGAAATCCACGCCGATGCAGGAGGGGCAGCCGCCCTCGCAGGGACAGGCGCCGAGGCGCTCGAGGCCTGCGGAAAGGACCGATGAAAGGATGGATGACAGGCCCTCCGCGAGGCCCGTGCCGCCCGGGTAGCGGTCGAAGAGGTAGAGGGTCGGAACCTCGAAGTGGGGATCGCGGACCCGCTCCGAGATGCCGAGGTCATGGCTGTCGCACATGAGGAAGGCCGGGGCCATCTCGTGGAGGATGCGGCCCGCTCCGGCGAGGACGCCAGCCTTGAGCATCTCGTCGAGATGTCCGAGAGCCCGCCCTCCCCCGCTCGCCTCGTCGAAGACGAGGGCGAGGTAGCGGGTCTGCATCTCCTCGGAAGGGACATTGACCTCGCCATAGCCCACGTTCTCGTGGGTATGGAAACGGAGCTTTTTGTACTTCTCGACCTGGGTTCGGACGAGGACGTCGCCCAGGACCCATCGCAAGGCGGCGGGACCGGGACCGGGACGGAGGATGCCCGAGGCATCCTCCGTCAAGACTTCGAGGTCGGTCTTCGTCACCGCATCGGTCCAGAAGTCGACTTCCTTTTCCTCGACGAAGCAGGTCTTGTTCTCGAGGTCGAGCTTCTTCACGATGTACTGCCGGCCGAGGTGGATGTAGACCGCGTCGTCGAAGATGAGCTCCTTGGCGCTCGGCCTGTCCATCTCTCCGATGACCCTGGAACCGCCGCCCGTCCTGTCCACGATGACGATGTTGTCCGCGGTCGCCGAACGCAACGAGATTGAAGCCGAGGGGTAGGAGTCGGCAGACCAGAACCACCGCCCGCCTGTCCTGCGCACGATGCCCTCTTCCTCGAGGAAGCCGAGGGCCTCGGCCGTGTTCTCGGCCTCGTCCCCGGTCCGGGCCTTGCCGAAGGCCTCGCCCTCCTTGAACGGCAATTCGAAGGCGGCGCACTTCACATGATCGGTGTAGATGTAGGGATTGTCCGGATCGATGCGGGCCTGCTCGGGACTCCGGCCGAAGAAATACTCGGGATGGGCGATGATGTACTGGTCGAGGGGCGACGAGGAGGCCACGAGGAAGGCCACGGAAAGACCGCCGCGGCGTCCCGCCCTGCCCGCCTGCTGCCAGAAGCTCGCGAAGCTGCCCGGGAAGCCCGCCACGACGGCCGCGTCGAGGCCGCCTATGTCGATGCCGAGCTCGAGCGCGTTGGTCGACACCACTCCCTGGATCTCGCCCTCGCGGAGGCCCTTCTCGATGGCGCGCCGCTCGCTGGGGAGGAGGCCCGAACGGTAGGGGCTCACCTTGATGCGGGAGTTGTCCGTGTAGAGGTTGGCGAGGGATTCGGAGATGTAGGAGGCGATGAGCTCGACCTTGAGCCTCGAACGGGCGAAGAGTATGGTCTTCACGCCTTCGCGGAGGAGGGCGAGTGCGAGGCGCTCCGATTCGGTGGCGCTCGATTTCCTGATGCCCTGGACGGGGTCGACGAGGGGCGGATTGTAGAAGACGACGCGGCGTTCGCCCCGGGGCGCGCCATTCTCCGTGATCGCGGAGACCTCCTCCTCGACGAGGGCCGAGGCGAGCTCCGCGGGATTGCCGATGGTGGCCGAGGAGAGGATGAAGACGGGTTTGGCGCCGTAGAAGGCCGCGACGCGCTTCAAGCGGCGGATGACATCGGCGACATGGCTTCCGAAGACGCCGCGGTAGGCGTGCATTTCGTCGATGACCACGTAGCGGAGGCCCGAAAAGAAACGGATCCACTTGGCGTGGTTGGGGAGGACGCCTGCGTGGATCATGTCCGGGTTGGAGATGACGATGCGTCCGCCTTCGCGCGCGGCGACGCGCAGGGAATCGGGCGTATCTCCGTCGTAGGTGTAGACCTGGAGGGGAAGGCTGCCGCCCAGGGCCACCTCGTTGAGCTCCGACTGCTGGTCCTGCGAGAGGGCCTTGGTCGGGAAGAGGTAGAGGGCGCGGGCCTTCGGGTCCTCGAGGAGGGTCTGGACCACGGGCAGGTTGTAGCAGAGGGTCTTGCCGCTCGCGGTGGGCGTAACGACCACGGCATTGCGTCCCGAACGAACCGTATCGTAGGCCTTGCGCTGATGGGAATAGAGCCCGTCGTAGCCCTTGGAGGCAAGGGCGGCAAGGAGGCGCGGATCCAGGTCGTCCGGGAGGGGGGCCCAGACGGCATCGGCCGCGGGCATCGTCTCGATATGGGCTACATGGGGCGCGATGTCCGGCCGGGAGAGGATCCCGTCGATGATCCGGGTGGCGGAAGGATCGGTCATGGCTTATACTGTATAAACCAAACGGGGCGGGAGGTAAATCCTCGCGCAGCCCCGGTCAAGGAGCTCCTATGCCGAAAGTGCTTTCCATCGTGCTCGGAGGCGGCAAGGGCACGCGTCTCTTCCCCCTCACGAAGGACAGGGCCAAGCCAGCCGTTCCCTTCGGCGGCAAATACAGGATCGTGGACATTCCGATCTCGAACTGCATCAATTCGGGCTTCCGCCAGATCTACATACTCACCCAGTTCAATTCCGCGTCCCTCCACCTCCACCTCTCGAGGACCTACAGCTTCGACAGCTTCTCGCGTGGCTTTGTCGAGATCCTCGCGGCGGAGCAGACCCTCCAGCATTCAGGATGGTTCGAGGGGACGGCGGACGCCGTCCGCAAGAACCTCATCCATTTCAGGCCCCAGGAGCCGACCCACTACCTCATCGTATCGGGAGACCAGCTCTACCGTATGGACCTCTCCGACATGTTCCGCAAGCATGTCGAATCGGGCTGTGGCCTCACCATCGCCTCGACCTACGTCGACCGAGAGACCGCGAGCCAGCTCGGCATCATGAAGGTTGGCGCAGATTACCGCATCGAGACCTTCATGGAGAAACCGGGTCCGACCCGGGACATATCCGATTTCAAGGTGCCCCAGGAACTCCGCCTCGATCGCCGGACCCAGGGCAAGGACTACCTTGCGAGCATGGGCATCTACATCTTCGACGCGGCCCTCATGGAGAAGTCCCTCGAGGGCGACCTCAACGACTTCGGCAAGGAGATCATCCCCCAGATCCTTTCGAGCCAGCCCGTCAACGCCTACCCCTTCGGGGGCTACTGGGAGGACATCGGGACCATCAAGTCCTTCTACGAGGCCAACCTCGACCTATGCAGCATCAACCCGAACTTCAATTTCTACGACGAGGAACGCCCGATCTACTCCCACAAGCGCAACCTCCCCGCCTCGAAGCTCAACTACTGCACGATCAACCAGTCCCTCACCTCCGATGGCTGCATCATCACCAACTCGAGCCTCAACCGCTCCCTCATCGGAGTCCGTACCGTCATCGAATCGGGCGCGAGCCTCGATGGGGTCGTCTGCATGGGCGCCGACTTCTACGAGACCATGGAGCAGAAGAAGGAGAACGAGGCACGGAACCGGCCGAACATCGGCATCGGCTCCGGCACGATCGTAAAATGCGCCATCATCGACAAGAACGCGAGGATAGGCAACAGCTGCAGGATCGGCATCGACGAGAGGCCCAGGGCAGACGGTGATTACGGCAACTACCACATTGTCGACGGCATCATCGTGATCCCGAAAGGCGCGGAAATTCCCTCGGGGACCTCGATCTAGGGGCTTGCGCCAGGAGGCGTTGCGCGACAGCGCTTCCTGGCCGGCAGGCCTGCGGGCTTGGCTCGCGGCCCGCCGCCGGCCCGCACGTCCGGCACCTTTCCCGGAGGAAGGGCCGGGCGCCTCGTCAGTTCGACTGGACCGAACCGATATCCGGGTGGGCGCCAGATGCGGAAACGGCCTCAGGCGAGGCGGAGTAATCGGGAAGGTCCATTCCTGCCCCCCTGCACGCTGAGCCCGCGGCAAGCTCGAAGGATGCCGGAGGCGGCTCGGTGAAGGTGACGGAGGGAGATTCCGTCAGGTTGGGCCTGGACGTGCGGTCGGAGGCGTTGAAGGCATTGAGGACGGCGAGATCCTTCACCGCGTAGGCCCCCGACAGGTAGCTCGAGAAGCCCCAGAGGCAGTTGGCGGCGACCTCTCCGGGCAGGGACTTGCGGTCGCTCACGATGAGTTCGTTGCGCGACCCCTTGGCGCCGAGGATGCAGTTCCTGATGACAGGCCCCGTCCCGGTGCAATCGAAGAAGCGGATGGATCCCTTGGCCGTAACGGCGTAGAAGCTGTCCTGAAGGAAGGCGGGGCTCGAGCCCCTGAGGCTGAAGAGGGTCGCGTTGCCACCCCATTCGAGGTAGCCCGAGCAGCCTGCCACGCGCCCGGTGCAGTTCTCGAAACTGCCTATCGAGAGGAAGCCCGCCGAGCCCCGGACATCGAAATAGGATGCGGTGATGGCGATGCTTCCCGACTGAAACGCGACGAGGCGGGTACCGAGGATCGCCCTGCTCGAAAAGGCCGACGAGTCGAGCGACAGGCTGCCGCCAGCTGCGTTTATGCCGCTGTAGTAGCGCACGCCCGCTCCTGCGGCAAGCCTCGAGTTCCGGACGCGGATATCGCAGTCCCTGGCCTGGATCGCGCAGGCGCTCACGGCGCCCTCCATGGAGACCGCCGAGTCTTCGAGCGCCAGACTCGATTTCGCTGCGTCGAGGAAAAGCACGTCGCCCTCCGAGGCCGCGGCGACGCTTACGCCCGAAAGGACGAGCGTGGAGCCCGCCGCGGAGAAGAGCACGGGATTGCCGAGGTCGCCGGCCTCGATGGCAAGCCCCTCGATCCTGAGGCTCGCGCCCGCGAGGACGAGCAAGGGCCCTGCGACCCGCTCCCGCACGATGGCCGACACCGCTCCCGGCTGGGGATTCCACGAGGAGTCGAAACCGCCCTTGATGGCAAGCCTCGTCCCGGCGGGCAGCGTCACGCTCCCCGAGCTTGGCACCCTGCCGCGGATGGCCAATGCCGTACGCGTCTGGCCGCCAGGGGACAGCACCAGGGCAAGGCCCGCGTCGAGGCTGGCAAGGGGATGGGTGCGAGAGCCATCGCCCGTGTCCGCACCATCTTCAGCGACGTAGACCGTGGCCACGTCCACCGTGACGACGAGGGGAGTCGCCTCGGCGCTCCTGTTGCCGGCCTCGTCGACCGCGTAGGCGCGGACCCGATAGGTCACGGGACCGTCCGGAGAGCCCGGCAGCCCGAGCATCGGAGGAGCGGCCGAGAATTTCGCCGACGTTCCGCCTGCCTCGACGGCTGCCATGACCGTCCCTTCCTGGGCGTTGAACGACACCGAGAGGGGCACGGACGAATAGGCCAATGCCGGACCGATGATCTCCGGGGAAGAAGGCGGCTTGCGGTCGATGCGGAATCTCAGGATGCCACCCTCGCCGCCAACGGCGTCGGGGCCCTCGCCCGAATAGCCGCGATAGCGGATGACGACGTCCCGTTCCTCGCCCTCGGGACAGGAAACCTGGAGAGACGCGGACGCGATCGGCGACGAGGGACCCGGCTCCGGGGGCATGGTTCCGTCGGACCTGAGCTCGTACCTGAGCACGCCACCGCTGGCTTCGAGCGTTACGTCATGGTTCAGGACCTCGTCCCAGGCGACACCCGAAAGGGCGACCGCCGGGGGCGAAAGCGGGCGTTCGAGGGTGGCGCTCGACCTTTCGCTCTCCTCTCCCTGCGTCGAACGACCGTACCAGGAGACATTCACCGGACCCGGCGCGGCGGACAGCGCAATCGGTCCATCGAACCTTGCGAAGTCAGCGCCGTCGATCGAGCAAAGTATCTCTCCCTGGTAGGGCGGGAAGGAAAGCCAGACGGGACCGCCAGGGACCGAGGCGACGAGGGATGGAGCCTGGGGCCGGGCCAGACTGGCGCGGTCGCCCAGGCTCATCTCCAGCGGAGCGGAGCGGAAGACGAAGGACGTTCCCGTGAGGAGGCCCAGATACACGCGTTCCTTGCCGCTCCAGCCGGGCGGAGAAGGAAGATCGAGGCGGGCCTGTCCCCCCGTTGTCGCGAGGGGCAGGAAATCGGCGATGGATGAAGGCGCCGCGGACGGATTGACCGCGACGTAAAGGACGCTGCCCTCGGGGGGCCGGAAATCGATGAGGACATGGCCATCGAAAACGGTGGTCACCGGCTCGGGCAGCCCGACCAACTCCCCCGCGCTAGAACCGGGAAGGACATCGGCGGCGGCAGGCGCCGCATACTCCGGTCCCGGAGCTGCCAGGCGGTAGGACGCCCTGGAGGTGGCGCTTGCGTTGCCCGCTCCATCGATGGCATAGGCCATGACGACGTAGGTCTCCGAGGCCGTGGCGGGAAGCGCGAGGCTGGGCTGGCCATCTGCAACGTATTCGAGGAAGGGCGCGGCCTCGGCCCCTGCGCGCGATATCGAATACAGGATCTTCGCGCCGGGCTCGGCCGAGAAGGCCAGTTTGAGGTCGTTCCGGTAAAGCCCGGAGGCGGGAGAGAGGGCCGGCGCCCGCGGCGGCAGGCGGTCGATCCTGACAGACAGGGAATCCATGACGCTCTCCACGCTCTCCCGCACCTCGAGGGCATAACTCCTGTCCTCGCCGTACGCGGCGTCAAGCTCGAGGGGGAGGTCGAAGGGAAGCCAGGAGGACGAGCCCGCGAAGCGGTATGCGGCGCCACCGCCCTGGGCGCCTTCGGGCGGCAGGAGGATGACGCAACGGTTGGTCAGGGGAGGAATGTCGGAAGCATGGCGGAAGATGACAGCGCCAGAGCCCTGCGCGGAAGATGCGGCAGCGCAGGCCGCGAGGATGAGCAAGGCAAGGCCAGCCCGGAGCCGCATCCTTCCCCCTACTGCTTGAGGACCTTGAAGACTTCCCTGAGCTCGGGATCGTCCTTGAAGTAGTACGCCTCGAGTTCCTCGTCGGAGAGCCCCACGAGCTCGTGGCTCATGTAGTGGATCCAGATCTCGTCCTCGGCCTTCTCGATGACGTGCCTGCGGCACCAGTAGTCCGGCTGGATGGGGCAGGTATAGTTGCGGTAATGGCAGATCTTGTAGTCATGCACCGCTATCTTCACGTCCTTGCGCGGTATGCCCTGCTCCATGATCACCTCGGTGAGGTGGTTCACGGTGCGGCCGGTATCGTAGATGTCGTCGACGAGGAGGACCTTGTCTCCGGACCGCAGGTACTTGGGGCTGTAGGTCCAGCCGTCTATCCTCACCTTGTCGCTCTCGTTGATGTTCGTGTAGGAACGCGCGACGACGGCGGCGTAGAAGACCGGCCTTGTGTTCTTCCTGACTATCTTGAAGTACTCGCTGATGACGTTGCCGATGTAGGCGCCGCCGCGGAGGGACACATAAATGACGTCCGGGACAAAACCCTCCTGATGGATCCTGTAGGCCATCTTGAGGGCATTGTTCCGGACAACGTTATAGGGCACGAATTCCTTGCGGAAGGTGGACACGGCGGACCTCTCTCTCATGCGGGCGCCCGCGAATCGGGCAACCCGCATGATCGACTATAGCCTCACTTCCTCACATACGCAAGCGTCGTGACCGTCTCGCCTTCACGGTAGACCGTGAAGGCGAGCTTCTTTGCCGAGGAGTCGTTGAGGATACGGTAGAAATCGCGGAGGGTCGGGCATGCCTTCTCGTTGACCTCGGTGACGATATCGCCGGGCTTGAGCCCGATGACGGCGGCCGGAGTCTTGGGGAAGACGCCCGTCACGATGATGCCCTTCACGCCCTTGGGCAGCTTGGACTGGTCCACGATCTCGGACCTGAGGGAAACGGCGGTCAGTCCGGGAAAGAGGTTGGCGTCGTTCGAGGCCACGGAATCCTTCCTCGCCTCGATGACCACCTTGATGTCCATCTGCTTGCCGTCGCGGACGACCGTGAAGACGGCGGACTGGCCGGCGGGCATGTCGCTCACGAGGCGCATGATGTCGCCGTCGGCCTTCACGTCGGCTCCGTTCGCCTTCACGATGACATCTCCGGGGAGGATGCCGCTCTTCTGCGCGGGGCTGCCGAGGTAGACTTCCGACACGAAGGCGCCCTTCTTGCCGTCGAGGCCGAGCTCGGCTGCGCTGGCCTTGTCGAGCTCGAACATCAGGATGCCGAGCCAGCCGTACTCGACCTTGCCCTTGCCGATGAGGTCCTCGATGGCCTTCTTGGCCCTGTCGATCGGGATGGCGAAGCCGAGGCCGATGCTGCCGCCCGTCGGCGAGGCTATCCAGGTGTTCATGCCCACGACCTCGCCCCTGATGTTGACGAGGGCGCCGCCCGAATTGCCCTTGTTGATGGCGGCATCGGTCTGGATGAAGTCCGAGATGTTGTCGTCGGGGCCGCCCGTGCGGCCGATGGCGCTGACGACGCCGATGGTCACGGAGGAGCTGAAGCCGAAGGGATTGCCGACCGCGATGGCCCAGTCGCCTACCTCGAGGGCCGAGGAGTTGCCGAGCTTCGCCACGACGATGTCCTTGTCGTCGGTTTCGAACTTGACGACGGCGATGTCCTTGCGGGTATCGGCGCCGACGAGGGTGGCCGGGAACTCCCTGCCATCGACGAGGATGACCTTGATGCCATCCTTGTCCGCGTCGCCCGCCACGTGGTTGTTCGTGAGGACATAGACGGTCTTGCCATCGCGTCTGACGATGATGCCCGAGCCGAGGCCCTCCTCCTGATACTCCTTGTCAGGAGCGCCCTGCCCGTCCTCGGGCTGGCCGAAGAAGTACTTCCAGGGGTTCTGCTGGTCCGTGGAATCCGAAGCCTTCTTCGTCGAAGTCACGTCGATCTCGACGACGGAAGGCAGGACGGTCTGGGCGACGTAGCGGAAGGCGCTCTGTACGCTTGTCGCCTGCGTGATGGCCTGGCCCACTTCCGGAGATTGATCAGACGCGATGCCCGGCGTTTCGGCGCGTATTTTAAGATCGGGGCCGTGGGAAGTCAGGGAGAAGCCCAGGAAGGCCAGGCCGAAGCCGATCAGGATCCCCGTAAGGACGAGGCCGACCAAGGGAAACTTCTTGGTCCGGAATTTACCCAGGAAAGACATGATCCACTCTCCTTGCCGCCCGGTCGGGCGGCGCCTATGTGACAATATAATGCCGCGGGCGGGCCATGGTTACAGCGCGCCTCTCACGCGGGATAGTTCCAGGACGTCAGCACCTCGACATTCCAGTCAGGCAATATGGCTATGGTATGCTCGTAATGGGCCGAAGGCTTGTGATCGAGCGTTACCACCGTCCAGTCGTCGGCGAGGACCTTCACGTCGCCCGTGCCGAGGTTGATCATCGGCTCGAGGGCCAGGACCATGCCCGGCATGAGGCGCGGATTCGGCCCCGGGCTCACGTAGTTCGGTATCTGAGGATCCTCGTGGGGAGCGAGGCCGACCCCGTGGCCGCAGTACTGCCGGACGACCCCATAGCCGTTGGCGACCGCGTGGCTGAAGACAGCCCGCGAGATGTCATGGATCCTCGCCCCCGGCTTGACCGCGGCTATGGCCCGCTCGAGGCATTCGCGCGTGACGCGGAGGAGCTTTTCCACCTCGGGCGAGATCCTCCCCACGGGAAGGGTGATGGCGGCGTCGGAGAAGAAACCTCCGAGGTCTATGCCGCAATCGAGGCCGATGACGGAGCCTTCCTCGAGGCGGCTGTTGTCGGGGATACCGTGGATGACCACGTCGTCCGGGGAGGTGCAGAGGCTGGCGGGATAGCCGTCATAGTTGAGGAAGGCCGGCTTGCCGCCATGCGAGACGATGTAGTCGTGGGCGAAGCGGTCGAGTTCCTTCGTGGTGACTCCCGGCTTGACGAGGGGAACGAGGCCGGAAAAAAGATCGGAGAGCATCCTGCAGGATGCCCTGATGCCGGCGAGCTGTTCCTCGTTCTTGAGACGAAGCACGATTCCTCCAGTGGCGCGCGGACGAGGATCCGTCCGCGCCTATCGATGGGACAATCTGGCGGCCTCGGTATCCGATGGATCGGCGAGGTAGGCCATTGAATAATACCCGTTTGCCCTGCGTACGTCTCCCTGCAGCTCCGCGACGCGTGCCATTTCCTTGAGCACTTCGCAGCGGACCTTGGGATATGTCGAAACAGACAGGGCCTTTTCCAGGATGCTCATGGCCTCCGCGGGTTCTCCCGAGTTCTTTCGCAACAGGGCAAGGGCGAAAAGACCTTCGCTGCCGCCGACGCCCGCCCCTCCCCCCTCAAGGAGTTCGCGTGCCCGGTCAAGGTCGCCATGCGCAATGGCAGCGTAGGCGTCGAAGAGGACGCGACGGGGATAGACCAGGCCGGCCTTCTCCGCCCTGTCATGGACGGCGAGGAAGTCCTCGTAGTAGCCGCGGGACAAGAGCAGGGCAAGCCCGTCATCGAGGAGCATGGCGTCATCGGGACGCATCTCGATTGCGCGGAGTATTTCCGCCGCGAGGTGTCCTTCCGGCCACAGGGCCGCGCCGGTGCCGAGCCAGGCCCTGAGCACCCTTGAATCGGGATCGGCGGCCAGGAAGGCGGCGTCCGGAGCTTGCCGCCCCGGCCCTGCGGCCGCGCGATCCATGAAGGCCAGGGCCTCGTCCTTCTTTCCCGCCCTGGCGAGGGCGGCCGCATAAGCTACCAGGGCGCCCCGTTCCGCGGGGAAGATGCGCAGGAGGGCAGCATAGAGTTCCGCGGATTCAGCATGCCGGGCGGACAGCCCAAGCTCGCCTCCGAGCTCGGAATCGCCTATCTCGCGGAAATTGTCCTCGTCGTCGAAGATCCCCGTCTGGCCGACCGATACCGTGCCTCCGTCCAGCGCGGCCAGCGAGACGCAATTCCTCCACGACGAGGCCGGATCGGCCGCAAGGGATGAGCGCCACAGGCGCTCCGCGTTCACCGGGTTCCCAAGGATCCAGGCGGCATCTCCCATGAGCTTCTGCTGCAGCGCCGAAGGGCGTTCGTAGCCTGGCGACTCAAGAACCTCGTACTGGCCCGAATCCCAGAGAAGGGCCGCGGGGACGGCAGTCCCTCCGGCGCGGGCCCTATCGAGCCAGGAGCGGGCGGCAAGGCGATCCCCCTCGGCGAGCGCCAGCGCGGCCGCATCGACGTAGAGTCGGGAATCGCCCGTTATTCCGGCGAGGCGGGAGAACGTAGATGCGTTGTCCGAAGCCGGCGGCAGTCTGCCTGCCCGGAGCGACGCGAGCGCGGCTTCAGCCCAGAGGGCGGGATGCGACTCGGCGGAGAGCCCACTCCCGAAGAGGGCGAAAGCCCGTTCCGGTTGCCCGTTCCGGAGGAAGGCGTCGGCCTCGGCTGCAAGGAGGGCTTCGGATCTGGGGCCATGATCAAGGGCATGCTGCGCGACAAGCGCATAGCGACCGCGGTCCCCGAGGGCCTCGGCGCGCCACGCGCGCTTCAGGAGGGAGACCCAGTCTTCCGCGCTCCGGGCCTTGCGCTCGGCGCGCGCAAAGGCGGCCCCGAGCGAGTCCAACCCGCCCTTGCCCGCGAAGGCTTCAAGGGAGGAATCGAGATTGGTACGTGCTGATCGGAAGGCGGCTTCGGAATCTCCGCAAGCCATCGAAAGCGCCGCAGTCAGGAGCAGGGCGGCCCCGAAGCGGAGGGAGGACGGATACTTGCAGCGTCTAGCGCGACTCCGCAGCTTTCCAGATTCCATCGAGCACCCCGTTTATAAAGCGGTAGGAATCCTCGGATCCATATTCCTTGGCTATCTCGATGGCTTCGTCGATCGTGATCTGCGCCGGAATATCCCGCTGGAAAAGCAGCGAATACGCTCCTATCCTGAGGATGGCAAGATCCACTTTCTTGAGGCGTTCGAAAGACCAGTTCTGGAGGTGGGCCTTGATCTGGCGGTCCACCTCCTCGATATTCTCGATCGTCCCCGCGATGAGAAGGCGCGCGAAAACCTTGAGCTCCTCGTCCAGGGTCGACCTCTTGTCGTCATCGATCCAGGAGAAGGCAAGGAGGTCCTTCACCGCCGTGCCCGAGGCATCCCAGGCATAGAGGGCCTGGAATGCCAGGATGCGCGCCTTTCGTCTCGAGGCCATGTCCAGACTTTCCTAGAAAACCAGGTTTTCGGTGAAGATCTTCACGTCGGAAGATTTCCGGAGGAGGTCATGGAGCTCGGTCTGGATCTTGCCGAGGACATCCTGCTGCTTCTTGGTGGCAAGCATGTACTTGATGTAGTCCTGCACCGTCGCATTCGGGTTGTTCGGGAGGGGATCGGTGAGCGTCAGCATCTTCTGCGGGAGGATCTCGTTCACCCTGACGATCTGGAGGCCGGCCTCGTTCTCGATGACGGCGCTGATGTCGCCGACCTTCATTCCGAAGACCGCATCGACGAAGGTGTTGCCGTAGGCCGATATCGCCTGGGGAGTCTTCTCGACGTAGAAATTGGAATTGGCCTTGAGCATCGAGCCTGCGTCGGCGGCCTTCAGCACGTACTCGTCAAAGCGCGAAGGACTGGCCTTGATGGCGCTCGCTGCCTGCCTGAGGGCGTCGGAAGCCTTCTTCTTGTCGTCTCCGGAGAGGCTGCGCAGGTCGACATAGATCACCGAGACGCGGACAGTATCCGGGCGGACCATCTGGGACTTGTAGAGCTCGTAGGCCTGGAGGATCTCCTCGGAGGTCGGTTCTTTCACTGCCTTGAGCTCGTCGGCCTTCTTGGCCTGGAGATAGGCCTTCAGGAGAAGCTGCTCGCGGATATAGGACCTGGCATCGAGGTAGATGCCCTGGGCCCTGAGGGCTATCTCGAGCTTGGCGTCATCCGCGCCGGGGCCGAGGGAGGCTTTCATCTGGGTAAGGGCGGTGGCGATATCCGATTCGGAGACCGTGATCTTCTCGCGATCGCAGTACTGGGCGAAGAGGAGCTCATCGATCATCTTGTCGAGGAGCATCTGGCGCTGCTCCGCGGTGAGCTTCTTTCCCGTCGCGGTCTCGAGCTTCTCGAGATTCGACCGGAACTGACGCACGGAAATCATCTCGAGCCTGGTGAGCTTTACCGTCGCCGCCGGCTTGTCGATCGTGGTCTGAGCGGTCACGGCTGTCAAGGAAAGCGACAGGGCCAGGACGCCGAGCAAAAAGCGCTTCATTGTACACCTACCTAGGAATCGGATCAGGCAGAGTCCGTTGTGCCGATGATACTAGAACAAACCAAACAAGGCAAGGTAATAGAAAAAGGGGCTTTACTCAAGTACTCGGATCCGGCCCGTACCGCTTCAGCCTCGTTCCGTCATTCCGGCGCGCCGCTTGAGGGCGGCGAGGCCTGCAAGCCTCGGTTCCAGCTCGGCGGCCCGCCTCAGGGTCTCGACGGCGGCCGCGGTCTCATGCCGCCTCAGATGGACCTCCGCCTTCTTCCGGAGAAGCTGGGCCCTGTCCCTCCTCGGGATGTCGAGGGCGGCCGCTTCCTCGAGCCTGTCCATGAAGTCCTCCTCGTCGAGGACCTTGGGCAGCTTGAGGAGGAGGAGGGTCCGGAAGCGGAGGAGGACGACATCGAAAAAGTACCGGAAGGTGGGCTTCTCGAGCTCCATGACGATGAGACGCCTGTAGAGGGAGTAGGCCTTGAGCCAGCGCTCGCGCCTTTCGTACTCCTCGGCGATGCAGAACTCGGCGTCCATGGCCTCGCCCCTCTCGAGCCAGCGCTCGAGCCTGAAGTCGCCGAAGGACTTTGACTTCTCGTAGACCTCGATCGCCTCGTCCTCGAGCTTGTGGAGGAGGTCGTAGACCACGAGCTTGGCCTGGCTCTCCGGATCGCCAGGGCGGGCCTTGAGGAACTTGCGATAGTCGAAACCGCTCTCTTCGGCGGCTTGCCGCCTCAGCGAGCGGTCGTAGGCGCGCCTTTTCTCCGGGTCGGAAAGAACGCGGTAGGCCTCGAGGAGACGGCGCATGGCCGCATCGCGCGAGCGGCCGCCGCCGGCATCGTCCGCGGCGCCGCCCCTCGCGCCGTTCGCGCGGGCAAGGTCGGGATGGAGGCGCTTGGCCTGTTTCCTGAATGCGCTCTTCACTTCCTTGGCGCTCGCCTCGGAGGCGATGCCAAGGATGTCATAGTGGTTATCCACGCGCCTGGTTCCGTTCCACGGGCGCGTTGTGCGCCGCCGCTTCGGCTTCCGCCGCGCCCGAGAGGCTCTCGGAATAGGTCACGCGCATTCCCGCGGCTTCCATCGCTGACATGAGCCGGCCGAGGAGCCTGGCCGGCCGGAGGCCCGACTTTCGGACAAAGGCGAAGCTGCGCTTCCCCTCGAGGCCCGAAGCACCCTTCAGGGCCAGTGCGGCCTTGTCCGGCAGGCTCGCGCCGAGGCCGGCAGCCTCTACGCCGAAGGCGACATAGTCGAAGGCGGCTACCGTCCGGGGGACGGCATCGAAGATCTCTGTGCGGTGTCCGAGGGACTCGAAGCCCCTGGCGAGGGACTCGGCGAAAGCCTTGAGCTTCCCGGAGCCGCCGGCCGGGATATAGATGACAGCGACGCGCATCAATCCTCCATGCCCCGTCAGGATTCCTGCGAGCATCCTGCCGCGTGCTTCCCCCGCACGATGATGACCGGACAGGGCGAGTTGCTCGCGATTTCCATGTAGACGTCCATGAGGGCGTCCTTGAAGGCGGACTTTCGCTCGGTCTCGCCGATGACGATGCAGTCCGCCTCGATTTCCTCCGCGAGTCCGATGACCTCCGCGGGGATGGCGCCCTTGCGCATCACGGTCTCCGCCTTGAGGCCCTCGGCCTCCGCCAGTTCCGTCACGTAACCGAGGAGACGGCGACCCGATCCCTCGAGACTCGACTCGTACTCGTTGCTCTCGTCCGGCACGAAGATCCTCGAGATTGCGAGCTGCCTGATCGTGGCCGTGTCGACGACGTAGACCGCGCAGATCGAGCAGCGGTAGGCCTTGGCAAGCGAGATCGCATATCTCGCGGCGCCAATCGAGGATTCCGAGCCGTTGACGACTACGAGGAGCTTGGACAATGGGCTTCTCATGACTCGTCCTTCTTGAGCCTTCTGGCCTTGAGGAGCTTGCCCGTGAAGAGGAACTCGCGTTCCCGCTCCTCGAGAGCCGCCTCGATGAAATGCTTGCGTTCCCGGGTCTCGGGAATCACCATCTTCTCCAGGGCGTTGACCCGCCGCTGGGTCTTCTTCAGTTCCTTCGCGATCCGCCATACGACGCTGCGGAGGCTGGCCATCTGCGCTATGAGGCCGAGAAGCTCGGTGAACTCTAGCATGGTCTCGTCGCAGTCCGCAAACGAATTCACGAAGGAGTACGGCAGGTTCCTCGCGGGCACCTCAGCCTCGAGCGACAGGACATTCATGCCGGCGACCTGGACCCTCCGCTCGCGGGCCTGGAAATCAACGGTGATGCTCTCGGAGAGCTTCGTGGCCCGTTCGCGGCCCACCGACAGGAGCATGCGGCGCATCGTCGGATAGGCCGTCTCGCAGCGCCGCGAAATCTCCTTCTCGAGGATCTTGACCTCGTCCACGCGCTTCATGAGCTCCATTACGAGGATCTCGCGCTTGCGCTCGAGGAGGTCGTAGCCCTCGAGGGCGAGGTTGAGCTTCTCCTTCTCCCTGCGGAGGTTCGACTTGGTCGGCGCTACGTTCTGGACGGGCATGGCTTCTTCCTACGCCTCTTTGGGCAGGTAGCGCGCGATGAGGTCCTTCGACACGCGGAGGAGCTCGTCCTTCGGCAGGTAGGTGAGCATCTTCCATCCGAGGTCGAGGGTTTCCCCGATCGAGCGGTTCTCGAATTCGCCCTGGGCCAGGTACTCGGCCTCGAAGTGCTCGCCGAAGTGGAGGTACTGCTTGTCGAGGGGCGAGAGCTCCTCCTCCCCGATGATGGCCGCGAGGTTGCGGACGCTCTTCACGCGGGCATAGGCGGCGAAGAGCTGGCTCGAGAGGTCGCGGTGATCGTCGCGCGTCATGCCCTCGCCTATGCCGTCCTTCATGAGGCGCGACAGCGAGGCGAGGCCCGCTATGGGCGGGTAGACGCCCTTCTGGGAGAGCTCGCGCTCGAGGACGATCTGGCCCTCGGTGATGTAGCCCGTGAGGTCCGGGATGGGATGCGAGATGTCGTCGTCGGGCATCGAGAGGATGGGGATCTGCGTGATGGATCCCTTCGAGCCCTCGATCTTGCCCGCGCGCTCGTAGAGCGAGGCCAGGTCGGAATAGAGGTATCCGGGATAGCCCTTGCGCGAGGGCACCTCGCTCCGCGCGGCGGAAACCTCGCGGAGGGCCTCGCAGTAGTTCGTCATGTCCGTGAGGACGACGAGGACATGCATGCCGAGCTCGTAGGCGAGGTACTCGGCAGCCGTGAGCGCGCAACGCGGCGTCATGAGGCGCTCGATGGAAGGCGCATCCGCGAGGGAGAGGAACATGACGACGCGCGAGAGGACGCCCGATTTCTCGAAGGAATCGACGAAGAAGCGCGAGGCGTCGTACTTGATGCCCATGCCCGCGAAGACGATGGCGAAGTCCTCGCTGCCGCCCTGCCCTTCCGCGCCTGCGGCGGCATCGGCGGCGGGCTTGCTGAGGATGCGCGCCTGGCGGACGATCTGGGCCGCGAGGCGGTTGTGCGGGAGGCCGTTGCCCGAGAAGATGGGCAGCTTCTGGCCGCGGATCAGGGTGTTCATGCCGTCGATCGCGGAAATGCCGGTCTGGATGAAGTCCCTCGGGTAGACCCGGGCCGCGGGATTGAGGGGCCTGCCGTTCACGTCGCGGAATTCCGACGAGACGATCTCGGGGTAGCCGTCCTGGGGCCTCCCGAGGCCGTCGAAAACCCGGCCGAGAAGGTCCGGTCCGACCCGGAGCTCGAGGGGCTTGTCGAGGTACTCGACGCGGGCGTCCTCGAGGGAGAGGCCGGAGTTGTCGGAGAAGAGCTGGATGGCGACGGCCTTGTCGGAGACGTCGATGATCTTGCCGAGCCTGCGTCGGCCATCGCGTCCATAGACCGCGACGAGCTCGCCGTAGGACGAGTTTTCGCGCCGTTCAGCCATGACGATCGGCCCCTCGGCGAGGACGAGGCCGCGATGCTCAATGCCCCTCATTTCAGGGCCTCCTTGCGGTACTGCCTGACGAGGTCTTCAAAGGCCGCGGCGAGCTCGCGCTCCACGGCCCTGATCTCCTCGGGCTTCTCGTTCGGCACCGTGCTCTTGAGGCGCGATAGCCGCTCCCGGATCGGGAGTGAGCTTATCTTGACGAGGGGCGCGCCGGCCTTGATCGCCTCCTCCGCCCTCCTGTGGAATTCCATGATGCAGCGGAGGAGAAGGACCTGCTTGGCAGGCGAGCAGTACTTGTCCACCTCGTCGAAGGAGGACTGCTGGAGGAAGCCCGTCTTGACGAGGTCGGCGGTGACGAGGACGAGGCGCTGCTCGTCGGGCAGGGCGTCGGGCCCGATCAGCCTGACGATCTGCTCGAGGCGCTGCTCCTTCTTGAGGACCTCGAGGGCCTTGCGCCTAACGACCTTCCAGTCGGGGTCGACGCCGTTCCACCACTCGAGGAGTTCCTCGGAGTATTCGGAATAGGAGTCGATCCAGGAGATGGCCGGATAGTGCCGGGCATAGGCGAGGTCCCGGTCGAGGGCCCAGAAGCAACGGATGAAGCGCTTCGTGTGCTGCGTGACCGGCTCGGAGAAATCGCCGCCGGGCGGCGAGACCGCGCCGATGATGGACACGGAGCCCTCCCCTGAGCCGAGGGTCTCGACGCGGCCGCCGCGCTCGTAGAACTCCGCGAGGCGGGTCGGGAGGTAGGCGGGGAAGCCTTCCTCCGCGGGCATCTCCTCGAGGCGGCCCGAGAGCTCGCGGAGAGCCTCCGCCCAGCGCGAGGTCGAGTCGGCCATGACGGCGACGGCATAGCCCATGTCGCGGTAGTACTCGGCCAGGGTGATGCCAGTATAGATCGAGACCTCGCGGGCCGCGACCGGCATGTTCGAGGTGTTGGCGATGAGGACGGTGCGCTCCATGAGGGAGCGGCCCGAACGCGGGTCCACGAGGCGGGGGAATTCCTGGAGGACGTCGGTCATCTCGTTGCCGCGCTCGCCGCAGCCGACATAGACGATGATGTCCGCGTCGCACCACTTGGCGATGGCGTGCTGGGTCATGGTCTTGCCGGTGCCGAAGCCGCCGGGCACCGCTGCCGCGCCGCCTTTCGAGATCGGGAAGAGGACGTCGATGACGCGGAGGCCGGTGAGGAGGGGCTCGGTCGGAGGCAGGCGGTGGAGGCTCGGGCGCGGCTTCCTGAGTGGCCATTCCTGGGCGAGCCTGATCTCCTCGCCCGCCGCCGTGACGGCGATGACATCGTCTATCGTGTACTCGCCCTCGGGCGCGATGGTGGCGATGAGGCCGGCTTTCACGGAAGGAGGCGCAAGGACGCGATGCTCGACTACAGAGGTCTCCGGGACGGTTCCGATTACCGCGCCCGCCGAGACCGAATCGCCCACCTTGAGACGCGGAGTGAACTTCCAGCGCTTCGCGGGGTCGAGGCGGTCGCCCTTGACGCCGGGGACGAGGAAGTCGCCAGAGACGGTCTTCAGGGAGGAAAGGGGGCGCTGGATGCCGTCGTAGATCGAGCCGAGGATGCCAGGGCCAAGGAGGGCCGACAAGGGCCTTCCCAGGGAGACGACCGGCTCGCCGGTCTTCATGCCCGTGTTCTCCTCGTAGACCTGGATGGTCGCGATGGCGCCTTCCATGCGGATTATCTCGCCGGCGAGGCGGTCATGTCCGACCTCGACGACGTCGTAGAGGCCGGCGCCGCCGAGCCCCGATGCGTAGATAACGGGTCCCGAGACCCGGACGATCTTTCCCTCGATCATAGGGCGAGCGCCTCCCCGCAGAGCGTGCGGGCAAGTTCCCCGCGATGTTCGTCGAGGAGGCGTTCCCCGACGAGGTCCATGGTTGCGCGCACCGTAAGGCTGCCGCTTTCGCTCGCCACCAAAAGGCCCGTTGCGGGCAGGCTGTCGTCCCTTGCGAAGGATAGCGCCTGTGCCCTGGGCAGGTTGGCCGACACGAGCTTTCCCGCGGAGTCTTCATCGAAGCCCTTGTAGCTGACCCTCACGCGGGAATCCCCCACGAGGCCGGCCGCGCGCGAAAGGAGGTCGCCCACGAGGCTGCCTACCCTGTCGGGGGGAAGCGCCGCGAGGTAGCGGTCCATCGCGGACCTGAGAAGGCGGTCTATATAGGTCGCCTTGAGACGGCCACGTTCCAGGGGAAGGCGCGCGAGGTTCTCGCCCTCGTAGCGCTCGGTCCTGGACCTGAAGTCCTCAGCGAGGGCGGACAATGCCGATGCGCTGCGTTCCCCGGATTCGGAACGGATGCGCGCCGCCTCGACCTCGCCATCCCTGAGGATCTTCTCGCCCTTCTTGCGGGCATCCTCGAGGATTTCCTTCTCGAGGGCATCTGTCGATGCTATCTCTTCCATCACAAAGCTCCTGGCCGGTCGGACGCGGCCCGCCGTCGCGGTCCCGTCCTCACGCGCTCGATACTGCTAAATACTGATGCCCACCGCTTCCCGTATGGCCGCGAGGAGCGAGCCGCTCTCGTTGGCCGCCTCGCCCGGACTCGGTATCTCGACGATGAGGGGATAGTCCCCCCTGAATTGCCATGCACGGGTTTCCTCTTCAAGAAGCGCCGAGACGCCGGAACTCAGGATGAGGACCTTCGAGCCCGAGCCGGTGGCTTCGGGTATCGCGGGTTCATCCGGCCGCTGGGTCCTTTCGCGCTGCCCCGTGGCCACGAGGAAGGCCTCAAGCGCTTCATCTCGTCCTGAAACCGCCCGTCCCCCGACTCCGGCGAGGCGGAAGGCAACGAGGAGTTCCTCCTCGCCTATGAAGAAGAAGTCAGGCATGATCCGTCGCCGTCAGAGGACGAGGATAAGGAGTCCGACGAGGAAGCCCCAGAGGCAGATACCTTCGGCAAGGCCGACGTAGGGAAGGGCCTTTCCGGAGAGCTCGGGATTCTCGGCCATGGCTCCCATGGCCGCGGCCCCGATCTGGCCGACGGCCATGCCGCCGCCGATGCAGGCGACACCGACCGCAATGGCCGCCGCGATGTACTTCCACATGTCCGATGACTGCGCAGCCGGTGCGGCCGTCTGCGCGGAAAGGGCCGCGGCGACGAGGACGAGGAGGACGATGACGATGGATACGCGCTTCTTCATGGCTTGCTACTCCTTGGGATATTCGAAGAGGAAGGGTTCGAACTCCACACCTATCTCGGTGAAGAACTTGGAGAAGAACTCGTAATAATTGAGCCTTACAACCTGTATCGCGACGATCATGCCCTCGAGGACGAGGATGACCGCATTGCCGATGACGAAGATGAGGATCTCCCAGGCAAGGCCGGCGGGGGCCCGCGTCCTGACGAGATCACCCATCGCGAAAACCACGAAAGCCAGGACGGCGTGGGAAAGGGCGAAAGCGCCCACGCGGAGGAAGGACAGGGTGTTGGAGAAGTAGTACGACACCGATTCGAGCACTTCCACGAGGCCCTTGACGAATTCGCTGAAGAGGCCGGATGACTCGCCATGGCGCCCGTCCACTCGGTCCGCGAGGGGCTCCGAGAAGAAGAGGGCCGCTATCGGGATGATGAAGGCGGGGATGTCGAACCAGGCGGGATGGCCGCCCAGCACGATCCTCACGCCGAGGCCGATGGCCCACCAGAAGAGGGTCGCGCCGGCCAGGCCGGTCTTGCCGAAGAGGGCCTCGCCCTTCTTTCCGAGCCGCCACTTGTTGGCGATGTTGATGACGAGGCCGATCGAGTTGAAGATGACGCCTACCGAGAGCGTGAAGCCGAAGAAGGCGAAGAGCTTCGAGACCGAGCCGCTCGAGGGCATGAGCGAGAGGATGCGGTCCATGGGATGGCCGAGGAGGGCTGTCGTCACGACGCGTGTCGGCTCGACGAGGAGCTCCTCGTTGCAGAACACGGAGCCGCAGAGGAGCCCCATGACCATCGAGCCCACGCCCACGCCCGTGAAGATCGGCCCGAATTTGCGCCACTTGCCAAGGCCGGCGACCTTGCCGCCCGAGAGGAGGAGGCCCGTGAGCACGATGACCGCTCCCTGTCCGAGGTCGCCGAACATGATCGAGAAGAGGAGGACGAAGAAGAAGGCGACGATCGGGGTCGGATCGATGGTGCCGTAGAGGGGCGCGCCATAGGAGACGACGAGGCGCTCGAAGCTGGAGACGAAGCGGCGCCGCTTGAGGAGGACGGGAACCTTCTCCTCGCCCTTCTGCACGGATTCGAGCTCCTCGGGCGCGTAGACCCGGACGGCGATGCGGCCATCCGTGGCCTTCCGGAGATCGGCCACGAGGGCGCCCACGCGCTCCTTCGGGACCCAGCCCTCGAGGCGGTATACGAGGTCGGTCGAGTCGAGGCCGGTCTTGACCTCGTCGACCGCGGCGGCCACCGCGTACGACGCGGCAAGCGAGGCCCAGACCGTCCGGTACTCCCCGGCCAGCTCGGCCTTGCGGGCGGCGAGAACCTCGGCCCGGCGATCGAGCGAGGCTTCCTCGCCCTCGAGGCCGGGGAGGAGCTCGGGCGGTACGCCCTGGAAATCAGGAGGGAGTTCCTTGGCATGGAAGTTCGAGCGCTTGAGTTCGGTATCGAGGACGAAGCGGCCCTTCCGGGATGCCAGGGCAACCACGCCGCCCTGGTCGTCGATGGGCACGACGACTCCGCGGTCCCCCAGGGAGGACTGCAGATGATCCATCTCCGCGACGGGAATCCGCCCTATCCGGACGGAAAGGAAGGAGAGGTGGTCGAGCTCCCTGAAGGGAAGGGAGAGGCCTTCGAAGGCCCTGGCTTCGCCGATGGCGTCCTTGATCTGGTCGCGCCTCGTATTGATGGCCTCGCCCTCGGCCTCGATGCCGCTGGCGATGCCGGCCAACCTGTCCACAAGCGCTTCCTGTTCGGCGCCCGGCAGCCTGACGCCGTCGGGAATGGCCGCGGGAGCCGAGAAACCGAAGCAGTCCTTGATGTCGCGCAACTTCTGGAGCGTCGGCGCAAGGGCCCCGGATCCGGACGAGGAGGCTTTCTTCACCGTCGCCAGCTGGAAGCAACGGGAGAAGCCGAGCCGCTCGAGGACCAGGTCGGTGTCCTGCTTGAGCACATGGAGCTCGACCTTGCGCATCTTCACGACGCTCACTGGACGCCTCCCGCTATGGCAAAGGAGGCGAGCTCTTCCGCAGGTGCGCCAAGGTGGATTCCCTCGGCTATGCCGATAACCACGGCGGTCTCGAGCTCCTTGAGCTTGAAGAAGCAGTAAAGCGGAGCGTACGAAGAAGGATTCATGTGGAGGGCGAGGCGCGCCCGTCTGTAGAGATGGCGCCTTGCGCCGATCTCGACCGAGCGGACGTCGAGTGACCAGGGCTCCCCTGCTCCGTCGACCAGGAACTCGTACTTCCAGCCGTCCCAATCCTGCCGCCTGTCCATCCTGAAAGCGAGGGCCTCCATGGCGGCTCCGGTTACGTCGACATCCGGAAGCGACACGAGGAGGGGCTTCACCGCCTCTGCAGGCATGGCATAGTACCGCGCCAGTCTGAGGGCCCAGACCACGTTCTCGAGCTCGATCTCGAGCCTTAGTATGGCGGGAAGACCCGCGCGCCTCGGCCGCGAAAGCGAACCGGCGGCCGCCCAGAGCTCCTCGTAATACTGGCGGTCAAGCCGGTTTTCCGCTGCAGGGAGATTCCCGATCGACTCTTCGTCTATCCACGAATAACGACCCTCCGCAAACATCTCCTCGAGGCGGGGATAGGCCGCTGCAAGGAAGCCATCGGGGAGCGAAGGATCTTCAGAGGGAGGACAGGCGGGCTCGGCATCCTTGACGGCGAGGAGGACCCGCTTCACGCGCGCGAATTCCGATTTCCTCCTCAGCGCGAGGAAGAAGGGCTCGTCCCGCTGGAGTTCGTCCGCGAGCTTGTGGAATTCCTCAAGGGAGCGCTTGACGAGCCTCTCCTCGGTGGCCCCGAGGAGGGAGCGTTCAGGGAGAGACGGACTCGCGTCATTGAAGAGGATACGCCAGAGGTCGCTGAGCCGGGTCTGTCGTACGAGTTCCGTCGAACGGGGACCGGCCCAGGATCGGTTCATGGCGCCGCATACGCGGGCATAGATATATGACAGTTCAAACCTGTCAGCCATTCCTCATGCCTTCCCGGAAAGGAGCCCGTCACAGAGAGCGTCGAAGCCCCTGTCGTCGCGTTTCGCGGCCTCGAGACGGGCGCGGTAGGCCGCGAGCTCGCCCTTGAAGGCTATATCGCTGTGCTTCTTCGCCTCTTCGAGGGCGGAGGCAAGTTCCGTGACGCGGGCCGCGTAAGCGGATTCGAAGGCCGCCTCGGACTCCTCCTTGGCTGCAGCCACCCGCTTGTCGGCCTCCTCCCTCGCAGCTATTGCGAGCTCCTCGGCCTTTTTTTCTACGCCAAAGAGCTTATCAAGAATGTCGTGAGATGGCATGGGAGCCTCCGGGGAACAATGCGAAAAGGGTTCAGGGCTGGAGGGTCAGGAGGTCCTCGTAGCCCTTGATGATCTGGAAGGCCTGGTCGGGAGTCTGGGCTGCAACAAGCTCCGAATAGAACTCCGGATTGTCGAGAAGACGAGCCAGGCGTTTCAGGGCACGAAGATGCAGCTCCGCTTCATGCGGCGCTGAAACGAGGAGGAAAACGAGATAGACGGGCTCGCCATCGAGGGAGGAATAGTCGATGCCCTTCCGGGAAATGCCGATGGCGCCAATGAGGGACTCGACGCCTTCGGCCTTGCCATGGGGAAGGGCTATGCCCTTCTTGATGCCCGTGGACATCTTGTCCTCACGATCCCGGATGGCGGCAAGGACGGCAGCCCGGGGAAAGGATTTGCCGTCCTGCCGCGCGACGAGGTCTACGAGCTCCTCAAACAACTCGTCTTTCTCTTCGCTCTCGAGGCCTATCTTGATCCGGCCCGGCGTAAAGACTTGCTGGAGCAGCATTCAGAACCTCCGCACGAAGTCGCTAAAAATCAATTCGTCGCGGGAGCGGGAGTGGCCGTCTCGCCAGCGGGCTGGGAAGCGTCCGGAGCCGCGGCGCCAGGCGTTGCAGGAGCGACGGGGGCCGGGGCCGGGGTGGGATTCCACCACTCGGTCTGCGTCCCGCCGCCAAGCTTCTTCTGGGCGGCCGACTCGACATTGCCCGAGGAGGTCTTGTTGACCAGGGCAAGCGAGAAGGCAAGGACGAAGAAGAGACCGCCAAGAACGTAGGTGAATTTCGACAGCACATTGCTCGACCTGGAGCCGAAGGCGCTGGAACTGCCGCCCGCAAAAATGCCGCCGAGGCTATCGGAGCCTTCGTCCTGGATCACGACCATGAAGACGAGGAGTATGCTCACGATGATGAAAAAGACGAGAAGAACGATTCCGAGTACGCTCATACGCCTGGACCACCCTGATTTTAGCCGGCAAGGACGCGCGATAGGCATCCTCGCCTGTATCCGCGATCTTATCGAACTGGAAGGCAAGATGCAAGTGGCAGGCCATGGCCGAGGAGGAACGGCCTCCCGGAACATGGCCTGCCACAGGGTCAGAAACGGTCATTTTCGCCAGGTCTGGCGGTTTTCCGGCCATTTCGCGTCGTTTTCCCGATCTTTCGGACGAAAACGGACATGGCCGGTTCGACCAGCGGAAGCGGGCGTATCGCCCGCCCTGTTACCTGAAGCGGGCGTATCGCCCGCCCTGTTACCTGAAGCGGGCGATAGGGACGAAGGTCTCGACCTTGAGGCTGGCTCCGCCCACGAGGGCGCCGTCGATATTGGGCTTGGCCATGAGCTGGGCGGCGTTGTCCGGCTTGACCGATCCGCCGTACTGGATGCAGAGGGCCTTCGCGGCAGCATCGCCGTAGAGGCCGGCAACCACCTTGCGGATGTAGGCATGGACGGCATCGGCGTCCTCGGGCGTGGCGGTTTTGCCCGTTCCGATGGCCCAGACGGGCTCGTAGGCGATGGTGACCTTGGCTAGGGCCGCGGCATCGACGCCCTTGAGGCCTTCGCGGACCTGGGTGCCGATGACGGACTCGAGCTTGCCGGCCTCGCGCTCCTCGAGGGTCTCGCCAACGCAGAGGATGGGCTCGAGGCCATGCTTGAGGGCGAGGAGGACCTTCCTGTTCACGAGCTCATCGGTCTCGAGGTAGGTATGCCTGCGCTCGGAGTGGCCGAGGATGACGGCTCCGACCCCGAGATCCTTGAGCATGAGGACGGAAACCTCCCCGGTATGGGCGCCCTGCTCCTCGGGCCCCATGTTCTGGGCGCCAAGGATGATCTTCGAGCCCTTGAGGACCTCCGCAACGGCGGCGAGGGCGGTGAAGGCGGGAGCCACGAGGACCTTCTCGTTGCAGCCTGCGAGCTTGTCCTTGAGTTCCCTGGCGAGGGCCACGGACTCCGAAACCGTCTTGTGCATCTTCCAGTTGCCGGCGATGAAATATGAACGCATGGGTTCTCCTGTCGGGGCTGGCTGCCCCTATTTATCGTTATCGCGCCTGATTCTACCGAAAGGATGGACCTTGGGAAAGACCCGGTGCTGCCTCCGCTTCCTGTCCGACCCGCTTCCTTCACGGTCCCTCACGATATGTATGGTCGGATCAGGGAAGAAGGACCATCCCCTCTCGAGGATCAACTGCTTGTTGTCGGGAGAAACAAGGCGGCCGATCTTGAGGGCCGAAAAAACCTTTTTGACCTCGTGGATCCTGTTGTAGAGGTAGCGGTACTCGGCGCAGGTGGTAGCCTTGCTGCAGTCCCTCTGGCAGCCCTTCTCGCCAAAGAGGGCCTGGGCCTCCGAACAGACGAGGGACTCGCCTTCGGGGAGGGCTGCCAAGTAGAGGGCCAGGGGCCGCGCCGCGGGGCTGAAAAGGGGGAGGACATCGAGGCTGTCGAGGAGGAGGGAGGATCCGTCGACGATGAGCTCGCGTCTCGAGCGATCCTTCAGGTTGAAGGTCGCCACGCAGATATAGGCCGCTATCCCGAGGTTGAGGACATTATAGCCGACGCTTGGTATCCAGCGCGGTTCGGACCTGCTCGCGATGGCATATCCCATGAGGGCTATCCAGAAGAGGAAGAAGCCCACGATGAAAAGCGATATGACAAAGAGGCGCTCGCCGAAGGCGAGGAAGAGCCGGCTTCTGTAGCGGGGGGCCGCGTCCACGAAGAGGCCGTAATGAATGGCCGCGATCTGGAAGAGGAGGGTCAGGAAATCGCGATGGAGGACATAGGAGCAAAGGACGGCGAAGGATAGCTGGATGAGGAGGGAGAGAAGCATCCTCCGCCTGTAGCTTGCCTTCCACGAGACGCGCTTCCCTCCCCCTTCGGGCAGGAGCCAGATGAACCAGGCGGCCACCCCGGCCAGGATCAGCAGCCAGCCCCAGGTCCAGTTCGGGCTGAGGATGCCGGGGCCGAGGGAATCGGGAGCCGGATAACGGACCGAAAAGAAGGCGACAAGGCCCCATGACAGGACGCCCAGGAGGGATGCATAAAGCCTGACCATGACGCCACAGGATATACCGGCCGCCGTTTTCACGCCAGCGAATTAAAAGCGGTTCAGGGGACTCCCCGAGAGTAGAGAGTCCCCGGATCAATTACTCGAATAGCCTTTCGATGGCGAGGAGGACCCGTTCAGGCTCGAAGGGCTTGATTATGAAGTCCTTGGCGCCCTTCCCGAGGGCCTCGAAGACCTGGGCCTTCTGGCCCACGGCGCTCACCATGACCACCTTCGCATCGGGGAATTCCGCAATGAGGCCGGTCAGGGCCTCCATGCCGTTCATCTCGGCCATCGATATGTCCATGGTTACGAAATCGGGCTTGTGGTTCCTGTACATGGTGATCGCCTGACGGCCGTTCTCGGCTTCGCCGGCAATCTCGTACTTGGAGGACAGGATGTCCCGGAGGCGCATGCGCATGACGGCCGCGTCATCGACAATGAGTCCTTTTTTCATTTCCTCATTCCTCCGTCAGCGCGATGTTTATCTCGAAAGAGCCGATTTCCGAAAGGAAAGAAAGACAGATCGTCTGCAGCGAGAGGAAATCGATGCGGGAGGCCCCGCCGCAGAAGACCGCCGGGGGAGTGATGTCGATCTTCTGCTTCTCTCCGGCAAGGATGATGCTGGCCTGACCGGTGATGATGTTGGCGAGCTCGGAGACGGCGCTGTTCGTGAGCTTCCTGAGCTCGGCCGGAAGCTTGCCCGGCAGCATGGCCTTGGCTACGGCAAACGCTACATTGTCGTCCATGGAATAGACGACCTGGCCCTTCACCATGCCCGTCACGCCGATGATGATGGCGACGTCCTTGGACGGCACCGGCGATTCCTTGACCCCGAGGGAATTCCTGTTCAGGCTCACCCTGAGCTCCTTCTGGAAGGTCGTGATCGCGGCCGTGATGAACGGGTTCGCATACTCTGCCTTCATGCTGCCTCCTCCTTTTGCTTTTTCTATGCCTTCGCGGCAAGCGGCACCGTGATCTCGAACGAGCTGCCCTTCCCCAGCCTCGAGCGGACCTCTATGGTTCCCCCGAGCTTCGCAACCTCGGCCTGGATGGCCGCAAGGCCGACGCCCCTTCCGGAAACCGTCGAGGCCTCCTTGCGGGTCGTGAAGCCGTCCAGGAAGAGGAGGTCGAAGAGCTCGGAATTCTGGAGGCTGCGGTCTTCGGGAATGAGTCCCTTCTCCCTGGCGACCCGTTCGATCTCGCGCGGGTTGATGCCGCGGCCATCGTCGTGGAACTCGAGGACCATGGTGGTCTTCTCGATCGTTATCACGAGCTCGATCCTGCCCTCCTGGGGCTTCTGGATGGCCTCGCGCTCGTAGGGATACTCGATGCCGTGGTCGACCATGTTGTTGACGAGATGCACGCAGGCTTCGGCCAGGGGCTGCTATCGGTCGGGCACGATCTTCTGCGTCCCTCCGATGATGGCCATCGGCCCAACCTTCTTGCCGAGCTTCTCCGCCGTGGCCGCGGCCACGAAGGGAAGCCGCGAGAAGAGCTCGGCTATGCTGATCTTGCGGAAGGAGTCGAGGTAGATGAGGAGCCTCGCGTCCTCCGGCGTCTTCTTCCGAACATAGAGGATGAGTTTCTGGAAGGCGTCGCGAGGCATGCTGATGCCGCTTGCCTCGTCGAGCCATTTTTCGCCCATCGCGTCGGTGATGGCCTTGAGCTCGCGGTAATAGACCTTCCTGAGCTGGCTCAGCATCTCGCGGTAGGAGATGGTGGTCCCGAGGAGGCGGCTGTCCGACATGAGGGTTTCGGCTTCATGGGCAAGGCCCTGGGTTTCGGTAAAGCAGAAGAAGCCCGCGTCGCCCTTGAAGGTATGCATGGCCCGCGTGAACCCGACCGACTCGTCGGCCGTCGGCTCCGTACCGGCATAGACCTCGAGGCGGGCAAAGAGGTCGTCGGCCGCCTCGAGGAACTGGGCGAAGAAGAGCTTGTGATGGAGGGCGCGGAGGACCCTCTGCTGGATGCCGGTTTCCACGCGGTTCTTCTCCGCCATCTCGGTCGCAAGGGTGATGTCCGTCAGGATGCAGAGGATCCGTCTGCCTGCCGTCTCCTTGTAGGTGATCGCGATGGTCCTCTCCCGGATCACCGTCTGCTTTTCCGTGAGATCGAAGATGATGCTGGCCTTGGACTTGCCCTCGAAATAGAGCCCGAAGCCCTGGCGGAAATCCGCTATGGTCTCCGTCCTCCCCGGGAAGAGGACATCAGGCGCAGACAGGCCGCCGATTTCCTTTCCGAAGATATCCACGCAGCCCTTCGAAAAATCCGGATCGATGACGAGGGAGGGACCGAAGGTGAGGAAGCCCTCTCCCGCGTTGTCGAGGATGTTCCTGAGCGAGGCTGTGCGTTCCTCGACCGTTTTCTCGAGGCCCTTGTTGGCCTCCTCGATCCTGTCGGTCGCGACCTGCAAGGCGAGGCCGGTTCGCCAGGAACGCCCGAGGATGACCATGAACAGCGTGGCAAGGACGACGAGCACAGCCGCCAGGGATATCATCGAGCGGGAGATATCCTCGAAGTTGGAAAGAGGGCCCGTGGCCAGCATGAGCCAGCCCAGGCTGGGAAGGCCTATGCTCGCATAGTAGCGGTCGGCGAACAGGGAAGCATGAAGCACGAAGGAACCCGAGAGAATCGCGGACTTCCATTGCATCAGGGCTCCCGAGGCAAAGGCATTGCCGGCCAGGGCCCGGTCGTTATTACCGGCCTCGATGTAGTCGCCGTCCTTCGTGAGGAGACTTACCATCGAGCCCTTGGCTATATAGTTCCGCGCGGCTATCTCCCGAACGGTCTCGGTGGAGATATCCGACGAGATGACGCCGATCATCTTCCCTTCCGCATAGACCTGCTTCGAGATGGAGATGATGATCTTCCCCGTCTGCAGGTCCTTGTAGGGCGCCGAGACGACGAGACCGTCCTTCCCTACCGCCTGTACGAACCAGGGCCTCGTGGTCCAGTCGTAGTCGCCGGGTATGCTCCAGCGCGAGGCATAGACAGCGTAGCCGGCCTTGGTCGGAGGCTCGGAAGTCCCGAAGAAGATGTCGATGAAATCATGGTCGTCGGCGAGGACGCCCGAAAGACAGGATTGGATTTTTCCGGGTTGGTCATGTAGCTCCACCATGGTCTTGGCCAGGGTATCGATCCGCGCACCCTTGGCGTCTACCCAGGAGGCTATTTCGTTGGAAGTCTCATTGAGGGCGACTTCTGCGATTTCGCGTACCAGGGTATTGGTCGAACTGACATAGGTGACGCTCACGAAGACGCAGGCGGCAATGGACAATGCGACGAGCATTGCGGCCAGCGCTATTCTTTGTTTTTTCGAATGGACCCTTTTTTCTCTCTCGGCCTTCATGGATACCCCTCGTTGGTTCGAGTTCGGCATCTGGGAAGCCCTGTGGCCTTCCTGACCAACGAGAATATCACTATTTTGGACTTTGTCATTTTTTTGGATTTTTTTTACTAATTGTTTATTCCGACATCATTCATGATTGATGTTCACCATGCTACCAGGATTGTTGGCGGGAGCAGGACGGTCGACGGCAGGCGCGGAACAAAGAAAAAGGCCGTCGATTTTCATCGACGGCCTGACGAACTGACTGAAAGAAACCTGACCTTGATTCACGAATTGGCCGCGGCAGACCTCGATGCCCTCGGCATCTCGGCCCGCCTCCCGCGTCCTAGCCGCGACAGACCTCGATACCCGGCAACTTCTTGCCCTCGAGGAGCTCGAGGGAGGCGCCGCCGCCGGTGGAGACATGGCTCATCTTGTCGGCGAGGCCGAACTTGTTGACGGCAGCGACCGAGTCGCCGCCGCCCACGACGGTCATGGCGCCGCGGCCCGTGGCCTCGGCGACCATCTTGGCCACCTCGCCCGTGCCCTTGGCGAAGGCGTCGAACTCGAAGACGCCCACGGGGCCGTTCCACACGACGCTTTTTGCGTTCGCGAGGACGGCCTTGTACTTCGCGAGGGTCTTGGGGCCCACGTCCATGCCCATGAGGTTATCGGGGATATCGAGGCCATCGACGGCCTTGGGGGCCGCGGCCGCGTCGAAGGTCTCGGAGCAGACGTGGTCGACGGGGAGGACGATCTCGACCTTGGCCTTGGCGGCCGCGTCGAGGATCTTCTTCGCGGTGTCGAGCTGGTCGTCCTCGACGAGGGACTTGCCGATCTTGTGGCCCTGGGCCTTGAGGAAGGTGTAAGCCATGCCGCCGCCGATCACGAGGGCGGAGGCGTTCCTGAGGAGGGATTCGAGGACGGCGATCTTGGAGGAGACCTTGGCGCCGCCGATGATGGCGACCATCGGCTTGGGCGGGTTCGTCACCATGGGCTCGAGGTACTTCACCTCCTTCTCCATGAGGAAGCCGCCGACGGAAACCTTCATGAACTTCGCGATGCTCGCCGTGGAGGCATGGTCGCGATGGGCGGTACCGAAGGCGTCGTTCACGAAGACCTCGCCGTAGGTGGCGAGCTCCTTGGCGAGCTTGTCGCGCTCGGCCGCATCCTCGCTCGTCTCTTCCTTGTGGAAGCGGGTGTTCTCGAGCATGACGATGGTGCCATCGGGCTGACCCTCGATGAAGGCCTTCTTGCCGAAGCAGGAATCCTCGCCCGCGAAGACCACGGGCCTGCCGAGCTTCTCGGCGAGATAGGCGGCGACGGGAGCCATGCGGTGCTTGCCCGCGATGTACTTCTGCTCGTCGAAGGCCTTGCCGTCCTTCTCCGCCTTCTCCTTGGCCTTCTTCATGTCCTTCTTGGGGTCGCCAAGGTGGGACATGAGGACGAGGGTCTTCGCGCCCTGCTCCATCACGTACTTGATCGTGGGGATGGCCGCGACGATGCGGGTATCGTCCTGGACCTTGCCGTCCTTCATGGGCACGTTGAAGTCGACGCGCATCACGACGCGCTTGCCCTTGAGCCCGATGTCCTTCACTGTCTTGATCATGATTGCCTCCGAAAAAAAGGCTGCCCAGGAACGGGCCCGGACAGCCTTTGTATTGACGTTATGCGCTCTTAAGCCTTACTTCTTCGAGCCCATGTACCTGAGGAGGTCGACGACGCGGTTCGAATAGCCCCACTCGTTGTCGTACCAGGAGACGACCTTGAAGAAGCGCTTCTCTCCGGGCAGGTTGTTCTGGAGGGTGGCGAGGCTGTCGTAGATCGAGGAGCGGTTGTCGTGGATGTAGTCCGTGGACACGAGCTCCTCGTTGGAGAAGCCAAGGATGCCCTTCATGTAGGTCTCGCTGGCCTTCTTGAGGAGGCTGTTGATCTCCTCGATGGAGGTGTCGCGGGCCGCGGTGAAGGTGAGGTCGACCACGGAGACGTCCAGGGTCGGGACGCGGAAGGACATGCCGGTAAGCTTGCCCTTGGTCTCGGGGAGGACCTCGCCGACGGCCTTGGC
>Ga0209098_1000705_pt1 | contig 35136 bp, 30 predicted proteins | sample AD_JPNHW1_MetaG_FD_184429 | JGI IMG/M metagenome (GOLD analysis project Ga0209098, IMG submission 184429) | Active sludge microbial communities of municipal wastewater-treating anaerobic digesters from Japan - AD_JPNHW1_MetaG (SPAdes) (version 2) | ecosystem: Engineered > Bioreactor > Anaerobic...
ATGTTGTCTGGGCCGATGGACGCGACGGACCGTACCAGGTGTTCCTCTATGACCTGAAGTCCGGGGTTTCAAAACCGGTAAACCCTTCCGGATCCTTCCAGATATACCCGGATATATCGGGCAACCTGATCGTATGGGAGGACTACCGGAACTTCACTGCAGGCTCTCCCGGATACCTCAGGGGCGGCGGCGATATCCGGCTCCATGACATGGCCTCGAACACGACCAGAATTGTGGCAGAAGGCCCGAACACCCTCGAATTCCCAAGAATTTCCGGGGAGTTCATTGTCTGGTCCGGCGGGCGCGATGATGCGCACGACGTCTTCCTGTACCGTTATTCAGGGAATCGCACGCATAATTTTTCAGGAATGGAAGTGGGAACCGGCTATTCTGCCCGGCCGACAACAACTCCCACACCGGGCACAAATGTCCGGTATTACAGCACCATTTCGGGGAATGAAATGGAATGGTATTCGATCGAGCCTTCGGGAAATGAGAAGAAGATATCATTCGAGCTTCGATGGAACGATCCAAAAGCCTCGCTGTCCCTGATACTTGTAAGCCCCGGAGGTTCGACCTGGCATTTTTCCGATGCCGATGATTCCCTGCAGGATCAGGCAGTCCGTATGACAATTGCCGAAAGCCCCGGCGGATATCTCGAACCGGGGAAGTGGACTATGGCAATAACCGGGGATTCCGTTGAGGGAACTGTCCCATATGACCTGTGCTGGTACTGACAGGAACGGGCAGGAGTGAGAAACGACAGGATTGCATGGTGGCCAACCCTGTTGCGTGATGGCAACCTGGTGTACAGCCCGGAATTTACGGAGCGCCCTTGCGGCGGGTTGTAGAAGAATTAAAAAGAACGAAGATGGTATCGGGATCCAGTCTTCAGTCACTGGCACGCGAGATCCCGATCGTCATCGCGACGCCTTCGACATCCCAGTCTTTTGCGAGCTGCCAGGAGCCCGGTGTGGATCCCGTCGTGGTATCGTCATGGATCGCAAGCGCCCTGGCCCGGACCTCGTCCGCAATCCCGTCGTGCCACGTGACCCGGATCAGGTCGCAGACCCGTTTGTCGGCAACCCTGACATCCGCAGCGATGAAGTCCTCGACCGCGAGATCGAGCTGCCGGCGCATCTCCTGGATCCGCCGGATCACCTCGCGGGCGTACCCCTCCGCTTCGAGGTCCGGGAAGAGTGCAACGTCGACATAGACCGTCGCGTCCTTCATCGGCGCTGAGAAGACATTCTCCGGCATCTGCTCTTTGAAGGTGACATGGGCGGGCGTGATATCGAAGCTGTCCGGCCCGTTTGTGAGTTTTGCCGTGCCGCACGCATCGAGCGTGGCTTTCAGTTGTGTCCCGTCAGATTTTTCGATTGCTGCCTTGACTTTCGGGGAGTTCTTGCCAAAGCCGGGCCCGAGCGCTTTCATGACCGGCTCCGCCTTCCAGCCGATCCGGCCCCACCGGCCTTCAATGACGGTTACCTTCCGGCTGTTCGCACGGTCGCGGCAGATCCGGTTGAGCCGGGTTACGGCGTCCTTCACGCCGCCGGTGGTTGTCACAACTACGCATTCTGCGACCGGCCACCGGAGCTTGCGTTTCCCGGCCTGCCGTGCGTTTGCCGCCGCCTCATCGAAAGACTGGGCATAGGCCATGTCTGCCTCAAGGGCAGCATCGGTGAGCGCCGGGTCCCCGGCAAACCAGTCCAGCAGGTGGACGCTTTCAGGGTCCCCGGCACACTTCAGGTTCCCGTACATCTTCTCGGCAAGGTGCGGGCAGAAGGGTGCAAGGATTCCAACAAGCCTGCGGAGCACGAAATAGATCGTCTCGTATGCCTGCCGCTTGCTCTCCGATTCGCCCTCCAGCCACATCCGCTCCCGGACGAGCTGGACGTACCAGCGCGAGAGATCTTCGAGGATGAAGGTCACGATCGCCCGGGTCGCCCGGTGGAGGTTGCACTCCTTCATGCCGGCATCGACCTGTCCGGCAAGGGTGCTCACCCGTGAAACGATCCACCGGTCCTCGTCAGCCATCAGGTGCAGGTTTGCCGCAACATAAGACCCGGACCATTTGCCGTTCTCCGCCTGAGGTTCGAACCTGTCGAGGATCATGTACGGCAGCGGGAACCGGTACACGTTCCAGAGGATGTTTGCCGTCCGGTTGATGGTTGCAACGCCGTCCCAGTTGAACTTGAGATCGTCCCACGGGGCAGACGACGAGAGGATATAGAGGCGGAGCACGTCCACGCCGACTTTTGCGACGACCTCTTCAGGGGTCACGACGTTGCCGAGGCTCTTGCTCATCTTCTTGCCGTCGGCATCGAGCGCAAAACCGTGCATGCAGACGCTCCGGTACGGGGCTTTCCCGAACGCAATCGTGCTTGCGCCCAGCTGCGAGTAGAACCAGCCCCGGGTCTGGTCCTGTCCCTCGGTGATGAAGTCGGCGGGCCAGAGGTTGTCAAATGCCTCCTTCTTCTGCGGGAACCCGAGTGTCGCCCAGGATGCCACCCCGGAGTCGAACCAGACATCGAAGATGTCCTCGACCCGGTGCATCGTCCCGCCGCAGCTGCACGGGATCGTCACCGCGTCCACGTAGGGCCGGTGGGGATCGGGCAGGGATTTTCCGCTGACTGTCTCCAGTTCCTTAATCGTGCCGATCACCCGGTACTTGTTGCACGAGCTGCATACCCAGACCGGGATCGGGATTCCCCAGTACCGCTGGCGGGAGATGCACCAGTCCCGGGCCTCCTTGATCCAGTCGTAGAACCGGGCGCTTCCCGCCCATTCAGGGTACCACGTGACCTTTGCCACCTCGTCGAGCATCAGGTCCCGCATCGCTGCAACCTTCAGGAACCACTGGGAGGTCGCACGGAAGATGATGGGCGTCTTACAGCGCCAGCAGTGGCCGTACCGGTGGACGACGCTCGCCTTTGCAAGGAGGGCGTCCCCGAGCGCTGCGAGCACGTCGGCATCCGCCTCCTTGACAAACTTCCCGGCAAAGATGCCGGCATCGGCGGTGAACTTCCCGGCGCCGTCGACCGGGCAGACCACAGGAAGCCCCTCTTTTGTGCCGAGCACGTAGTCGTCCCACCCGTGGCCCGGGGCGATATGCACCATGCCGGTATTCTCCATGGCAACGAAATCGGCGGCAACGACCCGGTGCCGGATCTTCGTCTGGTCCGGCACACAGTGGGCGAGCGGGGAGGTGTACTCCCAGCCGATGAGGGCGGTCCCCGGCTGCTTTTCGAGGACCGTGAAATCCTTGTACCGTCCCTTCTTCAGAACGCCCGCAACGAGATCGACGGCGATCCAGAGGATCTCTTCCTTTCCCTCTTTGACTGCCCGGACCTTTGCGTACGTGAACTCCTTTGCAACTGCGACCGCGACATTGGCGGGAAGCGTCCACGGAGTCGTCGTCCAGATGACGAGATACTCGTTCGGCCTTCCTGCAAGCGGGAATTTGACGAAGATCGAGGGATCGGTCTCGTCCCAGTACTCGACTTCCGCATCCGCGATTGCGGTCCCGCACCGGGGGCACCAGTTCACGACCCGGTGCCCGCGTTCCAGCATCCCCTTCTCTTCCGCTCTCGCAAGTGTCCACCATGCCGCCTCGATGTATTCCGGCTTCACGGTCTGGTAGGCGTTCTTGAAGTCGAGCCAGACGCCGAGGTTTTCGAACTGCTCGTCCATTAAGAGCTTGTTCTCACCCGCGAACTCCCGGCATTTCTTAATGAACGGCTCGATGCCGAACGCCTCGATGTCTTTCTTGGATTTGAACCCGAGGGTCTGCTCGACCTTGACCTCGATGGGCAGGCCATGCATGTCGTACCCCGCACGGTCGATGACGTTACGCCCGGTCATCCGGTGGTACCGCAGGATCGAGTCCTTGAAGATCTTGTTCCACGCGGTCCCGAGGTGGATATGCCCGGTGGTGTAGGGCGGGCCGTCAACGAAGAAGAACGGTTTTCCGGCTTTTTTTGACTCTTTCACTTTCCGGTAAGTATCCTGCTCTTTCCAGAACGCCCGGACGTCGCGTTCGATGGACTTTGCATCAAAGTTCGCGGTTACTTCCTTCACAAAAAACCCTCATCTGTGCCGTGGATGCCTGTGATTTGCCGATAATTGTTGGTTGCACCAAGACAAAGTAGTTATCGTGGTTGCGGGGCATCCCCGTCAACCGTTCCGGCATTTTTGTTCCCCCATCTCATGAGCACCATGATGCCATGCCGCCATACTCACGGTCTGCCGGATCTTGTCTGCCGGCACCCCCCGTTTGTTCCGGAAGAATTGGTGAAACAATATGTCTGGTCCGGTGCCCGCGCCCCCTCTATTTTGTTCCGGTTGCGGGCACTATCTGCACGACGGAATGACAACGGATTCTGTTCGGTCTGACCGACAACCCTTTCATACCCAATCAGGACAAACAGTACTGGAAAAATGGGAAGGGATCACAATCTCCTTCCTGCGGATGGACCGGCATGAGAAACCTGACGACAATAAACCTCTGGCGGCTCTTTACTGTCGCGCTGTTCTGCGCGATGGCGCTTTCTGCAAACGCGAGTGCCGGAACAACCGATGAGTCCGGCCCCGGCTTCATCGTGGTGACCAACCCGCCGTCCGCGGATTTCTTCACGAGCACTCGGTACGGGACGGCGCCGTTCACGGTCAGTTTCTCCGATGGTTCGCATGGCGCTCAGCCCATGACATACCGCTGGGATTTCGGCGATGGCACAACCTCCGACCGGCAGCACCCGTACCACACGTACCGTGCCAATGGCGAATATAACGTCAGCCTCACGGTCACCAACGATTACGGTTCCGATACAAAGATCGTGCCGGCCTACATCGGCGTCGGCGATCCCCTGAATGCCACCTTCTTCCTCTCCGAAACTTCGGGAACCGCCCCGCTGACCGTCACGGTGTACGGCCGGACCCAGAGCCTCCCGGCGAACTGGTCGTGGGACTTTGGCGACGGGACAACGGCGTTTGGGCAGACTGTCAGCCATACCTATGACGACCCGGGAACGTATACCGTTACGCTCTCCGTTGGCAACAGGTTTGAATCCGAACCGGCGACAATGAACCGGACGATCGTTGTCAAAAGCCCGGGCGTCACCCCGGTCGTGACGCCGGGACAGCCTGAAGAAGAGGCACCGGAAGGGATCCTCGGCCTGATCCATATCGCAAAGGGAACGACAGCGAAGGATCTCCCGACGAGCGGGATCATACCCCCGCAGTTCATGGCGCTTGCCGCCCTCATCACGAGCCTTGCGGTCGTGCTCGTCCAGTTCCTTGTCGTCAACGCGGGGCTCATCTGGCAGTTCCTCCTCAAATTCTCCAAGTTCTTCAGCGACCTCCTCTGGGGCCATGCCGTGGAGAAGCTTTCCGCAAAGGAGATCGAGGCACGACGGATCGAGGTGAGGAAGCTGGAGCCCCGGTTCCTCGGACTCTCATCGACGGAGATCCTTGTTATCGAGGCGGCGGTTGTCATCGTTGCGCTCGCGTTCATGCTTGCCGACCGCGCCGAGCTGACCCTCATTACAGTGCTCATCTACATGGTTGTCGGCGGGATCTCGGTCGTCCTCCACGACTTTGCCCACCGGATTGTCGCAACGAAGCACGGGTGCGATGCCGATACCCGGTTCTGGGGTCTTGGGACGGCAATCATGTTCCTCACCGCATGGCTCTTCGGGAATGCTTTCGCCCTCTCCTACCGGAACCTTGTCCGCAGGGAAGGCGAGGAGGTCCCCCGGGATGTGGGAATGGAGATGGTGGTCGGCCCGATTGTGAGCGTCATCCTGATGATCATCTCCCTCGCGATGGTCAGCCTCGGGGGATTGTGGGCGGTTGCGGGAGGAATCGGGTTTACGATCAACCTGATCACCGCGTTATACAGCATGATGCCCATCGAGACCATGGACGGGCTTGGCATCTGGCGGTGGAACCGGTGGATATTCCTCGCGCTGTTCGTGCCGGTCTTCGCATTCTACCTGTTCACGTACATTGTTGTGGCGTGAACCGATCCCATTTTTTTTAACTCGTACTTTGATGGTAATCGTTGCTCCGCAGCGCCCCTTTCCGCCCCCTTCATTATCCTATTATACCCCGGGGCGTCCTACATACCGGAAACGGGAAAATTCGTGGTATAACGGAGACGATGGATCATGGAGACATATCCCCTCATCATCGGCGGCGAACACAGGGAGACCACGGAAACGATCAAGGTCCGGTTCCCCTATACCGGAGAGGTCTATGCGCAGGTCTGCTCCGCGGGCAGCGCCGATCTGAACAAGGCGGTCGCTGCCGCCTGCTCGGGATTTGAAGAGACCCGGCAGCTCTCTTCCGGGAAACGGTCGGCCATCCTCTCCCGGCTTGCCGACCGGATCCATGAACGCGCCGGCGAGCTCGCAGAAGTCCTTGTCATGGAGGGGGGCAAGACCCGGAAGTTCGCTGCAAACGAGGTTGCCCGTGCCGAGACGACAGTCAGGACCACTGCCGAAGAGGCGAGACGGATCTACGGCGAGGTGATCCCGCTGGACTGGACCGACGACACCGATGGCCGGACCGGGTTTGTCCAGTACTTCCCGCTCGGGCCGGTCGTCGGGATCGTCCCGTTCAACTTCCCGCTCAACCTTGCCTGCCACAAGCTCGCCCCGGCGATCGCGGCAGGGAACTCCGTCATCCTCAAGCCGGCAACCGCGACGCCGGTCTCCAGCCTGCTTCTCGGGCAGATGGTCATCGACGCGGGAATGCCTGCGGAGGCGGTCAGCGTGGTGCCCTGTCCCGGGGGGCGGGCCGGGCAGCTCGTAAAGGATCCCCGCGTGGCGTACCTCTCGTTCACCGGCAGCTGCACGGTGGGGTGGCACCTCCGGTCAATCGCCGGGAGAAAGAAGGTCGGCCTCGAGCTGGGCGGCAATGCGGCAGCGATAGTCCACTCTGACGCGAACCTTGGGTACGCGGCACAACGTATTGCCACCGGCGGTTTCGTCAACGCGGGACAGGTCTGCATCTCCGTCCAGCGCGTTCTCGTACACCGCCCGGTCTTTGAGGAAGTTATGAAAATGATCCTGTCCGGGATACACGCACTCCGCGTCGGAGATCCCCGGGATCCTGCAACCGATGTCGGCCCGATGATCGACCGGATCCGGGCCGAGCACGCCTACCATATCGTGCAGGAAGCCGTGCAGCAGGGAGCCCGGATCCTAACCGGGGGATCGCTTACGGGATCCCTCTTTGCTCCCACCGTGATCGCGGATACGACCCCCGGTATGCGGGTGAACCGGGAGGAGATCTTCGCGCCGGTCATCTCGGTGACCCCCTACGATACCTTCGAAGAAGCGATCCGGATGGCAAATAACGGGGAATTCGGGCTCCAGGTTGGCATCTTCACGCAGGACGTCAACCGGGTCATGCGGGCGTATGCCGGCATGGACGTGGGCGGCGTCCAGATCAACGATATCCCGACGTTCCGGGTCGACCAGATGCCCTATGGCGGCGAGAAGGGATCCGGTATCGGGCGCGAGGGGCCCCGGTACGCGATCCGGGAGATGTCGGCGGCGCGGCTGATGGTGATCAACCGGGCCGGCGGGAGGGAATGACCCGCATGCAGATCGCCGTCATCGGGGCAGGGGCCTGTTCGGACGATGAACGAAACGCCGCCTATACCATCGGCCGGATCATTGCCGGGAACAAGGCGGTACTCATCTGCGGCGGGATGGGCGGCGTCATGGAGGCTGCCTGCAAAGGGGCACAGGAGCACGGCGGGACAACGGTCGGTCTCGTGCCGGATACCGGCAACGGCAACCTGTACCTCGGCATCGTGATCCGGACCGGCATGGGCCATGCAAGGAACGTGCTCGTCGTCCAGTCCGCGGATGCTGTCATTGCAGTCGGGGGAAAGGAGGGGACGCTCTCGGAGATCGCCCACGCGCTCAAGATGGGACGTCCCGTCTTTGCGTTCCGGAGCTGGGACATCCCGGGCGTGGAAGCGTGCCCGACACCTGAAGCGGCTGCGTTCCGTGCTCTCGCTGCCGCCGGACGGAAAGGTCCGGTCGAACCCGGGTGGGAAGCCGCAGACCGCTGAAAACCGCACCGGTCTTCAGGAACGGAACAAGGCGACAGTTATTTAAAACCGGGTATTCCCAACTGGTTGAAAACGGGAAAAAAGGTATGCGTTACTTGAAACATCCCAGCTGGCAGCCCCGGATCTTGATCTTGTTCGCGTTGCAGTAGTCGCCGACTTCCTTAGGAGTCACCTTTGCTTTCTTGGCGATTGCCAGTGCCTGCGGGCACCTGAGTTCTTTATCGAGTCCTGCTTCTTTGAGTGCTTCAGCGATCTTCTCATCGGTCATGGTAACACTGTTTCCTGTATTTCATTATGTTGTTTACTGATCCTGCATTGAACCGCGGTCCCGGAATCACGCTTATGCCCGGCAACATCCCATAACCCGGTAATGCATATCGCCCTCATCAACTCCCGGCAGGATAAGGCGGGGGTCAATATCCGCAGGAACATCGAAACCTTCCTTGGCGGGACGAACCGGCATGGCGGGCACACGTACGAATTTTCCGACGTGGAGAGCCGGCTCATCTACGCTGACGGCATTGACCGGGGGATCGACTGCGACCTCGTCCTCTTCCTCTCCCGGCATTCCAGCAAAAACCCGGAACCGGTGCTTACTGTCCACGTGACCGGCAACTTCCGGGACGCGGAACTGGGCGGGAGCCCGCGCACGCTCCCCCCTGCCGCACCCGCCATGATGCAGGCCGTCTTACGGGAGCTGTCGAAGCGCTGCCCACCCGGTTACCGGGTTGCGTACGAGGTCACCCACCACGGGCCGACCAACATTCTCCACCCGTCGTTCTTTGTCGAGATCGGGAGCACGGAGAAGGAATGGACGGACGAACGTGCCGGCATGGCCGTTGCGGAGAGTATCCTTGCCGCGGAACCGGAACCTGCCGGGCCGGTCCCGCTCGTCGGTTTCGGCGGGAACCATTACGCGGCGCGCCAGACAGAGATTGCGCTTGTTTCGAGAGGTGCGTTCGGGCACATCGCCCACTCCCGCGAGGTCCGGCTGCTTGAACCGGCCATGGTCCGGCAGATGGTGGAACAGACCGGCGCGGTTGCCGCCTATATTGACAGAAAAGCCATCTCAAAGGAGGATCTTGCCCAAATCATACGGATACTGGACGGGATAGAAATCCCCCGGGTCTCCGAAACGGAGATCGCCGGCACAGGTTCCCTCTCGTGGGAGTCGTACCGTTCCGCCCTGCAACTGGCGGGAACGGTCGATCCAAAAGCCCGCTGCCATGTCCACGCACTCACCGGAACCCCGGTGCTCTGCGGGATCAGGATCGATCCTGTCCTGCTCGCTGAGACATTGAGGGCGGATGAACGGGAGTTTTTTCTAAATCTCGATGAAATGCCGCTCATCCATGTAACCGGGGCAGATTCGCGGCCGCTTCCGTTTTTTATCACCTCGGAAGATGAACGATCCGGAATAATAAACGATTTAAATACATTGTGCGTAAAAATCATACGTAAGAACACAATCACTGCTACGGAAGGGGATTACCTGATCATACAGCGGGTACGGTTTGACCCGGACAAGGCGCGCAGCCTGGGTATACCGCCCGGCCCGCTGTACAAGGACTTGGCAGGAGGCCGGTCCGTTACTATCGGCGAAACGGTTATCACCCCGGCAATGGTGTCGGTGTGCAGTGAGTTCAGAGTCCATATCCCGGGTTTGGAGAACATTGCATGAGGTCTATTGTTGAAGAGGCACTTACCAAAGCAAGGGACGAGACACCGTCCGTTGTTCAGAATAATGAAGACCTTGACCAGATTCTTGCCGAGCTCAAGACCGAGATCACGGTCATCGGCTGCGGAGGGTCGGGTTCGAATACGATCACCCGCATGATGGAGGAGGGTATCCATGGCGCACGGCTCGTCGCCGTCAACACGGATGCCCAGCACCTCATCCGCACCCATGCCGACCAGCGGATCCTGATCGGCCGGCAGCGCACGAGGGGTCTTGGTGCCGGGTCCATTCCCCAGATCGGGGAAGAGGCGGCGCTCGAGAACGAACAGGAGATCCGCTCCTGCGTCTCAGGGAGCGACATGGTCTTTTTAACCGTCGGTCTTGGCGGCGGAACCGGCACCGGCTGTGCCCCGGTGATTGCCAAAGCCGCCCGCGAGGAAGGGGCGCTCACCATCGCAATCGTCACCCTGCCGTTCGCCGCGGAGGGGACGATCCGGATGGAGAACGCCGAGGCCGGGCTCGAACGCCTGCGGGATGTGGCCGACACGGTCATTGTGGTGCCCAATGACCGGCTGCTCGAAGTCGTTCCAAAACTGCCTCTCTATGCGGCGTTCAAGGTTGCCGACGAAGTCCTCATGCGTGCGGTCAAGGGGATCACGGAACTGATCACGATGCCCGGGCTTGTCAACCTGGACTTTGCCGATGTGCGCACCGTCATGGAGCGCGGCGGCGTCGCCATGATCGGGATGGGGGAGAGCGATGCCGAGGACAAGGCGGCAGACTCGGTCAAGAAGGCGATCCGTTCGCCGCTCCTTGATGTGGACATCTCCGGTGCGACCGCGGCGCTTGTTAACGTAGTCGGCGGCCCCGACATGACCATGGAAGAGGCCGAAGGAGTCATCCAGGAAGTCTATGCCCGTGTCGACCCGTCTGCACGGATCATCTGGGGAGCCCAGGTCGACCCGGCCATGCAGTGCAAGATGCGGACCCTGCTTGTGGTAACCGGCGTACGGTCGCCACAGATATATGGTAGGAACGAGAAACTTACCCCAAAAGTCCAGAAACAGTTTGAGATCGATTTTCTCAAGTGATAAAATATGGAAATAGCAAAGCCGGATATCAAAGTTAACGTCCAGGAAGAGTTTTTCAGGAAATACCTCCGGGTCCTGAAGCTCGCGCGCACCCCTACCCGGGAAGAGTTTACCAAGATCGCCCTCGTCGCTGCAGCAGGTGTCCTGATCATCGGGCTCCTCGGATTCTTCATCTATGAAATGTTCTGCTCGGGAACTTATGATCGCCATGACCCTCACCGAAGAGAATCCGTCTGCCCCGCAGCAGGAGCAGGCGCGCCCGGCAGTGCGACCGGCTGAACCGGCAACACCTGCAGCACCAGCAGCCTTGGCGCCAAAACCGGAACCGGTGCGGGGCCCGGCTGAAGGAAAGCCCCCCTTCGGACAGCCCGCAGGGCTGGCCACAGAGAACCGGATCTTCGCCATCAAGACAACCTCCAAGCAGGAACGCACGGTTGCCGACAGCATCATGAAGGCGATCACCACGAACGCGACCGATATCAAGGTGGTCTCGGTCATCGTCCCGCAGGAACTGCAGGGATATGTGCTCGTCGAGACACCGGAGAAGATGAACCGGATCGAGCAGCTGGTCGAGAAGATCCCCCATGCCCGTGCCGTTGTCCGGAGGGGCAAGGACGAGGGCGAGCTGAGCTCGATGTCGCTATCAGAAGTCGCCCACTTCCTGATCCCGAAACCGGTTGTCGCCGGTATCGAAGAAGGCACGATCGTGGAACTTATCGCCGGCCCGTTCAAGGGCGAGAAGGCGGTCGTCAAGCGCGTGGATTCGGCAAAGGAAGAGATCACGGTCGAACTCTACGAGAGCGTTGTCCCGATCCCGATCACGGTCCGGGGCGACAATGTCCGGGTTGTCGAGAAGGTCTCGGACAACAAGTAAGATTCTCCCATTTTTTATCGATGCCTGTAAGCAGCGCAGGCTCTTTTTCGGCCAGGATCAGGCGGGAGTTCTCCGCGAATTTACAGTTCCGCAGGGACGGGGGATGCCGGGATACAAAAAATAATTAAGCCGGCCTGCCGGTACAGACCATTTGGAGGCACTGCAAGCGTTCGTCTGATTCACCTCCCGGGTGCGGGGACAGTCCTGCCTCTGCAGGGCCGGTTGCGCAACCGGGTGCCGGAAGATGATCTGTGGCATCGCAGGATTCGTGGAACTGGGAAGATATCCGGGAGGGCATGCGCCGGACAATTATCGGCGCAAGGAAGAACATTGCCGACCCCTCCATATTCCATAAGATTGCACTCTTCCCCCTCCTTGCCTGGATCGGCTTAGGTGCCGACGGCGTCTCCTCCTCGTCCTACGGGCCGCCGGAAGCCTTCCTCGCGCTTGGCGATCATACCTACCTTGCGATCTTCCTTGCCCTTGGAACCGCGCTCACGGTCTTTGTCATCTCGTACGCCTACACCCGCATCATCGAGCGTTTCCCCGGCGGGGGCGGAGGCTATATCGTTGCAACCCACACCATCAGCGAGAAGGCCGGGGTCGTCTCCGGGAGCGCGCTTCTCATCGACTACATGCTGACGATCACGGTCTCCATTGCCGCCTGCGGCGAAGCGGTCTTCTCCTTCCTGCCGTTCCCGTTCCAGCCGTATAAGATCGCGTTTGCCTGCCTGCTCATCCTCATCCTGATTGTCATCAACCTCCGGGGTGTCCGGGAGTCCGTGCTTACCGTCGCCCCGATCTTCCTTATCTTCATTGCCGCCCACATCCTCCTGCTCGGCTACGGACTCCTCGCCCATGCGCCGCAGATCGGCCCGGCAGCCGAGGGGATCCAGGCAGGGCTTTCGGCCGACCTTGCAGCGATCGGCGTCATCGGGGTGCTGGCGATCTTTTTGCGGGCCTACTCCCTCGGCGGCGGCACCTACACCGGGATCGAAGCGGTCGCAAACGGGATGCAGATCATGCGCGAGCCCAAGGTAAAGACCGGCAAGCGCACGATGGCGTACATGGCGTTCTCGCTTGCAATGCTCTCGGCCGGCCTCTTTGCCTGCTACCTTCTCTGGAATGTCCGGCCGGTGCCGGGACAGACGCTGAACGCGGTGCTCGCGGGCAATGTCTTTGGCAGCTGGCCGCTCGGCGGGGTTCTCGCGTTCATCACCATAGTATCCGAAGCCGCCCTGCTCTTTGTTGCGGCACAGACCGGCTTCATCGACGGCCCGCGGGTCATGGCGAACATGGCGATCGATTCGTACCTCCCCCGCTCGTTCGCCCTGCTCTCGGAACGCCTCACGATGACGAACGGCATCCTGCTCATGGGCGGATCGGCACTCGCCGTCATGCTCTTTACGCGGGGATCGGTCGTCATCCTGATCACCATGTATGCCATCAATGTCTTCCTCACGTTCTCCATCTCGGAATACGGGATGTCCCGGTTCTTCTGGAAGAACCGGGCGGCCGAAAAGGACTGGAAGCGGCATATCCCGGTCCACCTTATCGGCCTTGCGCTCTGCAGCACGATCCTTGCCGTCACTGTTTTTGAAAAGCTCGGGCAGGGGGGCTGGTTAACGCTCCTCCTGACTTCCGCCCTTGTCGGGCTCTGCTTCTTAATCCACGGGCATTACCAGAAAGTGACCGCAGGGCTCCGGAAACTCGATACCCTGCTTACGGTCGAGCCGGTGACCGGCGTCAAGAACACCGACCCCGTCAACCCCCATAAAATGACGGCAGTCCAGCTGGTCTCCGGGTACCATGGGTTTGGCATCAACACCTTCTATTCGATCATCAGGACGTTTCCCAACGTGTATGAAAATTTCATCTTTGTCTCGATTGCCGTTGTCGATTCGGGGACATTCAAGGGCGCTGCCGAGATGGAAGCGCTCTCGAAATCTACGAGAAAATCCCTGGAAAAATACGTGGATCTTGCCCGTGAGATGGGGTTTTCCGCCGACTACCGGATGGATATCGGGACCGATGTCGTGGAGACGGCGGTGCCGCTCTGCCAGGGCATTGCAAAGGAGTTCCAAAACTCCGCGTTCTTCACCGGGCAGATTGTATTCAGGCACGAAAACCCGTTCCAGAAGATCCTGCACAACGAGACGGCTTTTGCCGTCCAGCGGCGCCTGCAGTACAGCGGGATCATGACCGTGATCATGCCGGTCAGGGCGGAATTGTAATTTTTTCCACCATGCCCGGTGGGTCCGAAACGGTTGTGGATGGAGGGAACATGTTCCCCGGTGAACCGCCTTCTGGCATTCAAGTGGATCCTGGTTGTCGTTCAGGCAGCCTCTTTCCACTGGCACGAGCAGTGCCGGAAATCCATGAGGGCTGCGGATGCGCAGTCCTTGCAGATCCGAGCCGGCGCAGCAGGAGCTTCTTTGTTGAGCGCGATGATATTGGTCATGAGGGTCGCCGTCACCGGCTCGCTTGTCAGGAGACACGGGTAATCGGCAAGACGCATCATGGCCGAGAACCGAACCGTCATTGCGCAGGCAGGATAGGCGTACCGCTGCGGGTTCATCAGGACGTCGTTCTCGTGAATTGGGGAAAGATCGACATCGAACCCGGCGATTTTCGGCACCAGCGGCCCCGGTTCTCCATTCTGCATTCTCCGGGCCTTGTCGACCATCTTCCAGCCCCGGTAGATCATGTCCATGAAGTCGCAGTTGTGGAGTTCGACGGCCGCCCCCCGTTTCGGGTAGATCTGGACATAATTATGGTACCTCTTGGTCAGCATATCGACGACCATAATTGCATTGAAGCCGTCAAGTTCGAGGATATACTCCGCTGCGCTTGCCGAGGTACCGGTGGCAACGGACAGCGGCTCCTGAATGGTCTTCATATGCGGGGCTGCCGCCGCAAGAGTCTTGTCCATGACTTCGGTCACAGAATCGATGACCGCCATTACCACGTCGTCCTTGCACATGTTGTATGTGGACTGGGCTATGTGGTGCGCGATATCGCCAACGCAGTAAGCCGGAACTGTCACAATGTTACCATAATGGACTCCTTCATCAAGTGCCGCACTGACAGCATTCTTCATCTTCGTCCGGTAGTCTTTCATGTACTTCCGGCAGTCAAACGAGGACTGCCCCACGCTGTCCATGAGCCGTGCCTGCGCCTCGACCGGTGTAGCGTAGATCGACTGGATCATGGCGATTTCCTGCCGCACTGCATCGGCAAGGGTTGTGCCGTTTTCCAGGGTGTGGGCAAAGACATCCCCGATGCCGTACGAGGTGTTCATCCCCCATGATTTCGCGGCAAGGATCGCCTGCTTGTGTGCAAGGGGAATGTCCGTTGTCCTGAGGATCTGGTTGACGATGTTGCTGCTGCTGCCCGGTATCAGGGCAAAGTCGACAACGCATGTGGGACCATAGAATCCGGCATATCTCCTCGCCGATTCTTTACCAATCAGGGCTTCGGCTTTTTTTACAGAATTTACGAATGCGTCCACGCTTTTTTTAAAAGCCAGGTCCTCATCGCAGAGCATTTCCATGATGACCGGGGTCTGGTAGTGCTCGACATATGGATCATCTTCAGGCCGGATGGTTTTTGTCAGGCTCCTTAAGATGGTGTAATGGGCATTGACCGAGTCGGTATGCAGGGAGAAGACGGCTTTGCTCTGCGTTCCTGCCGGTTTCATGCCCTTGATGGCATCGACATAAACCTTCGTGTCATCGATGACGAAGTTCTGCCCCCGCTTCTTCTTAATCTGGTTCACGTCGGCGTGCTGGGCAGTCATCGCCTCCGCGATCATTTTTTTGATGATTTCCTGCATATGGAAGAACTCCCGGCACCGGTATCGGGTCTGGTGCCTGCACGACAACCTTCGGTAATCCTGCTGATAAAATAATTGTCGTTGACAGTAAGAGACGTCCGGGCGTCAGGATCTCTGACTGACGGTAATATGGCAGTTGTGGAGAGGCAAATCATTATCATCCCCATCAACCTGATCAGGCTTGGAGATGATCGGATGTCATCGATTGTCCATTTTGATGTTCCTGCGGAAGATATCGAACGGGCGAAGAAGTTTTATTCCTCGCTGTTTGGATGGGAATACCAGTCCTTCCCGGGGATGGAGTACAACCTTATCACCACGACGAACCTTGACGGGACACCGGGTGTCGGCGGCGGCATGGGAAAACGGATGGAACCCTCGCAGCGCATGATGAACTATTTCGGCGTGAAATCCATCGATGACGCGATGAAACAGGTCAGGAAACTCGGGGGGAAGGTGTATTCGGAAAAGATGGCAGTGCCCGGCATGGGATACCTTGCAAACTGCATGGATACGGAGGGCAACGCGTTCGGGTTATGGGAAGAGAATGCCGGCGCCCGGTAACCCAGGATCCATCCCGTTCAACGGGAACAGAGGGAACCGGTTTTCCCTCCATTTGCCGGGGACCGTTGCACAGTGGGGGTCGGAAGGGTAAACGACCTCCGGCGGAAAGCGGGTGGAGAACGGGGCGCTCTCCCGGTAATTTTCCGGCCGGGACGGGTTGCAGGGTGCCGCCAACCGGTGAATGTACCCATCCGACCCCCCTAAGCCCGGTTGGATTTCCACCCGGTTTTCCTGCGGTTTTACGGGTGAGAAAGTCCCTGGCTCGGGAATTATGGTTGAGGGGGGTCGGGCAGGTACAAATGTTTTCGATCTGCCGATCAGGCATCAGCCCGGGCACTGCCAATTTCTGTCTGGTATCCGGTACCCCCGCTTCAGTCCCCCGGATCCCCGCAGGAGATCACATTTATCACCCCTTACACCTAATTTTATAGACCCACGCTTAGTGCCCGTTATCACGGGACGGCATGGAGCACAGCAATGGCAGAAGTGGTTGAGGTTTTAGTACCCGGCGGAAAGGCAACGGCCGGTCCGCCGCTCGGGCCCGCGCTCGGACCACTCGGTATCAACGTGAAGGCCGTCATCGACGAGATCAACAAGAAGACCGGCACATTCAACGGAATGCAGGTCCCGGTCAAGGTCACGGTCGACGACAAGAAGCAGTTCACGGTTGAGGTGGGCGTACCGCCCACGTCGGCGCTCATCAAGAAAGAGGCTGGTATCGAGAAGGGTTCGTCGGAACCGAGCACAAAGGTTGCAGGCAACCTTGACTTTGACGCCGCTGTCCGGATTGCCAAGATGAAGATCGATGGCATGCTCTCCTACGAGCTGAAGACCGCTGTCAGAGAGGTCGTCGGCACGTGCGTCAGCATGGGCGTCACCGTTGATGGCAAGAAGCCCAAGGATGTGCTTGTTGCAATCAGCGAAGGCAAGTACGACAGCGCCATCAAGTAACTCGTTCGTTGTAAGAACCCATAGAAGATCGTGAACAACGGTCGCATCACTATGGAGGTAGCTGATGGTTGAAAAGGCCAAAATACTGGAAGCCGTAAAAACGGCTCTCGAAAAGGCGCCTAAGCGACAGTTCTCCGAGAGTATTGATATCACCATCAATCTCAAGAATATCGACATGGCGCAACCGAAGAATCGTATCGATGAGACGATTCTCCTTCCCAACGGCACCGGTGAGAACATCGGCATCTGCGTCCTCGGCAAAGGCGATATCGTCACGCAGGCCAAGGATGCAAAGGTCGACCTGATCATGGGCCCCGAAGAGATCGAGAAGCTCGGCGGACAGCCCCGTGAAGCACGCAGGGTCGCCGCAAAGTACCGGTTCTTCCTTGCGGAGACCGCAGTCATGCCGCAGGTCGGCAGGTTCCTTGGTCCCCGGCTCGGTCCGCGGGGCAGGATGCCGATGCCGATCCCCGGTGGGCAGGATATCCGTCCGATTGTCGAACGCCTGCGCAACTCCGTCAAGATCCGTACCAAGGACAAGACGGTGTTCTCCACCAAGGTCGGATCGACGGCAATGAAACCCGAGCAGGTTGCCGAGAACATCGAAGCGATCATGAAAAGGATCGAAGCTGTTCTCGAACAGGGACCGCTTAACATCCGGTCGATCTACGTCAAGACCACAATGGGTCCCGCAGTGAGGCTGGTGTAAATGCCCCTGTATACACACCACCTGCCGGCCTGGAAGAAGACCGAGATCGAGGAGATCAAGGCAAACGCCGGCAAGTACACGCTGATCGGGCTTGTCGACATGTACGGCATCCCCGCCGCACAGGTCCAGCAGATCCGGCGCAACCTTCGCGGCAGGGCGGTTATCAAGGTCGTCCGCAACACGCTGATCTCCCACGCGCTTGGCGAGATCGGCGGCAAGGCAGCGGTGCTTGACAAGTACATCTCCGGTCATTCCGCGATGATCTTCACGAACGACAACCCGTTCAAGCTCTTCAAGGCGCTCGAGAAGACCAAGACCAAGATGGCGGCCAAGCCCGGCGAGACCGCACCCGAAGACATCGTTGTCGAGAAAGGCCCGACCTCGTTCAAGCCCGGCCCGATCGTGGGCGAGCTCCAGCAGGCAGGCATCCCCGCAGCGATTGAGGGCGGCAAGGTCAAGATCCGCGAGACGAAGACGATCGTCAAGAAAGGCGCGGTCATCAGCAAGAAAGTTGCCGACGTGCTTATCAAGATGGACATCAAGCCCATGGACGTCGGCCTGGCCCTCCAGGCGGCGTTCTACGAGGGCGACGTGTACGAGCCGTCCGTCCTTGCAATCGATGAAGACGCAGTCCTTGCGCAGATCCAGCTCGCGGCGCAGCAGGCATTCAACCTGTCCGTGAACGCGGCGATCCCGACGAAGGAGACGATTTCGCCCATCATCACAAAGGCCGTCCGCGATGCACGCGGTCTTGCAGTCGAAGCGGCAATCTACGAGAAAGACGTCGTGGATGCGATTATCGGTAAAGCGCAGCGCGAGACCCTCGCGCTGAAGAACATCGTGAAATGAGATTGAAGATACTGAGGTGAACTACAATGGAGTATATCTACGCAGCACTTCTCCTGTTCAAGGCAGGCAAGAAGATCGATGAGAACGGAGTCAAGGCAGTCCTGACTTCCGCAGGCGCAAAGGTTGACGATTCCCGTGTCAAGGCACTGGTTGCAGCGCTCGATGGCGTGAACATCGAAGAGGCAATCAGCAAGGCAGCAGCACCGGTTGCCGTTGCAGCAGCGGCAGCCCCGGCAGCGGCAGCAGCCGCCGCAGCAGCCCCGGCAAAGGAAGAGAAGAAGGAAGACAAGAAGGCAGAAGAAGAGAGCGGCATGGCAGGGCTTGGCGCCCTGTTCGGGTAAACCCCCTCTCTCTCTTTTTTATCTGAGTATTTTCAGACGCATTCCGGTCAGGACCGATCCGGCACCGGATTGCGAACCGGGACCGTATTCGGGGAGGTTACCGGGCCACTTTCCCGAGCAACAGATCTGCACGGTGCGGTGGTCCGTTGAACTGGTTTCGTGTAATACCGATCACTGAGGAACGCGTTCGAACAGCACTTTCCCCGTCGCAAGCGCGGTCTTTGCCACCGGGTTGTCCAGTTCGTCCGCGGTGTAGGGGAATACATCTACGCCGATCCCAAGGTCGGAGAATGCATCGAGATACTCCGGTATCCGATCGATAAACCTGCGGGGATCGGACCGGAGGACAAGGAGAATATCCACATCGCTGCCCGGGACGGCGCGATCGTTTGCAAACGATCCGAACAGGATCACTTTCACGACATTGCGATCTGTTCGCAGTGCGTCTACCGCTGCCACAAGCTGCCGGAGGACGTACTCCCGGTCAAGCCAGAACGTCTTCACAGAACCGAAGGATCTCTCCAGCACTGCGGATCGCGCCATCTGCGTCCTCCTTATCAAAATAGTCGGCCGGTGTTCCCTGGGCCATCCCGTCCGGGTACCGCGAGGGGATGTAACACCCGTCCAGCTGCTTTGCTGCTTTCAGAATATCACCGGGTGGTGGTACCCTGTCTTCAAGCCCCCGCAGCAGGGGACCTATACCATGCCCGATCGCAGAACCCCCTTGGACTGGTATACCGCCTTGACTGCTTTCTCTGCCGCCTGCTGGGCAATGAAGCAGGACCACTCATAAAAGCCGGATTCGCGGGCCTGTTTTGCCATCGCAAGATCACGCCTCGCCTGTCTCATCCCGTCCGCACTGCGTTCGGGCATGTCCGTCACATCCGGCCGGAGGGAAATCCCCCGGAGATATTTACCTGTTCAGATATCATTGCCCGGGAATTAATTAAAACACTCGTTGCCGCATTCAATGGCGTGAACATCGAAGAGGCGATCAGCAAGCCTTTTTGCACAATTCCATGGTGGAGGAATGTGTTTCAGTGTTGTGTCCGGGACCGTACCTTCAGGAATATGTATGCATCGATAAGGTACCAGAATATCACGATTGCAATGAACCAGGCGAAGGTGAGTTTTGCCGATCGAATTGCGATATATCCTCCCTCATTATAGGCCAAAAGTCCCCAGATCAGGATCCCTGTGGTGATGAAAAAGCCGCAGATTGCACCGGCAATCCCTGAAAATGTCGAGATCACAGCCTGGGCGATAATTGCAATAACAACCTATGCCTCTGCCATAATATATTATAAAAAAGATAATCAAATATAATCTTTTTCTTTTTATTGTTATACGTGTTTAATCACACCGCCATAAAACCAAGGGCCGGTCCTGCCGACGCAGGATCGGGTTTCTCGCATCATGACCCCCGCGTCTCCCGGAAGACCGGCAGCCCGGTACCCCCGATCGGGAGGGGGGAGCAGGAGAATCATGCACCCGGCAGAAAAAAAGGTAGATTTAACAACCGGCTGCCAGTAACAATTTATAATCGGGATATCAGTCTTTTCAGGCCCATCACGCGGGTGCAACCGTATTCCCGCCGGTAGTCATTGGAAGGAAGCAGATCCATGAAATGGGAACCGGACCGGTGGCTGGCAATTTCTCTTGCAGTCATCATCATCGTTGCCGGTTCTGCGCTCTCCATCCTTGCGGTCCAGCAGGAAGATGCCCAGTTGCGGGCGGATCTCCTTACCGACACGAGGATTGCAGTCCAGAATATCAATCCTGCAATGGTGGAGTCCCTGCACGGCTCTCCTGAAGACCTCGTCTCACCGGAGTATATTGCCTTAAAGGACCAGCTGGTCCGGATCCGTCAGGCGGATCCTGCCATACGATTTGCGTACCTGATGGGGCAGCGGGGGGACGGCGGGTTATTTTTCTATGTCGATTCCGAACCCCCGGAATCTGAGGATTACTCCCCCCCGGGACAGGACTATACAAGCCAGACCGGTGTACTGGACACCATCTTCGGCTGGCAGACGGAATATATCAACGGGCCATATACCGACGAATGGGGAACCTGGGTGAGCACCAGTGTTCCGGTAGTTGACAGGAACACGGGCAGGATGATTGCCATTTTCAGCATGGACATGGATGCCCGTGACTGGGACCATAAGCTGTATGCCGCAGCGCTCCCGGAGATCCTCGGGACGCTCCTCCTGCTTGCCTTCCTGGTATCGTTCTCGCTCATATACCAGCGCGGCAAGCGGGAGCGGATCCGGATCGGGCAGTCGGAAAAAGCGTACCGGACCATCTTCGAGCATACCGGCAGCGCGACAGTCCAGATTGAAGAGGACTGTACAATCTCCATGGCTAACAGCCGGTTCGAAGAGCTCTCGGGGTATTCCCGCACGGAAACTGAGGGAACAATGAAATGGACGGATTTGGTGGCTCCCAAAGATGATGTCCTGCGGATGGAGGAGTACCACAAAATGCGCCGCCAGACTGGCAGCCAGCCGCCGGTGCAGTATCAATCCCGCCTGCTGACAAAGGACGGGAAACAGATAGACATCCTGATCATTGTCGGGCTCATACCGGGGACTGCAAAGAGCATTGCCACGCTTATCGATCGGACGGAGATGCAGGAACTGGAGCGCGCTATCCGGAAAAGCCGGGAACAGTACCAGCAGCTCTTCGACCTCGCAGGCGATGGCATCCTTGTCGTCAGCGACGGGAAGATCCAGCGCTGCAATGCCGCGTTTGCCGCCATCGCCCGGTTCCCGGTCGGGGAACTTACGGGAGAACCTCTCGAAAAAGTCATCCACCCGGATGACCTGATGGCGATGCAGGACTGGCAGGCAAAAGAGCTCCGGAACGAACCGGACAATCAGCCGTTCCCGGTATTCCGGCTGGTCACGAAGGACGGGAAGATCCGCAGTACCGAATTCCATTCGCGGCGTATTGAGTGGGACCGGAAACCTGCCACGCTTGATACCGTCCGGGATATCACCGAGCGCAGGAAGATTGAGGAAGTCCTGTTACGGACCAACGAAAAACTGAACCTGCTCTCCTCGATCACCCGGCATGACATCCTGAACCAGATCATGATCCTCAAGGGGTACCTGCAGCTCTCGCGGCAGCACCTTGACGACCGGGAAAAAGCCGGGACCTTCATCTCCCGCGAGATGAACACCGCGACAACGATCGAGCGCCAGATTTTGTTCACCAAGGACTACCAGGACATGGGTGTCCGGGCACCGGTATGGCAGAACATCGGCATGATCCTCGTCCGGGCAAAAGGTGCGCTGCCCATGCGGGATGTAGCGGTGATCACGGATGGCGCCGATGTCGAAGTGTTCGCCGATCCACTTTTCGAGAAGGTGTTCTACAACTTAATCGACAACGCGCTCAAGCATGGGGGAGATGCCCTGACAACGATCCGGGTCTCTGCCCACGAAACCGGGGAGGGCCTGACAATCGTTTTCGAGGATGACGGAACCGGGATTTCAGATGCCGAGAGGCCGATGCTGTTTTTCGAGGGGCACGGGAAACATACCGGGTTCGGGCTCTTCCTCTCCCGCGAGATCCTCTCCATCACCGGCCTGACGATTGCCGAGAAAGGGACGTATGGCAAAGGTGCGCGGTTCGAGATTTTCGTGCCGAAGGGTGCGTACCGGTTTGCCGGGGGACCGGCACCGACCGGGCAATAAAAAACCGTGCGCCCGGCAAGCCAGCCGGGTTAACCGGCCTCATGAACCCGGAAGAGATCGTCCACCACATTAAGCCAGACTTTCTTTGCCTCGGCAGGATCCATCCCGATTATCACGTCATACATCAGGCCGTTGATGAGTGCATCGGATGCAACGGCGAGGGTCCGCGAATCGACCGGGGAGTGGATGAGACCCCGGGCTTTCTGTTTTTCGATGAACTGCCGGACCATTTCAATATCGCTCTTTAAGTCTTCCTGCAGGATCGTTTTCACCTTCTTGTCCCGGAGTGCGATGACGCTCATCTCCGAGTATATTTCCTTCGACCTGCCGACGAACTCAATCAGCATGTCAAAGTGGATGGCAGCGCCTCTCATAAAATCGGGCTCCGTGAAACAACGGTCGAGAAACCCGGCAATCTGCTGCCGCTGGAATTCCGCAACCGCCGCAAAAAGGTCTGCTTTGCCATCGTAATACTGGTAAATGGCAGCCTTGGTCACCCCGAGCCGGGCAGCGATTTCATCCATGGTTGTCGCCGAATACCCCTTTGATAAGAAGATCGATGACGCCTCTGCAATAATCTTCTTCCGTACTTCTTCCCGGTAGCCGGGATACATCTTTGGCATGGTTCTCATTATAAAATGGTAACTTCTGGTAATTAAAATTACCTTGGGTAAGTTTAATAACCAATGGTAACTAAAATAAACAGAATATTATGGCTGGAAGATCTATGACCGACCAGATGCACGTTACAAAGAAAAGGGTTGGGGTTGCTGCCATATGGCTTGCCGTAGCCGTATGCCTTGCGATCCTCGTCCTTGTGCCGCATGCAGAAGCGGAGACCGATGAACCGACCGTCTTTATCGAGAGCTATACGGTCACGCCCTCTATTCTTGCGCCCGGGGATTACGGGACGATCACGGTTGTGATTAAGAATACTGCAGGTACGGCGACAGTCCAGGAATCCACGGGAAGTACCTCGGGTGGCGGCGTTTCGACCGTAAAGAGCGTCGATATCCCGGTCCAGATCGATGCGATCGTGCTTGAAGGAAAGGGTGTCACGGTACTCTCGGAGACGTACCGCCGGTTCGGGTCGCTCGGGCCCGGGCAGTCTTCGACCGTCTCCTTTGCAATCCAGGCGCCTTCCAAAGAGGGGCTCTACTTCCCGGAGGTCTGGGTTGACATCAATGGCGGAAAGAGCGTCCGTTACCCGGTGCTGTTGAACGTGAATGCAGGAAACCAGGTGCTCAGGGCGCCAACGCTCGTTGTCGGCAAAACCCTGCCTGAGACCGTGAACCCGGGCGCGGACTTCCCCGTGCTGCTGACCTTAAAGAATGCAGGGATGCTCCGGGCCGGCCAGGTTGTCCTCACGATTAACACGACCTCGTCATCGATCGGGGTAGTCGGATCGAACACGCTTGTGCTCGGCGATCTTGAAGGCGGCGCAGCAAGGAATGTCAGCATTGACTTCATCACCGACAAGGAGATGCCGACCGGCCTGCAGAAGATCAACCTCTTCTTCGATTACCAGCTCCCGGACGGGACGGCAGCACGCCAGACCGAAACCATCGAAGTGGATGTCCGGGGAAAGGCCGAGCTCGGCTTTGTCTCGGTCGATACGAGCCCGGCGCGCCTGACCGAGGGCGTGCCCTTCGATCTCACGATCCGGATCGAGAACACCGGTACCGGGGAGGCAAAACAGGTCTCTGCAGTCATCGACCTGCCGGCGGAAGGGAGGCGGGAAGCGTTCATCGGCAGGATCAAGCCCGGCAACGATGCGCCGGCAATCTTCCTCCTTGAGGGCCTCAAGGCAGGCAACTATCCCTACAACCTCACGATCACGTACACCGATGACATGGGGACGCATACCATGACCCGGCAGCTGAACGCCCGGGTCCCGCCAACCGATGTGTCCGGAACAATCATTTTAGTCCTCGTTGTCATCCTCATCATCGGGATTGCCGGGTACCGGTACTGGTACCTGCCGAAGACCCGGGGCGACGGAAGATTCCCATGGGAAAGAAAGAGCTGAAGGTCGCGTTCCTGCTCGCCCTGCGATCGCTCCAGCGGGGCAGCAGGTCGAGCGTGCTCTTAACCATCGTGATCATCGCGCTCTGCTTCACCAACATGGTCTTTTTACCCGGCCTCTTCAATGGGATCGGGGAAGGCATCATCACGCAGATCGTGGACTACGAGGTGGGAAACGTGCTTGTCAGCCCGAAGACCGGGGAGCAGTACGTCACCGATCTCGACGCGACGCTCGATCTCATCAACGGCATGCCCGGGGTGGAACGGGCAACTCCGCACCTGTCCAAGGGGGCGACGCTCAAATACCGGCAACGGATACTCGGGGTGTCTGTGAAGGCAATCAAACCCACGGACGAGAAGTTCGTCTCGCCCCTGTACAAGAAGATGATCGCCGGCAGTTACCTCGGAGAAAGCGATACAGGAGAGGTCATCATCGGTAAGCCGGTCGCCGGCGATCCCACGATTAAGCAGGAGGACGAGTTCCAGCCCTCGCTTGGCGGTGTGCGGGTCGGCGATTCGATCACGATCGAGTACGCGAACGGGTATAAGAAAGATTACCGGGTGAAGGGGATCTACTATACCGGATGGTCCTCTTCGGACAACACGGTCTACGTGACATGGTCCGACATGGAGCTCGTGGAAGGAAAACCGCTCAGTTACGCGGAATACATCACCGTCAGGGCAAAGCCCGGGTACTCGGAGAAGTTCATCAAGGACGAGCTCCAGCAGTACGGGGTCGCCGAAACGGTGCAGACTACGGGGGATCTCCTCTCCAAGGTCATGGGAAGCATCCTCCAGAGTTTCGATATCATCAACATGGTCTCGCTCATTGTCGGTATCGTCATCACGACTGTCGTGCTCTTCATCGTGATCACGATCAAGACCATCAACAGCCGCAGGCAGATCGGGATCCTCCGGGCAATCGGGGTGGATAAGGAGGTAATCATGCATACGTACGGCATGCAGGTTGTCATCATGGCGGTCCTCGGGATATTCTTCGGGGCGCTGCTCACGGCGGGCATCTCCCTGTACATGACAGCCCACCCTATCGTGACGCCCGAATGGTCCGCGTACCTGCTCCTTACCCCGGAGGATTATATCATGAATTCCCTGATCCTCTTCCTTGCGTCAATCGTGGCGGGCTATGTCCCTGCCTGGCAGGTCTCGCGCGAGGACATCCAGAGTGCCATGAGGGCCTGATATGATCGAGATTACCGACCTGCACAAGATCTACCGGATGGGCGATGTGGAGGTAAAGGCGCTCGATGGCGTCACGCTCACCATTGAGAAAGGGGAGTTCCTCGGGATTGTCGGGGCAAGCGGAAGCGGGAAGAGCACGCTCCTGCATATGCTCGGTCTCCTCGACCAGCCCAATTCCGGGAAGATCGTGATCGACGGGCTCGATACTGCAACTCTCACCGATTACGAGCAGACCATGTTCCGGCTCTACAAGCTCGGCTATGTCTTCCAGGACTATGCACTTGTACCGGACCTGACGGTGATGGAGAACGTCTCTCTTCCGGCCATGCTCCGGAAGGACCGCACCGACGAACAGGTGAAGAAGGACAGTTTCTCGATCCTGCAGAAGATCGGCCTCTGCGACCGGAAGGACCACCTGCCCCGCGAACTCTCCGGGGGCCAGCAGCAGCGGGTCTCGATTGCCCGGGCGATGGTGAACCGGCCGGATATCCTCTTTGCCGACGAACCCTGCGCCAACCTCGATACCGAGAACTCCCGGATGGTGCTGGATCTCTTCGACGAGATCAACCATTCCATGCACCAGACCATCATCATGGTCTCCCATGAGGACTGGCACAGGGAGTACTTCCACCGGATTGTCCGGCTCCGTGACGGGAAGGTTGTCAGCGACGAGAGGAACGTGCCGCACGAAGCCTGACGTCAAAACCACGGGATGGTGCGGGGGAAATCCCCCACTTTTTTTTTGAAAAACCGGGGATCGCTACCGGAGCAGTATCATACTGGCCTGTTCCGGCAATAAAACAGGGCCGGGGGGACCGGCGAAAAAAATCTCCCTCTGGTTATCTTATAACTGCTCCCGGAGCACGAACGTCCGGCAGATCAGCTTGTTCTCCTGGATAACCGGCGTGCTCCGGAGCGACGCCTTGATCTTCATCCCATACTTGTTCTTCAGGGTGATATTCCCGCTCCAGGCTGTCTTCTGGCGCGCGATAAACGCGTTCTTGTCGATGGCATATGGATCGCCCGGGTTCTGGAGCTCGCTGATATGCCTCCGGACAACCTCGACCTGGGTATACCCGAGTTTCTTGGTGAATGCCGTATTGACATACTCGATGTTGCCAACTGCATCCGTGATGACGACGATGTCGTCCATGGTGTCGATTGCCGATGACATGACGAGCAGGTTCTCCCGCTCCTTCTGGAGACTCCTGTTTGCTTCGAGGACTTCCATCTCCACCCGTTTTCTCGCCGTGATATCGTTCGAGAACACCGCGATCATGATGACCGTACCGGAGCTGTCGGCGATCGGGTAGATGTTATTGTCGAACCACCTGCCCCGGGCTTCTTCTTCGAACCGGTTGCTCTTCCCTCCCATGCCGTCGCGGATCTCCTCGGCGAGCCGGGTCGAGATAGCTCCTCCCGGGATCAGTTCCATGAACGATGTCTTGACAAGATCCGGGATCCGTTTTCCCGCGCGCCTGGCAAGTGTCTCGTTCAGGGCGAGGATATTGCCGTCACGGTCGATGATGAAAAGTGCATCGGTGGTGGCGTTGAGAAGTGCGACAATCGTCTGCTCCTGCTTCTTCATGCTCTCGTCAAGAGCATGCTTGTAGAGGGCCATGTTGATGGTGATCTTGAGCGCCCGGTCGTCCACGGGTTTAATCAGGTATCCGAACGGTGCGGAGACCTTTGCCTTCTCGACCGTCGCCTCGTCCGACTGGCCGGTAAGGTAGATGACGGGAAGAGAGTACTTATCGTGGATCTTTTCTGCAGCCTCGATGCCGGTCATCTCGCCTTTAAGGTGGATATCCATGAGGACGAGGTCGGGCATCTGCTCGCCTGCCACCTGGATTGCGTATTCGCCGGTATCTGCGACAACCGGTACATCATATCCCATGTCCTGGAGTTTGGCCTGGATATCAGCACCGGTGATAAATTCATCCTCAACTACGAGGATTCGAGCTTTTGTCATGCAATCATTCTCCTTTATGTTTTTGCGGAAATATAATCGTATAGTGTACTCCTGCGGCAGTGTCGATGGTCAGGTTCCCGTCCAGTTGCCTGGTGAGGCCGTTGATCAGCTGCATGCCAAGGGACCCTGAACGCTCCAGGTTTGCCCCGGGAGGCACGCCGACGCCGTTGTCCCGGTAATCGAGGACGTAATTGCTGTTGTCTGCGGTGAACGAGACCGTGATCTCGCCTTTGCGCCCCAGCGGGAACGCGTACTTAATGGAGTTTGTTATCATCTCGTTGATGATAAGGCTGCAGGGGACGGCCTGGTCGATGTTGACATACACGTCTTTTGCCGCAACCGTCCAGCGGACCTGGGCGGGGTTGACATTGAAAGATTCGAAGAGATACGTGATGAATTTCGAGAGGTAGTCTCCGTACTCGATCCGGTCGAGGCTCTTGCTCTGGTAGAGCTTCTCGTGGACGAGCGCGATCGACTTGACACGGTTCTGGCTGTCGGAGAGCGTGTCCTTGACCTTGGGATCGCTCGTCTTTCTGGCCTGCATGGAGAGGAGGCTTGAAATGACCTGCAGGTTATTCTTGACCCGGTGGTGGATCTCCTTGAGGAGGTACTCTTTCTCGCGGAGCGAGGACTCGATCTGGGTCTCCATAACCTTGCGATCGGTGATGTCGTGCGATACCCCGAGCACCGCATACGCTGCCCCGTCCTCGTTATACAGGGGCATGAACGTACTGTCAAGCCAGATCGTCTTCCCGCTGCGGCTCGTCAGCCGGTCTTCCCGCCGGGCGATCTGCCCGGTTGCAACAACCTGCGTAATGAAGTCCGGCCGGCCGGATTGTCCCGGATCGGACACTGGCGATCCCCGCCCGTGCCCGATAATATCCCGCATCCCTTCGCCAAGGAGCGTGGATGCAAACATGTTCGCGTACAGGACTTTGTGGGTCGCGTCAACGATGAAAATTGCATCGGGGGAACTCTCAGTAAGAATGCGGTATTTCTGCTCGCTCTGTCTGAGCGCATCCTCCGCCCGCTTCCGCTCGGTGATGTCCCGGATGATCGCCTGGGTAGCAGGCTCGGAGTCGAGCTCGATCCGGGTGAGGCCCACTTCGGCATCGAATTCGCTGCCGGCAAGCGTCGTGAACTTCCACGTGAAGATCTGGGACTCCCCTTTCCTGGCTTTCAGGAGGTGTTCCTGCATCGTCTCGCCGGATTTCTTCCCGTCCGGCTGGACGGGTGGGGAGAGATCTGCCGGGGTCTTCTGCAAGATCCCGCTCTTGACGCCCATAAAGAGACGCAGCGCACTCTGGTTGCAGTCGGTGAAAACACCGTTCCGGAGGATCAGGATCGCGTCATAGGTAGACTCGAACAGTGTGTGAAACCGTTTTTCCCGGTCGGAGAGGTCCTGGATCATCTGGGACCGGATCTGTTCGACTCCAACCACCCCGAAGACGGCCATCAGGATTGCAAGGAAGATGATCATGTACGACGTCCACGAGATCAGGTTCTGCCGGGCAAGGGCCTGTTCCTGGTTGATATCAACGCCAACGAGGCCGACAACCGCACCCGAACCGTCATGGATCGGGCTGTACCCGGAGAGCGTTGTCCCCCAGTTGTCGGTTACAAATTCATGCTCGACCGAGGTGCCGGAAAACCCGGCCATCATGTCGGCGGTCGGGTTCTGGTATTCCTCCCCGATTGCCGCTGTCCGGATCCCGTCTCCCTTATCCGGGTCCACGACAAAGACTGCGTGAGTCCCTTCCTTGCGCATGATATAGATGTTCTCGATCTCCGGCAGGTTCTCCACGTACCGGACAAGCATTGCGGAAAGGACTGCATACCCGGGTGACTGTTCATCTCCGGGCCGGATCGATGCCACCGTATCGCCGTCGATCTCCTGGGCGATGATCGTCGCGATATTGCCCAGTTCATCCCGTGTCTGGTCGTGCAGCGCGACTGTCGTGATGTTGGAGGTGTAGAGAATGCTGCACCCGGCAAAGACCAGGATCATGAGGAGAAGGATCATCGTGGTTTTGTCGGAGAGGCGGGAGAAGAGGCGGCTTAACATACAGATCAGTCTCCTGCACGGAACATCAGGGTTGCGTACTGCATTCTTCCCAGAGGCTGCATGCCGGAACCAGTCCTGTTGTGGGGACCGGGCCGGAAGAACCGCATCATAGGAAGAACCGGACTACCGGGCATACAAGACCCGTCCAGTACGATACGGTTCCAAAGACAATATACCATCCGGCGAGCCCGGCGAGGATCGCAAACTCTGTCCAGAAGAGCAGGCTTGGGCCGGAAAACCCTTTCACCAGCCGGTTGATCCGCCATGCGCTGAGGGGGGCATCGAGCAACGAAACCCCCCAGATCCCGGCCATGACCCAGAAGATGTACTGGGTTGAGGAGTTGCCGGGCGCGATCTGCAGGCCGGCGCCCGCAAGGTAGATCGCGTTGAAGGCAAGGCCTTTTGCAAGATCCCCGTTGTAGAACTGGCCAAACCCGATCCCGAAGACCGAGAGGATGGCAGCAAGGGCCGGGTTCCGGAGGTTCAGGACGGAGCTATCAGGAAGTGCGGCAAGTCTCGTTGCGTCCGTCTCTGCGCCGCGGAGCTCGAAGCGTTTGTGGCAGGCGCGGCAGAAAAAGTCCTCTGAAGTCACGGTCGATCCGCAATGCGGACAGGTCCGCCCGACCGGATCTGAGCTTGAATGCATTCCTGAACAAATTTTTTTAAGGACGTTATTAATAGGTGACGGATTGCATGGCAGATGGGCGCGGCATTTCTGCTGCAATTGTCCCGGGGCCCGGGTTCCGGATCCGACGGTGCCGCACGGGTTCAGATCGGGAGGGCGATATAGATGCCGTCCTTTGCGGAGACAATTTTGACCCGGAGGTTGCCCCGCTCTTTTCCGCATTTTGGCACCGACACGACCCGGTCCCGCGCAACCCCGAGCATCTCGCCGTTCAGCCAGCCGGGTGCCCGGATCTCGACGGTCACCTTCTCGCCGGTCGTAAAGCAGTCCGGGATCCGTTTCCGCCGCTCCGTGCCAAAGTCCGCCGGCCTTAGGACAAGCCGCATCCCTGCCTCCTTCTCCCATGGCCGCAGGCTCCGGTTGTAGAACTGCCACCAGCTCTGGACTTTCACGCCCTTTGGAGACCTCCCGTACCGGTACCGCTCGAACTTCTGGATGCCGAGCGCGGGGTACTTTTTCCCGGCCCCGATCTCCTTTGCAAACCGGATGATCCGGGGGATCTCGGCGTCATTGATCTTCGGCAGGTAGACCGGGGCGATCAGGAGATCGATCCGGCTCTTTACGACAGCCCGGGCCGATTCGGTGATTTTTTCAACATCATAGGACGGCACCCCGGCGAGCGTGCGGGCAAGATCCGGGTCAAGGGCATGGAGGGAGAGGTTGATCCGGTCGAGCCCGGCGGATTCGAGGGCGTCAACCGATGCCGCATCAAGGAGCGTGCCGTTGGTCTGCATCGAGATGATCGATACCCCGGGGATCTTTCTTAAGTCGGCGACCAGTTCCGCAATCCCGCGGTACATCATCGGTTCCCCGGGAGAGTCGATATGGCACTCGACCCCCGGCCCCTTGAACTCCGCAATCTCCCGGACGTAACCCACAAGGTACTCCCGCTCCACCTCGTAACTTGTGGCCCGGGTGCGGGATTCGGGGCCGGCATCGACCGAGCAGAACGGGCAGTTCAGGTTGCAGCCGCACGAGGGGCGCACCTGCAGGAGGCTTGTCCCCCGGTCGATGACGCCAAAATAGAGCGATCCCAGCAGGGGAATGCCCGAGTCCCCGGTAATCCTGATATGGGTCATGATGGGTGGGTAAGAGACTGGATCCTGTGGCGGGTATTATCCGGTGTTCCCGCTGTTCCCGGCGGCTCGTGCAGACGGGATGATTGCGTGATGCCGCATGTTTGTGCGGCAGAGAAAGAACCGCCTTTGCGGCCGTTACCGGATACGGCAGCCCCGCCAGCACCCGCTATCCGTTTCACGCTGCATGCCCATCCGGGCGAGCAGGAACTCGAACGAGGGACGGTCCGCAACCCCCCTGCCTTTCCCCTTGCAGTAGGCTGTAAACGACTCGTACATCCGGGCGCAGGGCACGGTTCCGGCAGGGTCCGGGATGATCATCTCGTCACGGAACTTCCAGATCCCCTCGAACTCGGTGTCCTCGGCAATCAGGGGTTTTAAGAGCGCCCGGTCGACGTCCTCTTCTGCGTCCTGCTCTTTTGCCGTCTTCTCAAGCTCGCTGTAGAAATCCTGCACAACGCAGAGCCCCTGCCGGAGGTCTGCGAGTTCCCGTTCGAGCGTCTCGATCTTCTCCTTTCTCCCGGTACCTTTCTCTCCCGCGTCCATCTCTTCTTTTCACCTTGTGCTCCGGAACAAAAAACCCTTCCGGGGGTCTTGCACGTCAGTTCCCCCGCTCTTCCCTCATAACAGCACCCGCGTACACGCACTGGCCGAACGATACGCCCCCGTCGCCGAGCGGGTACTCCCGGTTCATGATGCAGGAGAGCCCGGCGGCAGCGATCTCCCCCCGGATCGTCTCCCGGATCTGGCGGTTGTAGGCAACCCCGCCGCTCAGCGCCACGGTCCGGATGCCGCTCTTCTGTGCGGCAGAGACTGCGAGCCGGGCGATCCCCCGCGCAAGGTTGTACTGGAAGGATGCCGCAATGTCCCGGATCGCCTGCCGGTTTCCTGCCGGGGCGTCTTCCAGCCGGGCAAGCGCGGACTCCATGAGCGCACGGGACGAGAGAACCTCGCACCCGTCTTTATTCAGGGTGATGAGGTCCCACGGTTCCGGGTTCCCGCCTGCCGCCTCCGATTCGAGCTTCATTGCAGGCTCCCCGTCATAGGTGCGCTCCCGGCAGATCCCGAGAAGCGCGGAGGCGGCATCCAGCACTCTTCCGGTGCTGCTGGTTCCTGCCACATTGAACCCGGTTGCCACCTGCCGTTTCAGGACACCGAGCCCGGTATCGGACCACCCCCGGGCTGCGAGGATGGAGAGGATCTCCTCCCCGGGAAGGATGCCGTAGAGCATCCGCTCCGGGAACCGGGTGGCAAGGTCGCCGCCCGGCATCGCCACCTCTTCAAGGTGGGCTACGCGGGTAAGGTCGGGCACCTGCCCGGCGAAGATCTCCCCGCCCCAGACCGATCCGTCGTCCCCGTATCCCACGCCATCGATCGCAATCCCGATGCAGGGCTCCGTTGTTACGGCCGCAATGTGGGCCCGGTGGTGCTGGACCGGCACCCGGATAATCGATCCCCCCTCGGCAAGCTCGTGCGCGAACCGTGTCGAGAGGAACTGCGGGTGGAGGTCGTGGGCGACGACATCGATTCGGGCACCAAGGAACCTCTGGAGCCGCGCGACCGTCTCCTTCAGGTACTCCAGCGTCGAAGGGTTCCGGACATTGCCGACATGGGGGGAGGTGACGGCAAATCCGTCCCGGTACAGGGTTGCGTTTGCGTTCAGCTCCGGCCCGACGCCGAGGATCGCACGGTCGCCGAGATCGATTGCCGTACGCTTCGGGGCGATGCCCCGGGAGAGGCGGATGATGTACCCGTCGCGGACAACGGAATCGTCGCACCGGTTGACAATGTTCCGGGCATGGGTCAAGAAAAAATCTGCATCCCGCGAGAGTTTTGCCATCGCCACGTCGATACTTGTTATCATCGGGTACCCGGGCATGTTGGCGCTTGTCATAATGAGGAGCGGGTGCGTAAGGTGCGAGAAGAGGAGGTGGTGGAGGCCGGTGTACGGGAGCATGCAGCCGATCGTGTGGAGGTTGCTGATGCCGGCATGGGACGAAGGGTCCCACTTTTCGAGGACGACGATGGGATGCACCGGCGAGAGGAGCAGGTTTTTCTCCTCCTCCGGTACGCGGGCGATTCGTTCGATGGCATCCGGCCGGACCATGACCGCGAACGGCTGCTCGATCCGGCCGAGCCGCCGTTTCAGTTCCCCGGCCGATTCTTCGATGCAGGCGATGTGGAACCCCCCCATGCCCCGGAGGGCGACGATGCGCCCGGCATCCAGCAGCTCCGCGGTCCTCTGGATCGGGTCGGTGCATTCCACCGTCCTGCCCTCCGCATCGAGAAGCGTTATGCCCGGCCCACAGGAAGAGCATGCGATGGTCTGGGCATGGTGCCGGCGGCATCCGGGATCCCGGTATTCCGCGGCGCAGGCCGGGCACATCGGGAATGCCGTCATGGAGGTCCGTTCCCGGTCATAGGGAAGCGATTCGATAATACTGTACCGGGGGCCGCAGTTCGTGCACGAGGTTGCCCAGTAGTTCTCGTACCTCCCCCCCTTCCGGAAGATATCGGCGATGCAGGCATCGCAGATCGCAACATCCGGCGGGATCATACCGGAGAGAGCGCCCTCGGCACTGTTGAGGATGGCAAACCCGGATTGCAGCGGGCTTTCGAGATCGGAGACGGTGACTGAATCGATCCGGGCAAGCGGGGGACCCTGGCGGAGTGCAGCAACAAAATCGTCGAACCGGGCGCCTCCCGCATGGATCAGGACCTCGCTCCCGAGGTTCCTGACTGTTCCGGCGATCCCCAGTTCCCGGGCTTTGGCGTACACGAACGGCCGGAAGCCGACCCCCTGGACAATTCCCCGGACCCGGATCGTGCCCTGCTTTCCCGAAATTACCACAAAACCTTATTGAATTTCGCTGCGATATAAGTATAGGGTTATTGCCGTGCCGGGACATATCAGGATAGTCAACGATCCAGTGGAGCTGGTTCCGCTCCTCATGACATTCAACGATCCCTCCTTTAAAAAGGTCTACGAACTGCTGAGCAAGTCATGGCTGACCGAGGAGGAGATCGGCCAGCAGGTCAATCCTGCCGATGTGACCGTCTGCCTCCAGATCCTCAAGAAGGGAAACCTTGTCGAAGAACAGTGGCGGATGCCAAGGCCCGGGGAGAAACCGTGCCGGGAATACCGGGCGACCTACAACAAGTTCCGTGCAAATTTCCAGTGCAACCTTCAGGATCTCTCCGATATCCTGTACCTCTCGCTCTCCAAGGACGAGAACCTGCGGAATCTCGTGGACCAGATCGAGGGAGAACTCTCCAGCGGCAGCAGTTCGATCAACGACCTCTCTCGCAGGTTCGGGGTCAGCCCGGTATTCATCAAGGGGCTCGCAAAAAGGATCCCCCATCTCGACGTGAAAGGGCAGGGGCTGGTACGGGTTGACGCCGGGCGATAAGGATCCCCTGTACACGATCCT
>Ga0209098_1000707_pt1 | contig 35125 bp, 27 predicted proteins | sample AD_JPNHW1_MetaG_FD_184429 | JGI IMG/M metagenome (GOLD analysis project Ga0209098, IMG submission 184429) | Active sludge microbial communities of municipal wastewater-treating anaerobic digesters from Japan - AD_JPNHW1_MetaG (SPAdes) (version 2) | ecosystem: Engineered > Bioreactor > Anaerobic...
TTGCCGACCGCTTTTTCCGGTATTTTCCCGGCAGGGATCACTTCAATAACCGTCAGCTCGCCTTCAAGATCTTCCCTCCGGCAGGCGTAACCGTCGACCGCCGATTTATTGAACGGGGGCATATCCATGTCCGAAAATACATCTTCGGCCAGAATCCGTCCGGCGGCTTCGGCAAGTTCAGTTCTTTCTGTTTCAAGTTCGATGGCCGACAGGGCAACAATTCCGAAAGCTTCTTCAAATGTTATCATAGTTCCTCATTTCTCTGCAAAGTTAAACATACTGTCCAAAGAAAAGGCATCCCTGAATAATCCTGACGCGCCGAACGGAGCAAGGAGTTGAAAGAACCACGGAGCCATGGAGAACACGAAAGGACCACAGAGAATTGCAGATTTTCTCAGTGAACCTCAGTGACCTCAATGTCTCCGTGGTTCCCTTCTCTTTTTCAGCTCAGATTATATTACCACGGGCACTTAGGGTATTTTACCACAGAGTCACGGAACACGAAGAAAAACAGAGCATTACACTATTCTTAGTGAAACTTAGTGACCTCAGTGCCTTAGTGGTTAGAAAAGGACAGTTCTCAACACACATGTCAGGAGACGCGCAAGCGGATGGAATAAACGGATATTTGTGTTTGATCAACAAACAATAAAAGAAAACTGATAATAGAAAAATATGATAACAAAAAATTATGCCTATATTAGCCTAATATTTTACCACAGAAAACCAGTAGCGAAGAAGATTGAATTCTCTTTACGGATTAAATTCTCTTATTCACTGTCGGAGTTATAATTAGAAAAATATCAGAATCAGAAATTTACTTGTTCCCGAATATAAAGCCGGATTGTATGATAAAATTTCACCGTTTCCGAACCATGAACCACCGTTAAACATTAAAACGTGACAATACTTCCATTACGGGAGAAAGCCATTGCATGTGAACCGGTTGCATCGGCAGGGAATTAAACAATCCTTTTCCGGAGCCTTTCATGCCGATCAACGATACAAGAATATGATTATCATGTTGATAATGAACTTTTTCAAACAAGGCTGAATTTTACTGCCTTTCATAAAAGAAACCAATTAAATCCAATTATGATGAAAAATCCTCTTACTCTTCTGTTATATTTAACAATTACAGCCATAACGGTGGTCAACAAACCGGCTGAAGCCCAATGGGTGAAGGTATTCACCGGCAACAACCTTACCTGCCTGGCCGTGGTTAACGCCGACACCGTGCTGGCTGCCGGCGACAATGTGATGGTTCGTACCTTCGACGGGGGCGCCACCTGGCAAAACATATTTCCGGCCGGGTTAACCTTTAACGCGCTGGATATGGAAATTGCCGGTAACAGTATTTTTGCCTGCGGCGAAGGTAAAATACTGAAAACCACCGATCTGGGCGACACCTGGGATGTGGTTTACGAAAGCCCTACGGCCACATTCCAATGCCTTTCGTTTGCCGGGGAAAATTATGGAATGGTATTCTTCCACGGCGTAACCGACACCCTGATGACAACTTCGGATGGCGGACAAAACTGGGCCACGCTTCCGTTTACCTTTTCTACCGACAATGTGGAATGTTCTATCGAGATGACAGATAAAACCACCGCATACATAGCAGAAACAAGTTATCTTGCTTCTAAACTGTATAAAACCATTGACGGGGGATTAACCTGGAATTTGCTCTCGTTTCCTGATAATATGGGAGCGCTCGGAGGCCCCATAGCTTTTACTTCGAACGACAGGGGAATTATAGGTAGTGGGATGGGCGTTTATTTAACTAAAGATGGCGGATCAAACTGGATAACTATAGGTGGCTTTCCAATTGGGAGTTATGTGTGGATTTATCCGCTTGTCTCAGGGTCTGTATATGTTTGCGGCTTTGACTGGATGGCCGGAGGAGGTCCGGTACGCTTTACAAATGATGAAGGCGCTACCTGGAAATCACAGTATGCCGGCAACAAAAATGAAGATATCCAGATGGCTGACGACAGCATCGGATATTTTATCTCGGGCAGTTTTAACACAACAACAACTGAAATTTATAAAACCATTCACGGCGGTTTTATATGGGGAGGCGTTGAAGCGCATAACTACGCTGGGGAACGCCTGTTTGAACTTTTGCCCAACCCCGCACACGACAGGATAAAGATTAGCAGCCTGAAAGCCGGCGACTTCAACAACATAAACCTGGAAATCAGTACAGTATATGGCGCCGTTGTCATTAATGTAAATACAGCGCCGGGAACGTATACCGACATCAGCGGCCTTGTCCCGGGGCTGTACCTGTACCGGATATCGCTCGACAATAAAACTGTGCAGTCAGGCAAAATAGTCAAACAATAACATAACAATAAATCTCCAGGCTCGCGTCTCCTGACACGTGCCCCACTTATTCTCGAGCGCCATTTATTCTGATCTATAATTCTACCTTGGCGCATGCGAGAGGAGAAGATGCGATCGGAGAGTAGAAAACTTAGGGGTACTGAAGATTTATACCACGGAGACATGGAACACTTAGGCACTAAGGGTATTTTACCACAGAGTCACGGAACACGAAGAAAAACAGAGCATTACACTATTCTTAGTGAAACTTAGTGACCTCGGTGCCTTAGTGGTTAATAAAGCAGCCCTGTTCCCGCACCAATTGTCACAAGTCATGAATCCAATTTACAGGAACGCCATCCGTTTTTCACGGTATTTTACTATGTTTGTATATTAAAAATCCAGGCTATGACCGACACCACAAACCAGCCAGTTCCAACCAGTGCGGGGAGCATGCAACCCGGGAAACCGATCAATAATTTTCTGCGCCGGTTAAAGCGTGTTTTTCGCTGGTTTATCTTTATCCTGTGCCTGTTTATCGCCGTTTTCATTTACTGGAAATATTTCTTCACTTACAGTGAGGGTTACAGGGCGGGCTTATTGCAGAAATTTTCACGCAAGGGGACTATTTTCAAGACCTATGAAGGTGAAATCATCCTGAGCAGCGTACAAAGCAATAAGGAGATTATGCTGGCATCCGAGAAGTTTTTCTTTTCGGTGAAAAACGAAAAAGTAGTAAGGCAACTCGATAGCATTCAGGGGCATTTCATCGTGATTCATTACGAAGAGAAAAACGGGGTGTTGCCGTGGCGCGGGGAATCTCGATACCTGGTCGACAGCGTCCGCGTAGAGAGGTGACGGATAGGGGAGAACAAAAAGATTTACTTCAGGGTATAATTCCGGAAATAGTTATAAAGCTCCTGCTGCGATTGAATCTTCTCTTTCCCGGGTTCCCTTTCCTTGTATTCATTAATGTTTTTCTCCCCGAGATATCTGGATTTGGCGTTGTCGCGAAGCTGTATCTGCAGCATCGACATCAATTCCTGTTGTAAGGATTTGTCGTAAACCGGACATGCCGTTTCTATCCGGTTATCGAAATTACGCACCATCCAGTCGGCCGAAGAAATATAATACTTGTTGCTGCCCCCGTCGCAGAACACAAATATTCGTGTGTGTTCCAGATAGCGGTCCACGATGCTCACCGCTTCAATATTCTCGCTGAGTCCTGAAACGCCGGGAACCAGGATACAGATACCCCTGACAATCAAACGGATCTTTACGCCGGACTGGCTGGCTTCATATAGTTTTTTTACAATTTTCTCATCAGCCAGGCTGTTCAGTTTCAGGAGCATCCAGGCTTCCTTCCCTTTCCGGGCATTTCGTATTTCGTTATTGATAAGCCGGATGAAGTGACTGCGCATACTGAAAGGCGCCACAACCAGGTGCCTGAAATGCGGAACACTGTATTTGGAATCGAAAAGATGAAAAACGGCATTCACTTCCGAGGCTATTTCCTTATTAGCTGTAAACAGCGTTGAATCGGCGTAAACCCTGGCCGTTGTTTCATTGAAGTTGCCTGTGCTGATGCCGGCGTAGTAAACGTTTTTCTCTCCGGGTTCATGGCGGCGGATCAGGAGCAGTTTGGCATGGACTTTTAAACCCGGGATGGACTGGATGACGCGGACGCCTTCTTCCTGCATTTTTTCGGCCCAGAAGATATTGGCTTCTTCATCGAACCTGGCCTGCACTTCCAGGAAAACCGTCACTTCCTTGCCGTTTCGGGCGGCATTGATGAGGGCGTTTACCACATTGGATGAAGTAGCGACACGGTACAGCGTCATTTTTATAGATCTCACCTGAGGATCGATGGAAGCTTCGCGAAGCAAATCGATAAGGTGATGGAACGACTGGTACGGGTAATGAACCATGATATCGCCTTTGCGGATGCACGAAAAGATGCTCTCCTTTCCCGAAAGGGCGGGGTGCGGCAACGGCGGCCATTTTTCAAAGGTCAGTTGCGGTATTCCCGGATCGGGAAAGTTCATAAAGTCGCGGAAGTTATGATAACGTCCTCCGGGGAGAACCGTATCACGCTTGCTGATCTGCATTCTGGAAAGCAGTTGATTCAGCAATGGCTCGGGCATGTGGCGGTCATAGGTAAATCTTACCGGTGATCCGACATCACGCTGTTTCAGGCTCTCGCTCATGATTTCCAGAAAACTCTTCGAAATATCGCTGTCGATATCAAGTTCGGCATCCCGCGTAAACTTGATCGTATAGGCCCTGAACAAATTGTACCCGAATACCGGGAAGATATCGCCGAGGCAATAACGGATCACATCATCGAGAAGGATCAAATACTTTTTTTCGCCCTCTTCCGGCAAACGGATGAACCTCGGCAGCGGGCCTACAGGAACTTCGATGAGGGCATACCGTTCCTTTTCCGGATTGTTACGAACCTGCAAAACAACGGCAAGGTACTGCGAACGGTCGTCGAGCGAAGCCGCTTTCAGGTTGCCGAGCATAATCGGGAACAATTGCGGGCGCACATTTTCCTGAAAATAGGCCGAAACAAATTCCCCCTGCTCCTTGGTGAGTTCTTTTTCGTTGAGAATGAACAGATTGTTTTTGGCCAGCTCATGGACGATAGTGCGGAAAATGCCCTGGAATTCAATCTGTTTTTGCTTGTCAATCAGGCTGATTTCTTTGAGGGTTTTTCTCGGACTGATGTTTACTTCGCCGTAAAGCTTTTTATTTATTCCCGACATGCGGTTGAGGGTAGCCACGCGGGTACGGAAAAACTCGTCGAGGTTGTTGGAGTAAATACCCAGAAACTTGATTTTTTCGAGCAACGGCGTATCGGGATCAATGGCTTCCTGCAGCACGCGTGCATTGAAATGCAGCCATGAAATTTCCCGGTTCACGGTAAGTGTTTTTTTCTTGGGCATTCTGTATGGAAATTAAAGTCAAAGATAACGATATATCATATCGGATGCAATAATGCAATCGGAAACATTATGTTATCATGGAAGGAAACACCGTGAATTCCACTTCGGACCTGCACGACGCCACTTCGCACCAGTCATCGGTGATGAACCTCAACGCCACCACGCCTGAAGTAGGCAGTGATTCTACCTGGGTTTTCAGAAACCGAAACGCAAATATCCCGATGCCGGGGTTGTGCCCAACAATCATGACGCGATCCACATCGTCGGGTAATGCAAACAGGATATCGTAGAAAGTATCGGGATGAGCGCCATATATTGCTTTCTCAATGATGAAATCCTTCTCTGTTATCCCCAATTCCTTCCCCAGGATTTTCGCGGTCTCCGTGGCCCTTAGGGCATGACTGGTGATTATTTTATCAACATGCGTTTCCCTTGCCGAAAGGTATTTGGCGATTTTCATTGTCCGTTTACGTCCTTCGCCGGTGACCGGGCGTTGTAAATCGGAAACTGAAAGGTCGTCGTGCGACGCTTTGCCGTGGCGGACAAGGATGACGGTTTTCATTTTAATGAGATTTCAACGGAAAGTAAAAATTATTACGAATTTACGCCAAGTTGCCGCCCATTAACCAATTTACATTCAGGATATCACGGGCAGAAAACAAAACGGCGCCCCTGGTTGAAGCGCCGTTGAATTATAACACGTTATTTTGATACGATCAATAGGCAAACAGGGGGAACCCGCTCATCATATCATTTACTTTGCCGCGAACTTTTTCGATGACGGCTTCGTTTTCGATATCAGAGATTACTTCGTCGATAAGGTCAACAATGACGCCCATGTGCTCTTCTTTCAACCCCCGGGTTGTAATGGCCGGAGTGCCGACGCGGATACCGGAAGTGGTAAACGGGGTGCGGCTGTCGAACGGGACCATGTTCTTGTTGATGGTAATATCGGCTTTAACCAGTGTGTTTTCAACCAGTTTTCCGGTGATTCCGGGGAATTTTGAACGCAGGTCGATCAGCATCAGGTGGTTATCGGTTCCGCCTGAGATCACCTTGTAACCTTTATCGGTAAATGCTTTCGACATTACCCGGGCATTCTTTTTCACCTGGATGATATATTCCATGTACTCGTCGCTGAGGGCTTCACCGAAGGCAACTGCTTTGGAGGCAATTACATGTTCGAGCGGGCCGCCCTGAACTCCGGGGAATACGGAGCTGTCGAGCATGGCCGACATCATCTTGGTTTCACCCTTTGGCGTCTTTATGCCCCAGGGGTTTTCGAAATCCTTGCCCATCAGGATCATCCCGCCGCGCGGTCCGCGAAGGGTTTTATGGGTGGTGGTTGTGACGATATGGCAATAAGGAATGGGGTCGTTGAGCAATCCTCTGGCAATCAGTCCGGCAGGATGGGCGATATCGGCCATCAGGATGGCGCCGATTTTGTCGGCAATGGCGCGCATGCGTTTGAAGTCCCAATCCCGGCTGTAAGCCGATGCCCCGGCGATGATCAGTTTCGGCTTTCCTTCCAAGGCCACTTCTTCCATCTTGTCGTAATTGATGGTTCCGGTTTCTTCTTCCACGCCGTAAGCTATTACATTGTAAAGAATACCCGATGAGTTCACCGGTGAACCATGCGAAAGGTGACCGCCATGCGAAAGGTTGAGCCCCATGAAGGTGTCACCCGGTTTCAGGACGGTCATCAGGACGGCCATGTTAGCCTGAGCGCCCGAATGCGGTTGCACATTGGCCCATTCGGCGCCGAACAATGTCTTGGCGCGGTCGATAGCGATCTGTTCAGTCTGGTCCACAAACTGGCAACCGCCATAATAACGGCGTCCGGGATAACCTTCGGCATATTTGTTGGTCATTACCGATCCCATGGCTTTCAGCACCTGGTCGCTCACGAAGTTTTCGGAGGCAATCAGTTCAATGCCATGCATCTGGCGTTCTTTTTCTTTCCTGATGATGTTGAAAACAGCAGTATCTTTTTTCATGATATTGTAGTACAGGTTATTGATAATAAACGATTTACCAAAAGTAAAACTTACAGTACAAAAGTATGAATTACTATTGGATTAACGGTCTGAAATGAAAGGTGATTTTAAGAGAGATACTGTAATATCGACGTTTTATGTTCTGACAGCAATAATATTGTCACTTCTTGCATCAGTGGCAGAAAACCGGATATCATCAAAAGGCTGTTTGATGATATCTGTATCATCTCCAGGAAAATGATGGAAAGGAGAGAATCAATATCAGATTGAAACCGTCTTAAAATGATAAAAAAAATCCGCAGCGATAATGATCTTATTCCGTTTTCACCTGTTCAACATTCTGAACGGAAGGCTGGTAGAAATCCCGGATATTTTTTATTTCTTCAAGGCTGAGGTTCCACATGAAGCTTAAAAACTGTTGATAATTCAAAGGTTGGGTTTTGGGATTTATGGCATCAAGATACCGGTTAAGCCGATAATTCTTCCTTGCTTCATATATTTTGTCGAAACATTTACCCAGCCACTCCTTGTAAAAATCATCATCCTTTCCCTGTCGTATCCTTTCCAGACATAAATAAATACCGTTACCATATTCTTCAGCAAAATATAAATCAGGAACCTGTTCATATTCAGCAATTTTCGCCAATGTCACAAATGCGCTGTCCGGCGGATTAGTTTTGGAATTGTTTAGTTCAGGAAACAGATTTTCGAGTTTTTTGATCCTGATTTCGGTATCAGGATGGGTAGAGATTGAATCCTGATCAAACCTTTCTTTAAATTTGGAATAGTCATAAGCGGAAAAATCTTCCATCTTCAGCCATTCTTCCCTGAATTTTTGATTTGGCAAATCAAACACGTCCCTGTAAACCTGATTCGGAAAAGGATCAGGGACAAGAGAATCATACTTCTCGTTTAATCGGAGTGCTTCAATAAAGTCCAGACAATTATAGTCAGTATTTCGCAGAAGGATATATCCTAAAGAATCAGCCTCAAATTCATGCTTTCGTTTAATGTCCCCCTTGGCATACAGCTTTCGCTTAAATAATTCAAACGCTTTTTCCCGCTTGTTATATTTTTGGTTCCGGACCGACTTCAGGGTCTCCCTCGATTCTTCCGACAGATCATCCCTGATGGCATTCAAAATATTCCTGATGGGATGGTTCAGGATAATATGAGAGATTTCGTGCGAAATAACGGCGGCAATCTGGTCGGTATTTTGAAGCCAGTAGAAAACTCCCATGTTTACTATGAATGTTCCGTTCGGAAGGCAATAGGCGTTCAGTGAGGGGTCTTTGGAAACCAGAATATTCATATTACCAGGGACCATTGTATTCTCTTTCCTGATCTCAGATAATATTCCTTCAGCTTTTTCAGTAAATCTTTTATCGAAACAAAATTGCCCTTCCCTGATTTTTTCAATAAAATTATCAGAATAGTCCTGCAGTTCTTCAACCATTTGTTTCTCTTCCCTGCCGCTGTAATTCTTCCTGATGTCTGAAATAAATACCGCATCGGCCTTTTTGTATTCTTTGATATGAATTTCTCTGAGCTGATGATCGGCTGTATCAATTGGAATGTAATGCTGGGCGGGGGCAACACAAATTATCAGAAGAGCAAGTAAAAGCAAAAAATATCTCATTTCCGGATTAAAATCAGGTTGGTTTGCAAATAGCGGTATTTTTAATAATTGAGTCGTTCAAGCCGTATCTGATTGAACTTATCTTTTTCGTTATACTCCCTGAGCATGATGTAACCTTCCTTGGCAATATATGGAACAATCACGTATTCTTTTTTCGGGGAAGTTATTGGTATTTCTTCATAGGAGTAATTTCCGTCAATTATCTTGTTAATCCCCAGATACCATATACTCTTTTTATCAGTATCCGATTTTTTATAATCCTCAAAAAAGAATACCGCACCTGTGTGATTCTTAATGTATTGTGAAAATAAATAATCATAATGAAAGGTAGTTGAAACTTCTTTTTCAATGACATTCAACGATTTAATTTCAAAATTGTCATCGAAATTTACCAATACCATATCCGAGCTTTTCGACTTATCATATCCGGCAAATGCAGATGCTCCTTTCTTTTCATTGAATTTCTCGGCCAGATAACTTACAGACCCATCCTTAAAAATTAAAAATTCTTTTGAGTTTAACCGGTATCCGTCTTCAAGTTTTCCATTCTCCTTGATCTGGATAAACTTCGATGCGTCTGTCCATGGATGATATTTTTTCATCACCTGCTTTCCATCTTTGTCCAGTTCTGTCTTAAACCATCCTATCCGATCTTCCCATATATAGCGACGCTCATCATTGGGGGAATATGTACCTGTCAGATAAATTTTATCACCATATTTTTCGGTTTTGAAGTTATGGTAATAAGCTGAATTTTTATCCTCAACGACATACTCAAATAGTTTCTTTCCGGTGAGTAAATCAATACTAACCAAACTGTTACCTGTGAATTTGTCCTTCTCAAAATTTGAAAATGTAATCAGGATCGTTTCGTCCGGCCAATAGATTTTGGTTATCCTGCTGTAAGAGTTTCTGGTCGCTGACTGATTGAATTTATAGGCCCAAACCAGATTTTTATTGATATCGATAACACGAAGTTCTTTAATCTGGTATTCATCTTTTGCTTCTTTATAGGTTTCCTGTACCAGATATCCTGTATAGTGTTCATTATCAATCGGGTATATCTCAAATACATTATCGACCTTTTTATACATATTGTACAGATTGTCATCCGTAACATTAACCGTTTTAAACTGGCCGTCGTCATAATAAAACTCATCTGAGATAACATTCTCCTTTAAGCTGATACTTCGGTATGTCGTGAGCAGATAATTGAAATAGTTATTTGCTGCTGCAAATACTTTTGTGTATGCATAGCCGATTGTAACCAGAACGTTATCGCCTTTTTTCCGGCATTGAATGAATTGGATTATCGTACGTGAAGTGTACTTGTGTTGAATAAAAGTATTCCGGGCTATTTCATTCAGGTTTTTATCCAGTATGAGATATTCACATTTCCAGTCTTTCTCTTTAACCTTATCTACACTATAAATAAAGATGTATCCGAAAATAGAATTATCGCTGTTATAAAGGATATCTTGAAGCAATAGGTTAGAATTGTCCATTATTTCTCCCAAATTCTTCATTTGAGCTTGTGCAGGCCAGAAAAGGCTCAGAAATATTCCTGCAAGGATGATTTTTTTATTCATATAGGATGACATATTTATTTGATCAAATGAGTATGAAAGAGGGCCCCACGGTAATTATGCGTAGAATTAGATTTTATTTTATGGAAAAAACAGTGATCCAATTAATAAATTTGAACAAAGCTATACTTTTTTCGAAATAATCAGGTGGAGAATTCTTATTTATCTCATTTTTTGATGTTTAAAAAATGGCATTAAATTGTATTTTAAATACTTAGCGTTTGCTGATGGTTTGCATACGGAGACCTTTCCTATTCATGATTCTCATATTGCCCTCATTTTCGTTACTCACTTGTTGGCAGGAGCATGAGGATCATGAATTTGTCAGCCGGCCCGGTATTAATAAAGTATTCTTTTAGGTAAGCTGATCGATGGATCAAGAGAGTTACTGAGGTACAACTTTTCAGGAGCCATAGCCATTCCGGCTCTTGCACCTTGAAACTGCCGACAATTCAGTCCAGAAACTTTTCCAATTTGTAATGCCCATACAGCCGGTTTGAAACCCTCGCCGGTTTATTTGCCTTTTTGTTATAATTGTACCGGCAGGTCATATCTTCTGCCAATCCGGACGTCGGGCAATGGCAGTCCGGCTCTATTCACCGGCTTTTACGGTGGTCCGTTCCACGCCTGAATACCGGATGTTCTTTTCTTTTGCCAGGTAATCGATCAGCGTCTGGGCCGTGGTCTTATACTGGGATGTTCCGGCATCGCGGTGGTTAAATTTATAGCTTGCAGCTATGTAACTGTTCACTCCCACCGTGTACTCCTTGCCGGGATCAAGCGGATTCCCCTTGATATCCGACAATTCGACGCTTTTACACAAACCTTGTTTATCTGTGACTACGGTATAGTTTACTCCCGAAGGGATCAGATCAACCTGTTTGCCGCGATCAAAGGCGTTGCCTATCAGCGATTGAATCTCAGCCAGGTTCATTTTGAAAACGATGACTTCGTTCCCAAACGGATCGAGCCGGTATACATCCTTAAATTTTACCTCACCTTGCGGGATGGAGGAGATGCGGATTCCGCCCGTATTCTGGAATGCCATATCTGTGGAAAGCATTGATGTGATGGCATCGGTCATCAAACCGCCCAATGCGTTTTCACCGTTGAAATCGTTTTCAGCCTGAGCAATTACCCGGTTCAGCTCTTCATTGTCGTTGTATTTATCGATAGCGGCCTGTACGGTCGGGTTTCCGTTCCTGATGGAAGCCAGGGGTATAAGTTCATACTTTCGGCTGGTGATTTTCCTGTTTTCGATGGTCAAGGTTACTTTTCCTACATTTTTCAATCCCGATCCGGTCTGGACGATCATAACGCCGTTCACCATCATGGGAGTGGTCATGGTGGTATGGGAATGCCCCCCGATAATCACATCGAACTGAGGCATGGCTTTGGCCAGCGGTTCATCGCTTTCCACGCCCAGGTGGGTCAATGCGATCAGCATGCCATATTTGTCTTTCAGCCAGGTGAATTCCTTTGCTTTTTCGATGCCGTCGGTGAACTTCAAACCGCCCAGCCTGCTGGGATGCGAATCGGGTAAACCGTTTTCACCCAGTTCGACAATTCCCAGTACCGGGATGCGGATTTTACCGGCTTTCAGGATATAATAAGGTTTGGGTTGTTTCAGGATGGCTCCTGAAGCATCGATGTTGCAACTGATAAACGGGAAACAAGCCTGCTTTTGCCTTCTGTTGAACATTTCCTGGCCGAGGTCAAACTCGTGGTTACCCATCGCGCTGAGTGTGAAACCGCAGCGGTTCATCAGGTCGATCATCGGGTAACCTTTGTCGGCAACCATATCTACCACGGGATTTCCTGTGAAATTATCACCCGCTGAAAAAAGGAAAACATAGGGATGTGTTTTCCGCAGGCTGTCGGCCAGGTAGGCGAGTTTCGCCATGTTGTCGATCTTGGCATGCATATCGTTGGTATGCAGGATAATGACTTCAACCGGGCCATTGTTTTTCTGGCAGAAGGACGGCTGCGTAATTACAATAAAGAATGATAGTGAAAGAATGAAAGGGAGGAGTATTTTTTTCATGGCTATTTGGTTTTTCTGATGCTAAGTATCTGTCCGTCAGTTAGACGCCCGTCGGGTTCGGTCGGGTTGCCGAAACGGTCGAAGACCGAAAGCGAACCGTTTAGGAGCCTTTTCGCCGATCGCACCGAGTAAGCCCGCACCGCATCGAGTACCCGGGCGCCGGCAAAAATCGTAATTTCTTTCCGGTTTATGAAAATTCTCATGGTTACGCGGGAATTATTAATCGAGATGTGCTGGCAGGAGTCAGGTTCATGGATCCGGGTTCCGGGTTATTGATAAAAACGACTCCCGGCTTCTTCCCCTTTTCAAAAGATCCCAGGCGACGGAAGCCATAAAATTCCGCCCCGTTAAGCGTGGCCCATGTCAGCAACTCGTTCAGAGGTATTGAAGGGAAATGAGCGGAAATTGTTTTTATCTCTTCCAGGATCGAAAGCCGGCGGTTAGAAGCCAGGCTGTCGGTTCCCAGCATGATTTTACAATGATTTTTGACAAACAACGGGATATCGGGCAACCGGCTTTCGATGAAAAGGTTGGCGTTGGGACAAAAACACCAGGCTACACCGGGAAAATGCTGAAGCGCAAAGCCGATGTCTTCCTGCTCCGAAAAGGTGTTGTGAACCAGGAGTATCTTTTGTTCCGGATTGAGGAAAGGCGCGATGCTTTCGAACGGCCGCCTTCCGGTTGGCCTGAAAGGGGCCAGCCCCGGGTTGTAATAGAGCCGGCGTGCAGCCATGGAGCCGGAACCGTTCAGGAAGAACCGGTTTTCTGCCGCGCTTTCCTGATGGTGAATAGTGACCGGGGTGTTCTCAGGCAGGAAACCGATCAGCCGGAAAAGTTGTTCCGTTACCGAATAGGGAGCATGGGGCGTCACTGATGCCCTGTTGTTCCGCTGGAGCGCCCTGAATATCTGCGCCAGCTGGATGCCTTTCATCGCGGCAGGTTCTGCTTTGGCAGGATCGGAAGCGAAAACTTCGACAAAATTGTGAAACAGCATCCCCGACGACTCCTTAAAAGCAACCGTGAGAGCAGAGTTGCAGATGTCGCCTGCCGCTACTACGCCGGAGCGGTGCATTTCAGCACCTTCTTCCTTGATAGCTTTAACAGGATCTACGGGCAGTTCGTTGTGCCGAAGTTCGTCGAGGGCGCGAAGGAAGCCGTCAAGGCCGATGCCGCTTTCGATCAGTCCTTTGGCCCAGGAGAGTTCGAGGTGGCAATGGGCGTTCACAAAGCCGGGGCACAGGATACCGTCGAAAGGCTCAATGTTTTCATCAGGTAGATTTTCCTGACCGGGTCTGAGCACTTCTGCCACGAAACCTTCGTCGTCCATAACCAGGATGCCGCCGGCAATAGGCGGCCCGCTGATCGGGAATATATATCCGGCTGATAAGAATCGCATGGAATAAGGCTTGCGAAAGCAAATATAGCGAAATGGCGGAAATCGTGACCAAACGGGATCTCAGCAGCGAAATTGAACAACATGGTTTTAAGTTGGAATAAACCGGGGCCATGAACTCCGGTCAGCGGGGAAAAATGCGAGCCATCATATTGATTTTCAATAGCCAGGAGTTATAAATTCAGGAACAGAGAAGGTGAGAATATTACATTCAGCCGTTATAACAGCTAAAAGTTATAATGTTTGGCGGTTATAACAACTAAAGGATATATTTTCATGAGATTATCTGGTAAATAATTCTTATAAGTGAATGAAACAGAAGGCGATGGGAATGGTGAGAAACCGCAATCCCGAACAGGACTGCAGGCGAAGTGCAGAAGTGGCGCTGAGAAGTCTTGAGTTGAAATAATCCAAAATTGCAAAATCAAAAATTTACTTATAGGAATAGTCCTCTGTTAATCTGTCCGATTAAAGCAAAATATCCGGGAAACTGACCTGATTTCAATAATTCCGGAAATCTGAATCTGGCCATCATTACCACAACAATCGGTTGTACATTTTTAAAATTTTGCTTTTATTGAAGCCCCATTTACCGTCAGCGGCAACATCGTTGATGTGGTGGACGATTTTATTTTTAAGGGAATTGTTACCGCCGGCAACAGGCAACCCGCAGATAAGGAAAATATATCCGGCTGAATAAAATCGCATGGAATAAGGCTTGCGGATTCAAATACTGCGGAAGGAAGGTAATCGTGAAAACAACAGGGGCAGTTCACACCGTTTGGAATTTCAGGGGGCAGGCATTTTTTTCAACGGCTTAATTTTCAGGAATCCATCAAATATCCATGTTCTGCTTAACCTCTGTGATGCAAACATTCACGGAAGAATAATCCGTAATGATGCAAATGCATGCAGCATCAAACAGGCAACGGGAACAGTATTATCTGGTGATTCATCACATAAATAAGTTCAGGTTTGCACTTTCGGTACGTTCGAGATAAGTAGCCACTCCGCCAACCTGAACGCCCTCCATCAATTCTTCAGCTTTTACACCCATTACATCCATCGACATCTGGCAGGCGATAAATTCCACTCCGTTGTTTAAGGCCGTTTGTATCATGTTTTCAAGGGAATCCACATGTTTGTCTTTCATGACCATGCGCATCATGGGCCCACCGATCCCGGCCATGTTCATCTTTGACAAGCCCAGTTTTTTGCTCGAGGATGGCAGCATTATACCAAACATTTTTCCGAACAAATCTTTTTTAACAGGAGATTTTTTCTGTTTCTTAATCACATTCAATCCCCAGAAAGTAAAGAAGATGGTGACTTTTTTTCCGGTAGACGCCGCTCCGTTGGCTATCACAAAAGTAGCCAGCGCTTTATCCAGATCATCGCTGAAGCAAATCAGGGTAGCATTGTTCCCGCCTGATTGTGCCAGCTTTTTTTGGGGCGTTCCGGCTTTTTTAACGACAGCCGTTATCAAAGCGCCATCCTGGGTAAGTTCAACCAATTCGTTGCCGGTCATGTTGGCCCAGGCTTTTACATCTTTATAAAATCCGGCATCCGATGCTTTAATCCTTACTGCTTCGCCGACTGCAAGAGCCTCTATCGATTGTTTGAGCTTCAGGACAGGCCCTGGACACTGCAATCCACAGGCATCGACATCAATGGTATTAACGGCAACAACCGGCTTTCCTTCTTTGCTGCCCTGGTAGATCAGGTCGTCGTGCCCGATGTAATCATTCGAAAAGATATCTTCATTACTTTGCTTTTGGGTGGCGGTCTCATAAGTCTTCATTCCTCCGGCAAGGTTATAAACTTCTGAAAATCCGCTCTGCATCAGGATCCGGCATGCTACATGCCCCCTAAGCCCGACTCCGCAAAAAACTACCATCTTTTTATTGCGCGGAAGTTCATTCAGGTGAAGGCGCAGCTCATCCAAGGGAATATTGACGGAACCTTCGATAGTTCCAAGCTGGTACTCGTCGCGGGTACGCACATCGAGTAAAAACATCTCTCTTTCGGTATCTTCAAAAACCTCACGCCACCAGATCGTTTTAGTCGTTCCATCCAGGATGTTTTCAGCTACCATTCCGGCAATATTAACAGGATCCTTAGCCGAGGAGTACGGCGGGGCATAAGCATGTTCAATCTGGGTGAGGTCATAGACCGTAGCCTTGTGCCGTATGGCTTCGGCCAAAAGATCAATACGTTTATCAACGCCATCGAAACCAACAATTTGAGCCCCCAGCAACCGTCCGTCATCGGGAGCAAAGGATATTTTTATCGACAGGGGCAAAGCTCCCGGATAATACCCTGCATGTGACGAGGAATGGGTGATTGAGTCAATATGGGGAATCCCCAGTTTACCAAGCATTTTGCCCGAAACCCCGGTTGAAGCAACGGTAACATCAAAAACCTTTGCAATAGCCGTATTTACAGAGCCCCTATAACTTTTTTTGTTGCCCCTGACGAGATTGTCTGCTGCGATTCGACCCTGTTTATTGGCAGGACCGGCCAGATAGGTTATCATGCTCGTACCGGTAACGGGATTGGTAAATTCAATGGCATCGCCTACGGCGTATATATCGTTGTCGGAAGTTTGCAGAAATTCGTTGACAATAATGCCGCCCGTATTACCGGTTTGCAATCCGGCCTCTTTTGCCAGGCGGCTGTCGGGTTTAACGCCGATTGACAATACTACCAGGTCAGTTGTAATCGTCCGGGAAGAATTAAGTTTGACAATAATATGATCGTTTTCCTTAATAAAAGAAGCGACTGCCGTATTCAGGTAGAACTCTATATTCCTGGTTTTCAAATGCTGGTGGACTAATGCAGCCATGGAATAATCGAGGGGGGACATTACCTGATCAGCCATCTCAACAATGGTAACGTTTATTCCCTGATGACTGAGGTTTTCGGCCATTTCGAGCCCGATAAAACCGGCACCTACCACAACGGCATGGTGCGGTTTCTTTTCTTCAACAAAATGTTTGATTTTATCGGAATCGGGAACGCTCCTCAGGGTAAAAATGCCTTCAAGGTTTATCCCCGGCAACGGGGGCTTTACCGGCTCGGCGCCAGGCGAAAGGACCAGTTTGTCGTAATTTTCGGTATAGGTATTTCCGGTACGGATATCTTTGACCGTTACATTCTTTTCTGCCCGGTTTATGGATAATACTTCACTCAGGTTTCGCACGTTGACATTAAACCTTTTGCCGAAACTTTCCGGCGTTTGAACGAAAAGTTTATCCCTTTCGCTGATAGCGCCTCCTATGTAATAAGGCAAACCACAATTTGCGTACGAAATGTACTCGCCTCTTTCAAAGAGAACAATCTCGCTTTTCTCATCCAATCTTCTTAAACGGGCCGCCGTTGAAGCTCCGCCTGCTACTCCTCCGATAATAAGGTATCTCATGTTTGCTGATGTATTAATTATGCTGTTTTTTAAATATGTCGCAAGATATCAGTTATTGTTAACAACGGATCAGCCATTTTGTTGTCTGGTTATAAATTATTTTTGTTGCGCCCTTACGAATAATTGAATATCAATTGGTTATCTGATGTTAAGTATTCGGAAAATATCCATATATTCAGGCTGAAGAAAAATCAGCATGACCTTATTTGACATAAGGTTAGCATAGCGCCAGGCCACGTGCGGTAATGCCGCTTACAGAGATTTCAACAATTATTTATCCTGTTCATCCGCATTTATTGAATCGGGCCGGGAACAGCAAGTCGCCTGTTAAATTGACGGAGGCTTTACTTTTTCAATAATTTGATTCTCTGAAAAATGGCTTGAAACACGGATGGCCTTCCGGAGGCAAAGACGGCGTGAGGAAGCATGAAATCCGGGGCTTGAGGTTCGTCGCAGCCAGTCGGGTATTTTCCTACTTTTGTCTTTATGGAAAAATCATTCATAATTAGCGGCAACATCGTGGATGTGGTACGCGGTGTTATTTTTAAAGGAACTGTTACTGTCGAAAACGGGATCATTGCCTCGGTTACTGAATCCGGCTGTGTTGACGGCCAGTACATCCTACCCGGCTTCGTGGATGCCCATGTTCATGTTGAAAGTTCCATGCTGGTGCCCACTGAATTTGCCCGGCTGGCAGTAGTTCACGGCACCGTTGCTTCGGTTTCCGATCCGCATGAAATTGCGAATGTTCTTGGTCTTGATGGTGTGAAATTCATGATTGAGAATAGCCGTAAAACTCCATTCCGCTTCTGTTTCGGGGCGCCTTCCTGTGTGCCGGCAACGCCTTTTGAAACATCGGGCGCCACTCTTGGCCTGGCCGAGGTTGAAGAACTGCTCAAAATGCAGGAAATCGGTTACCTGGCTGAAATGATGAATTTTCCCGGCGTTTTGTCCGGCAATGCCGAAGTATTGGCCAAGCTTGACCTGGCGAAGCGTTTCGGCAAGCCGGTCGACGGCCATGCCCCCGGTTTAAAAGGTGAAGATGCCACATGTTATATCGGGGCCGGTATAACTACCGATCATGAGTGCTATACGCTGGACGAAGCAACGGAAAAGATCGGTTACGGAATGCACGTCCTGATCCGTGAAGGAAGCGCTGCCCGCAACTTCGACACGTTACTGCCGTTGTTGAAGCATCATCCCGGAAAGGTAATGTTCTGCTCCGACGATAAACATCCTGATGATCTTGTGGAAGGGCACATCAACCTGCTGGTGAAAAGGGCCATCAAGAGCGGTTACAATGCCATGGATGTTATCCGGGCCTGCACGCTGAACCCGGTAAAACATTACAACCTTGCCTGCGGATTATTGCGACCCGGCGACAGCGCCGATTTCATTGTTGCCGATAACCTGCACGACCTGCACATCCACTCGGCATTTATTCGCGGTGAAAAAGTCGCAGAAAACGGTGTTTCATTATTGCCCCATCTGGTTGCCTGCACACCTAATTGCTTTCATGCCGGATTGATAACGCCCGAAAGTCTGCAGATTCCGGCAACAGGCAGCACGGTTAACGTAATCGGAGCCTGCGACGGTGACTTGGTCACCGGTCAGCTCCAGGCGCAAGTTTTGAATGAAAATGGTCTGGCCGTTACCGATCCATCGCGCGACCTGTTGAAGATAGCCGTAATAAACCGTTATACTTCATCAGCGCCTGCATTGGGATTTATCATGGGGATCGGTCTGAAAAATGGAGCAATTGCTTCAACTGTGGCGCACGACAGTCACAATATTATCTGTGCAGGAACCAACGACCAGGATATGACCCGGGCAATTAACCTGCTGATTGAACACAAAGGCGGCATAGCTGCAGTGAATGGCGGGGAAGCGGAAATACTGCCATTGCCGGTTGCAGGGTTGATGTCGGAATGCGATGGTTACGAAGTGGCCCGGAAATACCAACAGATCAACCGGATGGTGAAATCGCTGGGAAGCCCGCTGCATGCACCGTTCATGACATTGTCATTCATGGCGTTGCTGGTGATTCCATCGCTAAAAATGAGCGATAAAGGGCTTTTTGACGGAAACGGGTTCCGGTTCAGGGAGTTATTTGTGTGAGCCGGAAAATGGGAAAAAGCTGAAATATAGTTAAATGGGGGAGGTTGCAGGGCTGACCATTATTGATGCTCAGGTTTACCATTACACCGATCATCAAAATGAGATCAGCTATTTTCTGACTTGTACTGAATGGTAAAACTGCCTGATCTTCTGCCTGCCTTTTTTAACCGTAGAACGGGGGAATAATTCAGGCACCTTTATAAAATATTCATTTACAGTAAACTGTAAAAAGATTTTAAAATTTACATATTTATTTTGCTATAATGTATTTTTCATTATTTTTGTAGCAAATCTAATATCCAATGACGGAACAATTAAAACTAGACGTTGTAAAACTCGAAGCAGCTGCCAGTAAACTTCGTGCAATGGCTCATCCTATGCGTATTGCCATTATTGAGCTTCTGAATAATAACAGCAAAATGAACGTAACCGAGATTTACGAAACATTGAGGATTGAACAGGCTGCGGCATCGCATCACCTGAATATTTTAAAAAGCAAAGGCATTCTTTCATCGAAACGTGATGGGAAACAAATCCACTATTCACTGAAGAACGAAACGCTGCTTGATATCATTTCATGCATCAACCGGTGCAACGAGATAAGTTAATCATCGTTTTCCGGCAGGTATTTTCAGAAAGTCCAGGATTCTTCCAGTTCCCAATTGCTGCGTACTTCCAGTACTTTGGGAAGTAAGAAGGTCAATTCGGGTTGTTGGTGTTTCAGATACACTCCTGTATCCCATTTCCCGTTCCTGTTTGCATCAGCAATGGCTCTCATCCTGTATTTCCCGGGAAGCAGGTAATCGAAAACGAGCAGATTGCCGGTGACATCTTTTTTCTCAGCCACAACAATTCCTTTTTCATTTAAAAGCTGGAATATCAAAGGTTCCGTGAGTTTTTCCCCATCCAGGCGGATCCGGATGAGACCGTATTCTTCCTTCGTCCTTACTTTAAATGCAAAAGTCAGGGAATCGTTGGTCTGGTTGTAGATATCGGTAGCGGCGCCTTTTGGCAATAAAATCTGGTAATCGTTGCCTTCAGCCCATGGATGCCGGATTATTATGTTGCGCCCGATGCTGTCGACCCTGACGGCTGATTGCGGTTTAGCAGTGTCGTGTGCAGCGGCGTTTATGATCAGGATGAGCGAAGTATCGAGGCTGACCAAAGGGGATGAGGCCGTGATAAAAAACGGGCGGTTTAATTCGAGTATCCGCGACTGAGAAACGGATGAAACAAACGAAAGGGTTTCCCTTTGCGGGGTGTTCTTCCCGCGCCCTGATTCTTTGCTTTTTACGGCAGTGGCCAGTGTTATGGTATCAGGCTTGTTACCATTGTCAATGACCTGAAGCCGGAGCGTATCGGAAACCGGCGGTATGAGCCAGCATTGTACCGTATCATTATGGGAGGAGAATTCCCTGAAATCCCATCTTCTTTGGTTGTCGGCTCCCAGGGGAATCAACTGCAGGTTACGGGTCGGATAGCGGAAAACAAGCTGCAACTGGTTTTGAGTGATCATATTGCTTTTCAGGATCCGTTGTGCAGAATCGGGTTCGGTGAATAGCCTGAGTTCCAGCGGTTTTTTTAACCCGCCGGATAGGGCAATTCTCCCAACGCTGTCCTGCCCGGCGATTACAGCATATTCAGGCTCTGCCAGCGAATCATCAAAAGCTATTTCCTCGGTTCCCGGCGAATACTTGTAATCGCCATTCAAATCTTTAATTGACACAATCCTGTATTTTCCTGCAGCCAGGTTTGTAAAGACAAAGTCCCCGTTGTCATAAGTCCTGGTGACATAGTCCGGGCGATCAAGCATAGGCGCCGAATCGGCGGTGCTGCGGTAAAGCATGACAAAAACATCTTTTTTGGGCTCAAGGTCGCCAGCGCCGGTTACTTTTCCCTGAAGGGTCAGGGAGTCAATTACGGGACCGGTTGAAAATGCGTAAGAAAAGTTCCGGACAGCGTTACCTTCGGTAATATCGACAATGGCATCACCCAGGTAAAATTTATAGGTTGTATTGTCGCGTAAGGTATCCTTAATCTTGATTTGTAAGGATTTGCCGGCTTCCCTGATGTCCGGTTGCTGGTTGAGGGGGGGCGAAATCAGCAGGAATTTTTCAATGTTTTTCAGTTTAACATACTCATTGAAAGTAAGCATGATTTTTTTACCCGAGAAATTTACTGTGTTAATGCCGGGTTCGGAGCCAATGAATTGAGGGGGCTTTTCGTCTTTCGGCCCGCCGCCCGGAGCCTGCTGTATGGCGCATGAAACCGATGCCGTCATCAGGAAAAGCAGGGCGGATATTTTGATTAATCTGTTATGGAAGTCGGCTTTTTTCACAATCATGATTGAGGATGCAAAGATTGTGAAAATTCTGCTTCGCTGGTAATCCTCAGAGGCCTGTTGTCATTTGTTTAGGAGCTTCGCTAAAATTGTACCTTTACTTCAGGAAATGGTAACGATGAAAAAGCAGGTTTTTACAGGATTCCTTTTAACTGTTTTACTCTCAGCCAATGTCCTGTTAAAGGCACAGCCGGATATCAGAATTATTAAGGAGATTGCCGCATCCGAAAGAAAAGGGTTCCCGGTTGGCCGTCTTTACGCAACTTCAGGAATTGAAAACAATTACGACCTGACGTATTATCGTTTCATTTGGAAAGTAGATCCTGCCGTACATTTTATTTCGGGTTCGGTAACGTCGTATTTCAGGTTAGAAGAGGGAAACATAAGCCAGGTGCAGTTTGAACTGGCCGAAAACATGACAGCCGATTCTGCCTTGAACAATTCAGCGGCAGCGATGATACAGCATACCGGAAATATCCTTACCATCAAACTGAATAAAGAATCGGCCAGAGGTGAGATCGATTCCGTGACCATTTTTTATCATGGGTCCCCGTCTGCCAACGGATTCGGATCGTTTTCCACAGACCGGCATGAAGAAACGCCGGTGCTTTGGACGCTCTCGGAACCTTTCGGTGCATCGGACTGGTGGCCTTCGAAAAATGACCTGACCGATAAAATCGATTCTATCGATGTTTACATCCTTCACCCGGAAGGGAATCTGGCCGCTTCAAACGGGGTGCTCATCGATGAAAAGCGGATGGATGATTCAACCTTTGTCACTCACTGGAAGCATCGTTACCCGATTGCTTCGTACCTGATTGCCATTGCTGTTACCAATTATACACGGTTTACCGATGTATACCAGGGTGGTTACGGATCGTTAAACATACTCAACTATGTTTATCCCGAGGATTCGGCCTACCTCCGTGAGCAGGCATCAGTGGTGTTGCCGGTAATGAGTCTTTTCGAAGAGCTATTCGGGCAATACCCGTTTCATGCCGAAAAATATGGCCAGGCGGAATTCGGCTGGGGCGGCGGCATGGAACACCAGACCATGACATTTTTGGGAAGAGGGGCTTTCGGCCATGAGATTATAGCCCATGAACTAGCCCACCAGTGGTTCGGGAATACGATTACCTGCGGTTCATGGCATGATATCTGGCTGAATGAAGGTTTTGCCACCTATTGTGCCGGCCTTACTTATGAGCGTATGTTCGATGGCTATTATTGGCCCAGGTGGAAATACCAGAACATGTCGTATGTCACCATGGAACCGGGAGGATCGGTGTATTGCGACGATACTGCCAGCGTAGGCCGAATCTTCAATTCCCGGCTTTCATACAGCAAAGGCGCCCTGATTTTACACATGCTCCGGTGGGTTGTCGGAGATGAAGCTTTCTTTGCCGGGATGAGGAATTATTTAAATGATCCTGCTCTAAGGTATGGTTTTGCGCGCACCGGTGATTTTCAGCGCAATATGGAAGCTGCCTCAGGCGTTGACCTTGATTGGTATTTTAACGATTGGGTTTATCAACAAGGCTATCCGTCATATTATCTCACCTGCACCCAAAGTCCGGATAACCACGCCGTTGTTAAACTGGAGCAAACCACTTCCGATTCATCGGTATCTTTTTTCAGGTTGCCTGTTCCGGTTAAGTTTTTTGGGGATGGGCGCGATACAACCATCACGCTTGAACATAATTATTCGGGAGAAGTCTTTTCGATTGTGCCTGATTTCCGGATCGACTCTATACAAATCGACCCGGAACGGTGGATTATTTCTGCAGGCAACAAAGTAGACCTGAACCAGCCGGAAGGCGATTACCTGATGATCAGCCCGAATCCGGCCGGCCGGACTATCACGGTTTTCTACAATCCCGTATTTTCCGGCGAAATATGCATTACCGGCATGGACGGCAGGCGACACAATCCTCAGTTCATGGGTAATAGTCCAGGCTGGGCGCTGTTGAATATCAGTAACCTGGCGGAAGGAATGTACTTCCTTTCAATAAAGGGCAGAAAAGGATCAGGCAGGTTCCTGGTCGTGAGGTAACGGATATTTTAGCTGACCGTTCAGGGCCTTAAATTTATATCCCAGTTTCGAAAAATGTTCAAGGTAACGGGGAAGGACGTATTCCATCCGGGGGCGAGCCTTAATGCTGTCGTGAAAAACGATGATGGAACCATTGTGTGTGTTGGCGATAGAATGCTGAAGGCATTTGTACGGCGACACCCTCTTGTCGAAATCCATACTCAGCACGCTCCACATAACAACCCGGTAATTCTGGTAAAGCATTCGGGCCATCAGTGGCGTGATTTGCCCGTGTGGCGGCCTGAATAGCGGACTCGGTACCAGATCGTGGCATTTATTTACATTTTCATGATACCGGGGGAAGGAAGTTGTCCATCCGCGCAGGTGATTGAAGGTGTGATTGCCCAGTGCATGACCTTTTTCAGCTACCATCCTGAATTCTTCGGGATGCTTTCTTACATTATCCCCTACAAAGAAAAATGTGGCTTTCGCATCATATTCGTCCAGGGTTTTCAGTATCAGCGGGGTGACTTCGGGAATCGGACCATCGTCGAAAGTGAGGAAGATTTCTTTTTCTGCTGTTTCAATTTCCCAGGTAACTGACGAAGGAAGGAAGGTGCGAAGTATATAAGGCATGGTTGCCACGTACATCCGACTGTGCATTATGAGCAAATTTGGGAATAATTCAGGTTGAAAATTGCGGCGCGAAGGTAAACGTTTTTGCCGTATAAATCTAAAAACTATTGACAATCAGCAAAAGGCAAGAGTAATCACGATAATCAGGAACCCTTCATCCGGGCGGAAGGCTTTTAAAAAGCCGGGCTTGAAGGGATGTTTTGTCCGTTTTTTCTGAAAATTTCCAACCGGCAAATACGCCTTCCTCTCATTTTACGCGATATTCTCAACAGCAGGCAGTTGCTTTTGCCCGGCAGGCTTTTTGCCGGGATTACAGGTTTTGGTGGAGAATCAGTTCGATGGCGCCGTTGCCGTAACGGGTAAAGGGGGCATTTCTGAATTCAATGTCGCTGTATTCCCTGATTTTCTGAATAATAGCTTCTTTAAGGGATCCGTTGCCGATACCGTGAATAAAGACAACTTTTGCATAATTGCAGGCAAGGGCGCTGTCGAGCAACCTTTCAAAAGTTGTAAGCTGGATGGTGAGTATTTCGTGCGGAGATAACTGGTCGTACCGGTCCCGAAGCGCTGATATGTGGAGATCAATTTCAGCTTCGCGGGGCGCTGTCTGGTAAAGGTCGATAATGGATTCGGGCCTGAATTGCTTTGCCTTTTCAGGCATGGGCATATCACCTTCTTTCTGGGCCAGGAGAAATTCTGCCGTCGACTGAACCCTGTCCAGTTCACACAAGGTGTAAACGATGGATTTCTTGTTCCTGAGCAGGCCAAATTCATGGAAACTGTCTTCCCTGTAAAATTTCGAGCCTTTGATCCTGAAATTAGCGCTTACCGGCATCAGCAGTTTTTCGTTTGTATCTTTATGCAGGAGCAGTTGCACCGTTCCCGACGTCCATGTGTTAAGATCCTCATGTACAATGGTTTCGATGCGAACTTTTGATTCTTTTGGCAAAACTCCGTAATCAATTCCCGAAAATCCGCCTTCTTCATTTTTCAGAAAGAGGCTGTACAACAGATCGTAAACGGTATAATTGACCAGAAAAATTTCGATATTTCCGGTTACCAGCCACTGCTGGTCGGCGGGCACATAGCAAAGGTAAATGCCGTGCGCAATGTCCTGACCGGTAGAAGGCTTTGAAAGCGACGAGGCTGCTTCAGTTTCTTCAGTTACAGGGGGAACCTGAACCTTTGGTTCCTGCTTTTTTTCTGTCTCGTGTGTAAAAATGGCCTGCTGGTTATTGCCTTGTTCAACAAGGACGAGGTTGCTGCTGAGGGTGGGAATTTCGAAACCGTCTTCGATGGCCACGGAAACCATGAAGTCGTTCAGGATTTTCATAACGGTGCCGCCGCCTTTTTCGTTCAGGAACCTGACTTTGTCGCCGGGTTTATATTGCATGGATCAGAACGTTTAGATTTTTAATGATAAGGATCAGATCGATCAGACTTCTCCTGTTACCGCTATAATTGAGCAGGCAACAGTTTACAGTACCGCAAAAATACTCATTAATCGGGCACGGATGAAAGTTGATTCCCGGACGGGGAATCTCCAGGCTGTTAATCGGCATGTTAAAATCAAGTATTTTTGTAATGTCAGGCTTTTATGCGGCAAAAGGCGCTGTGATGAAGCCCTGTGTCAGGAAATAGTCATTTCATGAAACTGTATTCGAGGCTTCCGGTTTTAATTGTGCTTTTCATCCCGGCGATATTATTGCTGTTGCCAGGCTGTCATCCCGACGATTCTATGCCTGAGCCCACACCATATACGCTCGCTGTTCCCAGGTATTTCCCGACAAATCTGAATATTCCTTCCGATAACCCGTTGACCGTTGAAGGGATTGAACTGGGGCGTTACCTGTTTTATGACGGCCGCCTGTCGGGCAGGACTGATCCCGACAGCCTCATGTCGTGCGGAACCTGTCATCTTCAAAGCAAGTCGTTTGAATGCGGCATCGATCATCCGAAATTCACGGGAGGGAGGACTTTCGGACTGGCGGGCAATCAAACGCCTCATTATATGTTGCCTCTGATTAACCTCGTGTGGAACCAGAGCGGGTATTTCTGGTCGGGAATGATCAGCAGCGCTTCAGCCGACCCAAACAGGAGAACCCTCGAAGATGTAGTGAGAATGGGCGTCATGGCAAAACATGAAATGGCCGGCGATACGGTCAGGACGAAAACCCTCATCCAGCAAACCCCTGGTTATCCGGAGCTCTTTGAAAAAGCTTTCGGATCAAAAACGGTGACTTTTAAGAATATAAGCCGTGCGATTGCTCAATTCGTCAGGATTCTGGTATCGTCGGATTCGAGATTCGACCGGTATATGCGCGGCGAAGAACAACTGACAACCGGCGAGCTGAACGGCTATGTGCTTTTTATGACGGAGGACGGGGGCGATTGTTTTCATTGTCATGGCGGCTCAGGCAACCCCCTGTTCACTACCAATCTCTTTTATAATAATGGCAAGGACACTGTTTTCAATGATCCGTCGGATCGGTATGCAATAACCGGCGATGTTCAGGACAGAGGCGCGTACAAGGCGCCAACCCTCAGAAATGTTGAATTGACGGCGCCATATATGCATGACGGGCGCTTTAAAACGCTGGAAGAAGTCATTGATTTTTACTCGGAAAACGTGCAGTGGTCGCCGTATATCCATCCGCTGATGCATCACGTAAACGAAGGCGGGGTTCACCTGTCCCCTTCCGAAAAGCAGGACATTATCGCTTTTATAAAAACCTTGCGGGACGATTCTTTCCTGACCAATCCGGCTTACAGCAAACCGGAAACATTCCCTGACGGATCGAAACAGTAATATCCTCAGAATTTCTTGGGGATACTGGAGAGCAGATCGAAATCGACATTAAAACCGATATACAGGTTTATTTTCCATTCCTTGACTGTTGGAATAGTCGTGCTGCCGGTGAGTATATCGCCTTCTTTGAATCCTGCCTGGAGTTGGGTGTATTCGGCAATATTAGCGCCTGCGTTGACGTGAAAATAATCAAGGATTTTAAAGCTCGGCCCGATGTAGAAATTTTTAAAGAGGTTAGCTCCCCCGAAACCGACGAATAGTCCGGCATCATAGGTGAATTTTCCTTTCTCCTTACTCAGGTCAATCATGGAGAGGCTAACGCCTGTCATATAATCGAATTCAAAATTTCCCCCGTTTTTGTTGATAATTTTATTGGCGCTTGAACTGGACAGATCGGCAAGAGAGAGTTGCCAGTCGGGTGTCCGGTAGTTTTTAAGCCCTACGCCCTGTATGAAACGTATCTTCTTTTTTTTATTGGTTGCAGCGGCTTGTTTAGCTGACATATCGTTATACTGTGCCTCGATGATTTTCAGTCGTTCCGAAACCTTGATAAAATCCAGCTCTTTCTGGTTCAACGTCCTTGTTAAAGAGTCGATGATCCTGAGTGAGTTATCTTTTTCACGATAGAATTGCGTAAGTTCATCCGTTTTCTCGCGAATAATCCGGTCCTTTTCATCGATGGATTTTTGCAGATAACTGATTTCCTTATCTTTTGCCTCTATTTTTGTATTGTGGACATCCAACTGGCCTTCAAGTTTCACCTGTCTGATTTCGGCGTTGTTTTTCATTTCTTTAATCTCGGCTTCCAGGGTTGCCATCCTGAAATCGCGGTCACGCAACAATTGGGCTTTCCCCTCCATTTCCGTGTTGCACTTCAGGATATCCTGTTTCAGGGTGAGGATGGTGCGGTTCAGTGTAATGCGCTCCATCAGCAGGCTGTCGTTCTGGTTTTTCTTAAGGCCAAGCTGATTATTGAGCTGATTGATCGACAATTGAATGGAATCAACCTGGCTTTTAAGCGAGGTTTCATTCAGTTTAAGCATTTCGATGTACTGGCGCAGACTGTCCGCTTCGCGATGCAGTACGAGGTTGTCGTGCATAATGCCATTGACCAGCACCGTGTCAATTTCCGTTTCCTGGGAATGCGCGCTGAAGGCCGCAGTGATGACGAGCAATAGCGCCATTATTATTTTTCCTGCAATTGAAGGTCTTTTCATCAATAAAATTTCCATGGATTGAAAACGACTTTATGAAATAATTATCTAAGTGTCGTTTTATTGTGCAAAGGTCGGTAAAAATTAGTTAAGCAGTTGGCCTGCACAAGTTAACCGGAAGGATTTCGGGCCTGTCGGGGATTTTTACAGGCTTTCTGACAGGCAGGATGATATCCGGCAAAGGTTGCCAGCATTTTCCGGCGCCTGAAAACGCTGTCAGGTCCGCAGGGCGGACGCTCACAGGTTTTTCCTTTCCGGTTTGATTACCCTTTTAATGCCTGATCGATGGCGGCGAGTTCTTCGGTAGAAAATTCCAGGTTGTCCAGCGCGCCGAGGTTATCGGTAAGCTGACTTATCGAACTGGCTCCTACCAGCACCGAGGTTATCGCCGGATCTTTCAGGAGCCAGGCTATGGACATCCTGGCCAGGCTTTGGTCGCGTTTCAGGGCTATTTCGTTCAGTTTCCTGATCTTCGGAAGCATCTGCGCCACACGGTCTTCCTTCAAGAAACCGTGTGGCTTGGCGGCCCTGGAATCCCCGGGAATGCCATGCAGGTAACGGTTTGTCAGCAAACCCTGCGCCAGCGGGGAAAACGCAATGCAACCGACACCTTCCTGCCGGAGTACATCGAGCAGGCCGTCTTCGACCCAACGGTTAAACAGGCTGTAACTTGGCTGGTGGATAAGGCAGGGCGTTCCCAATTGGCGAAGGATACGGAAAGCCTCCAAAGCCAATTCGGCCGGATAATTAGAAATGCCGGCATACAGTGCTTTCCCCTGTCTTACAATATGGTCGAGGGCTGCCATGGTCTCTTCGAGGGGCGTATCGGGGTCGGGACGATGATGATAAAAAATGTCCACGTATTCAAGGTTCATGCGTTTCAGGCTTTGATCGAGGCTGGAGACCAGGTATTTTCTGGATCCCCATTCACCGTATGGTCCGGGCCACATCAGGTAACCGGCTTTCGTGGAGATGATCAATTCGTCGCGCCAGGGCCCGAGGTCGTTTTTCAGCACCTTTCCGAAATTTTCCTCCGCCGATCCCGGTGGCGGGCCATAGTTGTTGGCCAGATCAAAATGGGTGATCCCCATATCGAAGGCTTTCAGCAAGATTTGCCGGCTGTTGGTAAATTCGTCGACATGACCGAAATTATGCCACAGGCCCAGCGAGATGGACGGCAGCCTGATACCGCTGAAACCACAGCGGCGGTATGTCATCGAATTGTAACGTGAAGGATGGGGCAAATAGGACATATACAAGGGTTTTAATTCATTGACAATCGGTTTGATTTTCTCACTCTGTTCATCCATTTAATCTGAAAATTACGAAGAATTATTCAGAAATGAGACCTGTTAAATGATATCGAACAGAAAATGGATTCAGTGGAAAATAATTTCCGGTTTTGACTGATTTCAGGAAAAAAGTACATTTGCTTTCTCGCCAGATGATTTAGCATGAAGCTGATCACAACTTTTCTTTTCATCATTTTGGTGATGCTGATCGGCATCATGCCGTTTTTTATCTTATACCGTTTTTCAGATATCGCAAGGTTTTTATTGCAATATGTTTTTCGCTATCGCCGGAAGGTGATCCGGAATAACCTTTCCATGGCGTTTCCCGAAATGAATAAAAGGGAAATATTCAGGACGACCGTGAAAATTTATAAAAACCTGACCGATGTTCTGATGGAGGGGATCAAGTCTTTCTGCCTGACTCGTTCGCAGGTAAGGAGACGCCATGTCTTTACCAATCCCGGCCTCATTGAACCTTACCTTGCAGCCGGAAAAAGCATTATCACCGTCGCTGCACATTATAACAATTTTGAATGGGGAACCCTGTCGCCCGGAATATTTACCCGTTTCAATTCTGTGGCATTTTATAAACCACTTTCCAATAAGTACATTGACAGGATCATCCGTAAAAGCCGGTCAAAATTCGGTACAACGCTGGCTTCGATCAGGGAAACCTCGCTTACCTTTGAAAAGTTCAGGAATATCCCCACTATTTTCCTGATGGCTGCCGATCAAAGCCCATCGAACCACGCCAAAGCGATATGGGTAAATTTTATGGGGATCGGTACGGCTTTTCTCCACGGGCCTGAAAAACATGCCCGGATTAATGATTATCCTGTGTTTTACGGACATATAGAACGAACCCGGCGGGGATTTTATACCTGTGAATTGTCGCTTCTGGCCGATCATCCGCTTGAACTTCCCGAAGGAGAGATCACCCGCAGGTATGCGGCAAAAATTGAATCGATTATCAGGAATAAACCTGAAAACTGGTTATGGTCGCACCGAAGGTGGAAAGTAAAGCGCGATTTATAATGGCCGGGTTCCTTTTTTACCGGTTGTGATACATGGTCTCATAGTATTTCAGGTAATTGCCTGAAGTTACATTATCGAGCCATTCCGGGTTTTCGAGGTACCATTCAACCGTTTTTTCAAAACCTTCGTCGAACTTTACAAGGGGAGCCCATCCTAATGTGCTTTGCAGTTTGGTTGCATCAATGGCATAACGGAAATCGTGGCCGGCTCTGTCTTTTACGAAAGTAATCAGTTGTTCGGAGGATCCCGGGTGACGTCCCATTTTGCGGTCCATGATTTCACAGAGTTTCTTTACGAGATCGATATTCTTCCATTCGTTGTTGCCGCCGATGTTGTAGGTTTCACCATCCACACCCCGGTGGAAAATCAGGTCGATAGCCCTTGCGTGGTCTTCAACATATAACCAGTCACGGATATTGGTACCGGCGCCATAAACCGGCAGGGGTTTTCCGTGACGGATGTTGTTGATGCATAGCGGGATCAGTTTTTCAGGGAACTGGAACGGGCCATAGTTGTTGGAGCAATTGCTGATAACGGCCGGCAGTCCGAAAGTATGATGGTAGGCCCTGACGAGGTGGTCGCTGCTGGCTTTTGATGCCGAATAGGGGCTTCGGGGGTCGTATGGGGTTGTTTCGAGAAACTTTCCTTCGTCATGAAGAGAACCGTACACCTCATCGGTGCTGATATGGTAAAAGCGCTTTCCCCCGAAATTATCTTTCCAGATAAAGCGTGCGGCATTCAGCAGGTTAACTGTTCCCACAATGTTTGTCATAATAAATTCCCTGGGGCTTGCGATAGAACGGTCGACATGGCTTTCGGCGGCAAGGTGGATCACGCCGTCGAAGCGGTATGCATCAAAGGTCATCATCACAAAATCTTCATCCACGATATCGCCTTTAACAAATTCGTAATTCGGAAGGTTTTCAATATCGCTCAGATTTGCCAGGTTGCCGGCATAGGTAAGTTTATCCATATTCACGATGCGGTACTCCGGGTATTTTTTTACCAGAAGCCTTACCAGGTGCGAACCGATAAATCCAGCGCCACCCGTAACTAATATCTTTTTCATGGTATAGATTTGATTTAATGTTGGTTAGAAATGAACAGGCTGATGATGTGAAACTGAAATAAAAATACAAGTTTTCAGATCAGGTGAATCTGCATCTGAGATTCAAGTGCTCCGGCAACTATACTTTTCAGCCGATCCTGGAGACTTTTCCGTCGCGCAACAGGTAACGGGCTTTACTTTCGGGACAAACAGCGATACCCATTGAATCGAATTTCAATTTATGGCCGAATTCGCTCATCCATCCGGTTTGCCTGGATGGATTGCCCACCACGAGTGCATAATCGGGAACCGGTTTTGTTACCACAGCCCCGGCGCCGATAAAGGCATATTCGCCGATTTCGTTTCCGCAGACGATGGTTGCGTTGGCACCAATGGTTGCCCCTTTTTTTACGCGGGTTTTTGCATATTGATGCTTGCGGTTTATAGCACTGCGAGGATTGATGACATTGGTAAAAACCATGGACGGCCCGAGGAATACATCGTCTTCGCAGATCACGCCGGTATAGATCGAGACATTATTCTGGACCTTTACATTCCTCCCCAGGATCACTTCCGGTGATACGACTACGTTTTGCCCAATGTTGCAGTTATCGCCGATCACGCAATCGGACATGATATGTGAAAAGTGCCATATTTTCACGCCCTTCCCTATGACGCAACCTTCATCGATGATGGCCGTAGGATGGGCAAAATATTCTTTTTCCATGTTTATGTTATCTTATCTGAATTTCATTGATGAATATTTCAGGCATTAACAAACTCCAGCACCGATGATGTGATGTAATTTATCTGCTCTTCATCCAGTTCGGTATGCATTGGCAGTGAGATCACTGCGTTGCAAAGGGCTTCGGTCACCGGGAAATCACCGGGCTTATAACGTGGATTGAGGTATGCTTTCTGCAAATGAATTGGAACCGGGTAATAAATCATGGCCGGGATGTTTTTGGAAGCCAGGTATTCCTGCAGCTTTTTCCGGTCGATGCCGTGTGTGACCAGGGTATACTGATGGAATACATGGGAGGATTTTGCGAACCTGGTCGGTATTTTCAGGCCTGGATTCCCTTTAAATGCCGCATCATAAGCGTCGGCGGCTTTACGGCGGGCGATGGCATACTCAGGGAGATGACGGAGTTTTACATTCAAAACGGCAGCCTGTATGCTGTCGAGGCGGCTGTTAACGCCGATATCGTCGTGGTAGTATCGTGTTTTCATCCCATGGTTTACGATTGACCGCAACTTCCCGGCAAGGTTGTCATCATTGGTAAAAATAGCTCCGCCGTCGCCATAGCAACCCAGATTTTTCGATGGGAAGAACGAAGTACATCCAATATGGCCGATTGTTCCCGCTTTTTTTACCGTTCCATCAGCAAAACGGAATTCAGCTCCAATGGCCTGGGCTGTATCTTCGATCACGAAAAGGCCGTGTTCGCGGGCAATCTGCATCACGGCGTCCATATCGGCGCACTGTCCGAAAATATGAACAGGAACGATGGCTTTTGTTTTCGGGGTAATTGCTCTTCTGATGGCAGCCGGTTCAATATTAAAAGTATCAGGGTCCACATCAACCAACACAGGCGTCAGGCCCAGCAGTGCAATGACTTCGGCGGTAGCGATAAAAGTGAACGACGGGGCAATGACTTCATCGCCGGGTTTGAGGCCCAGCGCCATCATTGAAATCTGAAGGGCGTCGGTACCATTTGCGCATGGAATGACATGCCGTACGTCAAGATATTTTTCAAGACTTGCCTGAAATTCTTTGACAACAGGTCCATTGATAAAGGCTGTTGTATCGATAACATGATGAATGGCTTCATCAATTTCAGGTTTTATCTTTTCATACTGAGCCTTTAGGTCAACCATTGCAATGCTGCGCATAGGAGTTATTTTTAATAGTTAGGTTAGGCAAAGATAGCAAGTTTTCAGGGATGGTTTAAGCATCCCGAAATGGATTCAACAATCAGAGTCCTTCCTGCAAAACGGGAAATAACAAACATCATTGCATTTCCAGTTCAAATATCTAGCACATAAAGAATTTCTTACCTTTGCGGCCAATTAGAGCTACCCTTGCATGCATCATAGAATATTCATTTTCCTGATCGGTTTCCTGCTCGTTCTGGACAATGCAGCCTTAAGTCAGGTCCGTGTGAAAGATACCTGTATCAGCTTCAGCATGATTACCCCGACCTATGCTATGCATATACCTGCCGGCGATATGAGCAGCCGTTTTGGCGTAAGCAACACCATTGGCGCCGGATTTGGTCATAAGACGAAAACTAACTGGTATTTCGGGATCGAAGGCAACTTTCTTTTCAGTGATAAAATAAAAAATTCGGGAAGTATCCTGGCGAATATTTCAACCTCAGATGGACATATCATCGATGAGAACGGCGTTTATGCCAATATTGTCCTGCTTGAGAGGGGTTATGATATCAGGTTGAGAGCTGGAAAGATTATCCCCGTTGGAAGATCGAATCCCAACTCCGGACTGATGATAACCGGAGGAGCCGGTTTCCTGCAACACAAAATTCGGATTGAAAACAGCGATAACGCAGCTCCCCAGGTTTCAGGCGATTATAAAAAAGGCTATGATCACATGTGTAACGGCCCTGCATTGAATCAATTCATCGGCTATATCCATTTCAGTAATAACCGGAAAATCAATTGTTTTGCAGGAATAGAAGCCATTGAAGCCTTTACCCGATCGGGGCGGGCATACTATTTTGCCGAGATGAAGAAGGCTGACGAAAAGCGGTTCGATATGTTGCTGGGAATTAAGGTAGGCTGGTCATTTCCCTTGTATAAAAAAGCCGGCCGTGAATTCTATTATTACTAAACCATAGCCACTTAACTGAGCCTCAGCCAATGTTAACCCAATTCCTTTACAGCACAGGGATTTATTTTTACGGATTAGGCATTCGTACAGGAGCCATATTTAATTCAAAAGCAAGATTATGGGTTAAAGGGCGTAAGCGGATTTTGGAACGGATATCGCTCGCAATGAATGAATCCCGTAATTCCGGCGGCGAACGTAAGCTGGCCTGGTTCCACTGTGCGTCGCTGGGGGAGTTTGAACAGGGGCGCCCGGTAATGGAAGCTTTCAGGCAACAACATCCTGAGTACAATATTTTCCTGACATTTTTCAGCCCGTCGGGATATGAAGTGCGCAATGCCTATACCGGGGCCGACTTTATTTTTTACCTTCCGCTTGATACGCCCAATCGGG
>Ga0209098_1000708_pt1 | contig 35121 bp, 27 predicted proteins | sample AD_JPNHW1_MetaG_FD_184429 | JGI IMG/M metagenome (GOLD analysis project Ga0209098, IMG submission 184429) | Active sludge microbial communities of municipal wastewater-treating anaerobic digesters from Japan - AD_JPNHW1_MetaG (SPAdes) (version 2) | ecosystem: Engineered > Bioreactor > Anaerobic...
TCATTGACTTGCACGGTAGATACTCCGCCTTTGGTTGAGGTGTGGTTACCAACAACCTTTGGCGATCTACCGTGCTTTTTTCAAATCCCTACCTGCGTACCACCCTAAAGCCAGAAGAACCTAAAAAAAGGAGTCATGTCATGAAACGCTGGGCACCCTTCATGATCGCGCTGCTGTCCCTCTCCCTCGTCGCCTGCGCGAACAAGGGGAAAGCCGTCCAGGACCGAGGGCTCGCCGCCGCGGCACCTCCTCGCTCCGCCTACACGGGCCACGTCTACCTCTACGGCGAGGCCCATGGCGTCGAGAAGATCATGGACAGGGAATTCGAGCTGTGGAAGGGCTACTACGCCAAGGGCCTGCGCGACCTCTTCGTCGAGATGCCCTATTATACGGCGGAATTCCTCAACCTCTGGCTCAAGGAAAAGGGAGACGACATCCTCGAGGCCGTCTATGACGACTGGGAGGGGACGGCCTTGCACAACCCCTATACCCTGGCCTTCCTCAGGGAAATCAAGAGGGATTGCCCGGAGACGGTCTTCCATGGCACGGACGTAGGGCATCAATACGACAGCACGGGCGAACGCTTCCTGAAATACCTCGAAGACCGCCATCTGGAGTCCTCGGCGCAATACGCCCTGGCCAAGGAGGCCATCGGGCAAGGCATGGACTATTACGACGGGCAGAAGGACATCTACCGGGAGAACGCGATGGCGGCCAACTTTGCCCGGGAGCTCGGCACGCTGCACGGCGTGGACGTGATGGGCATCTATGGCTCGGCCCACACGGGGCTCGACAGCCTCGACTACAGCGGGAAGGTGCCCTGCATGGCCAGGCAGCTCAAGGCCCTCTATGGCGACATCTTCACCTCCGAGGACCTCAGCGAGTGGGCCAGGCACATCGACCCCCTCCGCACCGACACCCTACGGATCGCCGGTCGGGACTACCAGGCCTATTACTACGGCCGGGAAGACCTCAAGGGCTTCAAGGACTACCGCTGCCGGGACTTCTGGCGCGTCGAGGCCGCCTACGAGGAATTCAAGGGCAGGCCCAGGACCGGGGACGTCCTGCCCTATGACAATTACCCCATGATCGTCGAGGACGGCCAGATGTTGGTAATTGATTATACCAGGACCGACGGCTCCATAAGCCGGCTGTATTACCTTGCGGCCGGGAAGATCTGGCAGGGCAAGCCCGCGACGGAGGGCATCGACCTCGAGTAGCGGCGGGCCCGTGGTCTTCGGGATGCGGAGGAGCGGAGGCCGAGGCGGCGACGGTCCCTTCCCATTGCCGCGGCAATGGACTATCCTGCTGATGTGCTTTTTCCCGAAGCGCCGGCCCGGCTCGTTCCCCCGAGGTTCGATCGCCGGGCTTGTCGATGCGGGCAGCGGACGGACGGATGAGTGTCGAAATTCTGTATTTCCAGGGACACCGGATAATCCACACCGATCTTGAAGGCGTCACGGATCATGACGAGCAGCTCCGGCATGTGTCGATGGTCAGCCGGATCGCCGAGGATGCGGACTCGCCCATACTCCTTCTGGTCAACGTAGGGGACTTCCTGCCGGGCAAGGACTACATGGAATTTGCGTCGAAGGAGTCCGAGGCGCACAAGGGACAGGTCGGGAAATCCGCATATTACAACGTGTCCGACAAAAACAGGGTCTTGTTCAGCATCTTCAACCGCTACAACAAGGGCGTGCGGAACCGTCGGACTTTCAGGAACAAGGGCGATGCCCTCCGTTGGCTGGTCGCGGATCCTCCTCAGGCCTGATTTCCCTTCCTTTTCCCCTGCGCTTCCGCAACCCTCCGGCCGGGTCTGATGTCAGGAATGGCAACCACCTCAAAGGGAGCGCCAGTGATGGAAGACGCAGCTATCGGAACCGCCACGCAGGGAAAGACCGGCAAAAGAAAGACAATCATGGTCTCGATCTTCGGGACCCACGTGAAGCGCATTGGCTTCCTCCGCACCTTTTTCGGCGGCTTCCTCATGTACCTTTCCGTCTTCGAATTTGTCCTCATCCACCTGACGACCATCGTCGTCCTCTACCAGTGGCTCCTCGCGCCCTTCAAGGCCCTCAGGAAATTCCGGATGCGCGACTACATCATCCTGGACCGGAACAGGATCGAGGGAATGAACGCCTTCGACCGCTTCAACTGCGAGTTCTGCGGCTATGCCAACGGCTCGACGCGGCTCTGGAACGACCAGCTCGACGCCCTCGCGGCGGGGACCCCGGAAGGGGGCCTCGGCCGGGGCAAGGTCCTCCTCAAGCTCGTCGCCGGCCTCTATGCCCTCTGCCTGGGGCTCTGCGGCCTCTTCACCTTCGTCTTCAGCAAGTTCCTCTTCGCCCTCATCTCCCTCTTCCTCGGCTACCAGTGGGCGAGCTCGAAGCCCACGCGCCGGATGATCAGGGAAACCGGCTACGCGGCCTCCTACGGCCCCGTCATGCGGACCCTCATCCGCTTCGGCAAGATCTACGCGGTGACCCTCGCCACCAACCTCGAGCAGATCGAGTCCTCCTGGTGCCCCCTCAAGCACCGCGAGCGCGAAGGCATGGTCGTCCCCGAGCACCATGTGAACTTCTACGACCGCGAACGCCTCGCCGAGGTCGTCGAGGTCCTGCGCAGGGACGGCACGGTCTCGCCCCGGAAGCCGCGCTACTAGCGGGGTCAGACCCCGGCGCCTTCGGCTCCGGCGCGGCCTGGGGTCAGACCCCGGCGCCGCGCGCGACGCGGCCGCCCGGGGTCTGACCCTCTTCTAATCATTCTTTCCATTGCGTCGCCGCCCCCCTCGGGTGTCAAATGGCGGCAATGACCACCAACGAGATTCTTGAACTTTATGACAGCTGTGAGCGCAGGGGCACCGACTATCCGGGCTATCACCGCGAGGAGACCGCCCGGTCGCTGCGCATGGTGAACGACGAGCCCGATGGGCACAACTGCCTCGTCTACTCGAGGCTGGACGAAGCGAACGCCGATGCGGAGATCGAGGAGGAGCTCGCCTTCTTCCGCGGCCTCGGGCGGAAGTTCGAATGGAAGCTCTACTCGCACGACAGGCCCTCCGACCTCAAGGAACGCCTTGCTGCCCACGGCTTCTCCATCGGCGAGGACGAGGCCATCATGGCCCTCGAGCTCGCGGACCTGCCGCCCGACCTCGCAGCAAAGCACCCCCACGATGTCCGCAAGGTCGTGGACGAGGCCGGCCTCGCGGACTATACGGCCGTCGACGCCCTGACCTGGCCCGAGAACCACGAGCAGTACATGAAGGAACTCGTGAAGACCTTCCACGAGGCTCCCGAGCGCATGAGCATGTGGCTCGTCTATGTCGACGGTGTCCCGGTCTGCTCGGCCCGCATCGACTTCCCGGAGAAGTCGCCCTTCGCGAGCCTCTGGGGAGGCTCGACCCTCGAGCCCTACCGCAAGCGCGGCGTCTACACGGCCATCCTCTCGGCGCGCGCTCAGGAGGCAATCTCGCGCGGCTACCGCTTCCTCACCATCGACGCGAGCCCCATGAGCAGGCCCATCGTCACGCGCCACGGCTTCCGCCTCCTCTCCATCTCGAACCCCTGCGACTCGCCCGCCTGACGGCCGCTCGGCCGCGGCGATGCCCAGCCGTCCTTCCGCGGGTGGGCAGCCGGCCGGGCCGGCTCTTGCCCAAGAAGCGCTTTGGCCCCGTCGGTCGGCCGTCGCTTGGCCCAGAGCCCGGCATGGACTAGGATTGAAGTCATCCAGATAGAGCGAGGTGGCGATGGACGAGAAGGCCCATCTCGGGAAGGCCATTGAGGAACTCGAGGCGAGGAGGGCCGTCCTCGGGGATGCCGTTACCGATGCCGCCCTCGCGCCGCTCAGGCTACGTCTGGCCGAGCTTGAGGCAGCGGAGGCGGCTGAGGCGGCGCGCCCCGTGGCCGCGCCTTCCGGAACGACCTGGCGCACGCGACGGGCGAAGCGACGCACTCCCGCCCGTCACGAAAGCCCCGCTGCGGCCGGCCCAGGCGCGCAGACGGCGGAGCGCAAGCTCGTCACGGCCCTCTTCGCGGACTTCGCGGGCTTCACGGACATGGTCGCCTCAAAGGACCCCGAAGAGGTACGCGAGCTCGTCGGAGCCGCCTTCGCCGTCCTCGTCCCCATCCTCGAGCGTTATGGCGGCACCATCGAGAAGTTCATCGGCGACGGTATCATGGTCCTCTTCGGCGCGCCTGCGGCCCACGAGGACGACGCGCGTCGGGCCTGCATGGCGGCCCTTGCCATGGAGGAATCCCTCGGCCGTTTCAACGAGCGGCGCGGAACCGCCCTCGCCATGCATTACGGCATGGGGACGGGCCTCGTCGTGGCAGGCAGCCTCGGCGTCGAGGGGCATCGCGGCTACTCGGCGGTCGGGCAGGCGGTAAACCGCGCGGCCCGACTCTCGGCCCTCGCCCGCGCAGGCGAGATCCTTGCCGACGAGGAGAGTGCGAGGCTCGCGGGCTCCGATGTGGAATTCGAGGAGCTGCCCGCCGCCAACCTGAAGGGCTTCGGTGAAGCCGTGAAGGTCTTCTCGCTCCGCGGCCTCCGCAACGGCGCGAGACGCGAGGCTCCCATCCTCCCCTTCCTCGGCCGCAAGGCCGAACTCGACGCGATGCTCGACACCTGGCACGCCTCGGCGGGGGGCAGCGCCCTCATCTATGTCTCCGGGGAACCAGGCATCGGCAAGACGCGCCTCGTGCGCGAATGGACCCGGGCCGTTCTCTCGAACGTCGACGGCGAGGGCACCGAGGGCGAAGAAGGCCCGCGGGCCAGGCCCGTCGTGATCGAGCTCCACTCCTCTTCCTATGACGAGTCCTCGGCCTTCAGGCTCTGGGCCTCCTTCCTTGAGGGCCTGGCCGGCCTTGCGCTTTCGGATACAGGCGCCGAGCGCGAAGCCAAGCTCTCCGCCTTCCTCGATGGGCTCGGCCTGCAAGGGGCCGATGGCGGGAGCTCGGACGGCGCCATCCACTCGGGCGGCACGGCCGCAGGGAGGCCGGCGGCAGGAACCGGCACCTCCGTTCTCGCGGCCCTGGGCCTCGGCGCCTCCCCCGGGGAAGAGGCCGATGATGACGGCCCGGTTGCGGCAACCCTGCCGCAGGAAGACCTCCTCGCCCCGACCATAGCCCGCATCCTCACGGCGGTGGCGGGGCATCGCACCCTCATCCTCGTCTGCGACGGCTTCCAGTGGTGCGACGCGCATTCCGCCCGCCTCCTCGCCCGCCTCGTGCAGGGCGAGTTCGCACAACCTGCCTGCTGGATCGTCGTCAGCCGGGACAGGGACTTCCGCTCCCTGGCCGGCCTCGAGCCTTCCTCAGGGCGCGTGTTGCGCGTGGAACTCGGCCCCCTGGCGCCCTCCGATGTCGAAGTCCTCGCCGCAGGAGCGGCGGCCGTTGGCGCTGCGACCCCGGCGGGCCGAGCCGCCAGCACGGGACCCGATGCAGGCGCGCTTGCGACCCTCGCCCGGAGGTCGGAAGGCAACCCGCTCTTCCTCGAGGAGCTCCTCAAGCAAGGCTGGCGCGCCGGGACCGCCACGGGAGCCGTCGCGGGAGCCGCCGGGCCTTCGCCGCCGGCCGCAGGCGTATCGCCCTCTCTCTTCGGCGTCATCGCCGCCCGGCTTGATTCCCTCGCACCTCCGGTCCGGGATGCGGCGTTCATGGCCGCCGTCCTCGGCGACCGCTTCCCCCTCGATCTCCTTGAGTCGCTGACCTCGCAAGACCAGGTCGAGGTCCTCCTCGGAGAGGACATCCTCGTGGACGGTCCCGACGAGGGCATGCTGTCCTTCAGTCACGGCCTCGTCCGGGACGCGATATACGCAACACTCCTCGGAAGCAGCCGCCGCGACCTCCACCGCCGGGCAGCCATGGCAATAAGGGAACTCTACCCCGAGTACGCCTCGCGCCGCCCCGAGATCCTCGCGCGCCACTGGAGCTGCGCAGGCGAACCCCGCAAGGCCATCCCCCACTACCTCGTCATGGGGAAACGCCTTTTCATGCGGAACGCGCGCGAGGAGGCCGAAGCCTGCTTCGCCGAGGGCCTCGCCCTTGCGCGATCCTCGGACTCCCTCCTCCATATTGCGGAATTCCTCACCTGGCTCGGCCGCTGCCATGCCGCGGCGAGCGAGGCGCGCGAAGCCCTCGCCCTCTTCGACGAGGCCCTCGGGATCTACCGGGGCCTCTCGAACACCAGCCGCGTCCTCAACCTCCTGCGATGGAAGGCCTTTGCCCTCGACCGGGCGGAAGACGGCCCGGGAGCCGAGAAGCTGCTCGCGGAAGCCCTCACCCTCGCGGAGGAAACGCAAAGCCGCATCGCGCAGGCACGCGTCCTCCTCGATTACGCCGAGATCCTCTCCGCCCACGGAAACCACGCGGCCGCCCTTGACCACACGGAGCGGGGCCTCTCCCTGGCCACCGCGCTCAAGGAGCTCATCCTCTACCGGCGCCTGCTCTTCGTCCAGGGCGAATGTCTCCAGGGCCTCGGGCGCAGGGGCGAAGCGGCCCGGGCTTTCGACCGCTGCCGGGAGGTTTGCCGCTGCTCGAACGAGGAGACCCTGGCCGCGCTCGCGGAGGAACGCCTCGGGAAACTGGGCAAAGGCTAGGAGACGCCGTCCGCGCGCGGACGCTCGAAACCGGCAACAAGCATTAGCGCGTTATGCGCTCTTGTCGCCGTCCCCCGCGAACCTGTAGCCGTTCTTCCCCGCCCGCTTCACCTCGTACATCGCCGTGTCGGCGGCCTTGATGAGGCCGTCCACGTCGGAGCCGTCGGCGGGGAAGAGGGCGATGCCGACGCTGGCGCCTACGAGGACCTGGCGGTCGTTCACGTTGATCGGCTGGGCGAGGGACTCTATCGTCTTGGCGGCGACGCCCGAGGCGTTCTCGCGGGCCTGGAGGTCGGCGAGGACGAGGACGAATTCGTCTCCGCCGGCGCGCGCAACGGTATCGGTATCGCGCACAACGCGCCCGAGACGGCCGGCCACCTCGCGCAGGACAGCGTCCCCCGCATCATGCCCGTAGGTGTCGTTGACCGACTTGAAGCCGTCGAGGTCCACGAACAGCACCGCCACGGAGCAGCCGTTCCTCCGCGCGCGCCGCATGGCCATGGTCAGGCGGTCACGGTAGAGCCTCAGGGTGGGTAGATCGGTGAGGGTGTCGTGCGTGGCCATGTGACGGATGGTTTCCACGGCCCTCAGGCGGTCGGAGATGTCGATGAAGGTGACGACGGCGCCCATAACCTTTCCATCCTGGACCTGGGGATAGGACCAGTACTCGACGGGGAAGCTCGTGCCGTCGGCTTTCCAGAGCACCTCGTTGTCGACATGCACCCCCTTCCCCTCGCGGAAGGCCTTGAAGATGTTGCAGTCCTCGATAGGCATGGGCTCGCTGTCGGGCCAGGCATAATGGATGAGCCTGTGCATGTTGCGCCCCAGGAAGGAAAAGACATCGGGATAACCGAGGAGGCGGGCGCAGGCGGGATTGGCGAAGGTGCAGTTCCCCTCGAGGTCGATGCCGTAGATCGCCTCCGCGGTGGAATTGAGGAGGAGACGGACTTCCTCCTCCTTCTTGCGCAGGCCCTCGACAGCCCTGCGGGCTTCCGTCATGTCCCAGTTGATGCCGGTCACGTACTCCGCCTTGCCCATGGCGTCGCGCTCGACCCGGGCGGCGGCCCTGATGTTGCGGACCTCGCCGTCGGGCATGACGATGCGGAATTCCGTGTCGAATTTCTCCTTGCCGAGGACGGCGTTGTTGAGATGGAACTCGGCCGCGGAGACGTCGTCGGGATGGACCGCGTCCCTCCAGGTCGCATAGGTCGGCGAGACGTCGGCGGGCACGCCGAAGAGGTCGAACATCCTCTCGTTCCAGGTCAGGCGGTCGTCGGCGAGATGCCAGGTCCAGATGCCCATTCGTCCCGCCTGCGTCGCAAGGTCGATGCGGGACAGGGCGCGCCGGAGCTGCGACTCGAGCCTGTCCTTCTCCGCAAGCGCGGTTTCAAGCTCGGCACTCGTGCGGCGCGACCGTTCGGCCCCCAGGCGCTCGCGCTGCATGAGCCAGGCGATGATGGATATGAGGAGGGCAAGGACGAAACCCGCGGCCGCCACGATGGCGGGCAGCGACGTCCGGTTGCGCCGGATGAAGGCCTCTGTGGGCCGAACCTGCACCGTGAGATCATGGCCGAGCATGGTGGTGCGGGCCGATGCCGTCTCGACCTTGTCCTCGAGCTCCTTGAAGCCAGCCTGCATGTAGATCTGCGCGCCGTCGAGGAGGACGGCCACCTTGCGGTCGGTCGCGTAGAACGACCCCAGGCTCTTGACGCTGAAGACATAGTCGAACCACCGCGAAGACTGGAAGACGGCGAGGATGCTGCCTTCGAAGCGTCCGGCTACCAAGGTGGGATAGAAGGCAAGAAGGCCCATGCCTCCCTGCACGAGTTCCAGGGGCTGGCTCAGCGTCGGTTCCTTCCCGCTCCGTGCGGCCTGGAAGGCCTCCCTCCGGCTCTTCTCGAAGGACAAGTCGAGTCCCTTGGCCTTCTCGTTGCCCTCGAGGGGGGCAACCCAGCGGACGATGCCGCTCGCGTCTGCCCATTCGAGGGCCTGGAAGCCCGGGGCATCGAGGATGAAGGTCGTCGCCTCCTCGGAAAATTCATCCTCGGAAAGACCGCCGTGGATTTCCCAGGAACGCGCGAGGCGCTGGAGGGCGGGCAGCCTGCTCCGCAGATCGGCCTCGACGTGGGAGCCGAGGTAATCGGCTTCCGCCTCGATGCGCGCCTTGAGATTCTGCTGTTCCCTGTCCTCGAGGCCATGCCAGAGGAGGAGGACGAGGGCGGCAATGACGATGAAAAGCGCGGCGGGAAGCCATCGACCTCCCGTGAAGAATCCCTTCCTGTCCATTGGTCCAAGTATAATCCGGAAGGTGGCCTCCATGCACGCGGGAACGACGCCATCCTCCCCGGCCATATCCCCAAAACTGGCGATGACGGCTGCGGGCCATGAAGGGCTATAGTGGAGTCTGGAAGGAGGGACCATGAGAGTCCTCTGTCTCGAGGAAGGTCTCCTCGTCTATCAGTTCGACCCCGCCCCGGGGCAGATCGAAGGCCTCAATTTCATGGCCATCATCGAAGGGAACGAGGCCCTGTTCATCGACTCAGGATACCGTGCGAACATGGCCCTGGCTCTTGAGGACCTCGAGTCGCGGAGAGCGAAGCCGGCGGGCGTCATCGTCTCGCACTTTCATCCCGACCACGACGGGGGCCTTCCCCTCCTTGGCCCCGTGCCGGTATGGGCGGGCGAGGAGTGGAGGAGCGTCGCGGAGGCCTGGCTCCCGCCTGGAGCCGCCATCGCCGTCGAACCCACGCGCATTGTCGAGGAGGAAGTTCAGCTTGGCTTCGGCAGGCGGCGCCTCGTCGTCCATCCCCTCCCGGGCCACAGCGACGACTCCCTCGCCGTCCTCATCGACGACCGTTGGCTCTACGTCGCAGACACGGTCATCCTCGCCAACGACGGCAGGCCCCTCCTCCCCTCGGTCCACTCACGTCCGGTTTCGCTCCACATCGCGGCCATAGAATGGCTTCAGGGACAGAGCTCGCGCGCCTTCATCCCCGGGCATGGCGCCATCATCGGGGACAGGGCTCGTCGCGAGGCAGACCTCGCCAACCGCCACCGTTATCTCGAAGCGATTTCCCGGGGCGGCAGCATCTCCTTCGAAGCCGCCACCGTGGGCTGCGTCCCGCCCTTCCTAGGCAGGGAGTGGCACGAGGAGAACTGCAGGGCCTGATAATCGCGTCGGCGCCGGGGTCAGACCCCGGATCGCGAGCTTCGCAGCGCCTCGAGGGTCAGACCCCCGGCCGCGAGCTTCGCGAAGCCTCGAGGGTCAGACCCCCGGCCGCGAGCTTCGCGAAGCCTCGGGGGTCAGACCCCGGACCGCGACCTTCGCAGCGCCTCGAGGGTCAGACCCCGGACCGCGAGCTTCGCAGCGCCTCGAGGGTCAGACCCCGGACCGCGAGCTTCGCGAAACCTCGGGGGTCAGACCCCGGCGCAGTCCCGGCCCGCGGCCGGCTCAGGTCTCGCTCGGGCAGGGAGCTTCGGAGGCCGGGACAGGCACGGCTTCGGCCGCGGGCGCGTGCTTGATGACGGAGACCCACTTCACGCGGGCTATGAGGACGATGGCTATGAGGGCAGCCGTATAGTTCGAGAAGAGGTTGCCCCAGAAGACCGAGTAGAAGGACAGGGCCTTCTCCGTGGCCAGGATGAAGACGTAGCGGAGGAGCCATATTCGGAGGATGCCGAGGACGAGGGGCACCCGGGTCCGGCCGAGGCCGATGAAGGCGCCTTGTATGGTCATGCAGACGCCGAACCCCACGACCGAGTAGGTGTAGATGTGGAGGGCCCGGTTCGCGATGCCGAGGAGGGCCGGGTCGCGGGTAAAGAGGACCGTGAGGTGGGACGATAGGGGCACGATGATGGCGATGACGACGGCCGCTATCGCCGCGCTCAGCGCCGAGCCCGTCCAGCAGGAGCCCTTCGCCTTGTCCGGCCTGCCCGCGCCGATGTTCATGCTCACCATCATGGTCACCGACGAGGAGAGGCAGCCCGGCAGGATGAAGCAGACCGAGGAGATGTTGTTGGCAATGCCCTGGGCCGTGAGGACGAGGGCGCCGTACTTCTGCGTCTCGGTGTTGATGAGGAAGAAGCCCAGGTTGAGGAAGAAGGAATTGAGCATGGCGGGGAAGCCGACGCGCGCCAGTTCCTTGATGATGGGCCAGTCGAAATGGAAGCCCCTGATCTCGAGCCTGTCCTTCCCTTCCCTCCCGAAGAGCTCGAAGAACATCCATACGGTGACGAGTGCATTTGCGCAGAGCGAGGCGAGGACGCAGCCCACGAGGCCCATGCGCAGGACGACGAGGAAGAGGACGTTGAAGGCGACCTTGAGCGCCAGCATGATGACCATGCGGATGAAGGGCGCTTCGGGCTTGCCGTTGGCGTTCATGATGCCGTTGTAGATCGATTCGAGGAAGGAGAAGGGCAGGACGAGGGCGTTGAGGGAGAGGTAGAGGAAGACCGCATGGGAGATCTCGGGGTTGATCGAACCCGAGATGAAGAAGGCGGCGACGACGAGGAAGGGCGCCGAGAGGCAGCCGAGGATCGAGCCAGCCACCACGATCTGGGATGCGGCCTTCTTCGAGTCCGCCATGTTGCCCCTGCCGTTGAGCTGGCCGAGGATGGCCATGGCCGCCACGGAAAGGCCCTGGGCGAAGGCGCTCATCATGTTGATGATGGGCGTCGAGTAGGTCACTGCGCTCGCGACGATGCTGCCCGCCAGGTTGTTGATGAAGAGGCCGTCGGTGAGCGGCATGAGGGCCTGGACGAAGCCGAGCATGAGGGTCGGCACGGACAGGAAGAGCAGGGTGCGGAGTATCGGGCCGTTCAGGATGAGGTTACGGCGTTCATCGGTGGACTGGTGCAGGGAAGCTAGGCGCATTTTGGGAAAACCTCTTGTGGGGTGAGGCTCCAGAATATCGAAAAGGACCAGGGCTATACAATAAGGGTCAGACCCTGGCCGAGGGTCACACCCAAGCCATGGGGTCAGACCCCGGAGGCGATTACAGGTTTTTATTTCGGGGTCAGACCCCCAGCCAGGCTTTTACGGGCCTACCTCAGGGTCAGACCCCATTTCGAACCTGAAGCGCGGGGCCGAGTTTCATACGTTGTAGGTATATGCGTACCAAGAGAATCCTGATTGAAGGAGCCGTCTACCACGTTACGGCTCGGGCGAATCACAAGGAAAAACTGCTCGAGTCAGATCGAGCCAAGGATCTTTTCATCGACACCATGTCGAGGATGCACGCAAAGGAGGAATTCCGTATCCTCGACTTTGTTGTCATGGAAAACCATGTGCATCTCATCATCCAGCCACAAGGCACCTCCAGCCTGAGTAGCTGCATGAAATGGCTCCTGGGCGTCTATACCATTCGTTACAACCGGGAGTTCCAGGCATGGGGCACGGTCTGGGGTGGTCGTTTTTTCTCACGCCCCTTGGTCGGAATCGGCGGTTTGAGCACCGCAATCTCTTACGTGGACAGGAATCCCGTCCGCGCTTCCCTCGTCGAAAAACCCGAAGACTGGAAATGGGGAGGCCTCTTCCTACGTCGCTCAGGCCGTGAAGAGGCCATGGGTCCCGCACCTGATTGGCTGCCGCTGGTAGCCCCGGAGCATTCAAGAAGCGGAGCTTGAGCCTCATAAACGTGGTTTCGCCGCGTTCAGGGTCTGACCCTGTCTCCTTTCTCGAGGAACGGCTATGGGGCCAGACCCCATCCCCTTGACATTGGCTGCCGATTTGGCGACTATTGTTTTGATATCATTTCGATATCAGACCCGACCAAGGCCGGGCAAGGAGCCAATTGATGAAACAGGAAGTCCACAACGAAGAGAAGGCCGCGGGAAAAACGAGCGGCATGTTCATGATGCTCTTGAATATCGTCCTCATGCTGGCAGGCATTACGGGGCTCATCTATGGCATTACCCTCCTCGATGGAGGGCCGGGCGGCCCCGGTGCCATAGCGCTCGTGGTTATCTGTGGCCTCTACGTCTGTCTCATCGGCCCCGTCATGTTCGGTGGGCTCAAGATCCTCAAGCCCAACGAGGCCCTGGTCCTCACCCTCTTTGGCGACTACTACGGCACCCTCAAAGGGCCCGGCTTCTTCTTCGTGAATCCCCTCGTCAGCGCCGCAACGCCGGCCCACGGCGAGCCAAGCACGGGAGCCATCGCAGGCGACAAGAAACCGACCCTCGTCGTAGGCGCAGTCCAGGCAGGCGCCGCGGCCCAGGCCGTCAGCAAGAAGGTCTCCCTCAAGGCCATGACCCTCAACAACGACAAGCAGAAGATCAACGATGCCCTCGGCAACCCCATCATCATCGGCATCATGGTCGTCTGGAAGGTCGTCAACACGGCCAAGGCCCTCTTCAACGTCGACAACTACATCGAGTACCTCTCGATCCAGAGCGACGCCGCCCTCCGCAACATCGTCCGCCTCTACCCCTACGACGCGTCGGATGACGAGGGCGAGAAGTCCCTCCGCGGCTCGAGCCAGGAGATAGCCGAGAGCCTCAAGGCCGAGATCCAGAAGAAGGTCGAGATGGCCGGCCTCGAGATCCTCGAGGCGCGCATCACCAACCTCTCCTACGCCCCGGAGATCGCCGCCGCCATGCTCCAGCGCCAGCAGGCCTCGGCCATCATCGCCGCCCGCCAGAAGATCGTGGAAGGAGCCGTGGGCATGGTCGAGATGGCCCTCGCCAAGCTCTCGGACAACCGGATCGTGGATCTGGACGAGGAGCGCAAGGCAGCCATGGTGAGCAACCTCCTCGTCGTCCTCTGCGGCAACAAGGAAGCCCAGCCCATCGTGAACTCGGGCTCGATCTACTAGGCCGGTCCCATGGAAGGGACCGAGAAGGACGGCGGCAAGAAACAGGTCCTCCTCAGGCTCTCGCCGAGCCTCTGGAAGGACCTGGCCGCCTGGGCGGAAGACGACTTCCGCTCGATCAACGGCCAGATCGAGTACCTCCTCACGGAGGCGGTCCGAAACCGGAAAAAGACAAAGGATTGAGACTCAAGGACGGCTGACGCGTCGCCGGGCAGGCCCTCTGGGGGCTGTCCGGTTTTTGGGGTCTGACCCCGACCGCGGCCGCGCTGGTCGGTCATGGGGTCAGACCCCGCCGGCAGACCCGCCGGCACCGGCGCTGCTCGGTCCCAGGGTCTGACCCCGACCGGGGCCGCGCTCGTCGGCCCTGGGTTCAGACCCCGGCCTGCGTCTTCCCGAGCCGCGCGACCTCCCTCGCAAGGAAGACCAGGGTCAAGGCCGAGGCGAGGAAGTCAGCAAGGGGATAGGCGTACCAGATGCCGTCGAGGCCGAGGAAATGCGGCAGGACGAGGATGAGGGGCACGAGGATGAGGAACTGCCGCGAGGTGCTGAGGAGGAGGGATTTCACCGGCTTCCCGACGGCGAGGAAGTAGTTCGAGCCCGCGATCTGCACCGCCGCGAGGGGGATGAGCATGGAAAGGATGCGGAGGGCCCGCGCGCTCGCGGCTATGAGGCCCTGGTCCGTCGTGAACATGGCCATGCAGAGCTTCGGGGCGAGCATGAGGAAGGCGTAGCCCACGAGGGAGAGGCAGAAGGCCGTGAGGACGGTCACGCGCAGGGCCTCGCGCACGCGGTCGTAGCGGCGGGCACCGAAGTTGTAGCCCGCGATGGGCTGGAAGCCCGCCACGACGCCGATGATCGGCAATATGATGATCTGGTTAAGGCGCGAGATCATGCCGAAGGTCGTGATGGCAGAGTCGCCGCCGAAGCGCCCCAGGCTCGTGTTGACGATGAGGGTGAGGATGCTCATGCCTGCGGACTGGATGAAGGTGGGGAGGCCGAGGCCGAGGGACTCGCGGAGGAGGGACCAGTCGACCTTGAGGTCGCGGAGGCGCAAAGGTACGTGCGACTTGCCACGCACGTAGGTGCCAAAGAGGTAGGCGCAGGAGACGGTCTGGGAGATGACGGTCGCTATGGCCGCTCCCTTCACGGCGAGGTGGAAGCCGAAGATGAAGATCGGCGCGAGGATGGCGTTGAGGATGGCGCCGACGATCATGCCCGACATCGAGGCGCGGGCATTGCCGGCGGAGCGCAGGAGGTTGTTGGCGCACATCGAGAGGCCGAAGAAGAAGAAGCCGCCGCCCACGATGCCGAGGTAGTCGATCGCATAGGGCATGATGGACTCGCTCGCGCCGAAGAAGGCGAGGAGGGGGCGGAGGAAGGCGTAGAGGAGGCCGATGACGACGAGGTTGAGGAGGAAGACCGAGGCGTAGGCCGAGCCGATGGCCCTCGTGGCCTCCTCGGGCCGCTTCTCGCCGAGGCGCCGCGAGACGATGGAGGCGCTGCCCATGCCGATGGCCTGGGCGAGGGCCGAGACGATCATCTGGATCGGGAAGACGATGGACAGGGCGGCGATGGCGAGGGGTCCCACGCCGAGGCCGACGTAGATCGTGTCCACGACGTTGTAGAGGGCGTTGACGAGCATGCCCACGGCGGCGGGGACGCCGAGCTTGATGAGGAGGGGGAAGATCGCGTCCCTCCCGAGGAAATCGGTCTTGTGTTCCTGGGTATCGCTCATTGGGATCCTGTAGGTGGATAGGTTCGGGGCCAGGCGGGATGCCGGGCTGTCGGACAAGGCAAAACCATAGTTTTTTTCGCATTATATTGCAAGGCGGGACGGAGGGCGCCCTCGGCCCCGGATCGCGGCTTGCGGATTCGGACAACGCGCATTAGGCTAGCACCATGACGGTCCTCGCGATCGACGACGACCCGACGCAGCTCGAGCTGCTCGGCGTCTACTGCGGCAGCCTCGAGTATCCGCGGATCGAGTATCTCAAGGCGGAGACCCAGGCGGCCGGCCTCGCCCTCGCACACGAGAAGGTCGTGGACCTCGTCTTCACCGACCTCCACCTCCCCGACGGAACAGGCTTCGACATCCTCACGGCCGTCAAGGCGATGAACCCCGCCGTGGCCGTGGTGGCCATGACCGCTTACCAGGATACTACCGAGGCTGTCAGCCTCCTCAAGGCCGGAGCCGACGACTACCTCACCAAGCCCGTACGCAAGAGCGACATCGAGCGCATCCTCCTCAGGGTCAACGAGCGCGACGCCCTCATCCACGAGGCCTTCCTGCCGCCCTCGGGCGGACTCCCCTCCTCGCCCAAGGCTGCCGGCATCATGTACCAGGGCTACGCCATGGCCTCAATGCTGAGCACGGCCGCGCGCGCCGCCACGAGCGACACGCCCATCCTCATCTCGGGAGAGAGCGGCACGGGCAAGGAGCTCGTCGCGCGCTTCATCCACGAGCGGAGCGGCCGCAAGGGCCCCTTCGTGGCGGTCAACATCTCGGCCCTCACCGAGTCCCTCGCCGAGAGCGAGCTCTTCGGCCATGCGCGCGGCGCTTTCACGGGCGCAACCCTCGACCGCGTCGGCCGCTTCGAGGAAGCGGACGGCGGCACCCTCTTCCTCGACGAGATAGGCGAAACCTCCCTGGCCCTCCAGGTCAAGCTCCTCAGGGCCATCCAGTTCGGCGAGATCGAGCGCGTCGGCGAAAACACTGCCCGCAAGCTCGATGTCCACATCGTCGCGGCCACGAACCGCGACCTCGCGGCCATGGTCGCCGCGGGCAGCTTCCGGCGCGACCTCTACTACCGCGTGAACGTCATCGAGATCCACCTCCCTCCCCTGCGGGAGCGCAAGGAGGACATCAGGCTCCTCGTGGACCACTTCATCCAGGTCTACGCCGGCCGCAGCGGCAAGGCGATCACCGGCATCTCGCGCGAAGCCTGCGACAGCCTCGTCAAGCGGAGCTTCCCCGGCAACGTCCGAGAGCTCGAGAACCTCGTGGAGAGGGCCGTGGTCCTCTGCCGTAGCGACATCCTCAGGGTCGAGGACTTCCCCCCCGAACTGCCGGAGGCAGCCCCGGAAGAAGCCTGCGCCGAATGGATACCTTCCGGAGACTACGAGAAGTCGATGAAGGACTTCGAGTGCGCCCTTCTCAGGGACGCGGTCGAAAAGGCGGGGGGCAACAAGAGCGCCGCGGCGCGGGCCCTGGGCATGGGCGAACGCCATCTCCGCTCGCGCCTGTCCATCCTCGGCATCGAATAGGGCCTTCGACGCTGCGGTCGAGGATTCGACCGGATGGTCGAAAGGCGAATGGCCCGTACCCGCGAGGCGCATCGGCCCGCGCCAGCATTTCTTTATACAGTATCACATTTGCAATGCTTCTTACGATAACCGCCTTCTGGCACGGATTCTGCATCATTAATTGCAGATTCCGAACCAGGAGGTTTGTATGAATACGAAGCGTTCCAGAATGACCATCGCCATCGCCGTGGCTTTCGTTGCCCTTGCTTCCATCCCGGCGGTCGCCGCCACGAGCGGCTCCATCCTTCTCTCCGGCAATGTGCCCGCCATTCTCGAGATCACCGTGACCCCGGAGCCCGGCATCGCCAACCTGCCCATCACCACCACCCAGAGCGACCTCCTCGTCGCGACCGTGGTCGAGCGCAGCAACAAGCACGCGGGGTACACCGTCACCCTCCAGTCCTCGAACATGGTGGCCGGCGGCCTCGCATCGCCCACCTTCAAGAGCGCCGGCACCAGTGACTCCATGCCCTACAGCATCAAGTACGGCGGAGTGCCCGTCACCTTCTCCTCCGGCACCGCCGTCGTGAGCGACGTCGCGAGCAGGACCGATGCCGCCGGCACCTCGAGGGGACTGACCATCTCCTTCGATGGCGCGAACTACTTCCTCGACGAGGCCACCTACAGCGACACCCTTACCCTCACCATCATTGCCAAGTGACGCGATAGAAACGAAAGTTATCGAAAGAGGTTTTCGAAGGAGGATGCCATGGAACTTGCCCCCCGGACTGCGCGTACGACGATGCTGATGCTGGTCTTCGCGGTTTTCGGGGTGGCGGGCCTGGCGGCCTTCACCATGGAGCCCATGGTCGCGACCGTCACGCCTTCGGGCGCGCCGTCAGGCGAAGGAAGCATCGCGACCTTCCGTTTCCGGAACGAAGGGTCAGAGCCGATCGCGATCAGGATGAAGGTCCTGACGCGCGCCTTCCGTCCCGATGGAACCGAAGAGAACAATCCCGCCGACACGTCCTTCGAGATCTATCCCGAGCGCCTGGCCCTGGAGCCGGGCGCTCAGGCGGTCGTCAAGCTCCGCTGGATAGGCGCGGAGAAGGTCGACCGCGAGTTGCCCTTCCGCTTCGTGGCTGAACAGGTGCCGGTCGATTTCGGCGCCTCGAGCGGCTCGGGCATCAAGGTCCTCTTCAGGTATGTCGCGTCGCTCTATGTCGGACTGCCAGCCTTCAAGCCGTCGATCGCCGTGACCGCAAAGCCCGACAAGGGCGCGGGAGGAAAGCCCGGCTACTCCGTCGAGATCCGCAACGAGGGCACACGCCATGCCGTCGTCACGGGGCTCTCCGTGGAGCTCGCGCTGGGCGACGGTTCCGTCCTGACCCTTTCGGAGGCCGACCTCAAGGCCCTTTCGGACCTCAACTACCTGCCGGGTACGAGCCGGCGCGTCTTCATTCCCGATGGCAGGGCAAGTCAGGGGGGAAGCTGCGATGTGCGGAGCCATTTTGAGCTCGAGGACTAGGGCCCTCGTCGCGGCCGCCTGCCTCGTCATGGCGGTCGCGGGCATCGCGCCGGCTTCGGCACAACCGATATCCTACCGCTCCTGCCTCGCCGAGCTTCTCGTGAATGGCGAGTCCCTCGGCAGCGTCGCCTTCACCCTATCGCCCTCGGGCGACCCCCTCCTTCCGCCCGACCTCGTAAGGCGGGCCCTCGAAGGGCGCGCGCGGCCCGCGGTGATCGCCGCCCTCCTCGCAGGCGGCCAGACCATCGATGCGGCCTCCCTCGCGCGCCAACATGTGAGCCTCTCCTTCGACGAGGCCAACCTCGTACTCAACCTCGTCATCGCCGCCGACGCCATGCTTCCCGTCAACCTCGGCGCCAGCGGGAACGGGCGTTCCGCGGCCGGCGCAGCGCCCGCCGCTGTCGCGGGAACCGCGGTCCTCTCACCCGAGACCTTCGCTGCGATGCTGGATCTCGACCTCCATGGCGGCCTCGGCCTCGCACGGGACGACTCGACGGCACCTGGAACCATCCTTCCCTCGTACAATGCCAGCATCGACCTCCGGCCCTCCATCTATCTCGCAGGCTGGGCAGCCGAGGCGAGCGCCGACTTCCAGGCCGGGTCGACAGGCTCTGCCAGCTCGGCAAGCCCGGGCCTCTCGGCGGAACTCTTCACGGCCCGCCTCGTCCATGACTTCCCGTCGATCAGGGCCCGGGCGACCGCAGGTCTCGCCACCTTGACGGACTCGGGCTTCGGCACAGGCCTCGAGATCCTCGGCGCCACCTTCGGACGCGAATCCTCCATGTCCGTGGACAGCGCCTGGACGGGGCCGTCGGATGAGATCGTCCTCGAGAGGCCGGCCTCTGTCCTCGTCGAGCTCAATGGTGTCGTGCTGCGCCGCTATAGCCTCGGAAAGGGCAGCTGGCGCATCTCCGACCTCCCCCTCGCCGCGGGGCTCAACAACCTCGCGATCCGCATCCTCGAAGACGGCGTGGCGCCGCGCATCCTCCGCGTCGGTCTCCCCTACGACCCATCGCTCCTTGCGCCAGGCTCTATCGACTGGTTCCTCGCCGCTGGCGTGGATCGGGCGAGCCTCGGCCTCCCCTTTGCCGCAGGGCTCTTCTCCGTCGGCGTGGCGCCCGGCTTCCAGCTCGGCATCCGCGGCAGCTACGGCGGCGACCTCCTCGGCGCTGAAGTCTCGGCCCGCCTCGCCGCCTTCCTCGGGACCCTCGGCGCGACAGGAGCCCTCTCCCTGGGCACGAACCCGGCCTCGCAGCCCGCCTGGGCGGGGCGCATAACGTGGAATTTCTCGGTACCGGCCTCGAAATTCGTCCCATCCCTCGGCCTCGGCGCCGAGTACCGGAGTGCTACATACCTTGCGCCTTCGGCCTCTGTCGCGGGACGGGAAGCACCGACGGCAGCTTCCCTGACCCTGTCCGGACAGGTCTCGGAAGCCTTGCCTGCGAGCCTTGGCAACCTCGCTCTCTTCGGCGGGGCTGTCTTCAAGGATGGAACCTTCTCCTCGGCCTCGGCCTCCGCGGGCCTCCAGCTCATCCTCGGGCAGTCGGCCATCATCTCGCTCGCGGGCGGCGCCGACTGGAAGGCCGGCGCTGGCCCAGAACCCAGGCTCTCGGTGGCCTTGGCCTCGCTGCCCTCAGGCGGAGCCGCCCTCCAGTTCCGCCAGGACCTCGTGAAGCAGGACTCCTCCTTCGACGTCACGGTCGGCAAGGATCCCGCCCGCGCGCCTGTCATCGACGTAAGGGGCGAAGGTCTCGGGGCTCCGGCATCTCCGGATGGTTCGGAAGGCCCGAGGCTTGGCCTCTCCCTCCGGACCAACCTGCCCACGATCGGACTCGGCGCCGGCCTCGAAGCCTCCACATTGGCTGACGGGACCTTTTCCGCCGCCAGCGCTGACTTCTCGGTCTCGACCACGCTTGCCTACGCGGGCGGCCAGGCGGCCTTCGGCAACGCCCTTGGAAACGCCTTCGTCATCCTCGTGCCGGGCACGGACCTCGAAGGAGCCGATATCGAACTCGCGCTCGCATCGGGCGGACGGACGAGGACGGCCGCAGGCCGCCCCATCCTCGTGCCGGGCATAACCGCGTACCGGCCTGTTTCGGCCAACGTGGAGCTTCCGGGCTCCCCGCCCGACGCGCGTCCCCTCCCCGGCGCACTCTCCTTCATGCCGGCCTACAGGTCGGGCACGGTCATCAGGGTCGGCATGGCGCCATCGGTAGCCGTCGTGGCGAGGGTCATCACCGCAGGAGGCCAGCCGGTACGCAACCTGGCGGGCAGGCTCGAGGCCATCGGCCCGGCGGAGATCGCCGGTGCCACTGCGGCCGATGGCTCCGGCGCCGCCGCCGCCGCTGCCACCGCTACAGGTACGGGCGTGGGCGCGGCCGGCGGCGCGGGTACAGGCCTGGTCTTCACGGACGAAGATGGCATCCTCGCGATATACGGCATCGAACCCGGCTCCTACCGCGTGCGCTGGACGGACGGATCGGCCTCGGTCTTCTCCATCGCGCCGGATGCACGGGGCACCGTGAGGCTCGGGGCCATCCAGGCCATCGCAGGAGGTTCCCCATGAAACGGAAGACCTTTCTCGTGCTGGCCGCCTTTGCGGCCCTCGCCCTCATCGCCCTCCGCGACGCGTCTGCCCTGACCTTCAAGCGCATACCGCAGGGTGTTACCATGGCGTATAGCGCCGATTCGCGGGCAGCCTATATCCTGACGCTCAGGGCCCAGTCGGATGGCTACATAGGGGATTTCTGCGTCGTCTTCACGGCCCTGTCGCTCACGCCGGTCCCCGCCGCCCCGGCGACCTCCCCTGCATGGGAAGCCTGGAAGCCCTCGGTGGGGCCGACCTTCCGCCTCGCCACGGACGGCAATCCCTCAAGCGCGAACCAGGTGCTGTCGGGCAACTTCCCTGTCGGATCAAAAACCAGCGCGAAGGTCGACCTCGACTTCATCGTCTACCTCAATACCGCGCCCATGCCCCCTCCCGGGACTTATGTCCTTTCGCTGCGGGCCGATCTCTATCCCACGGTTTACCAACCTTCGGGAACGCCCGATGACAGCGCCACCTTCTCGATAAGCTTAACGGTGCCCCAGGTCCTCGATGTCGCCGTCCTCCAGCCGATGGAGGCCTTCTCGGCCTCGACCACGAGCCAGACCCTCTCCTTCGGAATCCTGTCGGCGGGAGCGTCGCGCTCGGTCGACCTCATGGCACGCACGAATGCCGCCTGGAGCCTCTCGCTTGCGTCGGCCAATGGATGGGCCCTCGCCAACACGGCGGATGGAAGCAAGATAGACTACGCGATCACGCTGTCGGGATCGGCCATCGCGACCGTGCCAGGCAGCCCGCTTCTGCTCGTGTCGACAGCGCAGCCGACCTACACCGCCCTCCAGAGGCTGCCCCTGACCTTCACGATAGGCGCCCTCGGCCTCCTCCCGACCGAGGGGACCTACGTCGACACCATCACGGTGACGCTCAGCGCGCCTTAGCGGAGGGCTTCAGCGCAGGGCCGGGCCGAGGACCTTTTTCATGAGGCCCTCGAGGCGCCGTACCTCGCGAAGCTGGGCGCGGCCCAGGCCGAAGCGGTTCATGCCTTCGTCGAGCTCGCGCACGAGCTTGCGGAAATCGAGGATGCGGAAGTCGCGGCATTTGCGGTCCTCGAGCCTCGAATAGAGGTAGGTCGGCAGGATCTCGAGGGAGGAGACGGCGGTCCGCGTTCCGCCATCCTCCCTGCGCTTCGAGAGCCGGATGCGAGCGAGGTTCCCGAGGCGCGAGTTGGGCACGTCCTTCCTGCGGAAGGAGACGAGATCGCCGAGGGCGTAGATGATGAGGCCCTCGCGGTTCCTGCCCGAAACCCCGTCGACATAGGTGTATCGTTCTATCGGCTGCACGCCATGCGGATGGTTCCCGATGATGACGTCCACGCCGAGCTCGAGGATCCGGTGTCCCGTCTCGACCACGTTCCGCAGGGGGAAGGACTCGAACTCGAGGCTCCAGTGCAGGAGGGCCACGACGGCGTCGGCCCCCGCGGCGCGGGCAGCCTCGACCTGACGTGCGATGGGCGACACATCGGCGCCGGCGAGGTTGAGCCTCGAGTAGTTCGCGAGGTAGTCCTTGCCTTCGGGCAGCGACTTCCAGTTGAGGGCGAAGGTCCAGGAGATGAAGGCCGTCTTCACGCCGCCCTTCTCTACCATGACCACCCGGTCGCGTTCCTCGGGGCTCCTCGCGGTCCCGACGTGGGGGTAGCCCCGCGCGTCGAGGAAGTCGAGGGTCTCGAGGAGGCCGGCCTCGCCCTGGTCGAGGCAATGGTTGTTGGCGGTCGAGAGGAAATTGATGCCCTTGCCGTCCTCGACGATGCGGTCGAACATCGCGGGCGTGCTGTTGAGGGCCGGCGGCTCGAGGATGCTCCTCGGCAGGAAGCCCGGCGGCGAGGAAGGCGCCACGGGCGTCTCGAGGTTGGCGTAGACGACATCCGCATCGAAATAGAAGTTGCGGACGTCGTCCCACAGACATGCGGTGGTCTCCGGGCGGAGCTGCGGCGACACGAGGATGTCGCCGCCCGCCGCTATGGTCATGGCGCCGATTTCACCCTCGAGGGCGCCGGTCCTCGCGCCTGCCGCGGATGCCACGAGCGCCGCGGCCTTCCCGCGGCCGAAGTCGAGGTCCTGGCCGCGGAAGTACTCCTCGAGGCCGGAGCCCGGCTCGGCCTCCTCGATGGGCGAGCAGTAGAACTTGTAGCCCCACCAGTATCGCTCATCGCGATCCATGAAGGCGGCGTTGCCCTCGAGGGGCCGCGATGCGGAAAACTCCTTCCGGTGCGCGAGTCCATAGATACCGCAACAGAGCTTGACGAGGGCATCCGCCATTCCAGGGCCTCTTTTATTACTTGATGAGATCCTTCCTCAGCCTGAACACCACGTAGGTGAGGGGCACCATGACGAGGTTGACCGCCGCGTAGACGATGAAGAGGACCCGGAAGCCCGCCCTGTCCACGAGGATGCCGGATATCGCGGATCCCGCTGCGATGCCGACGTTGCCGAAGGCCATGGCCACCGAGAACATGAAGGCCGCGATGCGCGGATCGGCGAAGTCCATGCCGAGGGAGAAGTAGGTCGTCTCATAGTAGCCGAAGGCCACGCCAAAGACGGGTACGACGAACCAGGCGAGGCCGGCCGACGGCAGGAGGCCCACGAAGAGGGTCGCGATCGCCGTGAAGATAGCGGCGGAATAAAGGCTCGTCCTGCGCCCGAAGCGCTTCATGAGGGGACCGCCCGCGATGCCGCCGCCGACGGCGCCTATGCCGTAAAGGGCCGAAAGGATGGCTATCGTGTTCATGCTCACGCTGAAGCCTTCCTTGAGGTAGACGGTGATCATCGAGTAGGTGCTGTAGAGCGCGAGGGGAAAGAGGGTCCCGATGAGGACGTAGATGAGGTAGGCCGGCTTCACCATCGCGCCAAAGGCCGACTTGTCGAACTCGCTCGCCTTGTCGCGCGGCTTCTCCTTCACGAGGCCGAGGGCGAAAAGCTCGAGGAAGCTGAAGGCCGAGATGCCCCAGAAGGCGTACTTCCACAGCCCCTTCGCGGCGAGGAGGCCGACGACGAGTCCCACGATGACCATGCTCGAGGCGCGGCCGGCCACGCAGGAGCTCTGCACGATGCTGCGCTCCTCGTGTGGCGTGATGTCGATGCCGAGGCCGTCAGTCGTCGTGTCGTAGGTGGCCATGCCGAGACCGATGAGGAGGGAGACGGCAATGAAGAGGCCATAGCTTTCGACGGGAGAGATGAAGGGATAGATCGCATAGCCTATGCCCTGCAGGATGAGGCCCACGAGGATGTAGGGTTTGCGGTGGCCCTTGCCGAAGGGGCTCCACTTGTCGGACAGCGCGCCGATGAGGATCTTGAGGATCGTCGGCAGCAGCGCTATGGCCGAAACGATGCCGATCTGCGTGAAGGACAGCTTGTACTGCCTCAGGTAGATCGCCATGTAGGACGAGAACATGGTGAGGACCATGCCCTCCACGAAGTAGACCGAGCCGAAGAAGCCTATGCGTTTCCCGTTTCCGCTGCCAGCCATCATTGCCTCCTATTGACAAGTGGTACTAGCGACTTGTTTGGCGCGGTGACCTGCCGAAGGGCGCGCCGCAGTCGATCCGGCTAACGTTCCTGCCCGGGCAGGATCTCGGACGGTATGGGGCAGACGTAGGCGCTCCCGCCGGTCGTCTCCGCAAGCTCTGCCCTGGCCTTCTCCGCCAGGCCAGGATCGCGGAAAGCCTCGATGGCCGCCATCGCGAGAGCCCGGGCGGCGGCGAGCATGCCTTCATGGCCTATGGACGAGGCGGTCTGTGCGGTGAACTGCCAGGTATGGGGTCCCGTCCCGAAGGCCGTACAGGCGGTGACGATCTGGCCCGTCGGCACGACCTGGCTCACGTCGCCCACGTCGGTGGAGCCAGGGAGGCAGGCATCGATGCCGAGGAGGGGGCTCACAACCTCCGAGACCGCGCTCGACGCGAGTTTCCGCGCCACCTCGGGCCCCTCGAGGAAGCGGGCCTGGGCAAGGGCCGAGGCGAGGTCAGCTTCGGAAAGCGTTGCGCGGAACCGGAAGGCGAGCTCGCGGTCGACGTCGGTGAAGGCCGGGGCGCCCGCATCCTCGAGGCAACGCTGGAGGAGGCCGCCGAGGACGCGGTTCGGTATGTAATCCGAAAGCCCCTCGGCGAAGCGGATCTCCACAGTCGTGCCCGTCATGAGGGCGGCGCCCCGCGCCACGTCGCAGAGCCGGTCATAGATCTCGCGGGTCTGCGAGACGCGCGGAGCCCTGCAGAAGTAGAAGGATTCCGCGCGGTCCTGCACCACGTTGGGCGCCTTCCCGCCCGGGTCGGTGATGGCGTAGTGGAGACGCGCATCGGGGATGATGTGCTCGCGGAGGTAGTTCGCGCCCACGTTCATGAGCTCGACGGCGTCGAGGGCGCTCCGCCCGAGATGGGGGGCGCCGGCGGCGTGCGCGGCCTTGCCCGAGAAACGGAAATACGCGGAGAGGTTGGCGAGGGTCCTCATCTGGAGGACGCCATTCACGTCGGCGGGATGCCAGGTCAGGGCGAGGTCGACATCGTCGAAGCAGCCGGCACGCGTCATGTAGGTCTTGCCGCAGCCGTGTTCCTCGCCGGGGCAACCGTAGTAGCGCACCGTGCCCGAGCTCCCGCTCGAGAGGAGCCAGTCCCTCGCGGCCATGGCCGCGGCGAGGGAACCGACGCCGAGGAGGTTGTGTCCGCAACCGTGGCCGTTGCCACCGGCAACGGCCTCCGCCCGTTCAGGGCGGGCCGCAGCCTGGCTCAGGGCCGGCAAGGCGTCGTACTCGCCAAGGAGGGCTACGACAGGCTTGCCCGTTCCCCAGCTCGCCTCGAAGGCGGTATCGATGCCCGCGATGCCCGCGCGGATCGCGAAGCCCTCGGCCTCGAGGGCCGCCATGAGGGCTGCGGCCGATTTCCGCTCCTCGAAGCCGAGCTCCGCGAATTCCCAGATCCTGTCGCCGAGGGCGACAAGGCTGTCCTTGCGGGAGGATATGCTCTCGAACACCAGGGCTCGCTGGTCCATCGGTCAGACCCCCTGCCGTCCATCCGGACGGCGCTCTTGATTGACAGAAAGGGGCTATCAACGGATACTGGACTCCGTTGCCGTTGTCCTATTTTCGACAGATGTCCGAATTACAGCCTGATGATAGGGCCGCTTTCCCGTGCTGTCAAGAAAAATTCAGACAGATGTCGAAATTGGCACACTGCTCGCGGACTGTCCGCGAAAAGGTCGGAAAATGGCGTACAGGAAGAGCGCGGAGACGAGGGAGCGCATCCTCAAGGCCGCAGGCAGGCTGTTCGAGGATCGCGGCTACTACGAGACGGGGATCGGGGACATCGCCGAGGAGGCGGGCATCGGCCGCGCCTCGATGTACTACCACTTTCCAGACAAGGAAAGCATCGCGCGCGCCCTCTTCGACACCTTCGCCGACCGCATCGTAGCCGCGGCCGAAGGCGCGGTGCCCGAAGACGGGGACCTCCTCCTAAGGATCCTGATCGAGTACATCCTCCTCTTCCGGGACATCGCCCTCAATCCCAAGACCCAGGCCGTCTACTACGACCTCGTGACCTACGCCGACTACGACACGGCGAACATCGAACGCCTCGAACGGACGACCTTCCGCTTCGCCAAGCGCCTCGCGACGACCTACGGTGCGCGGCTCACGGACGAGCGTCTCGCGGCCATGATCATCACGAGCGACGCCTTCGCCAAGGCCATGTTCAAGGGCATGATGAACGGCCTCATCGGCTTCAGCCTCGAGGAGGCCACGGACTATTTCTGCCGCCGTTGCCTCCTGCCGGACATCCCCGTGCCCGAGGATGAATACAAGCGCGCGCTGCGCAGGGCCTTCAGGATCTGCAAGGACCTATAGCTGCCATGAGACATGCTGCCTGCGACGGCCGGCTTGCGGCCGGGCCTCCTTCAGGCTAGGCTCAAGGTATGGGCAAGGCCGGACGCTGGACCGAATGCAACGCGCGCAAGCTCGCCGACTACCGGATCTTCGATGTCTCTTCCTGCGAGCGCGAATCCGAGGCCGGCAAGAAGGGCACCTTCTACCTCGTGAACTCCCTCGACTGGGTAGGCGTCATACCCGTGGTGGACACGGCCCTTGGCCGCATGATCGTGATGATCCGCCAGTATCGCCATGGAGCGGGAAGCCTCTGCCTCGAATTCCCCGGCGGGGCCGTCGAGCGGGGCGAAGATCCTGCCCTGGCCGTGGGCCGCGAGCTCACCGAGGAGACGGGCTACCGCGCGGAGATGATCGTTCCCCTCGGCACGCTCTCGCCCAACCCGGCCTTCATGACGAACAGCTTCCATGCCTTTGTCGGCGAGGGCTGCACCCTCTGCCGGGACCAGTGCCTCGACGAGCACGAGGAAATCGAAGTCCTCCTCGTTCCCGAGCGTGAGGCCATCGAGCTCGTCGGCGCGGAGGACAACGCGCACGCCCTGATGACGGCCTCGCTCTTCCTCTACATGCGCTACCGCGGGCTCTGCCTGTAGTAGGACGATTCCCCCACGCCGGTACTCGCTCGAGCCTTTCTATTGACCCTTCATCGCGGGTCCTGGCAGGGAAAAGCCCGTAGCCGCTCGCTCCGCTCGGCTACGGGCTTTTTCCTGCCACCCGCCGCGACGCTCAATCAAGAGATAGCTGTGACACGAGTGCCCAACGAGGCGGGATCGGTAGGCTGTTACGGCTGTCCCCAGGAGCGCAAGCAAAGGAGGGGCTCGGTAGCCGGGGGCTCCTTTTGACCTGAGCCGCTCCCGGCCGTGGCGCGGCCACCGCTCCCGCGGAGCCCGGGCGCTAGCCTCTCGACGACTTCCGCCGGTCGGGGCGCCTGATGCGCGGGTCGAGGTAGCTGTAGGCCACGTCGAGTACAGCGTAGGCGAGGCAGGTCATGGCCACGAGGACGGCGAGGCTCAGCACCGCGGTGACGGTATGGTTGAAGCGCAGGGAGTACCAGAAGAGATAGCCGATCCCCCGATAGGCGAACACGTTCTCCACGACAATATCGCCCCCGAGGATCGCCACGAGGTACTGCGTGGCCGAGGTCGCGATGCCCGGCATGGCCGTGCCCATGACATGGCCGCGGAGCACCCGGCTCTCCCTGATGCCCCGTCCCCGCGCGGCCATCACGTAATCCTCGTGAAGCTGCGGCAGGATGATCGACCGCGTCATGTAGGCGATGCCCCAGGTTCGGATGAAGGCGATCGAGAGGACGGGCAGGACGAGGTAGGAGGCGCGGTCGAGGAGGCGGGGCAAGAAGCCCTCGGGGGCCGGGACCGACGAGACCGCGCCGAAATTGAAGACGGGGAAGCGGAACACGAAGAGCATGATGAGGATGGAGCCGACCCACCAGGCCGGCGTGCCGAAGAAGAGCATGGTGGCAAAGGAAACGCCACGGTCGACGAGGCTTCCGGGCCTGCGGGCCATCTGGGCGCCGAGCAGGATGCCCAGGCCCAGGGCCAGGATCGTCGAAATGCCGAAAAGGATGAGGGTGTTGCCGAGGGCTTCCGCGACATCGGAAGCGGCGGAGGAGCGGCGCATGAAGTCGCCTTCCTTGCCGAGCTGGAAGGTCACGATACGCCAGGTCCTCACGAGTGCGCGCAACGCGACCGGCTCGTCGAGGCCGGAGCTCCTGCGCAGGGCCTCAATCATGCCCTTCTTGATCTCCGAGGGCGTTCCCGGCATGCCGCGGGCCGCGCCCGAGGCCATGTAGGCGTTCACGCCCTCGATGATCTGCGCTTCCATCGTGGCCTGGAGGCTCGTGTCGAGGACGAGGGTCATCGCGTACATGCAGATGAAGTAGACGAGGAAGGCGCGCGCGATGCGGCGCAAGGCCATGAGTCTGAGCCTGTGGTGGTTGGTCCCTCCTTCGCGCCTCGACCGTCCGGAAGCTTCAGGAGCCGGCGCAGCGGACTCGGGCGCGGCCGCCTCGGGCGCGGCCTGGGCCTCAGTCACGAAGGACTCAAGCCCGGCCAGGTCCATGAGGCGACCCGGTCCGTCCTCGGAAGGCGCTATCATGCCCGCAAGCGGCCAGCTCCCCGCGCCGCAACCTCCCGGCGCAGGCCAGGCCGGCGGAGGCTCGAGCCAATTGCCGTCCGGACCGAGCATGTGGCTGCGGTCCGAGGCAAGGCGCCTGCAGTACTCGCCTCCCTCCATGACCCGGAAAAGGATCTTGCTATGGTGACGATTCCCGTCACCATCGCCCCGGCGCTGGCCCAGGGAACCGTGGCCATCAGTGAAGACGGCCTCGAGGTAGTCCCGGGCAGGCATGGGAAAGCCGAGGGTCGTGTCGAAATCGAGTATTGTGTATCCGTCATCGCCCTTGGCGAGGGCGAAAACGTGGTAATCCCAGCGCACAAGGCCCTCAGGCCCGCTGCCGCGGCGCTGGCATCGCACGGGCACAAGTCCGTCCGGGCTAAACACCGCGACCGCCCAGGTCTCGCGGGCCGCAAGTTCGGGCCGCGCGAGGAGGCGCCAGACGTTCTCCTCGCAATAGCAGGGCATATAGTCGAAGCTTTCGCGGTCCATGGGAATCATCGCAGCCATCGCGCATCAAGCGTCATGCGATCCGTCCAGAGGTCTCGCCCTTTATCAGCTCGTACACCTGCACGGCGCGGGCCTTGCCCTTCACCGTCTCCTCGCCGGCGAAACGCGACTCGAAGCGGCCCGGCTCGGAGAGCCTGCGCAGCGCGTCCCCCGAGAACAGGATGTCCGTGGCAAATTTCTTGTTGAGGCCCTCGATGCGGCTGGCCGCGTTCACCGTGTCCGAGATGACCGTGGAGTCCATGCGGTTGTTCTCCCCGATGGTGCCGAGCATGAGGGGCCCTGTGTGGATGCCGATGCCGAAGCGGATCGGAGGGTAGCCGCCCTTCACGCGGCCCTCGTTGTAGGCGACAAGTCGTTCGCGCATCTCGAGGGCGGCGAGGAGTGCGTCGTCGGGCTTTCCGGGAAAGAGGGCCATGATGCCGTCGCCGGGGTATTTGTCGACGAAGCCGCCATGCGACCTGATGATCGGGCCGAAGACGCCGAGGAAGGAGTTGAGGAAACGGAAGTTGTCCTGCGGACTCATGTTCTCCGACAGCGAGGTGAAGTCGCGGATGTCGAGGAAGAAGATCGTCATCTCGCACTCGGTCCAGTCGCCGAGCTCGACCTCGAGGATGTTCTCCTTGCGGAGGAAGCCGAGGAACTCGCGCGGGATGAAGCGTTCCAGGGACTCGTTGATCCTCTTCAGGGTCTCGGAGTAGCGTTGCGCGATTTTCTGCAGCTCGACCTGCTTCATCACCAGCTTGTTGTTCCGGTAGCTCACGACGGCAAGGATGCCCGTCACCGCGAGGATGACCGCCGCCTTGATGACCTCGTCCTCGAAATCGAGCTTGACGACCGAGCCCGAGGCGTTCGCGTAGACATTGCCGCCAGGGATGAAATTGCCCATCCCGGAGAAGAAGATGGTGTTGAGGGTCATGAACGCCGTGGCCGCGTAACCGCCCGTGAAAAGCACCGAGGCCGGCGAATTCCGGATGGACGCGACGGCGACGAAGATCAGGTAGAACCAGACGGTGGCGCCAGTGAAGGAGTACGAGGGGTTTACCGAGGAGGCCATGGCCCAGTGCACGGCCGCGACGCCCGTGACGTCGATGAAGGAAGGGAGGAAGCGCATCCACGAGCGGTACTCGCCGCGCGACGTGATCCTGAGGACATCGGTCGAGACGGCGGCCGCGAGGACGATGCAAGCCAGCTCGACGTAGTAGACCGGCCTTGCTATCTCCGAGGCCATGCTGCGCTCCTCCACCGCGGAGGCGAAGACATAGGCGCCGAAGGCCGCGAGGATGGCGAGCAGCACGAAGCGGGCCTTGGCGATGCTCCTCTCGCCCCGCAGCTGCGCCGCGAGGATGACCGGTTCGGGAAGCTCTCGCTCTGTCTTCATGGAGTCTCCTTTCGTATCGCCGCGAGGCGCTCGCTCAGCGTGGGATGCGAATAGTACCAGAAGGAATAAAGCGGATGGGGCCAGAGGTTCGAGGCATTCTCCCTGTTGAGCCGCACGAGGGCGGAAGACAGGGCCGTCGCGCCCGCAGTCTCGCCCCGCGAAGGGTCGGCTGCGCCCGCCTCGCTCGCGAGAGCCTCCACAGCAAATGCGTCGGCTGCGCTCGCCTCGCTCGCGAGAGCCTCCACAGCAAATGCGTCGGCTTCATACTCGTGCCTGCGCGACCAGGCTGAGAAGAGGGGCGCGAGGAAGAAGGTCGCGGGCCCTGCGACAAGGCCAAAGATGAGGAGAATGGCCTCCTTGGTCTCGGCGGGGAAGCCGAAGGCCGCATAGAGGGGGCTCCATCTGGCGAGGAGCGAGAGAATCCGGAAACCAACGAAAGAGAGAGCGATGGAGACCAAGGTCATCTTGACCACATGCTTCCGCTTCTCATGTCCGATCTCGTGCCCGAGCACGGCCAGGACCTCGTCCTCCGACATGCTGGAGACGAGGGTGTCGTAGAGTACGACCCGCTTCACCACGCCAAGGCCGGTGAAGTAGGCGTTCGAATACCGAGAGCGCTTCGAGCCGTCCATCACGAAGATGCCGCCCATCCGGAAGCCGAGGCGATCGGCCATCGCGCGGATGCGCACGGCGAGGCTGCCCTCGGCCAGGGGCGTGAACTTGTTGAAGAGGGGCGCTATCACGAGGGGATAGAGGAGGGAGACGACGAGGTCGACGACGGTGAAGATGACGGCCGCCCAGAGCCACCAGAGGTTCCCGGTCGCGTCCATGAACCAGAAGAGGAGCGCAAGGAGGGGAAGGCCGATGGCGGCGGACAGGAGGGCGCCCTTGAGGGCGTCGAGGAGCCAGGTCCCGAGAGTGGTCGTGTTGAAGCCGAAGCGCTTCTCGAGTACGAAGGTGCCGTAGATGGAAAAAGGCGCCGAGAGCAGGGCGGAAAGCAGGGCTACGGAAGCCATGAAGAGGGCTCCGCGCCAGAACTGGCCGGAAACGAGGCCGCCTATCGCGCCATCGAGGAGGCCGAAGAGGCCGAGGGCGGCGACGACGACGGTGACGAGAGTCGTCACCGGCTGCTCGAGGAAGGAGAAGCGCATCTTCGCAAGGGAATAGGCCGAGGCCTTTTCCGCCTCTTCCGCCGTCACGGCTCCTGCAAGGGCTTCAGGCACCTCGGCACGATGCGCCGCGACGCTGCGGTAATTGAGGGCCATGAGGAAGAGGCTCCATGCGAGGTCGATGGCGGCCAGGGCCACATAGATCCAGGTGATTGTTGCGGGAGACATGAAACCTCCGATTCATCATAGCATCGATCCGGAGTCCGGTCAGCACCTGGCCGCTGTTCCGTTCCGGGCTCGCGATCAGCCAGCAGCGACGGTCTTGCCCTCGCCGAGCATGCGCTGGGCCTCTCCGTTGCGGAAGGATTCCACGAAAAGGTCGCGCAGGAGATAGAAGCGCACGAACTCAGGCTTGCGCGATCCGTCGAGCGAAGGATAGCCCCCGCCTTCGCGGTCCGTGAGGTGACTAAGCGCTCCCACTTTGTACCAGCGCTCCGGGTCGAGGGACTCGCCGTTGATCCTCACGGCCTCGCCGTCCGTTTCGACGCCATCGAACTCAATGCGGCCGAAACACTGGCCTTGCGGACGGAAGCCGATGCCGTAGCCGCGAGTGCCCGTAATGGCCGCATCCTCGCGCTCGCGGAGGATGCCGAGGATCTGGCGGCCCTGGAACTCGATGGTGGCGGGCGAAAGGAAGCTTTGCGAGACACGATACAGGTCGCCGATGCGTACCGGCCCCTTCGCGAGGCCCTCTGAAGCCGCGGGGCCGAAGGACATGCCGATCTCGGCGGCCCGGTGCGATCTGAGGAGACGGGCAGAGAGACGCACGAGGTCGCCCTGCGTAAGGTCCCGGTCGAGCTCGCCGACCACCTCGTCGAGGACACGTTGTGCGGCGGCGCGGTATGCGGCGAGGATGCCGGCCTGCGCGGCGTCCGGCTCGCCGAGGTCGGTGGAGGCGTGGAGGACTGCCTGCCGACCTACGATGACTGCGCCGTTACCGACTGCGCCGTTACCGACTGCGCCGTTACCGGCGGCGCGGCCCGGAGCCGCGACACCCGCCGCGGCCTCGTCGATCTCGAGCTCGAGCTCGCCCACATAGTGGCCGAAGCCGCCAGCCTGCACGATGACCGTCCGATGCTCGACGAGGAAGCCATGTATCTCCGTGTGCGAATGCCCGCCCACGATGACGTCGATGGCTCCGTCGGTCTCGAGGGCTATCTCCCTGTCGTCCGAGAGGCCGCAGTGCGAGAGGAGGATCACGATGGCCGCCCCGCGCTCGCGGAGCTCGGCGGCGGCGGCCGAGAGGACCTTGGCGCGGTCGAGCGTCGCGAGGCCATGGAGGCGTCCCGCTGCGTCGTCCATCGGGTCGAGGGCTCCGAGGATGCCCACGGGAAGGCCCTTGTCCACGATGACGCCTCGACTGAAACCCGCGAAGGGACTGCCGTCCCGTTCCTCGACCGTGGAGAGGAGCCAGGGAAAGGGCGACTCGAGGCTGAGCGAGGCGAGGGTCTCGCGGGAGGCGCGGTAGAACTCGTTGTTGCCGGGGGTGAAGGCGTCGACGCCCGCGTCCGCGAGGAGATCCACGTTGAGCCTGCCACGCGATAGGCGACACTCATCCACGCTGAGGTCGAAGTGGTCGCCCGCGTCGAGGACGAGGCAGGAGGCGGGGCCGAGCTCGGCCTTGCGGCGCTTGATGAAGGCCGCGCAGCGGAGCCAGTCCTCGTAACGGGCGTGGAGGTCGTTGGTATATAGAATCGTGAGCTTCATGCTTCCCCCCCGGATCAGGTCCGCCATTGTGGCCAGGCGCGCGCCCCCCGCGCAAGCCCCTTGCCTAGCCCGCCGTTTTTCCCGATCATTCACCGCGATGCGCGACGAATCCCTCACCATCGACATCCTCTGCAAGGTCATCGACAACTACGGCGACATCGGCGTCGCCTATAGGCTCGCGCGAGCGCTGTCGGACCTCGATCCAGTGCTGCGGCTCCGCCTCGTCGTGGACGGCCTCGAAGCCTTCGCCCCGCTTTGCCCGGGCATCGACCCGGCCCTCGCGGTCCAGGAGATACAGGGCTGGACCGTCATCGACTGGCGGCGCGGCCCAGGGCCCGACTGGCGCGGCTTCGAGGCTGCCCCGCCCTGCCGCGTCGTCGAGTGCTTCGCCTGCAACCGGCCCGACTGGTTCGAGGACGCCCTCTTCGATCCCGCGCGCAAGGACAAGCGGCTCGTCGTCAACCTCGAGTACCTCACTGCCGAGGACTGGGCCGACGACTTCCACCTCCTCGAGTCGGCCACCCGTTCCGCCGAAGTCCGGAAGCGTTTCTTCATGCCCGGCTTCACCGCGCGGACAGGCGGTCTCATCCTGGACAAGGACTTCATGGACTCGCGCGCGGTCCTTGGCCCCGAGGCCCCGGCCGAGAGCCGCTGCGCAGGCCGCGCCGCCATCCTCGGCCAGATGGGGGCAGCAGGCGCAGCCAGCCAGGGCAGCGGCGCTACTGCCGCGCCGGCGCGCCTCGAAGAAGCCTATTGGGCCACGGTCTTCAGCTATGAGCGCGACTACGGCCACGTGGTGGCCGATCTCGCGGCCTTCCAGTCAGGCGACCTTGCCGCCGCGGGCTCCTCCCTGCTCGTCCTGGCCGCAGCCGGCAAGAGCCAGCCCTGTTTCCTCGCGGCCTGGGAAGCGGCAGGCAGGCCTTTCCCGGTCCTCGCCCTGCCCTTCGTCGGGCAGGAGACTTGGGACAGGCTCCTCCTCGCAAGCGACTTCTCGATCGTCCGCGGCGAGGACAGCCTCTCTCGTGCGGCCCTCTCAGGCCGGCCCTTCCTCTGGCAGGCTTATCCCCAGGACGGCCGCCACCAGCTCGTCAAGGTCCGCGCCTTCCTCGAGCGCCTCCGTCCCTGGCTCGGGCCTCGGGACTTCGGGACCGTCGCCTCCGCGACCCTCGCCCTCAACGACCGCGACGCTGACGCGCCAGGGGTACGCGGCGAGGAATCGATCCTTGCCCTCCTCCAGGCCACGTTACGGCCCGACACGCCGGCCGCGCCAACAGTCGCACCCCCGGCCGCTGCGCAGGCAGGTGATCGGCAGAGTCTGGCCTCGGGCTTCCAGGCCTTCGCCGCCGACCTCATCGACCATGGCAACCTCGCCTCAACCCTACTGACTTTTTTATGCGATTTCGTGTAAAGTAGTGCCCGCGCCCGCATTCCGGAGATTCCAGTATCCTGGCATGGCGGCGCTATTCCGAAGCAAATCTTGTTCAGGTGAGGAAATACCTATGCTCATGACCGGCGATATTCACGTTGGCACCGTCTTCAAGTCCGGCAAGGACACCGTCATTGTCCAGCGCATGCTTGG
>Ga0209098_1000709_pt1 | contig 35052 bp, 31 predicted proteins | sample AD_JPNHW1_MetaG_FD_184429 | JGI IMG/M metagenome (GOLD analysis project Ga0209098, IMG submission 184429) | Active sludge microbial communities of municipal wastewater-treating anaerobic digesters from Japan - AD_JPNHW1_MetaG (SPAdes) (version 2) | ecosystem: Engineered > Bioreactor > Anaerobic...
AAAGCCAATCATGAAGCACAATTTCTCTGGGGCAAACAAGGGAATACCTCTCAGGGATCAAACAATTCTCTATTAAGCACAAAGGGAAAGGGATTGACAGTATGTGACAATGGGGATTTGTTGGTAACCGGGACTTTCAGCGGATCAATCCATTTCGATGGTTTTACGCTGACACCGGCATCTGCCTTGCGAGATGTTTTTGTGGCAAAGTTCGATTCAAACGGTTATTGTCTGGGACTTAACCAAGGAATAAATGGCCATGGTGAAGTGGTTAACCTGGCTCCTGATAAGACCATTGTTGTTTGCGGAACAATGTATGACGACACTGCCGTCTTTGGTTCCCAATCCTTAGTTTCTTATGGAGATGATGATGTTTTTGTTGCCAAAATGAACAACTTCACAGGAGAAGAAACAATATCGTCTGCAGGAAGCAATGGACTCCTGATTTATGCAAATCCGAATAAAGGGATTTGTAATATTGAAATACCTGAGGAATTCAAAAATGACCAAAATCTTACTTTGCTCATTTATAATAACCTGGGACAACTGACAGGGTCATTTCTGTTAGATATATCTAATGACCGGATCGGTATTGATATTTCGGCTCAGGCGGAAGGGATCTATCACGCTGTTTTGACCAACGGGGTAAAACGCTACAACGGGAAAATCGTATTCGCCAAATAATGATGCAGCCTTTCCGATCGTCCACCGAAAGAAAAATTCGAATTATCTGGTATATTTGCCTGATCTGGTGACAAGAATGAACAGAAACAGGTTCCGCCCTATTGATAAAAATGACCAACTTGTATAGGGTTAAAACAATGAAAACAGATATCTTCAAATCCAACAAACTGAATTGCATGCTGTCATATGGCATCAGATATGCTGTTCATTTTGCGATCCTGTTTTCATTCCTGCTGACTTCAGGCGGTTGTGACTGTGTGGTAGATGGAAATGGGGTCGTAGTCAATAGTGAGACAAATTTACCATTGGATAGTGTCGTGGTTCAATCTTACGTAGATAAGGTAAAGAATTCAACCTGCGAAAGTGAGATGATAACGGATTCCACAGGGGATTTTCCGGCAGTACCGGACTCACGGGCGGTGGATTTAGCGGATGCCTGATTATTCCGGCGATTCAGCGCCACCATTCCGGCGCAATCAGCGCCACCTAAAAGTGGGCGGATTTGTTAAGCAATATTAATCATTTTTCTCTTTCTTTTTTTTTCTTAAAGATTCTCCTTTCAAGTCGAACCGATGTGCATTACCTGACAATCTGTCCATGATTGCATCGGCAATGGTATTCTCTCCAATATACTGGTGCCAGTTTTCCACTGGAAGCTGAGAAGAGATGAGCGTGGATTTCTTACCGTAACGATCCTCAAGCATTTGCAATAAAGCAAGCCGGGTGATTTTATCCATAGGTTGTAATCCGAAGTCATCCAGGATCAGAAGGTGGGTTTTTTCGATCTGGTTTAGCAATTTGATATAGGTTCCATCCAGTTTGGTCTGGGATATCTTTTCCAGAAAGCGAGTCATGCCAAGATAGAGTGTTTTATATCCAAATGAGCAGGCCTGTCGGCCTATGGCACAAGCCAGATAACTTTTGCCACACCCTGTGGCACCTGTGATAAGGATATTCTCCGATCGTTCAATAAAGCCACAATCGGCAATTTTCAACAGGTGATCCTGGGTAAGGTTGCGAGCCGTGTTGCAGTATACTTGTTCCATCACTGCATTGTATCGGAGCTTGCTTAATTTGAGGTAAGCCTGGGTTTTGAGTTGCACCCGGTGTTGGAGCTCTGCCTCTGTTAAACGGGCCATGAACTGATGGATTGATGGCTGATCCTGAACCGGTAATGCTAAGACCGCCTGGTAAACATCGGCCATCCCGTGCAATCTCAAGTGGTTCAACTGATCTAACGTAATTTGTGTGTTCATCGTGATTTTTTTTAAGGGTTATTGATACGCTTGTGGACCCCGTATGTTCTCGTGATCCGGTATGGTGGGAAAAAGTTCTGTTTGATCTTCGGTATATTTATCGAGGTTGTTGCTAAGGATATTATCAATCAGCCGGTAACTTACCCGAGGTGATTCCATGGCACGTTTACAGGCATTTTCCAGGCGCTCTTTTCCATATATTTCGGATAATCTTAAAAGGCCCAGACAGGCATTATAGGCCTGTTCGGTAAAGGTTTTGGACTCAAGGATCCTTCTCATGATCTCAAAGGAACATTCCCCCAGTTCTTTCCCTTTTTTTAAGAAAAAGTCTGCATCCCATCCCTTGGTTTCCTGATATTTTTTATGCTTTTGCGGCATGTGTTCTGCCAAGGTCGTGTATCCATGTCTGCGATAATCACGCTTATGTACTGCGATACGCTGCATTCCAAGGTATATCTCCACTTCATCGCTGTCGTAGATGAGCCTGGTATCTTTGCCAATGAGCTGATAGGGCACGCTATACTGATGCCAGTCTTCACCAAGAATGACATGATAGTTTTTCTGTACCTTGGCCGTGGCTGTATGCTTAATGATAAACGGTTCCTCGGGAAGGGATTTGAGAGATGGCTTTTCATCCTGAATAAAGCGATCTAAACGGGTATAGGATCGTTTTTGAAAAGGCGTTTGGTGATGTGTTTCAAGTGCCTTTAAAATCGCCTGGTTAAGCTCTTTCCTACTGTAGAAAGTCTCATTGCGCAAGGGAGCATATATCCGCAGGTAAGACAGCTTAACGGTATTTTCAACCGTGGGCTTGTCTTTGGGCTTTCCTACCCGGGCAGCAGACAATGTCGTGTTATAATGCAGGGACCATTGTTCACATAATTCGGCAAAAACCGGTTCATAGCGATTGCTTTTGTGAACAAACTGTTTCATGTTATCGCTTAACACGTTCTGCGGCACACCTCCAAGATAACTCAAGCATCGGCCCAAAGCAGCAAACAGGTTTTCCTGGCTCGCCGATGCCAGAGCTTCGATGTAAGCAAAGCCACTGAAAGGCAGAACACAAACAAGAACAGGACAAACGATAATTTCGCCTGTGGACGAATCGATGTATGAAAGCGATTTGCCGGCAAAATCAACCTGTAGGCGTTCTCCCGGCTTATGTTCAAAGTGCATGGTGGCTGCACTCCTGCGCGTGTACTGAGAAAGGTGATCACAAAATTGCGAGTAGGCGTAACCATCCGGAACCTCCTGACGGTATTCTTGCCAAAGCCGCAGCTTTGTCACCCCGGTCCGCGTCAGTTCTTTCAGAAAATATTCCAGCCTGATTTTTAAGTCCTCATACCGTGAATCAGGTACCGGTTCCTTGTTCCCGGAATAAAGCAGAGTTGCCAACTCGGCATCAGAAAGTTTTATTAGCAGTGGTATGCTTATGCCGGATTGCCCAATTTTTAAAGCATAATCATCGATTGTGTGTCGGCTGGAGTGTAGGATTTGGGCTATCTTTCGTTTTGATGCTCCTTGTTCCAGAAGTTGTAAAATGCGTCGAATCTGTAACATCGAAATGGGTTGTTTAGCCATGGCACCTTGTTTTTCAGCAAGGTACTTTTTGTTACAAATCCGCTTTTTAGGTGGCGCTGATTCTGCCGGAATGTCAGGTCGTTTAACTCGTCAAATAATCCTAAATTTGAGTTAAAATCGACCGCTAAAGGGTGGCGCTGATTGCGCCGGAATCACTGGCGCTGATTCGACCGGAATGGGTGGCGCTGATTGGGCCGGAATATTCAGGAATACAAACAAGAGCCAGATAACCCAAAGGAACCGTCAACCATCAAACGCTTATACCTTCTGGACGGATCAACCAATAAAGACATCCAGTTGCAGTGCCTGGATTTGGAAGTTGCCTTGTGGATTGCTGCGGAGCAGTTCCATCAGCAGAGAGAAGTTGTTGATGGGGATATGACTTGGGTTGTTGTAGACCAGATGTTCTTGGAGTTGTACTGGTTTTATTCCTGAATAGGCTTCCTGTTCTGCTTTTCCTTTTTCTGAATGGGGAGCGTTATGTTAACATAATTATACTCATCAATTGCTTTTGCTAGTGTTTTTCCTTTGCATTCCAGTGGCAGTTTGCCGTATACCACCTGCATATCTTTTAAAAACTCCAGGTATGATTGAGCATCGGTCTTGTATTTCTTTATTGGAAGTACGCTAGATTTGAACACTTTGAGGTCAGCATAGTATTTCCGCGACTTTTCGCCCCTGATGTAACCATCCCACATTACAAAAACATTGGGGCATTTCAGATGCATCAGTTTCGGCGCCCCAGTGTACTGAATACCTTTAATATTTGACAATGTGGTGTAGATAAATTTTATACTTTTCGCGTAATCATCTAAATTAATGGTGGCAAACGATTCAGAACTTAACTTTTGAAAATGTGGCTCCAACTTGGCAAGAGTGCTGCTGAATCTATCAATATCAAACTTTTTGGTTTCGTACCTGAACAGAGCAAAATTCCAAGTAGCAAGAATTAAAAGCATTCCTTCCGTTTCAAATCCATTTTTCAAAAGTTTCTGCGCTGATGCAAAGAAATTTGTTCTACTTTCAAGTTTATCGAATTTTTCAATGGATTTTTTAAATGTTTCGAGTTCAATCATTTTGGTTATGGTTAGTTTTTACTGGTAGTTCGTGTGATATTTCTTGTTTAGGTTCATCAATACAATTTTTGCATTACTCTCTGTCCTATTGAACAAGTCGGCGTCTAAATAAGGGTTAACATTCATTTCAATTTCAAATATTTGAAGACATAACTCTAAAATGGAGTCAATTTTTAAATTCTTCTGAATACTTTCGAGCCTTTCTTTTGCACCAGTTGTCATTGCGATATGTGCTTTGTAACGAACTTTAAAAATAAGTTCGCATATGTCTTTTTCTGTTAATTCAGGATTCGTCAAGTGAATCTGATGGTAATTTTTAAAAGCCCATCTAACAACAGAGCCTACTGACCCTATTCGTTGAAGCCAATCAAAAATACTCATCACAGAGGTTTTAAAAAGACGGTAAATAAAAATAATATTAATGTTTAGTGAATCAGCTAATTTACAATCGATAGTAATTTATAATCCATCAAATTAGACCAAATGCAAAATACAATAAAGCCTACAATTGCAACAGTGCCATAAAAAATCACACCGAGGTCGATGTTTTTTTTCTCATTCGGCGTATTTGGATAATTCGACTCTTTATGCCCTAAATAACCTATTGGTGCTGAAACAAATGTAAAGGCTGTTAAATAATAAAACCAACCACAGGTAACTGAAGGTGAATCTATATAGAATCTGACAGTATAAGCACAAAAAGACGCCCATAATATCCAGAAATAAACTTGTGCTATACCTGTAATGACAATTATTGGAAATTGGAGTACATTGAAGATTAACTTATTTATTTTACCTTTCAACAATGAAAGTGGTGCCATAGGAAGGGTTAAAACAACCACCATAAATGAAAAGACCAAAACAACGATAAAATCTGCCAGTATCAATTTGAACAACATTCTCCAATAGGACTTTTTTACATTATTCGGAAATAATTTTTGGTTTATTGTATCAGAATTATCATTCCAGTAAGTCGTCCATTGTATTATTAGTTCACTCGCTTGCATCTGATAGCCAAGAGATAATTCTTCATCATTCCTTTCTGATAAGCCGTTGAGATAAAGTTCATTCGCTTTAATTAATTTATTTCTGAAGTTATCATTTAAATTAGGATGTAGATAGTTAAGAAATTCCGATGAAATATCATTGCTTATCTGGATACCTTCCTTCATCATTTGAATCATTGTACCTTCCTGAATAATTTGTTCCCCCTGATTAAGGTTGGGAAGGGTCGATGAAATTTTGTTGGCATCAAGAAACAGATTATAGGATTTAATAAATTTTTCTTTATTCTGCTTAAAATCTTGGGGATAGGATTCTTTGTCGTTTGTACAGGAAAGAAATGTTAAAGTACATATTCCCAATAGCAAGGTGATAAATCGACTCATAGGGGAAAATTTTAATATCCGCAATATAAAGAAAAAAAACATTATAGCCAAATTAGCCCATTAAAAGCCCCGTATCACAAGCACAAATACAAATGGCACCCTTATCCCTGGCATCCTTAAACTTCGGCAGATGGATCCGCAGAGGGCGACAGAGTGCAATTTTTCTCTTTCATTTGTGACTGATCTGATCCTGTGTGAAGGTTATTTATGTACCTGCTAGAGCACACCAGATGAACGACAGGGGAAATGAGAAGATGTCGCCGGGATTGGGGCTATTTGTTGATCTTCTTCAACACAAGTTTCTCAAGTTCCTTATAGGTCACCTGGTAATATGACAGTATCTCGGTTGCTTCCGTAAGCCTTGTCTTCAATCGTTCTTCTGCTCTCTGAACGAGTTCGGTTAAGCCAAAATCCGCCAGTTCCGTTTCATTTGCCCTGGAAGAGTATTTCAACAGGGCGAACTCGGTCGAATTCATCGTCAAAACCTCGTTGTTTGCGTTAAAGATTGGACGAACCTTGATTTCAGGGCTTGAGAAAATGGCACCACCACAATGGATTTCACCCTGCCTGACTTCAAACGTCAGTTCATCCGTCAAAACGGTGGATGAATAAGCATAAAGAAGGCGGATGGGAACAAATACATCGAAATAACCTTCGGTTCTAGCGTCGATGTACTTCGTAATCCCCGTGGTATGCAGTTCTATTTGCTCTGGAAGGACATTGATCTGGACAACCCCTGACTTGAAGTATTTCGGGGTCAGTTTTTTGATGGTAAGCAGTTCCGTATGGAACTTTTTCCTGTCGACGGTAAATGAGGTTGTTTCCAAGGGATATGATGAATTAAGCGTCTTTGCGGGAATCTGCCCAAAAATGTTTTGTGAATCCTGCAATTTAGTGATATTTTTCTAGGCAATGAAAGAATAGCGGATTAAAGCCCCGGATCGCACGCATAGATACAAATGGCACCCTTTATCCCTGGCAGCCCGAAGCCACGCCAGAAGGATCCACAGAAGGCAAAACACAACCTTATTCACTCTTCTATCTTCCCAATTGCAGCAGTTCAGCAAGCGCATCAACGTGCCCACAATCGCTCGGCAAATGAATGACCGGGGATACGAGAAACTACGATTGGGTAGAAAGAAAATCACCACATATGCCATCAGCAAACAAAGCAGGGTACTGAAGGTATTGGAAGACGGCATATATGGCGAAGGAGGCTTCAGGAACGACATCTACAACAGGGTTGAGCCCTGGCTTTGCCCGCCTGATAAAGAACGTCTTTAAATGGGAAACCGCTTCAATCCCTGTAACCACCAGCAACTATTATAGAGAACTTGTTTCGTAACCCAAAAGATATATTGTACATTTACATCTTATTAATCGTGATTTTACTACAAAATGAAGAAAAGGAACAAATTTCCTAGGATTGTATACAAGTACAGGAATTGGTCAATACCCAGACATCGCCGCATTTTAACCCATAATGAACTTTTCTTATCCTCGCCCAAGGATTTTAACGATCCTTTTGACACTAGAATTCCTCCGAATTTCATTTCATTGAACACTCCTGAAAAAAAAAGGGCCTTTGTTGATAGGCAAACCAGAACACACTTAAAGATGTTATCACAGAAAGAAAGTGATATCGAAAAGAAAAGATTAGATGACGAACTGAATCTTGATATCTGGGGTTTCCAGCAAAAATACCAGGATGGTTGGTTTCAGGTCCACGATGAGCGTATGGGCATCATTTCGTTATCTGCAAGATGGAATAGCATTTTAATGTGGTCACATTATGCTGATAATCATCAAGGTTTCTGCATCGGCTTTCACGAAGAAAAGTTAAGAAATAGTGGACTCTTCGCGAGAGGGGGTCAAGTGTCATACAATCGAAAGGATGAAATGCCATTTATCGATCCACTGGAAGATGATCATATAATAAAAGCGTTTATAGAATCACACACAAAAGCCCACGATTGGAGATACGAAAGAGAATATAGGTTAATAAGAACTTTTTATGAAGGCATTCCGTCAGATGAGGATAGGGCAATACGGGTGCCTAATGATTTCATTGCTGAAGTAATTTTAGGGATGAAAATCAACGATGAGCACAGAACCAGAATAACCAAGATTTGCCAAAAGAAAGGGATTAAGGTTTACCAGGTTGAGCCGGTGCCTTTCAGATTCAGACTAAAGAAACGGCTAATTCGAGAGTAGACTTGAAATTGTTAGCCAAATGATTCTCACTTAAACCAGATCGCACGTACAGATACAAATGGCACCGATCGTCCCCGGCAACACGAAACCTCGCCAGAAGGATCCACAGAAGTCAAAACGCCCTATTCCCGGCTATGCATTACTGTTTCAAGGCGTAATCCCCATAGAATGTCCTGCCCGTCTTGCCGAGAGTCCACAGGAGTTTGTCAATGAAGCGGTTCTCCCTTATCACAGTCGGTTCCTTGAGGACGGGATAGTACAGGTCTTCGATTTGTTCCAGGTAGGGCTCCACCCTGGACAGTTTCTTTTTTATGTTCGGCAGTATTTGCTCCCTTGCTTCTTGGATTCTTGGCAGATAATTCCCGTAGAAGTTGTCATTTTGTCCCACTGCACTTTTTCCCAATGAATCCATCGGCAAAATTTTCCACGGATTATTAAGAAACAGGATCTTTGAAGCCATTACGGTCATTATTTTCCCGTGGGTGATGCCTTCATCATTCAGATGTATTGCAAATTCGTCCACCCTGTCCGATGATTCGCTTATAACCCAATCCCTGGTGATCTCAAGCAGCCTGTCAACCTTGTTTTTCTCGAAGTTTCTTGTCACCCGAAATTCAATCAGAAAGGAATAGAATGTACCTTGTTTCTTTTCGCAATATGCTCCGGGCGAAATTTCCCCTTTCTTGAACAACTGAAAATTTCGAATGTATCCCAGGTCAGATTCGTAGAACATAAGCAGGTCGCCTATCACCTGTATGTCAATCCTGTCTTCTATTTCCATTAGTTAATCCTGTTAATGATGTGTCATTTTACACGAAAAAATCCACACGTACTCGGAACTGTAGGTTCTTACGGTTTCATCCCAAAGCCAAATTCCACCTTTTCCATTGCATTGGTATCAAACCAGATATAATCAAATTCAATTTTTGGTACCGTTGCGAAATTAAGCATCTGAACAAGCGTTTCATCAACCAGCGGATGTAATCTTGGGACAAGAAAATACGCCTTTATCTTTGATGTTTTTCTGATGGTGCCAATGGTTGGATCTGCTGGGTCTTTATAATGAAATCTGCAATCCTTTAGATTCTGCATCACGTTGCAGTAGAAAAGGAGTTCTGTTATGATCCCGACACTTATGTTCTTGGCGGTTTTAAGTTCAAATATGAGAAGATCACCATCTTCGCTGATGCCCCAAATATCTATTGCGCTTTTCCTAGTCGTAAAAATCTCATAACCTTCACCAACATCATCGTGAAAAACGCCGACAGGGAACTGTCTGTCCAGTGATTTTGCTTTGCATAATCCCATCAGATATCTTCTGCGTCCACCGCATACAAACTCATATTCCAGTTTTACCTCGCCCTTTAACTTCTCATAATCCAACGCTTTTCGTTCACCTGCTTGGTTAAGCAAGAGGCACTTGTGTATTTTGGTTTTCAATGCATCCAACAAATGCGCGCAAGCGTCATCGATTTCAAACCAGTCAGGAAACAGGTTCTTAAACTCTTCTATCCTAAATAGAAATCTCTGATAATGACCTTCGAATTTGCTGTTTTTGTTTTCTTCCCAGTCGACGATGATTTTATCGAATTTTCCCCACCGCTTTAATACCAATGCCCACCCTTCGAACGCTGACTCATTCGACTGCATATTTGCGGATATGCAAGATGAGGGCAATTTCATCTTTACGCTCGTATCGTCTTTTATTACAAAATCGATGGAACGGGGAAGTTTGATGGCGCGGCTGCTATGCCCAGTTTTTTCGTATGCCGTTTTGATTGTTTCGAGAATCAACCTGTTGTCATTGCTCATAGTATCCAAGTTAAATGTCATAATCCACTCTGTCATCCCAGAGTTCAATGTTTTGAATGCCTTCATTCAGGAACTCCTGCTGAAGTCTGGCTGGATTTTCCGTATGGATGGGCACGATCTTCCCTGGATTAACGGCATTTGTAAGCCGCTTCAAATCGGATGGAGTGGCGTGACCGCTCGTATGGATATGAGTGAAGGCAACCTTCCCGGAATCCCGCAGGTTTTGTATGATATCGGTGCAGTAATTCTTATGCCCCTCTTTCAAATAACCTTCCCATTGGGAATAGATCAGGTTTATAGTGCCGTTTGGTAGTAAGGCGTCCACCAGTTTTGGATTCGGGCACCTTATAAAATATACGTAGTCCCCAGGGTTTTCAAATACCCGATTGCCGACGTCCTTATCTTTGATCCTTCCCCTGAACCCGTCAAACTCCGTTCCAGCAACCTTTTCCAACTGCCTGGGGTGGTTGAAGACCCTGATTACATCCCAGTCCATTGTCGGCAGGTTGGGCGATTTCTTTTTCACTGCGTCCAGAACCCAGGCGTTGTAGACATCCAAAACCAGTGTCTTTCTGTTGGAATTGCACGTTTTGACGACGGTGACAAGTCGGTCGATGTTCTGGGCTGAACTCACCACGAAGGTGACGTTTTGTTGATCACGGATGATGGGTTCAATCGCATCCTTTACGGATTCTTCGGTGGGATATTGCTGGTCTGACCGTTCCACCATCGTACCTTCCGTCAGGAAAAGGTCGACATCCTTTGGCGGGTCGACGAGAACCTTGTAATAGAGTTTCTTTTTCCAACCTGTAGCCCGGTAGTCACCGCTGTAGAATACCACTCTGTCATCCGCTGCCACTGCGAAGGCAAAGGCTTCTGGCGATGAATGATCCATCAGGTAGGCATAAACCTCGAAGGTATCAGCCACCGTAAACCATTTAAAAGGCTCAAAAGTCTTGAAGTTACCTGTGACCAGGGGCTTGCCGAGAAAGATCCGCGTGGCGTTTATCAGGTCAAGCGTAACCTGTCCCGTGTAGATTGGAACCGAGGGGCTAATGTTACCCATCAGCCCATAGTGATCCTGGTGCGGGTGGGAGATCAGAAGTGCATCAACCCTGTTCCCGGCATAACTGACATCGGGATTATCGGTGTCAAGGGGCGCACCGATGTCGATCCACAGGATCTTGCCATTATCTGCGGTTAACTGGACGCAGTTCCCACCGATTTCCTTTGTTCCTCGATAGATTTTGACCTTCATAGAGTAAATTCATTGGGTGATAACCTATCCTTCCATTCATCAATGGATGCCAGTTCATCTTCGGTCATTTCGGTAACATCAACATTGGCAAGGCTCTTCCTTACAATGGGGTTGCATTCGTCGTGAACGTAGACGGGATGCCATCTGAACCATTTTTCGTTCACCGTGGCTTCCTTCCAAAAGGCTTCAAAGGATGGATGCTCAATTTCACCCTGACGCCAGATCTCATCATCCTTCTCGTCAAAGTCCATATAGGAATAACGCTGGACAATACGTTCCCTGCCGTCATCTATGATCCTGAACACCCTTGAACCCCCACCTTCAAGTCCCCAATGGAAGAGTAGTTGTTCCATCATTTGGTTATCAAATGGTTATGTAGTTGCTCCTGTCCCTGTACCGCTTGACCTTGCCGCTCTTCAAGGTGATGTTCAGTTCGCTGCTCGCCCAGACGGCATTTGTCACATCCTCACCCAGTCCGATGGTGATGTAATTGCTGCGGTCGCTGTAAACCTTCACGTTCTTTCCTTCGATCTTGACGACTCCGAAATTTGGATATTTAGGTTCCCAGGGCATAATGGTTGGTTTTAATTGGTGTAAATTTTAGCGATAATCCTATGTTTTTTTTCACGATTAAATACAAATATTGAAACGACCAATCCCACCGCCACAACTACATCAACGATGTTCCATAACTGCCTGCCCAGCGATATCTTTGCAAGCGGCTGAAATAAAAACGCCAACGCAACAAACACGATGACCAGTGGAATGTTTCGCCTTTCGTATTCGTGATAGGCGAGGATGACAAAACCAACCACTGCAATGAACCTGACTATCTGGTAGTATCCATATGGCATTTGGAATAGGCAAATCAACAGCAGGATAGAAAGTGCTAATTTGATAAGGTTTTCAGTGGTGATTTTCATTTTTAATACTATGAAATTACTTGAAGATTCCTGTCAGATAAGCCATTCCAATAAACACAGACAATCCAATTAAAATCGTAACAATTATTATAATTATTAGATTTCCTATCTTTTTATCCGCTATTCTTTTTCTTTCTTCATCGGCAAGTTCTTCAGGAGTTTTATTAGGTTTACTGAAAACAACCTCATTTAAAAATTCAGAATCAACCCCAACAGCGGAAGTTAACTGTTCTTTAATATTTGGGCTAATATATTTCTTCTCTAAAAAGCCTATAATCAGATCAGGAGAATTTAATTCTCTATCGTATCTTGTTTCATTTACTAAAAAGGCATACTCGTTTTTTCCATCAATTTTCAACGCCAGTATGTTTTCATCGAAAAAACCGTGTCTGAACAAGTATGATTCATCTTTCAGGTCTATGAGAAGAGTATTATTGCCCAGGTACTCCCATTTTGCTTTATCGACTTTACCATTGCGGGAAATAAGCAAATCATTATTGGGCCTGAAAATGTAAACAGTCTTTGAACTGGTTATCTCGTCCACCACTACCCAGTGCTGGTTAGTTAACAGTGTCAGATTGTCAAGTTTCTGCGAATACTTCTGAAGGCGGGGAATAATGTCTGCTATAAATGTTTTCATTGCAAGGTTTGATTCTATCGCAATTTACAGAAAAATTATTCTGGTTTCTAAATAAATGTATTTCAAGCCTCAAATCGCACGTAATCCGCCGGAGGTTGCTGAGCCCGTTATAAGCATGAAGTCATCCTATCGGGATCAACAAGGCGTATAAGCGCCAATTTAATAATTCAGGCGATATCAGAGAATATTGCTATAACTTGTAAGATCTGCCGTCGTTGTGCATCATAGACCACGCGAAGGGGGTGGCATTTGTTACATTTTTTAATGATTTTTACAAGTGCCCCCATTGATTTAATTTGATCAAAATAAATCAACCCTCAAGATCATTATGCAGTGCCATATTGTCTTCCCGTTTAGCTTCTCTTTCATATTCTTGGGCAAGCCGTCTAAAAATACTTGATATCACAGGGTAGGACAATGCGGTTTTATCACTCAATGTTTGATAAGATTCCATTAAAGTCCTTTCTTGGTCACCACCATCGAACACACCTCTTGTCGAAACTCCCCTCTTGTTGTACAATCCCGTATAAAATCCCTGTTTTATCTCATCAGTATTGATATCTTCAACAATTTCGCAGATAACAGGATTTGGGTAATCAGGATCATCAATTGAAAATACTGACAATAGTTTGCCAATTTCCACATCAGCCGAAGACAATCTTTTATTCTCTGTGCTTCTTTTCCTGACTTCATAAATCCATTCCTTCAGTAATTCAAAATTGATTGTCCCGTCAGATTGAAGCCCAGGTATTGTTTTCCAATAATAAAGTAACTCAAAGGCATTTTTCACTTGTAATGCTTGATTTTTATCTTTTTCTTCGGTCGAAGGTGACACGTTATCTTCCAAGATATCTGGCTTATAAACCATACAAAGTATTTGAACAAAAAAATCAGGATTTGCCGCTAATTCCCTCTCCAGATATTTTGGACGAATTCCATCCCCAAAATGGGTCAAAATTGGCATATAAGCCCACTCCAGCCTCATTATTCTTGGAACATCCTTTTCTTCATTTTCAAATAACTTTCGAAACAACCTTTCATAATCATAATATTGCACTTGTATTCGGTCTTCTGACTTAAATCGGGTTGCTCTTTCTAGAACTTCAATAATAACATCGAAATTAAATTTTTCAATATATAGCGACATTTCTGTAATTAAAGAAGGGTATCTCCCAGCATCCATTAATTTGGGAATAACAAATCGCAGGTCGTCTTCAGATGCCCAGTGAAATGTCACCCAGCAATTCTTCCAATATATTTTCCCCACCTCTTCATTGTACTTTTCAATTTCGTCCCAGACTTCTTTTCTAAAACCTAAAGCAAGAAAAAGTAAGGAAAGTTCGTCATTTGAGAAATTGCGCCTGTCAACCTTTTTAATTAAGTTAAAAGTGTGTAAAATCCCATCATCATTGCTTTTCTGCCATAAAAAACTTTGAACAATCACCCTGTAGTTTTGCCCCTTTAGTCTAATCAATTCCAAAAACTGCATTACCCTGCTTTTATCTTTAATGACATATGCCAAGGCTTGACCGAATGCCTGATATTCTTTAATTGAGTCGATGATGTCAATGATTTTTTTCAAGCCATAATGTTGATATATTTTCTTTAGACCATCAATTCTTGCCTGTTTTACTTTCTCTTCTTTTTCTCTTGAATACGCTTTATCGGGAAAGCCTTCCGCAAATTCAGGATATTCGTTGAATAACCATAAGATCTGGTCAAGAAGGTTCTTGGGGTAAAATTTTAAGTAAAGCCTCTCAATTTTTCCTAATTCTGCCTCTGGTAGTGCCCAAGCGGCTCTGGGGTACGACCTGTGATGACCAAGAATTTTTCTTAATTCGTTCCAGACAAGATGCTTGATAATCTTCATTCGGCTGAAATTCTTTGATATGTATGCCAAAACTTTGTCGCGATTTTGGATTGGTAAACTGGGGAGTTGATGAGTTAATGATGCCAAATCCTCTTCACCATTAGAAATGTTCAGGAGTATCAAGTCCAGAATATCACTTCGGAATTGGTTAATCTCATTCCAAGTATGTGGCTTCTCAAAATTTTCATCGAACAATCTCCATCTGAATTGGTTAGTCGGAAACGCGACATCCCTATCAACTGGCAATAATCTTAATAATAGTTTGAGACCAGTGTCAGGATAAATTTTTAGTAATCTACTCAATGCAGCGATTCTTCCCTGACTATCAGAAAGCGTCTGCGGAAACCAGGATTTAAAGATTGAGGCGAGACTGTTAATAGGACGATTATTTAAATGTCCCCCAGGATCATTCTCTGCCAGTCTGCCAAGAAGAACAGTAGCCTTGGTGAGGCTGTTCTCTAACCACGCTACTCGTTCCAGTGCCCAAAGTAATCCTGTATAATAACTGTATGTGTCGAATAGACCTTCTTCTTCATCAAAAAGAGCAAGGATTGGAGATTTTTCAATATTGGATAACCTAGCAACGGTATCGAGAAAAACATCTGGTGACGCTTCGGCGAGCAATGGGATTATATCATCAAGAGATTTCCAGTATGTTGCGTCACTCTTATTTAACAGTCTGCCAACGACAGCATCAATAAACTGTTGAGCATTCCCAGAAAAGTTAATATGAAACGAATCTCCGTATACTGCTATGAGTACTAATGACTGCGCCATCCCTTCTCGCAGTATTCTAGAATAAAGTCTTCCTTGGCGAGGTCTTGACAGAGAATGTCTTTCGCCCACAGGTAGATGCAGAATTGGGTCGACTTCCGATAGTACTTTTGAAGTAAGACTATCAAATAAGATCAAATCCTGTGTTGTCAGAAACGACATACTATGAGTCCAAGCATCCAATGGGGAAATAATTCTCCATTCTGTTCCAAAATTCATTATCGGCGAATCTTGGGCATTTAACCATTTCCTTAACCTTTCAATGTATCGTTCATACGGTTGCTTTGCAAATTCGGCAACAATTGCCTTATCCCCGCTACTATTCTCATCCCATCTTCCACATAACAATGCAGGAATAATATCCCCGATGTTCTCTCCTTTCGCCCATTGGGGAATATTTTTATCAATTTTAAGTTGACGACGTAATACGGTTATATTACGAGTTGATTCTTTTAAATATTTTCTAGCCCTTTCTTGCGTTAGTCCAGAAGTTACTAAAGATTCAACGAATTTATTTCTATCTATTCTTGGTAGTACTATGATGTTTGTCCATTGTTTTGAAGCATCAATGCCAAGTGGAACAATAACCTGATGTCCGTTACCAATTGCCCCATAGATAACTGTATAATCATCAAAACAGGGTAGCAAAATCAACGGTCTGGGAGAAGCCATTAACTTCCTGAATGAATCAGGACTATAAACAATAATGCTCCTAGCAATCAAATCTTCTTCAAGTTCTGGATTATTCTGAAACGAAGCCACAATGAACGCTAAAGATTCATCACGGGAAATACTCTGTACTGGAATCATTCTTGGTTTCCCCGATAGTTGATCGAGTAAAGTTGCAACCTCTTTCTCCCTTCCACCCAGCAGAATTTCTTTATTCAGTGTCAGTCCTTCGGGGAATACTGCCCATTCTTTCCAAAATTCTTCCACTGATTGAACTTCTGTCGTCGGAACCTTCATTAGATGAGTACTCGCCAACCAATAACTTACAGTTGGGGAAATCTCAAGCCACTCTTCGAGTGTCTGACCGTCGATAATACGAACATCTTGCCAAATGCCATCTTTCAACTTGGCATCAATCCATTTTTTTTTCTCATTCCAAATGAACGGGGTCACAAAAATGAATGTTGAGAATAAAGGATTGTACCCTTTCGGATCTTTAGCCCTTTTTTCATAATCTTTATTAGCCTTGTTTTTATAATCCTTATCACTGCCAATCTCCCACAATGATATGCCAGCAGGGAAAAAGTCAGTTGCTTCAGAACATTCTAGCACGCCATCCCATCCAGTTAGATGAACGTTATCACCTGATGGGAATCTCATTGTTCTAATCTTCAATGTTGAAGATCTGATGAGTTTGCGGATCATATGTGGGAGCGTTTCTTGGCGGTCACGATCTGATGCCCAATCTTTAAGATCTTTTGAGGTAATCCATTTCATAACTGTCTAAATAAGTTAAGGTTATTGGTGAATGATAAGCCACATTTCTATAAACTTCCGGGTTTTGTTTTTCAGAATAAAGGATATATGTTCAAATCTGATCGATAATGTCATTGCAAGTTACGATAATCTAAAATATCCACACGATCCTAATATAAGCCCCAGATTAAATCCAATCTCCCAGTGGACGCCCAATCCGCTCAACAAGTGAAGCCGCCCTAGAATGATCCATAAGTGACAAAACACCCTATTCTCCACTTTTCTTCTCTCCCGTTCGTTTCAGTACGACAAGCGCATCAACGTCCCAACCATCGCCCGGCAAATGAACAACCACGAATACGATAGATTACAATTGGGCAAGAAGAAAATCACTACCTATGTTATAGGCAAACGGAGCAAGGTGCTTACCCTGCCACAAGATGGCTCATATTCCACCGATGGAAACAGGAACGATATCTTCAGCGTGGTTGAGCCCTGATTGTGCCCGACTGGGTATGTCAACCACGCATAAGGTAGTAGAATTAGTTTTAGGAAGTTTATTTTGGCGTCTTCGCGAAAAGATACTTCCCTGGCGCTAAACGAGTGATTCTAACATTATCGGCAGAATAGTTCAGGTTCAATGCGTCAGCCAGTGCATTCCCCAGTTTCAGCACCCCACTCCTGGACTTTTCATCCAAGGAGCCTATTCGATAAGAACAGTCAAATGTCCTGCCGTTGAAACTGACGCTTATGGGATGAGTTATCGGGGAACCTAAGACTTCCGCGGGAAAAAGATGCTTGTTCGCGACGGTAATTCTCAACTGGTTGGAAATAACATCATTGATCGTAATATTATCCACGACAATTGTTGCTGCGGATTGCTTCTGCGGTTGAGCGACAGCCGAAACGGTGTTATTTTGTTTTTCCGTGGGATTTAGCAATTTTTCAATTGCCTGTCTGAACCTCACCTGCTGTCCAGACCCTGGGAATGGGATACTGCTCTTGTTCAGCATCCTATCCGCCATCCCGATGGATGAAACCGTTTCGTAGACGGGCTTGAAGGTGTCCGCCTTAATGATGAGTATCTTTTCTGGATCGAGTTCCCGGATTTCCTGTGCCAGAATTGGCGCACAGTTCTTCAGCATTTCGGGTTTCAAGTGCCCGTTAGACTTGTCCGCCGGGCATTTCATCGCATCGATCAGGAAGTGTCCCCTTGCAGCAAATTGACGCAGGCTCTCGTCCTTGGGATTGGACACTGGAATCTGCAACACTTTCATAACCTCACGGAACAATCCGTCGTATCGAGTAAGTTCTGGTCGATAGAAATACCTAGGCGGGTCGGACAGGGGCGGGGATTCAACGATCCACAAGGTTTTCACTTTTGTTGGCAGGTACTTGCGGGAAATCTCAAAGTTCTGCCGTCGTTGTGCATCATAGAATACACCCAGCGAATGACAGAGACTACAATTTTTAACAGTATCTTCAATTGTTCTCATTTTTGAATATTTTGGGTTTAGACCGACTGCCAGGGATAGTGATTTAAAGACCAGCAACGCGAAATCGTGTACTGAATTTATCAGAATCCCAGCGGTTTGTTTGTTTAAGTAAATGTATTCTTCACCGTCCCAGGTATAGGTGCTAAAATATCTGTTAAAAATCAATTGCTTGGAGTTGTACCTTAATCCAGATGCAAAGAATGGCGTCATTCTTTGTCTTTGATGAACAACCAGATGCCTTACATCGGAAATCAGATCAAGCCAATGGTGAAGTGGAAGGTTATAAATATTCGCTGTTTCGTACTGCCTGTAATCCTTTGATAATTTTCGTATTGACCAAAGAATTTTTCTATTATTCTTGCCTTTTTTTGAGAGTCTGTCGACCAATTCGGAAGCATTAGTGGCTTCGTCATTAAGTTCTTTGAAGACTTTTGCTTTATTGATAAAGTCAGGGTTCCGTTCAAAAAAGACCACCAATATATCCTTCAAATACGACTCTAAAAGTTCATAGATCTGCGAAAAAAGTAATAGTGCTACCTTGCTCCTAATCCTGTCAATGGATTCCAAAAAGTTATCCTTGGTCAATGAATAGTCATAGTATGTCCAGTAAAGATTACTGCCCCCTTCCATCTGAGTTAAATCTCTGTAAAAGGACGCTAATGCATTAATACAATCTACTGGGGACTTTTCTTTAGGATACTGCTTTTCAAAAAATCGAAAGGTTGAATCAATAGTCAATAAATCACCTTCGATCGCGATTGCATTCTTGTAATACCTATTGATTGGGGCAAGTAAATAGTTTTTGTTGTATGTCATTGTGAATTTCGTGAATCCTTTCGAATGGCAAGTTAGTAACAATCATACAACTTCCAATGACTCAATTTGTAAAACAACTTTTACTTGTAATCAAAACTGTAACTTGGTGACAGGGTAGCCATCAAATATCAAGAAGGCAAGGTTGTTTTCTTCGATAATTTGGTTTCTTTCAATTTTACAGAAGGTGCAATGGTGTTCTCGCTTGTCATACTTCTTTGCATTCCCACGGAAGTCCATACTGTCGGTATCTCGTTTCATTGCATTGCAGGAGTAACAAAATGCCTGGTAGTTGTTGATGGAGTCCTCGCCGCCAAGGTTCTTGGGAATGATGTGGTCTACCTCAAGAGCCTTCTCCAGTTACACCCGCCAACTGTCGTAATGGAGAAGGACAACTTCAAATATGTGGTACTAGCTCCGAATTATGATGAACTGCTGACGATGATGGGCGACATCCAGCAGGATAGCAGGCTAAAAGGCAAAAAGAAGCCCGCCGGACGCAAATCGCCGTTAGACGGCGGGGGAATAAAGATCAGCCGTAATCTGGGAATGTAGGTGACTCTTGATAGTGTTTACACCCACACAGGTTTTACTCTTTCCCCACCGTCGGAATATCAACTCAAAGGCAGAGCAATCAGGATTTGTTTTGTATGAACGCTAAAAACTGCTTGCCGAACTCAGTTGTTCTGGACGCTAACAAGCCTTGACCAGACATCATTGCCTGTAAAGGGCCAGAGTTGTGCAGCCCCGCCCGATGCAGATCATCCCAGATCAGGTTACAAAACTCCGTTTTGCCTTTAAGTTCTGGGTATGCGTCCTTCAAGATGCTTGAAAGTCCGCCGCTAAAAAAATTCGGTGGAATCCTGTCACGTGCTTTGAACCAGCCCTCTGGATCATCAAATAGCTTCAGGATGCGAATGTGCCAAACGGTGTACTGATCGATTAGGGCAAGAAACATTTTGGTCAAGGATTCATCTGGGGTTTCACCCTGAGCAGTGTTCACTATGGCGTTTTGCAAATATTCTATTTTACCCTTTTCGCTGGTTCGTAAGGCTATTTGTGTCGCATATAACACGGTATCAAGGAACTGGGCATTGTTTTGAAGAGCTTCAAAATTTACCACCCCATTCTTTTCCAGGAAAGCCAGCCTTGCCCCAATATTTTCCATCCATTCATTCCGACGCCGTTCCAAAGGTGGCGTAACAAGCAAGGCGAAAAGTTCCGACGCGGCGGCACCAGCATATGGTAATGAACCCAGCGTGGCTTTTGCAAGACTGTACGCGACATCCTTTTGGGTTATCTTGATCTTATCTTTCATATTATGCTAATTGGGTATCGCTTTGCGGCAAGCTCGCAATATAGGCATTGGGAACCTGACCTATTCTGTTCAAACATTCGTCAAACCTTGGAACGAGCCACTGAGCTGCTTGGGGCGTCAATGGGATAATTGCTCGTTGACGAAGCGATCTGTACGGGTTGATGTTACTGTCCCCCCTTAGGTAACGCCGCTGTGTGGAAGGGAATGAAAGGTAATCCATTGACTGGATCAAATCGTACAATAACACGCAATCACCCATAGTACCGTCAATAAAAACCGGATCAGTTACGCGCAGGTAGTTCGGCCAGTCCTTTTTCCACGGACGTTGCCTGATTTCATTATCTGTTGCCCTGTCGCGACCCTCGACATACTTGATCGCATAGGCTTTCCCAAAAATTGCATAATTGTTCGGATCACGTGTCAATCGAGCCATAAAAACGACATCCCCAGTACTGACTTGTTTCGGCTTCTTATTTTCGGAGAAGCCACAGGCATAATGGCACAAGCCCCCTTCAATCTCCTTCCTTGTTGTGTGGGACAATGGAACACGATTGCTCGATTTTCCTAAAATTTTTATAAAGTATGTCCTGTCCCGTTCAATAGCGATTGGAGTAGCTCCGAAGTCAGGTAATGATGGAACAGGTGTATTGGGGATTACGATCGAATTGATCCTGTTTAACCATTCATCGCATTGGCTTAAAGTAAGCGGTTCTGCATTTAAGGCTCGCAAATGGTTAAAATACCTATGCAACTCTGAAATCAGCTGGGAGTCGGTCAGATGTAAACCGCACTCGTAATTTGTTATCATTCCGCCCCTCGTCATATTAGCAGAGCTAATGATGGCAGAGCGTTCATCAAAAAGATAGATTTTACTGTGCAGGTTTTGTACGCCGTAAATTTTTGCGCCTGATTCGACTGCAAATTTTAGCCCTGTCAGGCTGGAAAGTCCAAGTGCAAAGTCCTGTAAGTTATAGCGTGTGATCAATTCAAAAGAATTGAAATCGATCCGTTCCTGTATGTTCCGAACCATCTGCTCAGTAACAAATGGAGAAATGACCCTAAGTTTATTCGTTTTCGAAAGCTCGGCAAGAAACAGGTCATACCAGTTTTGATAATGAAGCTGCATAGGCACTAATATTATGCTGCAAATTACAATATTTCCGGGGAATATATGACTAAATCCGTTTCAACATAGTTACCTGCTGACAAAAAGAGCATTAATATCTCCCCATTATATGCTTTCTGATCGCAGCAATCTCGCTAGCGCTGCCCGAACTGACCGACAGGACACATACAGTAACCAATAACATTGAAGTTTACGGGTATCAAGTCAGCTTTAACTGTTAAGACAGCATCATTAGCCTTTGTTGAACCATTTGGAATTGTCAAATATTTTCCATACCTTTGATCTTGTCAGATATCATTGAAGAGCGCCCAGGCTAAATAACAGGCGCTTTTTTTAATATTTTCTGTCCATATGCTCAACGCCCTCGACCTTGCAAAATCGGTGATCGCCCTGCACAATGAAATCCAAAGACTTGGCGGTGCGGAACGGGTGCCAGACCTATGGGCAAAATATTCCAGGTTTCGGGCGCTTTTGCTGAAATCATTCGGTCTGCTTGACATAACGGAGAACCACAAGTTGGTTATACCACCAACCGTTCCAAAAACGGAAGAACGCAGGATGCAGTTCCTTCGTCAGGAATGCCGATATTACATCCGGGGGCTGAAAAAGTTGTTGGAACAGATCGGTATCAATCAAAACTTCGACCAGATCACCTCCGACGAAGCCCTGGTATGGCAGGCATCGTATGTCTGTATGCGGCTTTATGAGAAGGAAATGAGTGCGGATATTTCACCAGTAAGGTCACGTAAGACAGTCCTGGAGTCGAGCAAACGTGATAAAATACCCGTTAATGACATCCTGGTGACACTTCACATCGAGGACGCCCCTTACCCCAAGTTTCTGATAGAAATAGTGTTTTACGGCGGCTATGCCGATGCGGAGGATGTTCTGGCTGACCTTGACAAGATTCGAGAACCTGTATTGCAGTGGATGTTCCTGCTTTACAACTCCGATGCTCCTGATGAAAGGGAACTTGGTCAAGCATCCCTTATGGAGTCAGACCTGAAATTCGTTCGCGATTTCCTATGGTGGGAGAGCAACCTTGGGTTCTTTAACGAGGGCGAACCATCGAATCCAGACGACCAAAAATCAAAATCGAGTGAGGATGAACGACACAGATAAGATTAGGGCTGCTTTTAACCAGTCCCATTTTATGACCCCGATGGCCAACCTTGTGGTAACAGAGGGAGCCATTATTGCGATCGTAGTTGCCGTCTTGTCCCTTGTCGTGTTTCAGACTTTCCTTGCCTTTACCTTGGGGCTTGTTCTCACCCCGTTTGTCCTTGCCTTTCTGTTCTTCAGCAAGTACGACCTTATAGGGTACATCATAATGGGATTAGTGTGGGCGGCACCATTCGGTTTGTTGGGCATCTGCGTTTCGGGCGCCTTCTGGGTATTTGCCGTAGTCGCTTTCTTTGTTAGCGTTATCGTTCATTACGTTGGCATCAGGTATTTCAGGGACTTGACCTTTGACTGATCAAATCAGATTCACAGTTTAACCTTTCCTGGGATTTCCTTCGAACTTCAAATTTCCAAATGAGAATATAAAAATCCAACTATTATGGAATCTCAACCCAACACTATCAAGTGCCCGAAATGCGGCACCGAAATCAATGTAAGCCAAATCCTTTACCATCAAGTACAGGAGCAATTGATGCAGAAATTTGAAGCCCAAAATGTTGCCAAGGAAAAGGAGTTTAAAGAAAAGTACCAGAAACTCCAGCAAGAGAGTGAACAACTAGCCAGGGCGCAGGAATCATTCCAATCACAGGTCGATGAAGAGGTGAGAAAGAAACTTTCAGCAGAGAAATCCGTCCTGGAAAAGACCTTGCGGAAGCAGGTCGAAGATGAGAAATCCGAGCAGGTGAAGGCTCTGGAGTTGGAACTTAACGCAAAGTCTGAACAACTGAAGGAACTGAACAAGACAAAAGCAGACCTTGCCAGGCTCCAAAGGGAGAAGGATGAACTAAAGGGCCAGGTCGAAGCCGACGCCGAGCGTAAATTCAATGAACTTCTTGCACAGGAGAGGGAAAGGATTAAGACTACTGAAGCCGAAAAAGTTAAATTAGATGTCCTGAAGCGCGATAAACTTATTGCCGACCTTCAACAGCGGTTGGATGAAACACAGCAGAAACTGGAGCAGGGCTCAAATAAACTGACTGGAGAAACCACAGAACAAGAATTGCGCGATTTCCTGCGACAAGCCTATCCGATTGATTCCATCGAAGATGTTGCCAGCGGCGTGAAGGGTGCAGATGTAATGCAAATTGTCCGTAATAGCCTTGGCAATCCAAGCGGCACCATCCTGTATGAACGAAAGCAGACCCAGGCATTCAACAAGGAATGGCTGTCCAAATTAAAGAATGACGGCAGGCAAGCAAAGGCTGATGTACTGGTGCTGGTGACGGCTACGATGCCGAAGGGAATGCCAGATACTCATCTTAACGAGGGAGTCTGGGTCTGCGAACCAGATGATCTGCCCCTGCTCACGATGCTCTTGCGGGACGGACTGGTAAAGCAGGCAACGGCGATTATAGGGCAGCAGAACAAGGGCGATAAGATGACAATGCTGTACGACTACCTCTTGTCCAATGACTTTAAGAACCACATCCTGGGGATCCTGGACAGTTTTAAGAAAATGGACAAAACCCTGCACCAGGACAGGGATGCGGCAATGAAGCGGTTCGCAGAACGAGAAGCCCATATTTTACAGGCAAAGCAATCCATCCTGTCGTTCTGGGGTCGTGTGGAAGGAATAGCATCGGATGGGCTAAATCAACAGGTCAGGATGCTAGATGAAGGAAACAGTGGGCGATTACCAGAAACTTAATACAGGCTATGCCATTAACATTTAAAGAACCGCCTTGGACTAACTAATTTTTTTACGACTCTGTGGTTGGGGAGAAGTTCTTCTTTCCAATCTCTATCGGAAAACCACCGATGAACTGCTCGGCTTCATCTATGGACATATTGACGGAATGGCCAGTAACCTGTCGGTCTTGTTTATCACTTGATATCTCATAGAGTTGGAGGATACCAGAGTTTACTTACCTTTACAATTCATTGTTCAGTTAGGTTTTTATAAATATGAGATTATGAGTTCAATACATTACTTCCAAAGGTATTCACAGCCTGAAAATGTGGCAACAAACAACACATTACTGCTTTTCTCCAGGCTTTACCAACAATCTCCGATCAAATTCAAAGCCTTTTTAAACGACCTGTTGGATGATCGTGATATCGAAGGTGGCATTCTCTTTTACCAGCAGAAAAAGGCGCAAGGATCCATCCCTGATGGTAGCCTCTCACAGGTCAGTTTCAAAGTCGTGATCGAAACGAAGTTGCATAAACACTTTTCGCTACCGCAACTCACCGAACATTTAAAAGATTTTTCCAAGGAGCAGTATCAGGTCTTGCTCTCCTTGAGCCCCAAACATCCAGACAATGACCTGATCCGAAAAATTGAGTCTGCCGTCAACGAGCACAACTTGTCTAACAATACTGCAATTAAGTACCTGCACACCACATTTCAGGAGATCGTCACGAAATTCAAGGCCAACATCGAAGACTACGACTACGAACTGAATGATATCGTCGATGATTACGAAGCCTACTGCATTAATGATGAACTCATACGGGATGACGATGCAAGAATGAGGGTAGTAACCTGCGGATGGACGCTTGATGAGAACTTCAAGTACAGCCTTTACTATGACCCTGCCGACAGGGGCTATACAGACCACACCTATTTGGGAATATACGCCAATAAGGCTGTTCGGGGTATCGGAAAACTGGAGAACATCATCACAGCAGACCTGCTTCCTTCTGGAAAACTGAAGATCATCGATAGCACATCCGAAATAACAGCCCGGCAAGAGCAAAATATAATTGACATCATCCCGATAACCAAGGCAAAGCACGGCTGGGACATCGCGACTGGTCACAAGTTCTTCTGCGTAGAAAAATTCTGCCCTACTACATTCCGCAAGGTGACCAAGTACCCATTACAGGGCACCAAGTTCTTCAACCTGAAGGACAGGCTGAATTTGAACCCTCTTCCGTCCACTGAAGAAATCGCTGAACGTTTAAATACCATTGATTGGTAGTTCTGTGACCATCCTGACCGATTTCAGGCGAACATACGACAAGAAAAATGAGGACTGCTGATTGTTCATTTACAAGATGGGTCGTTCGGGAGTATTAAGCACCGAGATTTGAGAATGGTTAAATATTGCTAAAAATAGCATCCCTGCTGCCTTTTCAGAGCACTATGGCATACTAATTACCGAGTCGATTAGTGACATATTATAATGCCCTCAAATGGGGTTTAAAAACAAGAGGCTCCGAAAGCCACGCTATTCGCTATGGTTCCGCCGATAGGTGATACTTATGCCCTTTGATCCTGTGTCCCCTTCGATCCGACGTTTGTTTTTTAATTGAAATCTGGGGATTGGATGTGGTATTGAAAGCAGTAACTGGCTGAGTTCAGTGAGCCCCTTCAAACCGGGCGAGCCGCCGTATTTTTTTTCGTGGGGGAGCCCCCACCCTTCCAAAAACAGGGCGACAAGTGCCTGGTCAAATCGAAAAAAATTTCTGGGGGATTTTTTCGGTCGAATTTTTGACCTTTTTTCAGTTGAATGGGCAACCCTGAAAAAATTTTTTGGGAAAAAAATTTCTAAAAGTTAGAGGGGTGGGACAGTAACAAACTTTATTACGAATTTTATTACGTAATAAAAACGGATTGTAAAATATTGATTTACAATCCGTTTTATTTTTAAAAGTCGGGGCGAGAAGACTCGAACTTCCGACCCCTTGCACCCCATGCAAGTACGCTAGCCAACTGCGCCACGCCCCGATTCAGACTGCAAAGATAATAAAAAATGTATTTGGTCCCCAAAATCTCCTTCTCTCTCTTTTTTCAATTTTTCGGATCACCTGATAAAAAGTTTCCCCATTCTCGTCGTTTCTCCTGATCTCCACTTCCACACGTACATCCCTTGGTTCATTTTTCCCGGAGAACATCTCTTCCCGGTGACCGGCAAAACAGCCACTCTCCTCCCGGTGATGTCATAAATCTCCAACTTCCCGTCCGACATATTGCCGGTTAATTCCAGGATTCCGCTCGCCGGATAATAAAACAGGGCGTAAGAATCTCCGGTCAGGTGTTGACCGATGCCCGATGTGACGACGGTCACCGGTTGCGAGACCGTATCGCAATGACAGTCATCACAAGCCCGCAGGGTTACCAGGTAGTTCCCGGGAACAGCATAAACATGTACCGGCTCAAACAGATCAGCGGTATCGCCGTCACCGAAATCCCAGTGGTAGTTAGTAGCCTCTGAACTGAGATTCCGGGTAAAGAGCGTGTCGGAGGAAACAACCGTTTCGAAAGAGGCTTCCGGAGAGCTGGTTCCTGCATTCCAGTAGTTGCCATACCCGAAGACGATGGAATCGGCCGCTTGCTGAAGAAGCAGGGCCGTGTCGGGAGTGAGACCGGCGGTGAAAGTGATCCCGGCCGAGGGTTTCCCGAAGATGGAAGAATAAAACACACAAGCGGCAAGGTAGCTTCCGTTGAGGTTCGGATGCGAATGGTCACTTGAATGCAACACCATCCCGTAATGCTGGATGACAAACCTCCAGGCCTCCCCTACCGGTGCGATCGGATCTCCCAGCATATCAGCAATTCCTTTGTAGGCCGCCGTGATGGAATCCTGCATCTGGTAGAAATCGGCGTAGTCGGGACTGCAGTAGTTCGGTTCAAAGCACTGAATACCTCCGAATCGGCGCCCCCAGGTGAGATAAAAGAGAACCCGGCTGCAAGGATCCGTGGCTTCAACGGAATCATGCAGGATGACAGAACCCGGGTACATGCAACTATCACGCAGGGCCGGTATCGCCGGTGTCTGGCTCTGCTCCTGGAGTACCACATAATCCCACCCGCCGGATGCAATCAACTCCAGACTGAGCGTAGTGGTTGAATGAGCGATCGGCTCCCACCCCAGCGTGTACCCTCCCGGGGTGTTACTCTGCGTGTAAAGCGAATCGCCGGCTGCCGAAGCGAGATATGTCGTCAGCAGTGGCAGGTTGTTCACGTAAGTATAACTGTTCCCAAGGAACAACACTTTGCGCAAAGTCTGACCGGAAACGAAAAAAAACGGAGCTAATACGAGAAGTAAAAGAATCAACAGGGTTTTCTTCATGAGAGGTCTGTCAGCAGGTTGAACAAATCAGGTTATTTTTCAGGAGTCAGGATGCCGGCAAAGCCGCCACCGGAAGCCATCGTGATCTTTAGCACTGTGGTTTTGTCCACCGGGTACTGTTCCAGGATAAAATCGGTTCCTTCCCGGTCGGCATTCACCCCATCGCGGTATATTTTCAGGTTCCATTTCCCGTTGCCGAGAAACTCCAGGGGAATCTCGGCGCTGCGTTCGTCAAAGTCGGTCATCCCGCCGATGTACCAGGTATCACCTTTTCTTTTGGCCATATACAGGTAGTCGGCGATCTCACCGCCCAGCACTTTCGTTTCGTCCCAGGTCACGGGAACGACCGAGAGGAATTCCATGGCCTCAGGTTCCTTCAGATAATGAGAAGGGCTGTCAGCCAACATCTGGAGCGGGCTGTCATAAAGCACGTACAAGGCAAGCTGCTGACACCGGGTGCCCATGCTCATGGGATGGAAATAGACAGGTTTGAAACTATACCTGGCGGCGTTGATCATGGCCCCCGGGGTGAAATCCATCGCCCCGGCATACATCCTGATATACGGGAGGATCGCGCAATGATTGGGAGTGATATCATCCGACCATTTGCAGTTCTCAAGTCCACGGACACCTTCGCGGGTAAGGACGTTCGGGAAGGCCCTGTTCATTCCATCGGGTTTGTAAGAACCATGAAAATCGACCAGGAGATGATGCTCGGCAGCTTTTTGAGCGATCTTCCAATAGTAGTTCACCATCTTTTGGTCATCCCGTTGCATGAAATCCACTTTGATACCGGCAGCTCCCCATTTTTCGAACTGCGTCAGGGCGCTGTCAAGCTGGCGGTCAAGAGTACACCACACCACCCACGGGATGATCCGGACATTTTTCTCTTTGGCATAACGAAACAGCTCGTTCATATCCATCTCGGGTTTGATCTTAAAGAGATCCGACGGGTCAGACCACCCTTCATCCAGGATGATGTATTCAAGCCCGTACCTGGAGGCAAAATCGATATAGTATTTGTAGGTGGCGGTGTTGTATCCCGATTTGAAGTCGACGCCGCTGATGTTGAGGGCGTTCCACCAGTCCCAGGCCACCTTGCCCGGACGGATCCATGAGGTCTCCCGGAGTTGCAGCGAAGGTCCCAGACGGTATACCAGTTCTTTGCCGATGAGATCGGTATCGTGTTCGGCCAACCCGAACACCCTCCATGGGAAATTTCGCGTTCCGGCTGTCCGGGCAATGTATTCGGCCCTTTTGGTCACATTGATGGTCCGGTCGTTGGTCTGGGTCTCTTCCAGCGGATAACGGGGAAAAACAGCCCGCAGGACAGTATCTCCGGTCCCCATAAGGTACAACCCGGCGTAGTCGAAAATATCTGCTTCCGTGATCGCCACTTTCCATCCTCCGGGCTTCACCAGCAGTGCGGGCAAACTGCAGAAATGACCCGGCGTTGCTTCCCACACAGGCAGATAACGGTACAAACGCTCGGAATGGGTCAGGAAAGAAGTCTCTTCCGGGAACCAGATCGAATCGGTGACCCCTGACGACAGCTCCAGCACCTCGTTGTCAACCGTGATCTCTCCCGGGAACCGTGTGTAAAACCGGTAAGCAGCGCCATCATCATAAACTCTTACTATAAGCCCGAACATTTTTCCCAGGCTGATGGTGGTCTCGTTATAATGATCCGGAATGGTGGCATTATAGGAGGGAACGACCGGTGTTAATGTCTCCCTGACCTCCTTGCGTGCTATTTTCCCGATCACCGCAACCTGATCCGGCCTGGTGCCGTTGACACTCATTCCAATCGCGGAAGGGTTGATCATCACCACCCCTTTATGCACCAGGGAAAAACGGATACCCTTCGACACTTCAACGAAAGCGGTCGTCTGCCCGTCGGGCGAGGTAACAGCGATCTTGTTCTTCTCACCTGCCTGCAGCAGGGTAGTATTCCCCAGGAGAACAAGGAGGATCAGAGCGAGTTTTTTCATCTTATCAGCATAAAAAAAAAGAAACAGTTAGCTCCGGCAAAGATACTTCAGGAGGCTGACATTTCTGAAGAAAACAAAAGGAAAACGAATCCGGACAACCGGTTACATGATTTTTTTCTGGTCGAGGACCATCTGGAATTGCTTGCGATAACTTTCCCCGACGGGGATGTGGATGTCGGCGATGCGGATCATGTTGCCCTCCACCGACTCAATTTTGTCGATGGCCACGATATAAGACTTGTGGACGCGCGTAAAATTGGAAGGGGGCAGAATGTCTTCCACGCCTTTAAATGTCTGCAGCGTCATTATTCGGGCTCTTGGCGTGACAATTTTAAGGTAGTCTCCCTGTCCTTCGACATACAGGATTTCATCGAAATTGACTTTATGGAGTTTGAAGCCGCTTTTTACGAAGAAATAGTCGGTTTTGGGATTGAAAATGGGGACCTCGGAATGCGTATTTTTCGCCATGTCGCGTTTGCAAAGTCGTTCATGCACTTTATCCACCGCCTTGACAAACCGCTCGAACGAAATGGGTTTCAGCAGATAGTCGGTCACATCAAGTTCATATCCCTGCAAGGCAAACTGATCATACGCCGTGGTGAAGATCACCTCGGGTTTTGGTTTCAGGATATTCAGCATCTGGATGCCGGTCAGTTCCTCCATCTGGATATCCAGGAACATCAGGTCAACCTTGGTATCTCTCAGGTACTCCATGGCCTCAATGGCGTTGTCAAAGACCTTCATGAGGGTCAGGAAGGGTACTTTCCGGATATAATCCGCGATCACTTCCAGCGCCAGTGGCTCATCATCTACTGCAATGCAACTGATTTTCATAATGCAAAGATCTTTAAATTCACATGATAAGATGTCGGTTCTGCTTTCACCACCAGTTCGTGCCGGCCTGGATAGAGCAATTCAAGACGTTTTCTCACATTCTCCAAACCAATACCCCTGGAGTTATCCTTATTCCCCGGCATATCCGGGTCAAGGTAATTGAACACATCAAATTCAAGCCCTTTATCCTTTCGTTCCAGCCGGATAATGATGGCAGGTATCGCCGCTTTCTTACTGCCATGTTTAAAAGCATTCTCCACAAACGGGATCAGCAGCATCGGCGGAATCATCAGGGTGCTGAAGTCGCCCGAAACGGTAAAACGGGTGATATCCTTCTCTTTCAACCGGAGTTCATTCAACTCGATGAAGCTTTGCAGGTAATCTATTTCTTTCTGCACCATGACCTTTTCGCTGTTGGTCTCGTACAGCATATACCGCATGATCTCCGAGAGTTTCATCACCACCGAAGGCGCTTTATCCGATTTCTGATAGACCAATGAATAGAGGTTGTTCAGGGTATTGAACAGAAAATGAGGGTTGATCTGCGATCGCAACAGGGCAAGCTCCGACGCCCTGGAACGGGAAAGAAGCTCCGATTTCTGCTTCTGGGCCATGAACCAGTCGATCATGAACTTGATCAAGAGAGCCATGGTGGTAAAGGTGATGGTGTTTACCGTTTCAACCACAACATGATAGAACCGGATCTTGAGCTCCTGATAGGCGAAACCACCCAGATATACATCCACCACAATCATGACCATCAGCCGGAAGAGGATGAAAAAGATCAACACCCCGGAAACGGTCATCATGTTCCTCAGTATCTTCTTGGTATTCAACAGATCAAGCGAAACCAACGCATATACGGTATAAAAGTTGCAGATGTTCACAATCTGAGAAGAAACAGAATAATAGTAATAGTATTCGGGGTATTTCCGGTCGGGAAAGATCAGCGGTAGTTCCGGAACCAGCGAATACAGGATCCAGAAAGAGAGATGAAGAAGAAAAATATACTTTTTACTCATGCCGTTCTTAATATTCTGATTGTAAAGATATTCATAACAAGCTTACTTCGGACTTCATACCGTCTGAAATTCGATGAATCACCGCATTTGTTCTACAAACATCCGCGAAAATAGAGGAAAAAAAGAATGCCGGAAAATGAGGGGGAAAGCGGTTGATCATCCGGTGTTTGTAAACCATGATGGAATTAATATTGTTGGGCGGGTAAACAACTCCATTTGTAGAATATATTTGTATTTGGCTGACAGCGGGACTATTTTTGTTACGGTGTCAAAATATATGATCATGTCAACCTGGATTCTCATAGTGCTCATCTCGCTGTTAGTGGCCTTGCTTTCACTGGCAGTTCTTGCCTGGATTCATCTGAAGGCGAAAGCGCCATATTCACAATGCTTCTGGAAAGGATTTCTGGTAGCCTTTGTGCTCGTGACCGTCATCTTTGTCATCCTCAGGGTCACCCATGTCCTTCCGGTATCATTGGTTTTTGGATTGCCTGTCGCTCTTTGCATGGGATCTCTTACAGGACTGCTGGCCGAGATCATCAGGAACCGGATGATGGGGAAGAATTTTTGGAAGAATTGTTGAATTCTTGTCAAAATAAAGCGATGCTAATGAAACACGTAAACGTTAAAAATAACATTGTCGTTTCATTCCTCCCTTTCCTGTGGTTGCTGATTATGGCCGTATCACTGACCGGATGCCGGCCCGAAGAAGATAAGCAACAGGAGTTGGATTATCCTCAAGGGCTGAAGCAGATTCATGCCGAAGCCTTTTTTGAGCAAAATCTGACAGGGAACAACATCAAAATCGGGATTCTTGATTTCGGATTTGCTTCCATGGATGAAGATCCTTCCCTGCGGCACCTTAGAAAGGATGGTCAGATCGTGATGATCAAAGATTATACCCACAGCGATTCGGCGAGCCTCTTTAAAAATATCCACGGAACCAAGGTATTGCGGTATATGGCCGGTATCAGACCCGACGATAATATCTATCGCAATAATCTGGCCTCCGGCGCCCGGTTTTATCTCTTCATGGTTACAAGAAATTTCGATAAGAACAGTGATGAAAGAGAAACCGAGTATGTCATCGACAGCGCACTGAACGACCTTTTTTCGCTGGGAGTCAGAGTGGTCAACCTTTCGATGGGTTTCTGGGATGAATACAGTGATGACCATGAAAATTACCACCCTGAGGAGATGAACGGCCGGACTACCGTGATCACGAAAATTTGTGAGAAATGGGCTCGGCGGGGCATGGTTATCATCAACAGTGCCGGGAACACCGGCGAGTACAGCTGGAAGATCATCTGGGCGCCATCGGATGCCCCGGATGTCATTTCCATCGGCGCCGCACGTTTCCCCGATAAAGTATTTAAAGCCAGTTACAGCGCCAGAGGGAACCCCGCCATTCCGTACGTAAAACCAGATCTGATCGCGTTCTCTCCGTGGGGAACCTCCTTCTCTGCTCCCGTGATCACCGGGATCGTGGCATGCATGCTGCAGAAAGACAGCACTCTCACACTCAGACAGATCCGTAATATCCTTTACCGTTCATCCACGCTCTATCCCTATCCGAATAATTTTGTCGGGTATGGCATCCCCGATGCCCGCAAAATCCTTGTTCTCCTGGATCACCCCGGGAAAGATGTTTCCTCCGTGACCCGTCTTTCAGTAAAAGGCCGGAAAATAACCGTTCCCGCTTCCTCTCCCAACAACGTTATCTTCGAAAAATCCACTTCTTATCTTGTCAGAAAGCAATACATCGATGAGGCCGGTGATGGAAATGTCACCGTCACCAGAAAAAAAGGCGTTGCTTTCACGACTATAGTATTAGGCGAAAGAGTCCTTGAGATTTGCTGGGAATGATGTCAACCTTCATCGTCAGGGCATAAAAAAAGGGAGGACAGATCCTCCCTTTTTCAGTTGTTCCTCTATTAATAGAATGTCGGACATTCCATGGATGAGTACCCTCTTCTGCCTCCTCCGGGGATGAACCCGCTGCTACGGCTTCCTACGCCTCCGAAGAGAGAGAATTGGTCAAAGTCAAGAACGATGCTGATTTCGTGAGCTCCCCCTGTTCCGGAGAGATTTTTCGAAACCTGCAGATCATAACTGTAGATGAACTTCACACTCATATCCTGTGCAAACCGGTAACGGTATCCGGCCAGCAGCACAACAGCAGCTCCGGTGTTTCCGGTCATGGTCGTCTTATACCATCCGCCCAGATACATGTTATATTTCAGAAGATTTAACCCCAGGTTGAGGGAATTGAATTTAGCCTGGTTCTGGTACAAAAATCCGATATTCACTTTCAATGGTTCATCTGCAGCCCGGTAGAAGCTTGATGAGGAGAATCCGGATGAGATCACTACATCGCCGTGAGCCACCCATTTTCTTTCCAGCGGGCAAGAGGCATTACTCAGGAATGCCTTGTCGGGGCGGAAAATATGATCGCAGGCAAGGCCAATGTTACCATTGATACCTCCATCGGGAGAAATGAACTGAAGGATGCCACCGGCTGCAAAATCGGGATAAACGCGTCTGTTGTCATCCGGTGCCGGGTAGCCACTCTGATAAATGACCCCGTACCTTGGATCCAGTTGGTTGGAGAACACCAGCTCGTCCCAATTGATGCTGTTTTGGGCAACTGCCGCTTTGATACCTACCTGTGCAATCATGAAACTGGTAATAGGTACCCTGACGCCAATAGTAAGCCCAACCTGGAGGTTACTGATCAATGCGTACCCGTAATTGTCCGACTGAATCATCAGTCCGATACCTCCCGCACCCGGGAGATTACGGTCACCGACATCTGCCGAAAAGTAATATGACTTCAGATCGACGGGTAACGTCGGCCATTGATCACGATAAGTAAACCGTGCTCTCAGACCTGTATTCAATCCGGTGAAAGCAGGATTGTAATACATGGGTGTACTGAAATATTGCGAGTAATTGATATCCTGCGCGCTGGAAGGCAGGCAAAGCAATATTCCAATGATCAGAATGAACGGATATAATAGGACCTTTCTCATCTAGGTTTGGTTTTGTAGTTATCTTACTAAGGTTACAGTACCCATTGTTTTTAAATCTCCCTTTCCAATTTCGTTTCCATCCCACTGGGAATCATCAATGAAGGAAGCTTCGACTTTCCAAATATAGGTTCCCGAAGGCATCAGGGTGCCATTGTACTTGCCATCCCAGCCTTCCGTCGGGCGTCCATCACTGTCAAGCAGGGTCGATTCCCAAAGCATCTCACCCCATACATTGAAGACCTGGATGTGGTATTTCTTCAGGTTCATACCCACAGGTTTGAAGAGCATCACGCCAAGGTTGATACTGCTCGGGGCAAAA
>Ga0209098_1000710_pt1 | contig 35028 bp, 33 predicted proteins | sample AD_JPNHW1_MetaG_FD_184429 | JGI IMG/M metagenome (GOLD analysis project Ga0209098, IMG submission 184429) | Active sludge microbial communities of municipal wastewater-treating anaerobic digesters from Japan - AD_JPNHW1_MetaG (SPAdes) (version 2) | ecosystem: Engineered > Bioreactor > Anaerobic...
GTTGTTAAAAAGTCTTTCATTACAGGACAAAGGAATATCAAATATTCTTTCCTTGTGTCATTTTAAAATATTTTTTTAACCATTGGGTTGTTAATTATTTTTTCTATTTTTGTTCAGCATTAGTATAACCGCTGGTTAACTCAAGGCTGGACATCTCACGAGTCCTGTCCTCCGGACAGTTCCTCGGTCGACGTCCCGCCAGCAAAAGCCGCGCATCGTTCTACCTCCCAAAATAGATTAGACTCGTTTTGGCAAAGTTTAAATATGCAAACGCAAACAGCCGAAGTATAAAAATGGTATGAAAAAATGTTAAAATAAAAAAAATCCTTTTTAATATATTAAAACAAATTTATATTTGCTACGGTTTTGAAAAGTATAATAAATTTTATTATTGAGTTGCATTTGCTATTATAATGTTCACACAACATTTGCAGGCTAAGCAATGCGCATACTAATCATATAATTCAATAGGTATACTTTTTTAAATTAATCTTTAACTTGAATCACTGAAATTAATATAACTTTTAGTGATGATGGTAAGTATTTGCATTGAAAAAACAATTATAAAAGCAATATGAAAAAATTATTATTTTATTTTGTATTCATTTTAATCAGCACTAACATATTTGCACAGGACTTAAAGAGTATTGATTCTTCATTAAAGCATATTGACGAAAATCTGGGTAAGCTAAAAGAACAACTTATTAAAGAAGACCCCAAGCCTTATGCCGGACAATCAATATTTGAAGACAGGAAAGGGAATACTGCTATATTTCTACCCAGTGGTGGCACATTCAGGCTTAACACTGCCGATGCCAGTCTGAAATTTTTCTTCACAAACAGGATAAGCACTAATAAACTTTTTTATGGTTTTGATATAAGCGGAAAAACTTATGATGGCATTGTTTCATTATTTGCCAACGGACATGTTTCGCCGGGAACAAAAGTGAATGCAATTTTTGGCGTACAGGATTTATTTTCGAAATCAAAAAAATATAATGGTTGGATTGCGTTAAAAGTAGGGTATGAAGGCGCTTTATTTAAAATTTATAATCCCATGTTGAATTTTACCGACCAGGTTACAAAAACCACTTTCAACTCTTTACCGGTATCGATTGCTTTTAACCTAAGAGCAGGGCAAAATAAACTGTTTGGAATATCTGTAGGTTATCAGAAAATAAACAATTACGAATTCCTTGATGAAATTGAATTAACCGATTCCAAAACTGTTTTCGATTCACTATCGAATACCACGCGGACATATGTATATAAGGTAAAAGCACGAAGTGGTAATTACTATACTGCCGATCAGGTAGCAATTAACTACGATTTTTTGTGGATGCCTAACGGACTTTCGCGACTGGGTATTTACAATTATTGGAGAACAAAGTTTGTTAATGGTAAAATGACAAATGGGTTTGGCAGTGGATTGTATTTGCTTAAGAAAGATAACCCGTTATCGTCAATAGCAGGATTGGTGGTTGAAGTAACCGATGTAACAAAACTTAAAGAAGGATATGGAAAAAACTTTACCATAAGTTTTGTTGTACCTTATAATTTTGGTTTTGCAAAAAAAGATTTGAATTAAATAAAAACCAGTAATTAACAATATTTATAAACCAAAAAGAGTAAAAAATTAAAATTATGAAAAGACAAATTAAATTAGTTTTATTGGTACTTGCATTTTTTATGTTGCAGGTGTATCAATCAACAGCATGTACAAGAGTTGTGTATCGCGGACCAAATGGAATGATTATTACTGCCCGTTCGATGGACTGGAAAACCGAAACAAAAAGTAATATGTGGCTTTTCCCAAGAGGATTGCAGCGCGACGGTGTTACAGGTCCTAATACAGTAAAATGGGTTTCAAAATACGGAAGTGTTATTACATCTTTTGGTGATAATGGTTCAACTGATGGAATGAACGAAAAAGGATTAGTTGCTAATCTTTTGTGGTTGGCCGAATCGGTTTATCCGAAAATTGATTTAAGCAAACCTGGGATATCAATAGGTACATGGGTACAATATGTTTTAGATAACTTTGCAACAGTTAATGAAGCTGTAAATTTTTTATCAAAAGAAACCTTTGCTGTTTATTCAGATAAAATGCCTGGATCTGATTTAAATGCTACACTTCATATGGCAATTTCTGACACATTGGGAGATAATGCAATTTTTGAATATGTTAAAGGGAAACTGGTAATTCATCACGATACAGCTTACCAGGTTATGACCAATTCTCCGATATTCGAAAAACAATTAGCGTTAAATGAATACTGGAAAGAAATAGGAGGGACTACCATGTTGCCTGGCGCTAACAGGGCTGCTGATAGGTTTGTTAGAGCTTCATTTTATATAAATGCTATTCCTAAAACTGATAATACACGTATTGCTGTTGCAAGTGTATTCAGTGTTATAAGGAATTGCTCAGTGCCTTATGGAATTTCAACGCCATCACTACCAAATATTTCAAGTACAAGGTGGAGAACGGTTGCGGATCAGAAAAATAAAGTTTATTATTTTGAAAGCGCATTAACGCCAAATATTTTCTGGGTTAATCTTAAAGATGTTGATTTTTCTGAAAAAGCAAAAACGAAAAAACTTACTATTGCTAATGATGAAATTTATGCTGGTAATGCTGTTAAAGAATTTAAAGAAGCCGAACCATTTAAATTCATTGGGATTTAATTATACCAATGCAACTGTAAATGTTGCTAACAAAAGAGGCTGCCTTAAATTTAAGCAGCCTCTTTTGTTTTATTAGTTGTCTGTTCCCGCTTCAGTCTCAGTTTTTTTTACTTTCTGAATTTTCTTAGCTTTAATTATTTTAATTGAAAGTTCTTCTTTCTTCGAATCAAATCCTATGGAAATAGTTTCTCCATCAGCAATTTTTGTTTTAATTATTTCTTCAGCAAGTGGATCTTCAATATATTTCTGGATAGCACGTTTTAACGGACGAGCTCCAAATTGTTCATCCCATCCTTTTTCAAGAATAAAATCTTTTGCTTCAACGCTTACTTCAATTTCAAAGCCCATTTCCTGAATTCTCTTATAAAGTCCTGAAAGTTCAATGTCAATGATTTTGTGGATATCTTCACGTTTTAATGAATCAAACATTACAACATCATCGATACGGTTAAGGAATTCGGGAGCAAATGCTTTTTTTAATGCATTTTCTATTACACCGTGAGCATGGTCGGCTGCACGCATTTGTTTAGCAGAAGTTGAGAATCCTACACCTTGACCGAAATCTTTTAACTGACGTGAACCGATATTGGATGTCATGATGATAATTGTATTTTTAAAATCAACACGACGACCTAAGCTATCTGTAAGAATCCCATCATCGAGCACTTGTAATAACAAATGGAAAACATCAGGATGGGCTTTTTCTACTTCATCAAGAAGTACAACAGAATAAGGTTTCCTGCGAACTTTTTCAGTAAGCTGTCCGCCTTCTTCATAACCAACGTATCCCGGAGGAGCTCCTATAAGTCTTGATACTGCAAATTTTTCCATGTATTCACTCATGTCAATACGAATAAGTGCATCATCAGTATCAAACAAATATCTCGAAAGAACTTTAGCCAGGTGTGTTTTTCCAACTCCGGTAGGCCCAAGGAAAATAAATGTTCCTATTGGTTTGTTTGGATCTTTCAATCCTGCACGGTTTCTGCGTATACAACGCACCACTTTTTTTATTGCTTCATCTTGTCCAATTACTTTACTTTCAAGATCGCTTTCCATATTCAATAAGCGTTCACCTTCATTTTTAGCAATACGCTGAACGGGAACGCCTGTCATCATAGCAACAACTTCAGCAACATTTTCTTCACTAACAATTTCTCTGTTTATTTTTGCTTCTTCTTCCCAGCGTTTTTTCTCTTTTTCAAGTTCATCCTGGTGCTTGCGTTCCATATCCCTGAAACGTGCTGCTTCTTCAAACTTCTGGCTTTTTATAGCATTGGTTTTTCCTTCTCGAACTTCTTCGATTTTATTTTCAAGATTTAATATCTCGATAGGAACATGAATATTTGAGATATGAACACGAGAACCTGCTTCATCCATAGCATCAATTGCTTTATCAGGTAAACAACGATCGCTTATATAACGCTGAGTTAAAGTAACACATGCTTTGATGGCTTCATCAGAATAAATTACCAAATGGTGGTCTTCATATTTCGATTTAATATTATTTAGAATATCCACTGTTTCTTCAGGTGAAGTAGGGTCAACAAGAATTTTCTGGAATCTTCTTTCTAATGCTCCGTCTTTTTCAATATATTGACGGTATTCATCAAGAGTGGTTGCTCCAATGCACTGAATCTCGCCACGTGCAAGAGCCGGTTTGAACATATTTGAAGCATCGAGCGAACCGGAAGCGCCACCGGCTCCAACAATAGTATGAATTTCATCAATGAATAATATTACATCCTGGTTTTTTTCCAGTTCGTTTAAAACGGCTTTCATTCTTTCTTCAAATTGTCCGCGGTATTTTGTTCCGGCAACAAGTGAAGCGATATCAAGCGTAACTATTCTTTTGTTGAATAAAGCACGGGAAACTCTGCGCTGAACAATACGTAGTGCTAATCCTTCAGCTATTGCTGATTTACCAACACCCGGTTCTCCAATAAGAATAGGATTATTCTTTTTCCTGCGGCTTAATATCTGTGCTATACGTTCCAGTTCTTTTTCACGACCCACAACAGGATCGAGACGATTCTCTTCCGCAAGGCGTGTTAGATCTCGTCCAAAATTATCAAGAACAGGTGTTTTTGATTTTGATTCTCCCTGCTTTTTATTGAACGATCCGCCAAAACCTCCGCCTTTATCTTCCATATCGTCATCATCGGGGTTATTGCCATGAGAATAGTCATCTTTCATAGCAGAGGGTTTATTATCCTGAGCAGGGTTTTGTGATATTATCGACTGAAGCTCCGATTTCACGGCATCATAGTCTACACCTAGATTATTCAAATTTTTTGTTGCAATATTATCATCATCTTTTAAAATAGAGAGAAGCAGGTGTTCTGTCCCGATAAGGTCGCTTTTAAAAAGCTTTGCTTCAAGATATGTAATTTTTAAAATACGTTCAGCTTGTTTTACAAGAGGTATGTTTTCTATATTCCTGTTTTTACTATTTGTATTTTTCACAGATTGTTCAATACCTCTGCGTAATTCATTAGTATCAACGCCAAGATAATTCAGTATTTTTACTGCCATTCCTTCACCTTCGCGAATAATTCCTAATAATAGATGTTCAACGCCAATATAATCGTTTTGTAATCTCAACGCTTCTTCTCTGCTGAATGAAATAACATCTTTTACTCTTTTTGAAAATTTTGCTTCCATAGTATCCTCATTTCTCCTTATAAACATGGGCATATTAACTTCAAATGTACTTACATTATTGTTACTACAACTTCTAACGAAAGAATATTTTTTCAACATTATAATGTTAGTATTAAAAATAACAACTAAAACTTGTCGGTTTTCTAAAAAATATTACCTTCGTGGAATATTTAAAAACCTAACAAAAATCGTGCATAGAGAATAATTAAGATAAAATGGCAGAAGGAGAAAAAATAGTACAGATTAACATTGAAGACCAAATGAAGTCGGCTTACATCGATTATTCGATGTCAGTCATTGTGTCACGTGCATTACCTGATGTAAGAGATGGTTTTAAGCCTGTTCACCGCAGGGTGCTTTTCGGAATGCTTGAACTTGGCAATTTGTCTAACAGACCTTATAAAAAGTCAGCCAGAATAGTAGGAGAAGTATTGGGTAAATACCATCCTCATGGCGATACTTCGGTATATGATGCGATGGTGCGAATGGCCCAGGAATGGTCATTGCGTTATCCGCTTGTAGATGGACAGGGAAACTTTGGATCCATTGATGGCGACAGTCCGGCTGCAATGCGTTACACTGAAGCAAGACTTAAGAAAATAGCAGAAGAAATGTTAGCTGACCTTGACAAGGAAACGGTTGATTTTACTCTAAATTTTGATGATACTCTGGAGGAACCTACCGTATTACCATCAAGGATTCCAAATCTTCTTATTAACGGTACTTCTGGAATTGCAGTAGGAATGGCAACGAATATGCCTCCTCATAACCTGGGTGAAGTAATTGATGGTACAATTGCATATATAGATAACCGCGATATCACAATTACTGAGCTGATGAAATTTATTAAAGCTCCTGATTTTCCTACAGGTGGCGTTATATATGGGTATGATGGCGTTATTGAAGCTTTTGAAACAGGTAGAGGGCGAATAGTTGTAAGAGGTGAAGCAAATATTGAAACACTTTCATCGGGAAGAGAACGCATTGTTGTAACTTCAATTCCTTACCAGGTAAATAAAGCCGAGATGATTAAAAAAACGGCTGACCTTATTAATGATAAAAAAATTGAAGGCATAGCAGATATAAGGGATGAATCTGATCGCAGTGGAATGCGCATTGTATACGACCTTAAGAAAGATGCCGTTTCCAATGTAGTTTTAAATAATCTTTATCAAAGTACCTCGCTTCAAAGCGCATTCAGCGTTAACAATGTTGCACTTGTTAAAGGTCGTCCGCAAACTTTAAATCTTAAACAGCTTATCCATTATTTTGTTGAACATCGTCATGATGTTGTAATCAGAAGAACAAAATATGAATTAAGAGAAGCAGAAAAAAGAGCTCATATACTGGAAGGCTTACTAATAGCACTCGATCATCTTGATGAAGTTATTGCTTTAATTCGTGCATCAAAAACTCCGGATGAGGCGAAAACAGGCCTTATGGAAAAATTCAACCTTTCGGAAATTCAATCAAAAGCCATTTTGGCAATGCGTCTGCAACAACTTACCGGACTTGAACGAGAAAAGCTTCAGCAGGAATATAATGATTTGATGGAGCTGATCAAGCGTCTGAAGTTGATCCTGGAAGATGATAATATGTGTATGCAGATAATAAAAGAGGAACTCATTGAAATAAAAGAAAAATATAACGATAAACCTCGTACAGAAATTATTCATGCTGCTTCCGATTTCAGAATAGAAGATACCATTGCTGATGACAGCGTGGTAATCACTATTTCGCATATGGGTTATATCAAGCGCACCATGCTTACCGAATACCGTGTGCAAAGCAGGGGAGGTAAAGGTTCCAAAGGAAGCGATATCCGTGATGAAGATTATATTGAACATGTATTTGTTGCAACAATGCATGAATATATGCTTTTCTTTACAGAAAAAGGGAAATGTTTCTGGCTCCGGGTATATGAAGTTCCTGAAGGAACCAAAGCATCCAAAGGAAGAGCGATTCAGAATGTAATAAATATTCCGCCTGATGACAAAGTAAAAGCATTTATCAATGTTAAAAGTCTTGATAAAGAAGAATACATCAATAATAATTTTATTATACTTTGTACTAAGAAAGGTACAATAAAGAAAACTTCACTTGAAGCATATTCTCGTCCAAGGTCAAGTGGAATAAATGCGATTAATATTAAGGAAGACGATCAGTTGCTCGAAGCAAAACTCACTAATGGTACCAATGAAGTATTGTTGGCTAATCTTTCAGGACGAGCAATACGATTTAATGAATCGAAAGTTCGCCCGATGGGAAGAAATGCTACCGGTGTAAGGGGAATTACACTTGCAGGAAAAGATGATGAAGTTATTGGAATGGTTTGTATCGAAAAGGATATTTATGATATTCTTGTTGTTTCTGAAAATGGTTATGGAAAACGTTCCAAACTTGAAGATTACAGAATAACAAACAGAGGCGGTAAAGGAGTAAAAACTCTAAATATCACAAATAAAACCGGAAAGCTGATTGCTTTAAAAGAAGTATTGGACACTGATCATTTAATGATAATCAACAAATCTGGTATTACGATACGTATGGAAGTGAAATCGCTTCGAGTTATGGGGCGTGCAACACAAGGAGTTCGTTTAATTAAAATGAATGATGACGACTCTATTGCTTCTGTAACACCAATTGAAGAGGAAAAACTGAATGGAAATGGAAATCCTGACAATGATTCAGAAATTTCAGATATTGACGATAATATGGAAAATGTTAATGTTGTTTCTGAAGACAACATGAATGAGAAAGATGAATAATTTTACGGAATAATCTTTGTATATTATATAAACCTTAAAAATTAATTAATTCTTTAATAAAATTTAAAACTCACATCACAATGAAAAGAACATTTTTAATTCTTGCGTTAATTGCTGCCGTTACGTATATACAGGCTCAATGTAAGACTAAGGTAGTAAGCGCATACAGTTGCACAAACAATGGACAGCTTGATAAAGCCAAAAAATTTATTGATGAAGCTATATCTGATGCTTGTACTGATACAAAAAATTGGGCAAAAACATGGTATTATAGAGGAAATTTATATTTAAAAATTCATCAATCTGATGATGTAAAATATAAAAACCTTGATTCGAATGCCTTAAACATAGCTTATGATTCTTATCAAAAAGCTATAGAATTAGATACAAAAAAAGAATTTGAAAATGAAATCATGTTTAATTTAGTTGTATGCGGCCAGGAATTTTATGATAAAGCTGTTGAATTTTATAATGAAAAAAAATACGTAGATGCAATGAATAGTTTTGATAAAACGGCATCTATTTATACAACATTTTCTATGTCAGATTCATTACCAACATTTAACGCTGCCGTTTGTGCTGATTATGCCGGATTGCAAGATAAAGCTATTGAATATTATAAAAGACTTATTAAAATAAATTATCTGAAAGCCGAAGTATATTCTAATTTAATTAACATATATAGGGATAAATATTTAAATGACAACCCTTACAAGAAAATTGATATTGGTACTGATACAGTAAAAGTTATTGAACTATTAGGAAAGCCATCAAAAATTTCAAAGGAAACAATTAATAAAACAAAATATGATAAATGGCTATACGAAAAGAATAAATTTTATATGTTAATGGAGTATGGAAAAGTATCTTACTATAATACGGATTCAATTATAACTGATTTAAGTTCGTTCAATGAAGGAAAGAAAATAGTTGATAAAGGCGAGTTATTATTTCCCGATAATACAAGTATTATTATTGCTGAAGCAAATTTATATTTAACTGCCAATAAATTTAATGAAGCAAAAACCGCTCTTGATAAATTAAGAGAAAAAGATCCAACAAATCCAACAGTTTATTATGCAATAGGTAATGCATATTACGATCAGTATAACAATGAATCAAATACAATAGAAACAAGAGAAAAAGCTTTTACCGAATCTGAAAGCGCATATAAGAAATCAATAGAATTAAAATCAGATTATTTTGATGCTATATATATGTTAGGTGCTATTTATTTTAATGAAGGAATCCGTTTAGAAAAAGAATCGGAAAATTATTTTTCTGATATGACAAAATTTAAACAATACAAAGAAAAGGTTGATAATTTATATAAACTTGCTACAGAAAAACTAGAAAGGGCATCAGAGCTTAGTCCTGAAGATTATAATACTCTAATTTCATTAAAAAAGCTGTATGCAAAACTTAGTATGAATGATAAGCTTAAAGCTGTTGATGAAAAATTAAAATTATTACATTAATAATTTATTTAGGGGAGATATAAAAATCTCCCTTATTAAATAAATTTATTATTTAACATAATATTTATTATAAGACATTTATATTTATTCAATTCGTTGAATTCTATACATATAATTAGTGGCTTTAAATATATGAAGATTCAATTTCATAAAGACATTTTACTTAAAATACATTTATAAAATTTAAAACTAATACAATTTTATTTTCATTCCCTATTTTTATTTAAAGCGATTTTATTTTCGGTTAATTATAATTTTATTTTTTGATTATTAAAAGATGCTTTATATTTACACTCTATTTTGTTTTTGCACAAACACACATCAACACAAAAATGAAATTCATTAAGTGCATTTTCATACAATTCTCATTTATAGTACTTATAAGTGATTGTATTCATGCTCAGATACAACTTTCTTTTACTTCGCAAATAAATACAATTTGCAATGGTGATCCTTGTAATTATAGCGGACCTTCTATTTTAATTAATGAAGTTATGTTAACACCATCAAGTCATGATGGTTCTATATATGGAACAGGTCCTGGTCAGGATTCAACAACCCAAGGTTGGGGCGAATGGATTGAATTATACAATCCAGATGTTTGCAAACCTGTTGATATTTCATGTTATTATCTTGGTAATAATGCTTATGATAATATGACGTCCGATTATGGAGGAGGTTTTAGGATTCCTGCAAATACAATTGTTCCTCCTGGAGGTTTTGTCGTAATCAGAGGAATTCATGCTGATAATATTCCACCGAATTTACTTGTTCAAAATGGCGGTAAAACTATTGAAATTATTGTTGATAATACAAATGGGAATGTTTGTCTTGGTGGAGGCTATCGATTATGGTTTCCGAATGCAGGTGGATGGTTTGCTTTTTACAATAATTTTGGTGTTCCACAAGATGCAATATCATGGGCAAGTCAAACAAACTCATGTATGTCGTGTACACCTTGCATTCCTTCGTATTCAGGGTGTAACAATGCTACTTCGTTATCATCTTATAATAATATTCCTACAGATAGAATAACTTATATCACATCTGATAATCCATCAGATTATGAGGGGGAATCATGGAGAAGGATTCCGGATGGAGCTGCATGGAGTAGTTCTGCATCAAACCCAACTATAGGGAATTGTAATGCTGCATGCAACCCAATTCCCGTTTCTTCTTGCAATGGACAAGCTACAGTTAATGTTACAGGCGGAACGCCACCTTATACTTATTTATGGGACGATCCTGTAGCAACAGATTCTTCAACAGCTACTAAACTATGCGAAGGTCATTATTGTGTTACTGTTAAAGATGCAAATAACAATACAGTCGTAGGTTGTATTGATATAATTAATTTCAAACCAGATGCTACTTTTGATATTTTACCTGCAACATGCATTAATTCAAATCCAGTGAATTTATCACAATATGTTTCTCCTGATGATGGTATATTTTCAGGTACAGGAATTTCGGGTACGAGTTTTAATCCTGTTAATGCCGGTGAGGGAACACATGAGGTAACTTATATATATTCAGATTTATATACATGCACTGATACTGTATCGCAATCAATAACAGTTTATGCAAATCCTACAGCTTCGTTAAATATTATTAATGATATTTTATGTTATGAAGATAAAACAGGTGCATTATCAGTTACTTCATTAAGTGGTTTTCCTCCATACCGGTATTTATGGAATAATGGCGAAATATCAAATACCATAAGTAATCTTGCAGCCGGTGAATATAGCGTAACCATTACTGATAGTTTGGGATGTGAAAATTCATATTCCATTACCCTATCCGAACCAATTGCGTTAACACCTTCGGCAGAAGTGATTTCAAATGCTTCAGAAGAAATGACTAACGATGGCATAGCCAGTGCTTCTGCAACTGGTGGTACTTCACCATATTCATATCAATGGGATTCAGGTCAAAATACATCTTACATTAATCATTTAGCTATTGGAACATATGTAGTTACCGTTACAGACAAAAATGGTTGTAATGATACGACTTCTGTTAATATAAAGATAAAAGAATTTTCCACTTTATATATTCCAAATGCTTTTACGCCCGATGGTGATGGTATTAATGATGTATTTACGCCCCAGGGAACCAATATTGAAGCTGATTCGTTCGGAATGTATATTTTTAACCGATGGGGAAACCTGGTTTTTCATACCACAAAATGGATGGAGACTTCTGCTGAACCTTGGAATGGAACATTCAATAATGCCGGCTCAATTGAAGATGTTATACCGGGTACTTATGTATATTTAATTGAAGTAAAGAAGCTGGATGAACGCTTCCAGCAATATGTTGGGGAAATTATTGTTATAAAATAATATGATAGGATTACTTAAAATTTAAAGTAAACATATATCTTTCCAAAATTCTTACTATCCTTTTCAATACGATGATATAATTTTTTTATTTCCGGTTTATCAAGAAAACGCAAAACTTTTTTCTTTAATTGTCCGCTTCCTTTTCCCGGAATAATTTCAATAGTTCGGATTTTGCATTCAATGGCTTCATTAATAATATCATTAAGGGCTTTGTCAATCAAATACCCTTTATTATAGATTTCATGAAGATCAAGTGTCAGATGGCTCATAGTTTATTATTCTTCCGCTAATTCGAAAGTATTCCTTTTTTCCCTGGTTTTATCATTATAATCAAAAAATAATTTCATACGATTATAAAAACCTTCTTTCATACAACCGAATAACCGTTTATAAAATACATTGGGTTTATTTATTAATAAATTATCTTTTTCATGATTATCATTATTTAATTCCAAATTAATGACCGATTCTGAATTTGAAATGTTACGGTTATATTTTTCCATATCTTTAATTGTATTCTTTTTAAAAATATCAGGTTTCTGTGATTTTGGACTATAAATTATCATTTGTTTTATACTTAAATTACTTAATAATATAATATTGATAAATCGTTAATTTCAAAAACAAAAATATTTAAACAACACTTTGTAATCAAGTAAATTAAGTTAAATATTATATTTAATATTTTGATTAAGCTGTTTAATTTTATAATTACTTAATTAAATCATAAGCTTAATTTAATGCTTAAATATTTGCTTAATCAAAATTAAGATATTAATTTTACAGCAATTATATATGAGCAATTTTTCATTTACCGGAAATCATATTATTAAAGCCATTAAGCTTTCGTCATCCCTATTGCCAGGAATTGAAAAAATTGTATCCATTTATTTTTGTTCCGAAACTTTACAATTAAAAGCCAAATCATGCAAAAATGTTATTGATTCCGAAAAAATAATTGAAGATATTTCAATTGATGAGCATGATCCAGCATTTGATAAAATTAGGAAATCTGTTTCTTATTTTGATTGGTTCAGTAAAGATGATATTCCATTTGAAGAACAAAGTAAAAAGAAACAATCACAAATGGATGTTTTTCAAGAATTGGAAAAAGTTATTCTTGCATTAGGCTTTTATAATGAAGAAGACAAAAAGAATGATATCCTATTATTTTATTTTAATAAGGACCTAAGTAATTTCGGTGTTTCCGACAGCGATAAATCCCTCACTTCCGATCATAAAAAAATCATTGGTGTTCTGCTTTATAATGCTTATAAAACATTCATTGAATTTACTAAAACAAACACTACAGCATTATCAGCATATAATGAGAACACCAAAACGCTGATTAAAAAATTATCACAAACTAAAGAAGAACTGGAAAAATCAAAAATAAATTACGGTCAAAGTCTGGCTGATTTGTGTAATTTATATATTAAAGAGTTGAGTGAAAATCATCATAATTTAAATTTCATATTAACTGATGATGCACTATTGAAAATCAAAACTTATAAAGGAAATATAACCGATTTAAAAGGCATAATTCATAAAGCGATAGACTATGTGAGTACATTGTATTTTGATAGTGATTCATCCGATATTTATATTACCGAGGATTACCTGAATTTTGATATTCATGTTCCCTGTAAAATATCAAAACCACAGGAAGTTCAACTGTATGACAAATATTCAAAAACCATACTTTTACTCGACAAGTTGGAAACGGCAGCACATGATGTGATGGCTAAAAATATGGACATCACCAGCGCCAATGTTGGTAATGCCTGCAATATACCTATTACTGCTCCTGCAATTTCTGATGCTATGAAAAAACACAGGAATAAAATAATTCACCTGCTGAATAAACATCCTGAACGTTGGCAATTGCTCAGAAAAGAATTCAGACCTGTCAGAAATATTCTTTCATCAAGGTCTGAAATTATAGAAAAAAGTGCTTAATATTATTAAATTACATCAAAAGAAATTAATAAAGCATAGATAACTCCCGGAACCCAGAACAACAATGTTAAGATTAAATCTAACCAAAATTCATTTCCTATTCCTCTAGCTAAATAAACAGCTAATGGAGGTAAAATAATTGATAAAATAACAAGCACAATAATATTTACGCCCCCACCTGACACAGATGTAGTATTTGGTTTATCAACCAGGCGTCTTAAAACATATTTCGAAAAGCCTTTAATTTTAATGTCATGTTTTTGAACCTGTTCGTTATTTCCTTTTGCTGAAGATTTAAAATTATTTGAAGCGAATAAATTTTCTTTAACTGGTTCTTTTTCCTTGCGATTTATTTCTGTTTTAATTTCTTTTGAAACAGGCTGTGTTTCATTTACAGCAATCGTTTGTTTTTCTGTTAATACATTCTTATTAATACTAGGTTGTGTTTCGGTTTTAACAGAATTAATTACAACCTGTGTATTTCCTTTATGGAATTTGGTATATTTTCTTGCATTAAAATCGCCATCTTTTGTGATTCCGCAGGATGCTAGTAAAATACCTGCCATTGCTGATAATAAGAATAATTTGTTTTTCATTGTTATGTGTTTTAGTTATTGATATCTAAAAGTTTTATTAAATCAGAAATTTTGGGAGACAAAATAATTTCTGTTCTTCTGTTTTTTGCTTTTCCTTCTTTTGTTGAATTATCAGCCACAGGAACGTTATCTGCTCGACCGGAAGGAATGATTTGTTTCGAATCAACTTTGTAATCTTCGGTTAAAATACGCACTATGGCCGTTGCACGCAGTACGCTCAAATCCCAATTGTCTTTTATCACTTCACCGTTTAAAGGTACATTATCAGTATGACCTTCAATTACGATATCCACATCTTTTTGTTTGGCAAGCACCTCTCCTACTTTAGCCAACGCCTCCTTCCCTTTCTTATCAACCACAGCACTTCCTGATTTGAATAATAATTTTTCGGATAAGGATACATAAACTTTACCATCTTTCATTTCTACTGTAAGTTCATCTTTTGTAAAACCTAACAATGCAGTTTTAATTTTATCGAGCAAGTCTTTGCTTGCTTTCTTCTGTTTGTCAATCAAAGCCTGGAGTTCCGCAATTTTTTTATTGCTTTCTTCAAGTAATTTAATTTTTGCTTTTAGTTCGGTATTAAGTTTTTCCTGTTCAGTAGCGCTGGTTTCAGTAAGTTCTTTTTGTTTTTTCTCAAGCTCTTTATATTTATTCAAAAGGCTGTCGAATTTAGTATTCATGATAGTCAGCTTGTTGGTCAGTTCCGTGTTTTGGTCATCGACCTTAAGCTTCTGTGACTGCAAGTCTTCATATTTCTTTTTACCAACGATACACGATGAAAATATAGAAGTAAAAAGAAAAGCAACAAATAAAATTCTAATAATCCTTATCATACTATTTTTCATAATTTTCAGGGTTAAGCGCAGAAGGTGTCCAACATTTTAAAAAAGTCAATACTTTTGATTTATCATAATTATCGCCAAGTTCCAGAAAACCTGAATCCTGAAAATGTAGTCGGTTTCCTTTGTTGTCAAGAACAACTAATACAGGAAATCCAAAACGCTGTGGGAATCCAAGTGATTTTAATACTTCAAGGTTTTTATTTTCTTTACTGTAATTGACATGAAGTACAACATAATTTTTTTGAAGTACCGAATCAACACTCGAATTGTTCTTGCAAAAATTATTGAACTTTATACACCACGGGCACCAGTTGCCACCAATCTGAAGGAGCACATGTTTTCCAGCAGAATCAGCTGATGCAACAGCTTTGGCAATATCCGATTTTGCATCGGCATTAGGATTATAAATTTTATTTGTAGCTTCCTGTGCATGTGCAGTTGCTGCAAGGATACATAAAATTAAAAACAGTTGGAATATCTTTTTCATCTTAGCAATTTATTATTCAAAATTATAAAAAACTAATTAATAATTTTTATAAAACAATTAATAATTTTTTTATAATAAAATGCTATTCAAAATTAAAAGCTGCTGTTTGCAGTTCTTTTCAATACCAATACATTTCTGGTCGCCGCGTCAACTGCAAAAGCTCCCATCTGTATAACTCGTTCTAATTATCTTTGCATTCACAAACATAATAAGAACAAGTATAAATCAAATATTAAATCACTTGTTAATAACAAACCGATGAGAAATATTTATATCCTTATTATTGGATATACTTAAAAAATAAATTCCATTATCAAGGTTCGTCGTATCAATTTCAATATCTTGAGAGGTATTTACAGTTTGTTTATACTTTCTAATTATTTGTCCATTTGTTGTGAAAATTTTTATTGTTACATCTCCTTTAATACTATTTATAATATGAACAAAAATCCTGTCGTTAGCTGGATTTGGATATGCAATAATATTAAAATCATTATTTGAAGAATTGAATTCTGTTATTCCTGATGCAATACCTCCTTTTTTAAATTCAAGCAGACCGCCAGCTTTTGTACATATCCATTTATTTCCCCATGGATCAACTTTAATTTTATTAATAATATCTTCTGTCAGTTCTGAGTTATCAGAATTATAATTGGTCCATTGATTAGTAACCCTGTCCAATGACGAAAAACCTCTGCGGGAAGCTATCCATATTAATGAATCACCTTCATAATCCACATCGTATATTGTCATTGAAGGAAAGTTTACAGAGTTTGTGTCATATAATGTCCATATATTATTAGGGGAATCATATTTTGCAAGTCCTTTATCAGTAGCAATCCAGAAAAAACTGCTATCATCCTGAATCACTGCATAAGTAGTATATGAAGGTATTTGAGAATTTGCAGGACTATATACTTCCCACGGCCAATAAACAGAATTATTTGCCAGACCATTATTTGTAGAAATCCAGGTAACATTATCTTTATCAGAAATGATTGAGGTAACATAATTCGATGGCAAAGCTGCAGGATAATTGGTTGTTGCATTCCAGTTAACAAAATTAGTGTCGATATTTTTAAAAACCCCATAGTCGCTGGCAATCCATCTGTCGCCGTTTGCATCAGATGTTATATCATAAACAGAATGTAAAAAAGAATAATTACCAAGGAAATATTTCCAATTTGTTCCATCAAATTTACAAAGCGGACCATCAATAATATTTGAGCTACCTATCCACAAATCATTGTTCTGAAGATAAACTGAATATACTCCATAATATTTTAACCCGGAGTTTTCCGGATTATAAACGGTCCAGTTTGAATTATCTAATTTAGTCAGGCTATTTGATGTTGCTATCCATTTTGTATTAGAATTACTTATTTCAATATCATTAATATAATTTGAAGGGATAGGCCATTCCGAGGTTGTTGCTTTTGTAAATGTAGTTTGATCGAAACGGTATAGCCCGTTATCTGTGCCTATCCAAACGATTTCAGGATTTTCATATTCAACGCAAATGCTTGTAATATTGTTGCTGCCTATATTTGAATTTGATGTATCGTAAACAGCCCAGCTACCATCATAAGTATCCCGCTTAAATAATCCACCGAAACGAGTTCCAACCCACCAATATTGATGCACAGGGGTTGTTGTATATTGAGAAGCCACACAAGTTACATGGTTGTCGGGGAGATTTGAATTAGAAGTATCAAGAACAGTCCAGTGGTTCATTTCATTCAAAGTATCCCATCCAATATGTTCTGCCAATCCATCTTCAGTGCAAACGATAACAGATGAATTCCATGAATCAAAATAAATATAATTTATGTCATCACTTGGAAGTAATGAATTACCGGTATAAACATGAGTCCAGGTACTGTCAGGTATATTATAATAACTGAATCCGCCGCTTGGTGGCGCATTTCCAAACATTGTACCTACAAATAGTTTATCATTATTTGGAGAAATTGCAAGACATCGTACACGTATGCTATGTATATCACTTGCCCCAAAATCAGATGTCCATCCATGTGTGTTGTTATACCTGGCAATTCCGCCATACACCCATGAGTTTAAAAAATCATCGAAATATGAATCACAACCAATGAAAATATCAGTATTAGTTCCGGCAACACTCGTAACTCTGTTTAGGGGTATTTCAGGTATATTGTCGTGATTGTATAAAACCCATTTATTACTATCAGGCAAATAAAATGAAAATCCTTTATTTGTAGCTGCCCATTTTTTTTCAGAGTATAACGATCCTGCAACAAAATTAACCTGGTTAGAAGGTATTGAATTTGCTCCTTTCTTTATAAATGTTGGAGAAAGCGTGGTTTTATTTACAATAACCATCCCGCCTCCGGCTGTTCCTGCAATAATATTGACAGAATCCTGCGAAAGAGAGTTAATTATTTCGCCATTACAATATATTTTCCATTCGGACTGTGAATAAATAATGTAACAGAAATGAAAAAATAAAATAGTAAAAATCAGCTTTTTCATAAATTCGATTTTAGTTAAAAATTTAACTGTAAAGTTAGTAAATTTCATTCCTGATTTCAAACTTTAATAATCATGTAGGCAGGGCAAACGCATCTAAATTAATACAAATACTATGAAGTTCAAGTGTTTATAAAAATACATAATTCAAATATTTTTAATTTTTGATTAAATTTTTAAAAATGATTTCAGTGTTTTCAATGGTTGTAGAAGCTAAAATTTAGATGCGTTTGCCCTGAATCATGTAGTATTTTCGTTACTATATTCATTATTTTTACCAATTAATTATTTAAATAAAAATTATGATGATGATTTTATTTAATTCAGAAAAAATGAAACGATTTTTTTTCTGTATACTGGTATTTACAATAACATTATGCAAGGCTCAGGAACCTAAAGATTATTCTTGTAACCCATATGTAAAATATAGTGTGGACAGTACACATGGGCAATATAAGATTTCGTATACTTTTCAGGATAATTTTAATTTATATCGAACATTTACCTGGTATTACGACATTGCTCAAACAAAAAAAGATATTGCCCGTTTTGGTGTTCCTGTTTCGTATTACGAAAATATTTCATCACATGACACTATGGGCAAACAGCGAAAACAAATGATCAAACACGGTTTCTTCATGCAAAGCGGACAATATCTGAAACCCGACAGAAGCGCTGTAATATCATTTTACAAGCCTTATTGCAAAGCTATAGCTGGTGGAATTACTAACTTACTCATTGAAGAAAACAGGAACTCAAGGATTAACCGCATAAAAATGGCGATATCTTTTGTACAGGACATTCCATATGGTGTTCCTGAAATAAAAGACAGCACATGGGAAGTGTATGGATTATTTACACCGCCGGAGCTGCTTCTTAAAATGTTTGGTGATTGTGATTCAAAAGCAATTTTACTTTCATGTATTTTATCGTACCTTATTAATACTAATGATATCCTTTTATTATACCAGGGACATAATCATGCTCTTGTTGCGATAAAAGGCGAACCTAGTCCACAGCAAAAATATATCGAAATCGAAAATAAAAAATTTATTATTGCCGATGTTACAGGTCCGTTAAAATTAGCATGGGGCGACGATGGAGATAAGTTCGATTCGGCAGTTGGTTATAAAGTTGAGAAATTAAGAGTAAGAAGTTATTGGTTTAGGTAAAGATAATTAGTTATTGAGTTATAAAGTTATTAGTTATTTAGAAATCTGTATTTATCTACTATCTCTTTTGATTCTTTTAATCCTAATTTTAACTCCTTATGCACTAAGGCTACTGCATCAATAAGCTTACCTTGTTGAACGAGTTCAATTATACTTCGGCTATTCGAGTTTGCAAAAAAGGCAATCTCGAACACTCAGTATAACTGAATCTAAGCATTTTTGCTTTAGCAAACTTGCCAAGATTCAGTATAATTTCTTTTCTAATTCAGGGCTGATGTTTTCCATACAATGGGAGATTAGGATTTAATTAACTTTTATTAGTATCAAGCTTAAGTGGTATGATTACATTATTTTTTAAGCGTATAAAATAATCGGGCTCTCTTCCTGACCCTGCAATTTTGCCTTTGTATTTATCAAATTCATTCCATGCTTGAGCCATGTATGAATAATACTGATGATCTTCATTAATATTTGTAATTGGTTTTAAAATAATTTTTTCTATTTCGGATCTAACTTTATCGGTTTCAGAATTTTCTATTAATTCGCAATAAAAAGTTAAAAGCTTATCAATTATATCAATGTTTCTTTTATTACCATAATAAGGGTTTCCGCTAAGCTTGTGAATCATCATCCCTATGCAATAAGTATATTAGAATAAAGACTTTTATTTTATTTTAATTAAAGAAGCAATAAACTGTTTTACAAAATTTGAAGCAACAATAGGTATTTGAATAGTATTATTTGATTTTAAATTTCCTAAATCAAATATCATGTTATCTCTTTTATCTTTTTTTTCTATTTCTATAAAGTAGAACATTCTACAGATATAAAAAACGTAATAGAATGTTTTAATATTATCTCCGATTCTCAAAGGGTTAATAACGGTATTAGTAATTAATTCGGAGGATTTTTCTTTTTCACATAACCAAAAACCTATTCTATATTTTTCCTCTGGAATCAATATGTCATTGTATATAATTTTACGAATAATTTCTTCATGTTCCTTTAAATTTATTTCACAAAAAAAAGTATTATTCGAGATACTCGCTCTCCATAAAATTGAAAGAAGAAATAACTTGAATTTTTTATACTCTATATTTGAAACTTCTAATATTTTTACTCCATTCGAACTGATAATTCTTTTAATTAGTTTTTTATCATCCCTGAAATTATTATCAAAAAGAGTATTGGCAGCATATCTTTCTTTTTTCCCTAATATATTGTTATCACAGTCAGCACATAAAATATTTGATTCAAAAATACCTGTTTGAAAGATTTTCTTATTATTTTTTTTATTTGTTGAAAATGATATGATACGATACGATTGTCTTCATCGTATATCTCACGATACATAAAATCAGGAATTATGTGAGATTTCTTTATTAATGGCTTATCTTTTAAACAAAGTTTGCAAATCATATTTCTATATACTTTTTAATCTTCCCAATATTCAGTTATTAATTTTCATTTAGTTTTCTTACTATTTCCGCAAGTAACACATCTAAATCTTGAGAAAAATTTACTTGCGTTGCATTTGGTAATATTTCTTTTTTTCTAATGGTTTCATGCAAATAGCTGTCCGCAATATTTTTTAATGAATTATTTAAGTGGTTCAAGTTTTTTTTTAAACTTTGCCCACCACTATAATTATTAGATACTTCAGCAAAATTATTAAAACTAAAAATTGGTGGTATATGATTTAAAATAGAACGAACAATCATAACGACTGATAAATAATTACCTCGAAAAAAATTATCATTTAACTCTTCACAAAACCGAATAAGTTTTGTCAAATCATAATCAGGATGAGAGATATTTTTTAGTTCTTCAATTCTTGAAATATCAACAAAAACATTTAATGGTTTTGATTCTTCTCGATGTGATAATTTTCCGAATTCATTATTGCCAATAATTTCAGGTGTGACGTCTTTCCCAAGAAGTTCTAAACATGCAGGTGTAAAATAATATTTAAATGAATTACTTCCACCAATCATTCGATTTGTAATGCATCGTTTTTTAAAGTTGTCAAGATTTTCTACTTTATTATCATACGTATAAATCTTGATTTCTATTAAATTATGAATAGAATATTTTTTACCGTTTATTGTAAAGTTTAATTTTCCCTTATTATAGGCATTTATGACAATTTCAAGGTCATCTTCATTTAGCTCCATTATGTTGTATGGAGGCATATTCGTTATTATTAAAACATTATATTTCATTACTTATTAAATTAACAAATTAAATAAAATAATCTCTTAAACAACGAACAAAATATCCGGTATTCTTATCTTTATATTCTTTTCTGCAGGCAGATTCTAAACAGTAAAATATATCCAAACTCCATACACCGCAATTACTTTCGGTAACACTCCAGAAATCACCCGCTATTCCAATACCGTGAAATAAACCATTGAGGTTACGAGAGCCTCCCGGGATGGCAGTAAAACCGCTGCTGTTATCAGCACCATAATTAGGGCTTTCCCAATGCAATGTGCCTGCTTCCTTCATTTTACCTCCGGCGTAACTTTCTCCGCCTAAAAATTCTGTAAGCATTGTCCATTCATCATCCGATGGTATATGCCACCCTAATGGTGCTAATCCCCTTGAGTCGTTTACTGCATACCAGTTGAAAAGTTTGCCATATATTTTACCATTATCAGGATTATTGTCGTAATAACACCAAGCAGGCTGTTTTTTATTTCCTGCTTCTTTCCATTCTTCAGCAGTTTTAGCTTCAGGAATAATTTCGCCATTTCTAAAATGGCTCACATTTAGGTTTTCAACCATCCATACCTGTGTACCTATTTTTACAGTGTGATAAATATTGCCATCAATTTCTGTTACTGTTTCAGATAACCGATCAAATTCATTTAATAATTTATTAGTAATTGCAAGCGATTTACCAATCCTTATAAGTGAAGTTTCAGAGCGTTTTATTAATGAATTTTCTTCGTTCATATTGCTGATATGTTTCAATAAAGAATTTAAGTTTTGTGCGAATACTATTTCCTTTTAAAAAATATTGTAATGATTAAACTTATTCCTACAATGATGTCAACAATATTCCATAACTCTCTGCCTAAAGAAATCTTTATGAGCGGCTGAAAAAGAATTGCAAGGAAAATATAAATTATCATTTCTGTTTTATTTTGTTTTTCATTTGCTTGATATGCAAGAACTGCAAAACCAATAAGTGCTGCAAACCTTACAAACTGAAAATAACTATAAGGCATTTTTAATAAGCATAGAAAAAATAAAATGCTTAAAATAATTTTGATACTAATATTAATTGACTTCATTGCTAGTTCATATGAAATTTTTATAACTCTATTTACTAAAATTTTCTTTAATCGCCTTTTCAGCACTTTTTGAACCCAACTCTACAGCCTTACAAAAGTCCTCATATGCACCTGTTTTATCATTTATTTCAAGTTCGGCTTTTCCTCTAAAAAAATAGGAAAACGAATCGTTTTCATTATTATTAATTACATGGGTACAATCTTCAATTACACCTTTATAATCTTTATTTTTTTCTTTAGTAATTGCTCTTGAGCTATATAAATGTAAATCATTAGGGTTTAAGTCAATAAGTTTTGACAGATCTTCAATACGCCCTAAATAATCACCTAGTGACTCTTTACATAATCCTCTTTGAAATAAAGCATGTTCATATTTTGGATTTAATTCAATCACCTTAGAATAATACAAAATAGCTTCTTGGTAATTTTTAATATTGAGCCTGAGATTTTGTGCATAATTATTAAGGGCTGCTATATGATTTGGTACTAACTCAATCGCCTTTAAATAATATATACTAGCTTCATTATATTTCCTATGTTTATATTGTAAATCATTCGCTTCTTCAAAATATTTCTCTGCAATTAACTTGTTAGTAATAGTAATCGCATTACAAACTTTTTGCAAAGCACCACTTTCGTATTTTACTAATTTATTTTTCTCCATCTTCCAAATGGTTTAATTGTTCTTGTAATTGGAGTTTTGTTTTAGCAAAGTATTCATCCCAATCCGTAATATTTAAAATTTGTTCGTAAGTTTCGCTTGTTTTAATTTTATTTATTTCCTCGTTCAAATCATGAAGTCTTGCACGCAAGCGTTCTATTTCGGCTTGCAGCGTTTGTTTTTCATTAGCTGTATCTGCTTTGCTTGTGAAGATTTTACCTTGTTGCAAACTTTCTAAAATTTCTGAAACTCTTTTTAAATCGTTTCTTTCATAAGCTGTATTAAGTTCCGTAAATATTTTGTGTGCTGTTTCTTTTTGTGATTCTTCAACCACATCTGGATGGCAGAGTTTACTTGCTTTCCTGTATTTGTCTTTTAATTCTTTTAATTCTTCTTCTGTTAAGTCTGCTATTTTTTCTTCTTTTGTAGCTTCAAAGTTGGTGTAAAAACTTTCATAATCTTTTTCAGCTTCTGCCTGTTGTTTTGTACCCTTGCTTTTCTCTTTTCTGTATTTTAAAATCTTTATTATTAATTCGCCTAATTCTTTATTATGTCTTACGCTAAACTCATATATTAATTTATCTAATTCAACTTTTTCATCACTTAGCTGTTGTATCTCGTACTCCAATGCTTTAGCTTCAAAGCGCAGGGCTTCAATTTCGGGGTCAATATAAATTGCCACCTGATGATGTTTATTAATAAATATTTCAATTTCTTTTACTGCAATTCCATAAGATTTTTGTTGAAGATGTTTTATTATGCTTTTTACAGTATCATCTAAAACTAATTTTTGTAGTTTATCAATCTGTTCCGAAATTTCATTTTCTTCTTCCAAAGAAATAAGGTTCTTTATTAATTCAAGCCGTTTGATGATTTTCGTAAAGTCTATTATTGAATTATTTTTTGTCATTATTGATTTTATTAATAAACATTAATAACGAATTTTAAATATTGAATTCTCTATCGCTTCAGTTTTTTTTATTTTTAAAATAAGCTTGTGTTTGCATTTGCTTTTGTTATTTGAATTTCAAATATATGAAATTTTGGGATCATTATTATTAACACCGGCAAGACATTATATATTATAGGTATTTGCAACTTTCCTTTGCATTATAAGGGAAGTTACGCTTTTTATACCCCAATAATGAAGTTCGAATTTTTAAATTCCAAGTTTTACTTCATCATTCAATATTGGATGTTGGTTATTCGATATTATTTCAGGGCATTTAAAATCTGATTTATTCATACCAGTTCATAACCCTGCTTACGGCTTTCTTCCAGCCTTTATAAAGTTTTTCTCTTTCTTTATTTGTCATTCGGGATTTAAATGATGTTTTATTTTTTTTCAATTTCATGATTTCAGTTTTTGTCCAGAAACCGCACTGAATGCCAGCCATAAGAGCAACACCCAAAGCAGTCTGTTCCGATTGCTCTGATTTCTCAACAGCAATATTTAAAATATCAGACTGAAATTGCATTAAAAAATTATTAGCCGTAGCGCCACCATCTACTTTCAACGATTTTATTTTAATTCCCGAATCTTCTTCCATTGAAACGATTACATCTTTCGTTTGAAAAGCAATCGCTTCGAGTACTGCTCTTGCAATATCAGGGATTCCCGTATCGCGCTTTAATCCTATTAATGCGCCACATGCATCCATATCCCAGTAAGGTGTTCCCAATCCTGAAAATGCAGGAACAAAATATACTTCTTTACGCTCCTTTACTTTCATGGCTAACTTTTCGGAATCGGAAGCTTTGGAAATAATTTTCAAATTATCGCGCAGCCATTGAACGGCAGCGCCTGCAATAAAAACACTTCCTTCAAGCGCATATTCAATTTTGTTATCAATTCCCCAGGCAATAGTTGTTAGCAAACCATTTGCTGAAATTATTTTTCTTTCTCCTGTGTTCATCAACATAAAGCATCCTGTACCATATGTATTTTTTATCATTCCTTCTTCCCGGCAACCATGACCGAATAATGCTGCCTGCTGATCGCCGGCAATACCGCATACAGGAATAGAAACATGATTAAATATTTTTTTATCCGTATTTCCTAAAAAGCTGGATGATGGTTTTACTTCCGGTAAAATACTTTCAGGAATATCAAATATTTTAAGCAGTTCCTTATCCCAGCACAATGTTGAAATATTAAAAAGCATGGTACGCGAGGCATTGCTGTAATCAGTAAAATGACTTTTTCCTTTTGTAAGTTTCCACAACAACCATGTGTCGATGGTTCCAAAAAGTATTTCTCCTTTTTCAGCTGCTTTACGAACACCTTTTATATTATCAAGAATCCATTTTATTTTAAATGCAGAAAAATAAGAATCAATAACCAGTCCTGTTTTATCTTTTACCAAATCAGCATAACCGTCATTTTTCATTTTATGACAAAATGCATTCGTGCGTGTATCCTGCCATACAATAGCATTATAAACAGGCTTACCTGTATTTTTATTCCACAGGATAGTCGTTTCGCGTTGATTTGTAATGCCTATTGCTGCAATGCTTTCGGGATACAAGCCTGTTTTTACAAGCACATCTTTGCAAACTTCAATTTGTGTTTTATAAATTTCTTCAGGATTATGTTCAACCCATCCTTGTTCTGGAAAAATCTGTTTTATTTCTTTTTGCGATACACTTTTAGCAACTGCATTTTTATCGAAAAGTATTGCACGGCAACTTGTTGTTCCCTGGTCAATTGAGAGAATATACTTTTTTTGTGTAGAATTCATTAAAAAAAATTAAGATTCATGACAAAAATAAATATTAACTTGCAAACGTATTTTTAAAAATTGAAAAAAGAAATATTTTCATATAAACCAGAACCGGGTGTAGAAATAAAATATCTGCGCTGGCTGCCTGATATCAAGGCAAGAGCTACATTACAGGTTGTTCACGGCATGGCTGAACATGCATCGCGTTATGATGAATTTGCACGATTCATGAATGCAAATGGTTATGCAGTATATGCAAATGACCATCGCGGACACGGTCATACTGCCGGAAGTTTTGAGAACACCGGTTATTTTGCTAAAAGCAAAGGCTGGCAGAAAGTGGTGAATGATTGTAAAGGACTTACGGAAATAATAAAAAAAGAAAATTCCGAGCTTCCTGTGTATATTCTCGGTCATAGCATGGGTTCGTTTATTGTTCGTGATATCATTTCACAAAATGGAGAAAACTATAAAGGAGCTATTTTATCAGGTACTGCCTGGAATCCTTTCATGATGCTGCTTTCGGGAAGGTTCGTTGCTAAAATGCAGGAATTATTTTCAGGAAAAAAACACAGGAGCAAACTACTTGATAAATTATCGTTTGGCAGTTTTAATAAAAAGTTCAAACCAAACCGAACTCAATTCGATTGGTTAAGCCGCACACCTGAACTGGTTGACCGGTATGTAAAAGATAAATTCTGCGGATTTATTTGTACCGCAGGTTTTTTTGATGATATGTTCGGAGGTATCTTAAAAATTCAGAAAAAGAAAGTTATAAAAAAAACGCCTTCGAATCTACCGATATTATTAGCCTGCGGCGAAAATGACCCTGTAGGTAATTTTACCGAAGGAGTAAAAGAAGTGTATAAAAAATATAAAAGTTGTGGGATAAAAGATATTGAACTTAAAATATACTTCCAGGGAAGGCATGAAATATTTAATGAAATCAACCGCAACGAAGTGTATGGCGATATGCTGAGATGGATGGACTTTCGCTTATGATAACATTTGCCAGGGAAATATGGAATAATGAAGATAAGGTTTTTGCACGCGGAATGTTGATTGCATTTATAGCGTGCATTCTTTTTTATATCGGGCTTATTGTATTTGCAATAGGCGATGGTCGTTATGGTTTTATTCATGATGATGAATTCAATTATGTTGCTGCAGCAAAATTATTTTCCGAGACATATGCTGTACGCGCCCCATTGTGCATGATGGAAGAAGTATCGAAAATACTTGGAGCTAACTGGTATGGGTTTTCTTACAATATTTTTTACGGGGTTTTCTATATTATTTTTGGCGAACACTCAATCCTATTTATATTAATAAATGCACTTTTTCTTATCCTTTGTTTGGCGCTTATTTTAAAATCATTTGCAACTTCATATAATAAGATTTTTGCTATGTTGATGTTGCTGCTCTCCTACCCTGTTATGGTTTATACATTTATGTTCTTTCCTGAAATATTGCATATTTTCCTTGCTTTAATACAGTTCATGCTGCTTTATAAAATCTACCAGATTTATTTATCCAAAGGGAATTATGGTCAGCCTGTTTTTATGTTTGTTGTATTATCGCTTGTATTTTCATTATTTCGTGTAACATCCGTATTCTGGATTGCAGGCATCATTCCGTTTTATAAAAACCCAAAACAATTCATCAACCGGATTGTTGTATTTATTGCATCGGTAGTTCTTGTAATGGTATATATGCATTACTTCATTGCACCGGCATTTGTATATCCAATGAGTTCAATAGAGTCGCTGAAACGATTTCAGCTCGATACCTTCTTTAAAATGTGGATAAAATATGCAGGTTATAATTTTAACACCCTGGTTTCATTTACCATTAAAGAGCCCCAGGTTTTTATTTTAATGTTTTTGTTTTTATATGCTGTATTAAAATCATTTTATAAAAAAGAGAAATTATTTCTTTCTGCTGTACTGATTTGTCTTTGTTATTTTTTCGCGCTAATCAGTTTTTATAATGTGGTTCCTTTTTATTTTTCAAAACAAACGGCCGTATTATATCCATTGCTTATCGGAGCGCTTACATTTTCATCGTCGCTGTCGGTACGAAAATTCGCTATACTCTGTATGCTGGTAGCTTTTCCATTTAATTTCAAATCGGCAACATTGGAAATCATCAAACGCAAAAATTCCGGCGTTGAATTGGAAACAAAATATGCAAACCAGGTTTCGGAACTAAAAAAAATATCACAACTTGTAGATCAGGATAAACGTAATCTTATTGAATTTATTCATTACGAATATAAATTTCCACGTTATATTTTTTATGAAGCATTGCCATTAAGCAACAAAAATAAATATCCTATTACGTATACAGCCAGCTTATACAATGAAAGCCTTTATCCAGATATGGATTATAACGACCGTTTTGTACGTTACAAAAGGCTTAAAGTAAATTACGTACTTTCGCGCGATTCATTAAATATTGAAAAGCTTGAAATGATATATCATTCTCCGTATTATAATTTATATAAAGACAACCGATGACTAACATCATTATAACAGGAGTTGCAGGATTTATAGGCTCGAACCTTGCTGCAAAATTACTTGAACAGGGACATAAGGTTATTGGCATCGATAATTTAAGTTATGGCTTTGAAAGGAATATCCTGCCAATTAAAAAACACAAAAACTTTATTTTCATTTATGGCGATATCGCTAACCCTTATGCTTTAAAAGGGTTCCAGGCTGATGTAATTGTTCATCTTGCTTCGCAAAAAATTCCACGGTACACTAGCGCATTAAGAACGCTGGATGAAAATTATTTAATGCTTAGAAATATTGTTCACAAATGCATTGAAGACAAATCGAAAATTGTGTTTGCATCTACGAGCGATGTTTATGGAAAAAATTCTAAAATACCATTTCGTGAAGATTCCGACCTGGTGCTGGGTCCAACAAATATTAAACGCTGGGCGTATGCCGCATCAAAAATTTATGGGGAACAATATATCATCGCCAACAGCGAAGAATATGATTTGCAATACACCATAACCCGTTTTTTTGGTTCTTACGGAATTAACCAAAACCTTACCTGGTGGGGCGGTCCGCAATCTGTTTTTATTGCAAACGCATTAAAAAAACTTCCTCTTGAAATTCATGGCGATGGAAAACAAACACGAACATTCACTTATGTTGAAGATACAGTAAATGCATTGGTACATTGTATTATCAATCCTAAATCAACAAACGAGGTTTTTAATACCGGCTCAAAAAAATCGGAAGAAATTTCAATAACAGATTTGGCTAAGAAAATATGGATGATGATAAATCCGAATGAAGAAGCCAAATTGAATTTCATTCCTTATTCTACTTTCGGGAAATATGAGGATGTGATGCGACGCGTTCCTGATATCAGCAAGATTAAAGAATATTTTAATTTTGAACCACAGTGGACAATTGATGAAGGATTGAAAATTACTATTGACTGGCAGAAGAAAATAATTTAGATTTGAGATTTACGAATTTAGAATTACGATTTTGAATTCATAGCAAGAAAAAACAGATTAAATTATTGGACAATGAATGACTAAAAATGACAATGAATGACTATTTATTTTCTAATACCTGTATATAACGAAGCTGCAAATTTATCGGAGCTGGCGGTTAACATCACATCAGCATTGCCTTCTGAAAATAAATTTTATCTTTTTGTTGACGATGGTTCTGCTGATAATTCAGTAAATATCATAAAAGAAAAATTTTCAGATAAACCATATTTTATAATTACCAAAGAAAAAAATGAAGGTCCCGGCGATTCATTTAATCGTGGCTTTGAATGGATATTGCAGCATTCAGAAAACAATGAAGATATTGTAATTACTTTGGAAGCGGATAACACATCCGATATTCATCTTTTACCTAAAATGTATTCCATTTTAAATACGGGTTTTGATCTGGTGCTGGCATCAGTATATGCACAGGGCGGTGGGTTTGACAAAACATCTTTTCTTCGTCGTTTGATTTCTTCAATAGCTAATATGATGATGCGATTTGTATTCGATATAAAAATACTTACACTGAGTTCATTTTACAGAGCTTATAAAGTAGACCTTTTGAGAAAAATTAAAAATCAGTATCAAACAGTTATTGAAGAAAAAGGTTTTATTTCAATGCTTGAGATTTTAATAAAATCAATCCGCTTAAATGCAAATATCATTGAAGTCCCGATGATATTGTATTCTAAGAAACGCAAAGGGAAATCAAAAATGAAAAAATTAAAAACGATGATGAGCTATTTTCGTTTTATGATGAAATCAGGGAAATATAAAATTTAAAAAATATGGAACCAACGCCACGTGAATTATTTAAAGCATTAAAATTTATTTATGCAACATTAACAGCAGGAGTAGCAATATTGATTGTTGCTTTTGTAATAGTTAAGCTATCCGAAGAAAGTGCAATTACCGATAAAAATACAATACAATATTTTTGGACAATCTCGATGTTACTCACATTATCGGTAATTCCTGCAACGTATTATTTATTCAAAAAGAAAATTTCAGGGATTTCAGAAGAGCAAACTTTTATTCAAAAACTAATTGTTTACCGATCGGCATTTATTTTAAAAATGGCAATGCTCGAAGCTTGCGGCTTTATCAATATTATATTTTATCAATTAACAGGTAATATGTATATTTTATATGCAGCAATCATTGCGTTGATAATAATGATAATTAACTACCCCAACAAATCAACTATATCAAGCGAACTAAAACTTACTCCTGAAGAAAATGAGCTTTTATAAGATAAAAAAAACGTCCGCTTTCTGGCGGACGTTTTTTATTATTTTTCCAATTGTTTCTCCAAAGTTATTTTTACCGTATCGGTGTTCACTGTAAAAACAAATTCTTTTTCATCAATTGATTTAATATTCCATGTTTCTTTATCTCCACCTTCCGAAGATATTGCTTCTACACTTTTTTCATCTTTTGAAAGCGCCCATGTACCAATTTTTCCATTATTTTCAGCAGCTTTCATTTCAAGTTTTCCGTCAGTGCCAAAAGTAATGGTAGTTTGCAGGTCTTGCGGAGCTAATGTTTCACCTTGCACACTTTTCAGTTTCCAAACTCCTACAACTTTATCTTTTGTTGATTTCCCGCATCCGGCAGCTAAAATAATTAAAGCTGCAAATAACAAATAAATTGCCTTTTTCATTTCAAATAAGTTTTTATAAATAATTTAAGTGATATAAATTTTTGTTTTGCAAAGATGCAAATAATTTTTCTACTTGAAATTAATCTATGCGGTTTTAGAAAAAGTATGCTTCGGCTGAACGAATTTGCATTATTTTGCAAATTCGTTCGCCCAGTATTACTGGATATAAACGACTTTGACCTTGCAAATTCGTCAAGGTTCAGTATAAATCGTATTCATTTATATTTGAAATTGGACTAATTGTTATACCGACAGAAAAGAGTTTTGCAAAAATATTTTTTGTTTTCTTTACGGTATAACTCGTTCTAAACAGTTTTGCCTTTGCAAACCTGGTAAGAACGAGTATAATTTAAAATATCCTATTGAATTTTATGAAAATTATTATTTAACAGCGCTATATACTTTATGCCCGTTGATGTAGGTCATTAAAACTTTTGCTGTAGGAATTTCATTTTCTGGAATAGAAAGAATATCTTTATCAAGCACAACAAAATCGGCATACTTACCTTGTTCAATACTTCCTTTTTCATTTTCTTCAAAAAATGATTTTGCTGCCCAAATGGTCATGGCTTTCAAAGCATCTATACGTGAAAGCGCGTTTTCTTTCTGAAATCCAAATTCAGGAAATCCATTTAAATCTTTCCTGCATATTGCGGCATAATATCCGTAAACAGGATTGATGTTCTCTATCGGGAAATCGCTGCCATTGCATAACCATCCATTTTCTTTCATTAAATTTTTATATGCATATGCATACTTAATACGTTCTTCGCCCAGTCGGTCAGTAGCCCAATACATATCGGATGTTGCATGAACCATATTCACAGCAGGAATGATATTATACTTTCCATATTTATTAATATCCTCAGGTGATACAACTTGCGAATGTTCAATACGCCAGCGATAATCATTAGAAGTTTTAAGGTACTGAGCATAAATATTTAAAATAGTTCTTACAGCTGAATCTCCAATGGCATGCGTGTTTACCTGGTAACCGTATTTGAAAGCCAGTTCACATATTTTTTTCAGTGAGTCTACTGTTGTTACCATTAATCCACAATTTTCAGGGCTGTCGTTATAGGGTTTGAGTAAACAGGCGCCACGTGAACCCAAAGCCCCATCGGCAAACAGCTTAACTGACCTAACATTCATATAAGGAGTTTTATACCTTCCAAAATACATGTAGGTGTTCAAATTTTCTTCAGTAGGATTTATCATTGCATAAACTTTCATTTTCAAAGTTCCTTTTTTCTGCATTGAATCCATCATGCTGATTATTCTTTTGTCAAGCCCTGCATCCCCCACAGAAGTAAGTCCAACACCAAAACAATTGTCGGCAGCGTTAATTAATACTTTAGAAATTTCTTTATCAGAATAATCAGGAATATATTTGTTTACCAGTTCTATTGCGTTATCAACAAGAATACCGGTAAGTTTTCCGTTAACGGTTTCAACAATCCCGCCGCTTACTTTAGTATTAGCATTCACTCCGGCAATCTTTAATGCTGCACTGTTTGCCAATGCGGCATGACCATCAACTCTTATAATCAAAACAGGATTAGAAGGAAATAACGAATCGAGTCTTGATTTTTCAGGGAATTCTTTTATTTCCCAATCATTTTGATCCCATCCTCTGCCCTTTATCCATAATGGTTTTCGTGTTTTATAAAATTCCGAAAGTACATAAAGGACCTCGGTGAAAGATTTTGTTCCTGCCAGGTTCGCTTCAAGCAGCGAATGAGCATAACCATAAAAATGACAATGTGCATCAATAAAACCGGGATAAACAAATTTTCCATCCATATCCACACTTTGTTTAGCATCATATCTTTTTAACATATCGCTTTTTGTGCCCACATCAAGTATCATCCCTTCATTAATCACAAAGCAATCTTTAACAGAGAAGCTTTCATCAACCGTGTAAACATGAGCATTATAAACAATAAGGTCAACCTTCTGTTTTTTTGTATGGCATGAAAATGTAGTAGCAGTCATAGCGACAAGAATAATGAATAAATATTTTCTACACATAACCTATTGATTTACGTAACAAATATATAAAAGCCGAAAATAAAATAAATTAATTAATTCCTGATAATTAAAATGTTTTTTTATTTTTGCAAATAATAAAATAAGTAAAATTTCACAGTTATGAATAAAATGATTATTTCACCAAGAATTGCTTTTATTGCTTTGTTAATTGTTGCAGCAGCTTTTATGCGCCTTATTCCTCACTGGCCTAACTTCACTCCTATTGCAGCTATAGCATTATTTGGCGGTGCATCATTGAACAGGAAATGGCTTGCATTCTTTATTCCTCTTGTTGCAATGTTTGTAAGCGATATGATTATAGGATTTCATAGCTATATGGCTTCGGTATACATTTGTTTTGCTATTACCGTATTTATGGGAATGAGTATTTCTAAAAACAGGAAAGCTTCCCGGATAGCTCTAACATCTGTTGCATCTTCATTATTGTTTTTTATCATAACCAATTTTGCAGTATGGTATGGCAGTCCTTTTTATCCACAAACTTTAGGTGGTTTAATGGGATGTTATGCAGCCGGACTTCCATTCTTTAATGATGGCAGCTTGGGTTTGTCGTTCCTTTTAAATGGAATGATCGGCGATTTGTTCTATAACGGAATATTTTTCGGAGCATTATATTTTGCTTCACTGAAGTTTCCTGTTCTTGCAAAAATTTAGTAAGCTGAAAATACACACCATAAAAAAGAGCCTTAACTAAGGCTCTTTTTTATTTTCTTTATGTTCGGGATGCAATAAACTCAGGCATTCTATATCTTCGAATACATTCTTGTACTTTACATGTTCACGAAGCAATCCTTCCGATTTGAAACCATTTTTTTTTAGTACCTTGCCTGAAGCATGGTTACGACAAAGGTAGTATGCGAATATTTTATGAAGGTTTAATTTTGAAAAACTGAAATTAATAACACCTGCAACAGCTTCGGTACAATAACCTTTTCCCCAGTATTCCTTGCCTATCCAATATCCCAGTTCGGCATGCTGGTGTTTTTTATTAATATATAATCCAATTGATCCGATTAACAATTCTGTTTCTTTCAGGGTGATAGCAAGAATAAGCGAATTGCCTTTCTGGTATTCTTCTTCATGCGAAGATATCCATGATTCAGCAACACCATCAGTATATGGATGCGGCATATTAATAGCGCCCGAAGCTATTGCCTCGTCGCCTGCTAAAAGCTGAACTCTCCGCGAATCCTTTAAATTAAAAGGACGCAGCCTAAGCATCTTCGTTTCAATAACAGGGATTGACGAAACTTTAATCTTCTTTTTAAAATATTTATTTACCAGCGTATAGCTTCCTCCTAAAGTTATGTATCAAATATATGATTTTTTTTAATACAAAACATTCCAAATTAATAATGATATTTTTTATTACAACCTGTTCCATATCGATATATTTTATTTTACTTTGACAAATATTTTAAGTTAAGTAACGAAATTGAATTAATCATAATAAAATGTTTTCACTGTACTAGCCCCCTAAATAGCTGAAATAAATTTGCATAAAAGGTTTGACACTTTAAATTTGTAAATTATGACAAAAACGAAGCGTCAATGGAGCAAAGAGCAAAAGCTCCAAATTATTCAGGAAGTC
>Ga0209098_1000715_pt1 | contig 34980 bp, 30 predicted proteins | sample AD_JPNHW1_MetaG_FD_184429 | JGI IMG/M metagenome (GOLD analysis project Ga0209098, IMG submission 184429) | Active sludge microbial communities of municipal wastewater-treating anaerobic digesters from Japan - AD_JPNHW1_MetaG (SPAdes) (version 2) | ecosystem: Engineered > Bioreactor > Anaerobic...
GCCCCACCGGCGACGTTGGGCACCATCAGGTAGGCCGCGATCTTCGCGTGACCCGCCACGTAGGCCAGGATGGCGAAGGTGATGGAAACCACCAGGGTGCCGCCGATGGCCAGCCCATCCAGGCCATCCGTCAGGTTCACGGCGTTGCTCGTCCCCACCATCACCAGCATGATCCAGGGCACCAGGAAGACGTGAACATCCGGCTGGAAGCGCTTGAAGAAGGGCACGGAAAGCTGGCTGGTCTGCGTCCCGCGCAGATGGAAGTGCAGGATCAGGAAGGCCACCAGCAGCGAAATGCCAAGAAGCATCGCCATCTTCTGCTTGCTGGTCAGGCCCAGGTTCTGCTGCTTCAGCAGCTTCTTCGCGTCGTCGAAGGCGCCCACCAGGCCGAAGCCCACCAGGGAAAGCAGGCTCACCCAGATGCCCCCGCTGCGCAGATCGCACCAGAGCAGGGTGGAAGTGGTGATGGCCGCCAGGATCAGGATGCCGCCCATGGTGGGCGTCCCGGCTTTCACCTGGTGGTGCTCGGGGCCTTCGTTGCGGATGTGTTGCCCCATCTTCAGGCGCGTCAGCGTCCGGATCACCCAGGGGCCCAGCGCCAGCGAGATCAACATCGCCGAGGCCGCAGCCATGGCGGCGCGGAAGGTGATGTAGTGCACGACGGATGCGCCGGGAATGGATCGGAAGAACTGGAAGAGCCACGGAAGCATGGAAGACCTCAACAGGATCGAGAGAATGCGCGAAAAAAGGACGTCATGCGATCGTCGAGCCCTGGCGCGCGAGCAGCCACGCCACGGCGCGTTCGGACTGCCAGTAGCGGCTGCCCTTGACGAGGATGCGATCGCCGGCGGCGAGCGAACCCAGGCCCGCCGGATCCTCGCGCAGGGCGTCGAAATCCGGGAAGGCGGAAGCGCCCGGACCGAAGCCGGAAGCCAGCGCGCGGGCGTGATCGCCGTAGACCAGCACGCGATCCAGACCCAGCGCCTTCAAGCCCTCGCCGGTCTGGCGATGGATCCGTTCGGATTCATCACCCAACTCGCGCATGCAGCCGAGCACGGCCACGGCCGGACCGCCCTCCAGATCCAGCACCGCCTTCGCACAGGCCAGGATCGAATCCTGGCTGGCGTTGTAGGTCTCGTCCAGCAGCCAGCCACCGCCATCGAGGGCGTGAAGGCGGCCGCGCCCGGGTTCCGCTTCAAGCGCACCCAGGCCTTTGGCGATGTCTTCGATATGAAACCCCGCCAGAGACGCGGCAACGCCCGCCAGGGCCGCATTGCGGATCTGGTGTTCGCCGCGCAGTTTCAAGTGGATATCGATGACCGAACCCGCCGTCTTCAAGCGGAAGGCCTCGCCGCGAGCGCCGAGAGAGCACGGCGCATCCCATCCCAGAGAGCATCCTTCCGCGATCGAACCGACAGAGACAGCGCGGGCGCGACGGGCCCAGGGCTGCAGCGCGATCCAGTGGCACCAAGCGTCCGACACCAGGTGAACCCATGCGCCGCCGACCTTCAGGCCCTCGACGATCTCGCCCTTGGCGCGCGCGATGCCCTGGCTGCCATCGGGGAAGTTCTCCATGTGGGCGGTGCCCACGTTCGTGATCACGGCGATATCCGGCGGGGCGATCTCGGTCAGGCGATGGATTTCGCCGGGCGTGCTCATGCCCATCTCCAGCACCGCGGTGTCCAATCCTCCGGGCAGCACCGCCAGAGCCTGGGGCACGCCAAGCGTGTTATTACGGTTGCCCGGCGTCTTCCAGGCGCCCGTAGCGGAAGCCAGCAGATCCTTGGTACTGGTCTTGCCGACGGAACCCGTGACGCCAAAGACGATCCTGGGGCGAGCGGCCTCCAGGCGGATCCGCCCCCAGTCCTGGAGCGCGGCCTGGGTGTCAGGCACGACAAGCTGTGGACAGTCGATGTCCAATTCGTGATCGACCACCAGGACACCAGCCCCCTTTTCGGCGGCCATCGAAGCGAATTCATGGCCATCGCGCGCGGCGCGCAGCGCCACGAAGGCGTCTCCCGGCTGGATCGTGCGCGTATCGAGCGAGAGGGCGCGAGGCGTCACCGAAGCGTTTCCGATCAACTGGGCGCCCAGGCGCTCGGCCACCTCGGCCAGGGACCACAGGCCCTTTCCGGGATCGCCACCCAGATCGTCCACGGACGTCATTCGGCGTGCTCCTCAAGCTGGGAACCCCAAGGCCGAGGCACGGCTTCGCCCCGCAGCACGGCTTCCACGGCGGCGCGATCGCTGTAGGGATGATTGACGCCGTGGATCTCCTGGTAGGGTTCGTGTCCCTTGCCCGCCAGGAGCAGCAAATCGCCCGGACGACAGTTGCGGATGGCCGTCTCGACAGCCAGGGCGCGATCCGCGATGCGGTGATAGCGCGCCTCGTCCCCGCGAATGATCGAAGGGATGCCCGCCGCGCCATCGTCCAGGATGCGTCCGGGATCCTCGCCACGGGTGTTATCCGACGTATGCCAGACCACGTCCGCGGCTGCGGCCACCGCCGCCGCCATGAGCGGGCGCTTGGTGCGATCCCGGTCGCCACCGCATCCGAACAGCACCTGCAGGCGGCCCCCCGGCGGCAGCAGACGCTTGCCTTCGGTCAACAGCTTATCGAGGGCATCCGGCGTATGCGCATAGTCCACCATGACGCCAAAGGGCTGGCCGCAATCCACCCGCTCGATGCGCCCCGGCGCGCCTTTCACGCCTGGAACTGCTGCCAGGATTTCCGCCATGTCGAAACCAGCTTCGACCAGCGAGGCGAGGGCCGCCAGCAGGTTGTAGACATTGAAGCGGCCCAGCAGCGGGCTTGCGATATCCCAAGCGCCCATGGGTGTTTCCAGGCGAAAGCGCGTGCCCGTCGGCGAAAGCACGACTTCAGCCGCGCGGTAATCCGCCGGGCGTTCCACGGCGTAGCTGCGGGCGGGGCGCTCCTCCTGGATGCGGCGGCCGTAGGCGTCATCGGCGTTCACCAGCACCGCCTCGGCCTGGTCGAACATGCGGCACTTGGCCCTGAAATAGGATTCCATATCGCCGTGGAAATCCAGATGGTCCTGGGTGAGATTGGTGAAGACGCCCAGCTTGAAACGCGCGCCGTGGACGCGCGCCTGGCACAGCGCATGGCTGCTGGTCTCGATGGCCAGCACCACATCGCCAGCATCCGCACTCTTCTTCAGCCAGCGGTAGAACACAGGACTTTCGGGCGAGGTCCGAGTGGCCTCGGATTCATCGTCACCCGCAGCGTTCAGGACGGTGCCGATGAGCCCGCATCCGCGACCAGAGCCGCGAAGCAGCTGCCGGATGAGCATCGTGGTCGTGGTCTTGCCGTTGGTGCCGGTCACGCCAATGACGGGGATGCGCGCATCCGGCGCGCCATGAATGCGCCGTGCCAGCAAGGCCATCGTCTCGCGAGGATTGCCCGACAGCACGCCGAATGGAACAGGACAGTCGATGTCTAACTTCCGGTCACAGAAGATGGCCGACGCGCCCGCGGCCAGCACCTGGGGGATGAACCCCGCGCCATCACTGTGTTCGCCCTTCAGCGCGACGAAGGCCCATCCGGGCTGGATCTCGCGGCTGTCGCACGCGAGGCCTGCCACGTCCGCCTCCGCGCTGGAGCCAAAGGTCTGGATATCCAGATCCTGAATAAGTTCGGACAATCGCATCAGGGGTTCCTTGTCTGGATCTTCACGATGGCGCCGGATTCCAACGCCGCACCGGGAGACGGGCTCTGTTCGACCACGCGGCTCAGGCTGCTGCTTGGCGCAGCTCCGGACGCCGCGACACGCTCGATGCGCGGAACGCCGCCCGCCAGCACGATGCGATGGACCGCGGATTTCAGCGAAAGGCCGCGCACATCGGGCACCTTGCCGATCTCCACGTGCACGACCGCCTCGTCGTTCTCGCTGGCGGGCCAGTCTCTCAGGGAGAGCTTCAGATCCGCCTGTTGATCCTGGTTCAGCGTGTTCAGGTGATAGCGCATGATGCCATCGCCGATCTTCTTGAACATGGGCCCCGCCGTGTTGCCGCCATCCAGCCCGCCGCCCTGGGGCTCATCCAGCATGTAGAGGACGCCGTACTGGGGCTTGTCCGCCGGGAAGAAGCCCATGAACGAGGCGTAGTGGCGGCTGAGGTCGTAACCCGGCTTGCCGTCGTTGCGGATCTTCCGGGCCGTGCCCGTCTTGCCGAACGCCTCGACGCCGCCGTCGAGCTGGGCCCGCTTGGCTGTTCCCTGCGTGATCACACCCTTGAGGGCTTCGCGCATGAGGGCCGAGGTCTCCTCACTCAGCACCTGGCCGCGCACCCGCGGCTTGAACTCCTGCAGCAGCACGCCCTGATCGTTGTAGACCTTCTGCACGATGTAGGGCTGCATGAGCTTGCCGCCGTTGGCGATGGCGCAGCCCGCCATGAGGATCTGCAGCGGCGTCACCGACAGGCCGTAGCCGTACGAGACGGTCGGCTGCGTGGTGCCGCTCCAGGTGGCGGGCGCGATCAAGCGGCCGGGCGTCTCGCCGGGAAAGTTGAGGCCGGTGAGTTCGCCAAACCCGAACTTGCGCAGGTACTGATAGTGGACCGCGGGATCCAGCCGCGTGCCCATCTTGGCCGCGCCCACATTGGAGCTGAGCCACAGCACCTGTTCAAAACTCAGCACGCCGTTGTGGTGGGTATCCGTGACGGTCAGATTCTTGCTGAACCGCCAGCGTCCGCCTTCGCAGTTGATCGGCTCGCCCAGGTGGACCTTGCGCTCTTCCAGCGCGATGGCCGCCGTGAAGATCTTCATGGTGGAGCCTGGCTCGTAGCTGTCCTCCACGGGATGTACCTTGCGGGCGGCCTTCTGGCGTTCCAGCTCTCGCCGGTATTCCTCGCGCTCCGCTGTCGTCCAGTCTGATTCAGAGCGGTTCTGGAACTTCTTGGGGATGATGTGATTTGGATCAAAGGTGGGCGTCCCGGCCATGGCCAGGATCTCGCCGGTGTTGGGATCGACCACCACCGCGTAGGCGGTCAGGGGATGGTAGGCGTTGACGCTCTCCAGCAGCGCGTCCTCGACGATGTGCTGGATGGTGGAATCGATGGTGAGCTGCAAGGTGGAGCCGTTGACCGGGATCTTGGAGTACGTCTCCTGGGGCACCAGCAGGCGCCCCTTGGCGTCGCGCGGGGCGATCAGCTCGCCGGCCTTGCCCGCCAACTGGGGATTGAAGGTGCGCTCGATGCCCAGCTGCCCCATGCCGTCGATATCCGTAAAGCCCAGCAACTGACACCCCAGGCTGCCGCGGGGATAGAAGCGCTTGCTCTCGGGAAGGAAATCCACCCCATCGAGCTTCAGAGCCTTGATGGCCTCCACCTTGTTGGCCGTGAGCTGGCGATCCATCCACACGAAGGGTTTCTTGCGGAGCAGGCGCTCCATGACGACGCTCTTGGAGACCTCCAGGATCGGCGCCAGCTTGGCGGCCACGGACTCGGCTTCGGCGCGGTTCGGGCTGCCCCAGGAGCGCTCGTCCTCGCGTCGACCCGCCTTGTATTCGGGATAAAAGCTGGGCGGCGTGCAAAACAGGCTTTCGACCTTCAGCGAGATGGCCAGGGAGCCGCCTCGGCGGTCCCTCAGCTCGCCGCGCACGGGCTGGATCGGCAGCGTGGCCATGTGCTGGCCCTGGGCCCGGTGGGCGTATTCGTTGTGCTTGATGACCTGCAGCCACAGCAGGCGCAGAACAATGAGGAAACTCCAGAGCAGCATGGCGCTGAGAATCCAGGGCAGGCGCCGAACGGCCAGCTCCTGCGCCTCCGGCCGCCCCAGCAACCTTCGCGCCGGTTGCACCGCGATTGCCTTGTTTGCAAACTTCCAGGTCACCACGCTTCGCGTCCCTTGATCCAACTCCATCCTAGCGGATGCATCCCCGACTCAGGAATCTGGCGCTACGAAGCGAAAGACATCCCACGAATCAAAGCCCAGGCATCCCGGGGTGCAGCCGGGCCAGCTTCTGATCCTCGGCCGTGTAGGACTTGGGGATCAGGTGGCTGGTCTTCCGGGGCTGAAGCCCCGTCTGCTGGGCGAACGCCTGAACCTCCTCGTCGCGCTGGAAGCGGGATCGCTCCAGCAGCAGCTGGCGCTGCAGCTCCTCTTCCTGCTTGATGCGGGATCGCACCTCGCTCATCTCGTAGCCCAGCCGAGTCTTCTGGACCTGCAGATAGACCATGGTGGCCAGCGGCATCGCCACAGCGAGCGCCAGGACGAACATGCGGAGGATGCCTTCTCCCTCCACCTGGCGGTTCTGGGCGGGAGCGTTGCGGCGGGAAGATTTGAGCATGGCGATCATGGCGTCCTCGACCTAGAGACGCTCGGCAATCCGCAAGCGCGCGGACCGGGAGGCAGGGTTCGAAGCGATTTCCGCGTCCGTGGGCTTGAGGCCCCCGGCGTGGATGAGCCGGACGATCTTCGGCAGGGTTTCGGGCGAGGTGCGGCCCGGACCGTCGTAGATGCCCGCGAGGCGACGCAGGGTCTGCTTGACGATGCGATCCTCGAGGCTGTGGAAAGAGATGACGCCGATGCGTCCGCCGGGCTTGAGCAGGGCCACGGCCTTTTCGATGGCGGCGCCGAGACGCTCCAGCTCTCCGTTGACGGCAATGCGGATGGCCTGGAAGGTCCGCGTGGCGGGATCGCTCTGCTTCTTCCGCAGGGCAATCTCCCGGGGAAGCACGGTGTAGACGGCCTTGGCCAGATCCAGCGTGGTCTGCAGCCGGCCCTCGGCCAGCGCGCCCAGGATGGCCCGGGCGATGGGGCGCGAGGCGCGCTCCTCGCCGTACTGGTAGATCGCATCCGCCAGCGAGGTGTCGTCCTGCTCGGCGATCCACTGCAGGGCAGTGAGGCCGTGCTCGGGATCCATGCGCATATCCAACGGGCCTTCTTCCCGAAAGCTGAACCCGCGGACGGGATCCTTCAGATGCAGCGTTGAGACGCCCAGATCCGCCAGGATGACGTCCAGACCTTCGGGCGCCTGGAGATGACACCAAGCCTGGAAGAGCGTCTCGTCCCAGATGTCTTCATAGGCGCCTGCCAGAATCGACAGGCGCGCGTCACGCCCCAGGCGCGCCTTGGCCCTTTCGCGGGCAAAGGGATCGCGGTCCACGCCCAGATAGCGGGTATCGCCATCGGCGCGGGCCAGTAGCGCCTCGGCGTGTCCGCCCAGGCCCAGGGTCAGATCCAGCACGCGTCCCGCGGGCGGCACGGGCAGATTGTCCAGAACCTCCTGGAGCAAAACGGGGATATGGATGGGCTGCGGATCGGTCATCTCATATTCCCAGCTCGGCCAATTGGGCCAGATCATCGGTACTCAGCGGTTCGGCCACCAGACGGCGCTCGAAGCCGCCCTTGTTCCAGAGCGCCAGATGGTCGAGCTGGCCCAGGATGGCCACCTCGCCCTGCAGATGCGCGGCTTCCCGCAGGATCGGCGGGATGACGAAGCGCCCCTGGGCATCGGGTTCGACCTCGCTGCCGTAATAGGCGGTGACTTCCAGGAACTTCCGCTTGGCGGGGCTGGTGCTGGGCAATTGCTCCAGACGGGCCTCGATGGATTCCCACACCGGCAGCGGATACAGGCGCGCACTGCGCCCATCCAGGGAGGTCAGGTAATGGCGCGCACTTCCCCCGCCCTCGCCCTTGGCGAAGGTTTCCAGATCGGCCTTGAAGGTGGAGGGCAGCTTGAGGCGCCCTTTTTCATCCACGGTGGCCGGGGAATTGCCGCGCAATCGCAGCACCGGTTCCGCCTTTCATGTGAGGGGCTCTCCGTTTCCTCGGCAGGCAAGAAAGCCACTTTCGGCCATCTTGATCCACTTTTGTCCACTGAGATCCACCACCAAGCATAAAAAGGTTCTAAAACCCCACAAGCCGAAATAAAAAGCGAAATGCATGGCGCGTGAATTCACAGGAAGGTTCCACGCGCCCAGCGGCAAGCCGTCACAATCCTGGAGGTGGAGACATACCCATGCCGCAGGCCAGACAGGACCTTTCCCGATCCGTTCCGGTGCCATGGAAGTCCTACCTGCTGGGGGCCTTAGGTGCGGGCATCCTGGCCACCGCCAACGAGCCCATCGTCAAGCTCGTGGGCCTGGCGGCCGTGGCGGGGGGAGCGCTATGGCTGGCCTTCGAGGCCCGCACGGCGCGGCGGCTGATCGATCGCATCCTCCAGGCCATTCCCATCCAGGACAAGAGCGAAGCCGTCCTCCAGGAATTGCCCAAGGCTTGGTCCGCCCTTGAATACGAGAATCAGACACTCAAGGCGCAGGCCCACCGGGAGGATCGCCTGCGCATTTCGATCCTGGCCAATCTGAGGGCGGGCCTGATCATCTTCGGTGCCGACCGCCGGGTCCGCATGTTCAACCCCGCCGCCCAGCGCCTATTGGGCAGCTCCAGTTGCCTGGGCCTCGACGAAAGCCTGCCGGGAGTTTTCCGCGAACCCGAAAGCCTGCGCAATCTGGAACGCGCGTTCCAGGGCGAGAGCGTGGAATGGGTGCTGCGCCGCACTCCGCGGGTCCTGAGCCTTCGGGCCGTGCCCATGCTCGACCCTTCCGGCGAGGACGGAGATCTGCTGGTCACCCTGGACGACATCTCGCGGCAGGAAGCCCTGGAGAACACGCGCCAGAAGTTCATCTCGAACGCCAGCCACGAGCTGAAGACGCCCACCACCAGCCTTCGCATCGCCGCTGAGAATCTGCAGGATGGGAACCATGTCCTGCCCGGAGGGGAATCCAGCCTGCAGAGCATCTTCCGCTCGGTGGACCGCATGACGATGCTGCTCAATGACATCTCGGAGCTTTCGCGCATCGAGACAGGCGCGCTGGTGCTTCGGCCGGAACCCATCCTACTGGGCGATTTCGTGAGCGGCCTGCTGGAGGATCTCAGGCCCCAGGCCAAGGCCCAGCAGGTGGCGCTAGCCTGCAAGCTGCCGCCGGCGCTGGAAGCCCGGTGCATCCAAGCCGATCCATTGCGGCTCCAGCAACTGCTGGAGAACCTGCTTTCGAACGCCATCAAGTTCTCGCCGCAGAACGCCGAGGTCCGGCTCTCCATCCAGCCGGATGGCCCCTGGCTGGCCTGGACCGTCGAAGACCATGGGCCGGGCATCGCCCCTACGGAAGCGCAGCGCATTTTCGAGCGTTTCTACCGCAGCCCCAGCGCCCGCGGCATCCCGGGCACCGGGCTGGGGTTGTCCATCGTCAAGCACCTTTCGGCGCAAATGGGAGGTGAAATTGCCCTTGAAAGCGAGCTGGGGAAAGGCGCCAAATTCACCTTGAGGCTCCCTTTCGCCGAAACAGGGACACATCCCCATGAGGTCCATGCCCAATCCTGAAATGATCCCGACCCCCGGCAGTCGCACCGTAAACTATTCGGGCGACCGCTTGAAGTTTGTCCTGTCGGCCCCGCCGGAAGCCATTGGCCCGGATGGCTCAATGCGAAAAGGCTGGCGGGCCTTCCTGCGCACCAACCTGACGCGGGCGGACCGCGCCAGGGAAGAAGTTATCGGCCTCTCCGGGGCCCGACCCAGCGACGCCCCCACCTTCGCCGGGGCTTCCTGGCGGGATATTCCCCTGACGGCCAGCGGGCAAGGCTGGGCCATGGATCTCGCGCTCACGGAAGTCGGCTATTTCCGGGCCAAGGCCTACTGCGTGGATCCCCAGGGCCACCAGCATTGGCCGGATGGCCCGGATGTGGGCATCTGCGTCAACCCCAATCATCTGCGTTCGAACAACGGCATCTACTGCGCCTTCCCCCGCATGTTCGGAGGCGCGCGCACCGCCCGAACCACCCGCAATCCGGCCCAGGAAGAAGAGATCCTGCGCCTGGAAAACGAGGGCTACGCGGTCATCCCACCCTCGGGCACCCTGCGCGATCTCACGGCCCAGGTCCCGCATATCCTGAACACGCTGGGATGCCGCATCCTGCACCTGCTGCCCATCGGCCCGACCCCCACCACGTACGCCCGCATGGGTCGGTTCGGTAGCCCCTACGCAACCCTGGATCTGACGGCCATCGACCCCGCGCTGGTGGAATTCGATCAGCGCACCACCGCCGTGGATCAGTTCCGCGAACTGGCCTACGCCGTGCATCTGCGCGATGGGCTGCTCTTCCTGGATATCGTCATCAATCACACGGGCTGGGGCTCCACGCTGCAGAACGAGCATCCCGAGTGGTTCCACCGCAACCCGGATGGCACCTTCCAAAGCCCCGGCGCCTGGGGCGTGACCTGGGGCGATCTGGTGGAGCTGGACAACCACTTCCCGCAGCTCTGGGAGGCCACCGCCGAGGCCCTGCTGGTCTGGTGCCGGCGCGGGGTGGACGGCTTCCGATGCGATGCGGGCTACATGGTCCCCCTGCCCGCCTGGCAGTACATCGTGGCGCGGGTGCGCCAGGAATTCCCCAATTGCACGTTCCTGCTCGAAGGCCTGGGCGGCGCGTGGCAAGCCACGGAAGCGCTGCTGACCGAGGGCGGCATGCAGTGGGCGTATTCCGAGCTCTTTCAGAACTTCGACCCCGCCCAGGTCTCCGGGTACATGGATCATTTCATCCAGCAGAGCGATCGCGTCGGTCCCCTGGTCCACTACAGCGAAACCCATGACAACGATCGCCTGGCCAAGCGCGGCCCATCGTGGTCGCGCCTGCGCAATCACCTGTGCGCGCTGACCAGCCACTGCGGCACCTTCGCCTTCACCGGCGGCGTGGAATGGCTGGCAACAGAACAGATCGACGTTCATCAGGCCCGCGGCATGGCCTGGGGCAGCGAACCCAATCTGGTTCCCGATCTGGCGCGACTCAACCGCCTGCTGCACGACCATCCCTGCTTCTTCGATGGCGCGAGGCTGGAGCGCCTCAGCCCCAATGACGCCTGGATCCTCGCCCTCGGCCGCACGTCCCAGGAAAGCCAGGATCACTGCCTGGTGCTGGTGAACCTGGACCCGGAGACGGAACACAGCCTGGAACTCGACCATTCGTTCCTTGAACATCTGGGGAATGCCCCGGTGGATCTGCTGGAACAGGAACTTCCCCTGATCCAGCCCCGATCCGGCTCCAATCGCTGCATCAAGATCACCCTGCCTCCCGGCGGAGCCTTTGCCCTGGCGGCTGGACATGGCCCCAAGGGTTTATCCGGGGATCGCTACCGGAGTCGCCGCGCGCAGGCGGCCTGGGCCTATCGGCACCTGAGCCAGAGCCTGCCCGTGGAGGATCTGGGCCCCGTGGATTGGCGGCAACTGGGCGCCCTCGCGGCCAAGGATCCAGAAGCGTTTCTCGCCAGCCTGCCCCATGTGGATCCCCAGGCGGCGCGCACCGATCTGCTCGCGGCCCTGCATTCCGCCCAGAACTGCGGCGGATATGCGCCGGTGGTGGGATGGAGCCGCGAGGACGCGCAGCGCGTGGTGCCGGTGCCGCCCGACCACTGGCTGCTGATCCGCGACAGCTCTCCCTTCGAAATGACCCTGCGCCGCCCCGGCCGACGTTTTCTCCATCTGCGCTCCTGCCCAGTGGACGATGGACACATGGCCGCGATCTTCCCCTCGGAGCTGGAGGTGGACGGCGAGGATTCCCTCGACGCCGAGCTCAGCTTCGATCGGTTCGCGGAGGCCGGGAAGCCCGTCCTTGGCACGCTGCGGCTGCTATCCAGGAAGGCCCGGTTCAAGACCCTCGCGCCCAAAGGCCTGGCGCTGCTCACCAACGGGCGCGGGGCCATGGCGCGCCTGCATGCGGATCTGGGCGCCATCACGTCCAAGTACGATTGCCTGCTCGGCGCCAATCTGCATCCTTCCGCCCCCTGCGATCGCCATGTCTTCGCCAAGCGCCTTCGCGCCTGGGTGAACGCCGATGGATTCCTGAAGGCGCTGGACGGCGATAGCCTCGTGCGCTTCGAACCGGGGCCTCCCGCTCGGTGGATCTTCGTGGTCTGCGCCGGAGACGGTCGCACCGCCGAGATCGTCTTGACGGCGGATCTGCTTCAGGACCGCAACGCCCTCGTGCTGCGGTTTTCCCGCCCCGAAGGGCCTCCCCGCTTGGGCGAAGAATTGCCCGAAACCTGCGAGGTCAGGGTTTCCATGCGCCTGGACCTGGAGGATCGCGGGTTCCACTCCGAAACCCACTTCTGTCCCGAAGCGGATGTCCACTTCTCCACCCATCTCCAGGCTCTCGAGGATCGCTGCGGCTTTGTCTTCGATCCCGCGCCGGACCGGAAGCTGAAGGTCTGGCTGGAGGAAGGCGCCTTCCATGCGGATCCGGAATGGAGCCACGATCTGGAACACACGGTGGAATCCACCCGCGGGCTCTCTGACCACGGCGACGCCTGGAGCCCCGGATGGTTCGAGGTTCCCCTGGCCCACGGCCAATCCGTCCACATGGTCCTGTCCGCCGATGGCGAGGCAGGAGAACCCAGTCCTGAGGAAGTGCGGGACTTCTCCAAGGCGCGCAGCCGCCGCCTTGCCCAGCTGGATCGCCAACTTCCGGCCCTTCGCACCGATACCTTCGGGCATCAGCTCGCCGTCGCCGCCACCGCCTTCCTGGCCAAGCGCGAAGGCGGTCTGACCGTCATCGCGGGCTATCCCTGGTTCCTGGACTGGGGCCGGGACACCCTCATCTCCGCGCGAGGCCTGCTGGCCGCGGGCTTTGGGGAGGAGGTCCGCCGCCTGCTGCTGACCTATGGCGCCCTGGAGCGCTCGGGCACCCTGCCCAACATGCTATCGGCGGATTCCACGGCCAACCGCGACACTTCGGACGCGCCCCTGTGGTACGGGCTGGCGTGCGAGGAGGCCGCGCAACGCCTGGGATCCGAACTCTACACCCAGAAGACCGCCGACGGCAGAACCGTGCTGGAAATCCTCGCCTCCATCGCCCGGGGATACCTGGCGGGAACGCCCAATGGCATTCGCGTGGATCCCGATTCCGGCCTGGTCTGGAGTCCCTGCCACTTCACCTGGATGGACACGAATTTCCCACCCTGCACACCTCGCGAAGGCTATCCAGTGGAGATCCAGGCCCTGTGGATCCGCCTGCTGCGCCAGCTTCAACGCGTGGATGGCGGCCAGGAATGGCAGGCGCACGCCGATCGCGCCACGGCCAGTCTGGAACGGTTCTGGTGGCCTGAACGCGGGTGCTTCCACGATCTGCTGGCCGCCCCATCAGGCAAGCCCGCCGCCCTGGCCATGCCCGACGGGCACCTGCGGCCCAACCAACTCTTCCTGGTCTCCCTTGGACTGGTGACGGGGGACCGGGCCAAGCGCGCGGTGCGGGCCGTGGAGCGCCACCTGCTGATTCCCGGCGCCCTGCGCACCCTGGCTCCGCTGCCGGTCCACCTTGCGCTTCCCATCCGAGGTGCCGACGGACATCTATTGAACGATCCATCACATCCCTACTGGGGTCGCTACGAAGGCGACGAGGACACCCGGCGCAAACCGGCCTACCACAACGGCACGGCGTGGGTCTGGCCTTTGGGCACCTTCTGCGAGGCGCTGGTGACGGCCTGGAACGCCGATCCGGATGCGGTGGCCGCCGCCAGGGCCTACCTGGGCAGCCTGGACCGGCTGCTTGAGGAAGGCTGCATCGGACACCTGCCCGAGATCCTCGATGGCGACGCTCCCCACGCCCAGCGCGGATGCGATGCCCAGGCCTGGAGCGTCACCGAGGCGCTGCGGCTGTGGTCACAGTTGAACGCCCGCACGGAGTGAGGGTTCCGCGCTACCATCATTCCACCCAAGCCCGCGTTTTTTTCATGGAGTTCGCATGTCTGATTCCGTCTCGCGTGATTCCGAAACCAAGGCCAAGACCACCCATCCAATCCAGCAAAGCCTCATCAAACTCACCCGGAACCTCTGGTGGACCTGGCGCCCGGAAGTCCGGTCCATCTTCCGGGACATCGACCTGGAGCTCTACCACCGGGAACATCGCAATCCCGTGCGCGTCATCAAGTCCGCCAGCGTTCCCCTGCTGGAGAAGCGGGTCGCGGACGTGGATATCCAGACCCGCACCGACCGCGCCCTGCGCCAGCTGGACGAGTATCTGAATCCCATCACCACCTGGGGACTGGTGCATGCGGGCACGCTGCAATCTCGGCCGGTAGCCTATTTCTCCGCCGAATTCGGCATCCACGAATCCATCCCCATCTACTCCGGCGGCCTGGGCATCCTGGCGGGCGATCACCTGAAGGGCGCATCCAACCTGGGCATCCCTTTGATCGGCGTGGGCCTGCTCTATCACCAGGGCTACACGACACAGGAACTGGATGCGAGCTTCTGGCAGCACGATGTCAAAGAGCCCTTTGACATGGAGGACATGCCCCTCGAGCCCGCCTTGACGCCGGAAGGGACCCAGGTGCGGATCAGCCTGGAGCTTCCAGGTCGGCTGGTGTGGGCCAAGGCCTGGGAAGCCAAGGTCGGACGCATTCGATTGATCCTGCTGGATGCGCGCGACGACGCGAACAGCGAGGAGGACAAGGCCCTGACCGCTCACCTCTACGGCGGCGACCAGCGCATGCGCATCCAGCAGGAGCTGCTGCTGGGTGTCGGCGGAAGCCGCGCGCTGCGCGCCATGGGCATCACGCCGGGCGTCTTCCACCTGAACGAGGGACACTCCGCGTTCGCCATCTTGGAATGGGCCCGCCACCGCGTGCAGACGGATGGCCTGGAACCCTGGCGCGCCATCCGCGAGGCCACCTCTGGCACCGTCTTCACCACGCATACGCCCGTGGAAGCCGGTCACGACCGCTTCCCCGCGGATCTTGCGGCGGAGCATCTGGCGCCACTGGCCGAAGGGCTGCACTTGCCCCTGCACGATGTCATGGGCCTGGGCCGCGTGAACGTCGACGATCACGGAGCGCCCTTCCTGCCCACCGTCCTGGCGCTGAAGTGCTCGCGCCGCGCCAATGCAGTCTCGGCGCTGCACGGCGTGGTATCCCGCGAGATGTGGCAATGCCTGTGGCCCGACCGGAAACAGGATGATGTGCCGATCGGGCACATCACCAACGGCGTCCACACACCTTCCTGGATCTCCTACGAACTGAACCAGCTCTTCCAGTACCACCTGGGCACCAATTGGCTCGAATCCATCGTCCGACCCGATCTCTGGATGAAGATCGAGAGCATCGACCCGGCCGAAATCTGGGAGGTCAAGCAGGTGCTCAAGGCCCGCATGATGCGGCTGGTGCGCGACCGCGCCAAGGCGATGCACGAGCGGGTCGGCCTGCCCCCCATGGAGCGTCCGCCGCTTGCCCCCAATGCACTGACCATCGGATTCGCCCGCCGCTTCGTCCCTTACAAGCGTGCGGATCTGCTGCTGACGGACCTGGACCGGCTGGATCGTCTGGTGAACAACCCCAAGCGGCCCGTAAACATCATCTTCGCGGGCCGGGCGCACCCCGCCGATGGCCCCGGCAAGGCCATTATCCAGCGGGTAGGACAGCTCTCCGAAGACCCCCGCTTCCGCGATCGGATCATCTTCGTGGAGAACTACAACATCCACGTGGGGCGCAATCTGTACCAAGGCGTGGATGCGTGGCTCAACACCCCCATGCGTCCCCTGGAAGCCTGCGGCACCAGCGGGATGAAGGTCATCATGAACGGCGGGCTGCACATCTCCGTGCTGGACGGTTGGTGGGCCGAGGCCTTTGACGGCGAGAACGGCTTCGCCATCGGCAACGGCGAGATCCACGCCAATCAGGAGATCCAGGACCAGCGCGATGCGGAGAGCCTGTTCCGCATCCTGGAGGAACAGGTCGTCCCGATGTACTACGACCGTGGCCCCGATGACATTCCCTACCGCTGGATGGCCCGCGTGAAGCGCTCCATGCGCACCCTGGCCTGGCGCTTCAACGCCGATCGCATGGTGATGGACTACGTCCGCAACTGCTATCTGCCCGCGGCCGTGGCGTCCTCCTGCCAGATGCCTCCCGCTTAGTTATGAATTTCAGGAAAATGATCAGGCCGGAACACACCGTTCCGGCCTTTCCTTTGGAACGCCCATGCCCATCGCCACCCTGGATGTCCGCAGCCGGAATCGTCAGGAATTCATCCCGATGACCTCGGAACTGCAACGCGCCGTTGAAACCAATGGATGGATGGAAGGCGCGCTGCTGGTGTTCAATCCGCACACCACGGCCGGGCTCACCATCAATGAGGGCGCGGATCCAGACGTGAAGCGGGATATGCTGGTCGCCCTTTCCCGCCTAATCCCCGAGCGCGGCGACTACCACCACGCCGAGGGCAATTCGGACGCGCACCTTAAGGCCAGCCTCATGGGATCAAGCGTCACCCTGCCGGTCGTGAATGGCCGTCTGAAGCTCGGGACTTGGCAGGCCATCTACTTCTGTGAGTTCGACGGCCCACGTTCAAGACAGGTGCAGCTCACCTTTCTTCAGGCGGATAGCTCCCGGTAGAAGGCGAGGTAGTGCTTGGCGGCGATGCGCCAACTGAAATCCTGGCGCATCCCGCGATGCTGGATCTGCCTCCAGGTCTTGGGATGGTCGCGGTAGAGGGCGCAGGTCCGACCGATGGTTTCGCCCAGCACCCAGGCGGTTTCCGGCTCGAACACAAACCCTGTCGCCACATCCTGGTGTAGGTTCTCCTCGCTGGCGTCCACCACCGTATCGGCCAGACCGCCAGTTCGGCGCACCAGCGGTAGGGTGCCAAACTTGAGCGCGTAGATCTGCGTCAGGCCGCATGGTTCCTGGCGCGAGGGCACCATCAGCACATCGCAGCCCGCGATGATGCGATGCGCGAAACCTTCGTCATAGCCAATGCGGGCGGCGAACTGCCAGGGCTTTTCCGCGGCCTTGCGCGCAAAAGCGGCCTCCAGCGCTGGCTCACCGGTGCCGAGCAGCGCGAACTGCGCGCCGAGGGCCAGCAGGTAATCCACGTTCTCCAGCAAGAGGTCCAACCCCTTCTGCGGCGCCAGACGGCTGACGATGCCGAAGAGCGGCGCGCCGGAAGCCTCGTCCAGCCCCAGTTCCTGCTGAAGCGTGTTCTTGCAGATCCGCTTCGCGGAAGGCCGCTCCAGGCTGTAGTGGTTCTCCAGGAAAGGGCTCTTCGAAGGGCTCCAATGCTCATAGTCCGCGCCGTTCAAGATGCCTCGAAGATCGGCGGCCCTTCGGCTCAGAAGGCCATCCAAACCACAGCCACCTGCGGGTGTCTGAATCTCCTTCGCATAGGTCGGGCTCACGGTGAGGATGCGATCCGCATAGGCGAGACCAGCCTTCAGGAAGTTGATCTGGCCGTAGAACTCGGCCCCGTCCATGTGGAAGGCCTCGGATGGAATTTTCAAATCTTCCAGCAAGGACTCTACGTAGAGCCCCTGGTAGGCCAGGTTATGGATGCTGATGACGCTGCGAGGACGCTTCCCTTCAGAAAACGCCAGGTACAGCGGCGTCAGCGCCGCCTGCCAGTCGTGGGCATGAACGATATCGGGCGTCCAGTCTGCACCATCGCCATGGACGCCGAGATGCGCGCCCACCCAACACAAGGCCGCAGCCTTGTAATGGCTATCCCCCCGCTCTTCGTAGGGGTTGCCCGCATGACCATAGAGTCCCGGGGCATCCAGCACGTACAGAGGCACACCTGCAGGGGTTCTCGCCTTGAGAACCACCGCATCGCCCACGCCGGGCGTGCCCGGCACCACACAGGCCCGGCCCTTGATCTCGACGCCTTTCTTCACCCCCGGGAAGCCGGGCAGCAGCAGGCGCGCATCGGCGCTCTGCGCGCGCTGTACCTGGGGCAACGCTCCGATCACGTCGCCCAAGCCGCCAACCTTCACCAGCGGGAAGCATTCCGAAGCCACGTGCAGAATACGCAAGATTCAGCCCTCCAACTGATCCAGCATACGCTGCGAGATCAGCGTCACGCCGCTGGGCGTGCGATAAAAGCGCCGGGCATCCTCCTCGGGATCCTCGCCTACCACCAGACCATCGGGAATCCGACAGCCCCGAGCGACGACCACCCGGCGCAACCGCGCGTGTTCGCCGATATCCGCGCCAGGAAGCACGACCGCTTCGTGCAGATGGGCATGGGAATGGACCCGCACCCGCGAGAACAGCAGGGACTGGTAGACCGTTGCGCCCGAAACGATGCAGCCGGCACAAATCACGCTGCTGAGGGCGACGCCGTTGCGATGGGGACCGCTGTGCACGAACTTCGAGCCCGGCAGTTGTTCCTGGGCCGTGAAGATGGGCCACATCTCGTCGTAGAGGTTGAGCTCCGGGTCCACAAAGGTGAGATCCAGGTTCGCCTCCCAGTAGGCATCCACGGTCCCCACATCGCGCCAGTAGGGCTCCTTGTGAAGATTGGGGAGGCAGCTCTTGCTGAAGTGGTGGGCGAAAACATTGGCCCGCTCGATCAGATAGGGAATAAGATCCTTGCCGAAATCGTGGCTGGACAACAGATCCTCGGCATCTCGCATCAGCTCGCGGTACAGGAAATCGGCCTTGAACAGGTAGATGCCCATGCTCGCCAGGCAGCGATCAGGCTTGCCGGGAATGGTGGGCGGATCCTCGGGCTTTTCGACGAAACCGATGATGCGACCCTCGCTATCGATTTCAGCGACGCCAAAGCCGCTGGCCCACTCCTTGGGAACCTCGAGGCAGGCGATGGTCAGATCCGCGCCCGTGCGCAGGTGATCCTCCAGGAAGATCCGGTAATCCATCTTGTAGATGTGATCCCCCGCCAGGATCAGGACGTTGTCCGGCCGGTGTTCGCGGATGTTGTCAATGTTCTGGTACACCGCGTCTGCCGTTCCGCTGTACCAGAGATCCCGATCCAGGCTCTGCTGCGCCGGCAGCACATGGACGAACTCATCGAGCTTGGCGCTCAGGAAGGTCCAGCCGAACTGGAGGTGTTCCAGCAGTCGATGCGAGTTGTACTGGGTCAGCACCTGAATTTTGCGAAAACCCGAATTAATGCAATTGGAAAGCGTGAAATCGATGATGCGGTATTTGCCCCCGAAATCCAGACCGGGCTTTGAATAGGTGCTGGTCAGATCCATCAATCGCGTTCCCCGCCCGCCAGCGAGAATCACCGACACTGTGCGTTTGGGCGCGAGAGCCAGCTCTGTCGTGGGCATTACATCACTCCTCAGTCATGGGATCTAACCGGGGTCCATAGGGGCTGTGTTGGATCTTTGAAAACCTATCGTTCACATCCAAGGGATCTTGAATATCCGCAAGCGCTTCGAAAGCCGCGCCCATGGGGTAATCTGGTGCCATGCGGTTTTTCCATTCATCCGACTGGCACCTGGGAAAAAGCCTCTGCAACGTGAGCCTGTTGGACGACCAAGCCGCAGCTCTGGAGGAGATCCTGCGCATGGTCCGGGACAGCCGTCCCGATGCATTTGTCCTGGCGGGCGATGTCTACGATCGCGCCGTGCCTCCGAAAGAGGCCGTTCGCCTGCTGGATGATTTCCTGGTGCGCCTTATCCGCGACGAGGGCGTGCCGATGCTCATGATCGCGGGCAACCACGACAGCCCCGAGCGGCTGTCCTTCGGAAGCCGCTTTCTGGAAGACCAGAAGCTGTTCGTGGCCGGACGCTGCGCGCCAACCTCAGCGCCCATCGTCATCCAGGATGTGGCCTTCCATCTGCTGCCCTTCGGCGATCCCGCCACCGTCCGCTTCGATCTGGCCCAGGACGATATTCGCTCCCATCAGGATGCCCTGGCCGCGCAGGCATCCCAGGCTGCGGCGAAACACCCCGACGGCCTGCGATCCGTGGCGGTGGCCCATGCCTTCGTGATCGGAGGCCTGGAGAGCGAATCCGAATCGACGATCAGCGTCGGAGGCACCGGCGAAGTGGATGCGAAGACGTTCCAGTTCTTCGACTACACGGCCCTGGGCCATCTGCACCGGCCCCAGGCCCCTTCCAGCCAGGTCCGCTACGCGGGCAGCCTGCTGAAATACTCGGCCTCGGAAGCCGATCACCGGAAATCCATCACGCTGGTGGAACTCCCCTCGACAGGCGCTGTCCAGACCACGGCCCTGCCCTTCACCCCCCGCCGTGATCTGAGACGCGTGCGCGGGCTCTGCCAGGATCTCCTGGCCGGTTCGGATCCAGGCAACCGCGAGGACTACGTCTTTGTGGAACTGCTGGATCGCGGCCCCGTGGTGGACGCCATGGCGCGCCTTCGCCAGATCTACCCCAATCTCCTGGGCCTCCATCTGCAGGATCTCGCCGATGGTGAATCCGGACTCAGCGCCGTGGACCACCGCAGCCTGGACCCAGAAGCCCTGTTCGCGAGGTTCTTCGAAGAAACGATGGGCGAAGCGCTGAGCCAGGAAGAACGGGACGTCTACCGGGAGATCCTTTCGGAGACAGAAAACGCGAGGTGCGAATGAAGCCGCTGAGGCTCTCGATCCGCGCCTTCGGACCTTTTGCCGATGCCCAGGAGCTGGACTTCTGCGATCTGGCGGGCCACGAGTTCTTCCTCATTCATGGCCCCACCGGCGCGGGCAAGACGAGCATCCTGGACGCCATCAGCTATGCGCTCTACGGCGAAACCAGCGGAGGCCTGCGCGACGCCAAGGACATGCGCAGCCACTTTGCGGATCCATCGACCCCGACAAAGGTCGCCTTCGAGTTCCAGCTCGGCGGCAAGACCTATCGCGTCGAGCGCTCCCCCGATCAGCAGGTGCCAAAGCTCAAGGGCGGGGGCTTCAAGAAACAGGCGGCCAACGCCGGCATCTGGGAACTGGCCGAGGGCCGCGAGATTCCCCTCGCCTCGGAAAAACCATCGGCGGTGGACGCCAAGGTGGCCGAGCTGATGGGCTTCAAGGCGGGCCCCTTCCGCCAGGTGGTGATCCTGCCCCAGGGCCAGTTCCAGGAGTTTCTCCTGGCCAGCAGCCTCGAACGCCAGTCCATCCTCCAGGTGCTGTTCCAGACCTCACGCTACGCCCGCATCACGGAAGCCCTGGCCGCCAAGGCGCAGGCACTCAAGGACGAGATCCGCAGCCTGCTCGCGGCGGACCGCCAGCTGCTGGACCAGGCCCAAGTCCAAACCTCCGACGAGCTGGACGCTCGAATTGACGGCCTCCGCGAAAAGCTTTTGACACTGGATGTCCAGAAGCTGGAAGCGTCCACCCAAAGAGACACCGCAGCGGCGGAACTCCAGGAAGGGCACCGGATCTCCGCGCTGGTGAAGGAGCGCGAGGAGGCCGCCCTCGAACGGCAAACGCTGGAGGGCCAAGCACCGGAAATCGAGGCCCAGCGCGTGCGTCTGGACCGCGCCCGGCGGGCCGATCGCGTGATGCCGCTGATCCGAACCCTGGACGAGGCGGAAACGGCTCTGGCGCGTCTGCGAGAAGAGGAACAGACCCTCCAGCAAGACTTCTCGGAAGCCACGCAAACCCAGGAGCAGGCACAAGCGCAACTGGAGTCCGCCAAACGCCAGGAGCCCCAGCGCGAGAATCTGCGCCGAACCATCGAACGGCTGAAGGAGCTGGAGCCCCAGCTCCAGCAGATGGAACAACTCCGCGAGGAGCTCCGGAGCATCACCCGCGATCGGCTGAGCCAGGATGGCGATATCCAGCGCCAGCAGAAACGCGTGGAGATGATTGAACAGTCGTTGTCCAATTTCCAGGCTCGGCAACAGGAACTCCAGCTTGAGGCACAGCGGGTGGATGTCCTGGAATTCCAGCTTCAGCAGGACAAGAAACGGCGCAAGAACCGCGAGGAGTTCGACCGCACGGAACTGGATCTAGCCCGCGCAAAGGACACGCATGCGGAAGCCCAAGGCGTCGTGGTGCTCCGCGAACAGGAAGCCATGAAGGCGCGGCAGGCTGCCGATCATGTGCGCGGCCTTTGGGATACGGGCCAAGCTGCCATCCTCGCGTCCCATCTGGCTTCCGGATCGCCCTGCCCGGTTTGCGGCAGCTCCAGCCACCCGCACCCGGCCAAGGCCGCAGGACTGCTTCCCACGGAAGCCGAACTGAAGCAGGCTCAGACCCGCCTGGAAGACGCCAAATCCGCCCTGGATCGGGCCGTGTCCATCCGCAACCAGCGGGAACTCGCGATTCAGCCCTTCCTCACCCGGATCGAGCTGCTCCGCGACGCCTTCGAAGACGAGGGCGATCAAAACCTCGAGGCCCTGGCCCAACTGGAAGCGCAGCACAAGCAGGAACTGGAATCCGCTCGACGCGCGGCGGAGGAGCTGGCCCCCATCGCCCGCAAGCTCGAAACCCTGGCAGCGGATCGAAGCCAAGCCCTGGATAGCCTTCAGGCCCTGCAGGCAACGCTGGCGACGACCCGAAGCCGAGAGGACATGAGCCGCGGGGCCCTGCAGACCCTGGAAGCCTCCATCCTGGCGGATCTCCGTGTCCCCGGCGCACTCTCCACCAAGCTGGACCAGGCCAGGCAGGACCTCGCGGAACTGGAAGCCAAGCGGGAACAGGCCCAGGCCGCCCAGGAAGCGACCATGCTCAAGGTCACGCAGCTCGGGGCGCGCCTGGACGCCCATCGGGCGAGGTGCCGGGAAGCCATGGAGGACAAAGCCCAGCTCTGCGGCGTCGTGGAAGACGGACTGCGCCAGGCGCTGTTCCGGGATCGCTCGGACTTCGAGTCCGCACGCAGGGACGAACAGGCTCAGCAGGCCATGGAAGCAGCCATCCGCCTTCATGGCGAGACACTCGCCAGCGCCAGGGATCGCCACCAGCGGGCCATGGATCAGGCGGGAACGCTGGATCAACCGAATCTCCTGGCGCTTCAGGCCAGCCTCGAACAGGCCCAATCAACCGTGGAGCACTGCGCCAAGGAACTCGTCCGAACCCAGGAAGAAGAGGCATCTCTGAAGCGGCTCCGCCAGGCCCTGGCCGACAACGCCAGGAACCGCCGGGAGCAGGAGCACCGGTACACCATCCTGGGCCGCCTGGCGCGCGTGGCCCGCGGCGAAGACGGGGCCCGCGTCTCCTTCGAACGTTTCGTCCAGGGCGCCATCCTGGACGAAGTGCTGATCTCCGCTTCCCATCGCCTGCGCCGCATGAGCCGCAACCGATACAGCCTGCAGCGCGCCCAGGCCCCCGGCGATCTTCGCAGGGCCGGAGGACTGGACCTCGAAGTTCCCGATGCGCACACAGGAAAGGCCCGCGCCGCCAGCACGCTTTCCGGCGGAGAGGGATTTCAGGCGTCACTGGCCCTCGCGCTGGGCCTATCGGATGTGGTGCAGCGGCACGCGGGCGGCGTGAGGCTGGATACGGTCTTCGTGGACGAGGGCTTTGGAAGCCTGGATTCCGAGGCACTGGAATTGGCGCTTCGCACCCTGGAAGACCTGAAACAGGGTGGTCGGCTGGTGGGCATCATCAGCCATCTGGACGAGGTGAAGCAGCGCATCGCCGCCCGCCTTGAGATCCAGCCTGGTCCAAGAGGCAGTCGGGCAGCATTCCGTCTCGGATAGATGCGTATGTCTGTGCTACCTTACGGCATGTCCATCAGCTACCCCGCTGTTTCATACGAAGCATCGGTTTCATCCTTGGGAAAACGTCGATGACGCCCCGAGCCAAGACAACACCCACAAAGAACGATGACGGCCTGACCGCAACGGCCAAGAAATCTCCTGTACGCAAAAAACCGAACGGATGCACGGAAGCGCTTCTTTTCGACGCTCTCGATGTGGCCATCTTCGTCCACGAGATCGAAACGGGCGCCATTCTGCGCGTCAACCGTCGGATGAGCGAACTCTACGGATACTCTCTCGAGGAGGCCGCACAGCTCGAGATTGGGCAGCTATCCATCGGGCTTTCACCCTGTTCCGGCGTCGAGGCGATGGAATGGATGCGAAAGGCCGCCGAGGAAGGGCCTCAGCGTTTCGAGTGGCTGGCGAAAGATCGCCGGGGACGCCCTTTCTGGGTGGAAATGTCCCTTCGGAAAATCGCCATGGATGGACAAGATCGCTTGCTGGCCACCGCCCGGGATATCTCTGAGCAGAAGCGCATCGAATCCGACCAGGCTTCCAGATTGAAGCGCGCCGAAGCGCAGAACGCCGTCTTCCTCGCCCTCGCGGGCGTTGGCGCGGACTTCCAGGCCGCCATGGATCTCATCACGCATCACCTTGCGATCCACATCGGAGACCTCTGCGTCCTCGAAATGCTGAACGACGATGGCAAGCTGAGCGTGGAATCCATCAGCCAGCCCTACCTGGACGGCGAACCCCTGCTGCCACAGCCTTCCAAGCTGGCGAGGCTTTCGGCCGAGACAGCGGGAGCGGGCGTCGTCACCACCCTGGGCGAATCCATCCGCATCACGGATCCGTCCCAGGCCCAGATCCGTCCCCGGATTCGGCCCGAGTTCCACAGCTACCTGAAACACTTCGGCATCCACAGCCTAGTCATCGTCCCCATGCGGGCAGAGCACCGCAGCATCGGTGCCATCACCCTCGTGAAGGGCGGCTCCAGCCGACCCTATTCGGCCGAAGACCAGACCATGCTTCAAAGCCTGGCGGACCGATCGGCCCTGGCCATCATCAATGCGAAGCTGAGCGCCGAGAATCAGCAGCAGGCGGAAGCCCTTCGCCTGATCAATGCCGAACTGGAACACCGGGTGGCCCAGCGCACCGCGGAACTCGGCGAAGCCAATCGGCAGCTCCAGCGACTCGCCATCGAAGATGCCCTCACGGGACTTTCGAACCGTCGGCGCTTCAATGAAGTGATGGATGAGGAGATCCGTCGCGCGACCCGCAGCTCGGAACCTTTAGGTTTGCTGCTGGGCGACGTGGACTTCTTCAAGAAGTTCAATGATCACTACGGCCACCAGGGCGGGGATGACTGCCTGCGCGCCGTGGGCAAGACCATGCTGAAGATTTTCCGGCGCGCCGGCGAACTGCCCGCGCGGTACGGGGGCGAGGAATTCGCCGTGGTTCTGCCCAATCACACCCCGAGCAGACCATGGCCGCCGCGGAACGCCTGAGGGCCAGCATTGAGGCCCTGGGCCTTCCCCACGCGAAATCGGATGCCGCCCCCTGTGTGACGATCAGCCTCGGCGTGGTCAGCGCGTCTGCCAAAGGTCACGACGCCAGCTGGTTCATCGAGCGGGCCGACGAAGCCCTCTACCACAGCAAGGCGAGCGGACGGAATCGGGCGACCCTGGCGGCCTTGGAATAGTTCGCAAGATATGGCGTCAGTAGGGATAGTTATCCACCCAGCCCCCTGTCGATAAAGTTTCGACAGATTGGCTGTAATTCCATTCGCTTTGTGCAATGCTTGGCGCCGATCCATCTCTTTTCAATCCGAACCAGGGCCGATTGCCCCGCACGCGGGGTGCCATCCGTTTGCCCTTTGTTCTTTCCAGGCACAGGAGGAATCATGCACGAAGCGACCACCGCAGCGGCCCTCACTGCAACACTGCCGGAAGCCGCACCCATCGAACGCGCCGGCAATATTGCGTCGTGCCAAGCGTTCTTCTCCCTCGTGGACTTCTCGGCCTTTGACCGGTTCATCGAGCAAGGCCGAAGCTTCATGCTCGACGCCGCAAGCCGCCAGCAGCACCTTCGCTTCCACGAGTTCATCCGCTCGCTGGATTTCCGGATCAGCTCTCCGATGCTCCTCGAACACTTCTTCGAACTGGATCAGACCTGGGAGGACGCCCTCTCCTTCGACAATTGGTTCGCACCCAACGAAGATTCGGAACTGATGCACTTCAAGAAGCCCAGCGAATGCCCTCCAGGCGCGCTTCGGGAACATGCCCGCGAAGAATTCATTGAGGCCATTGAAGCCGCCCACGCCGCGCTGTCGATGCTGATCCGCCATATCCGCTCGGAATGCGGGACCGAGGCGATCGAAGCAGCACCAGCGCTGAACATCTGATCCATTCATCCATTCCCGAAGAGGACCGCCGCACCGGCGGTCCTCTTCGTTTTCCTGCATCCGGAATTCCCTCGTAAAAGCCCCTGGATCTGCGCCCATCGAAGAGCCACCTACAATCGGGGGGGGGTCTTCGTTTTCGAGGGTTTGAAGTGCATCAAGCCGGTTGCTTCCTTTTGGAAAGTGAAGCCGATAAATCTTTGTAAATATTGTATTCAAATGATGAATCTGTATTTCTAGAGGTTTAGAATTTTCGCAATGGACGATTCGGCCCCCCTCCTCGATCGGCATGCAAACCAACTCAAAGCCATGGGCCATCCGGCTCGGCTGGCGATCCTACGGCTGGTGGTTCAGGGGCCTGTGGAAGGCACGTCGGTTGGAGAGATCCAGACGAAGCTCGGTATTCCTGGTTCGACGCTCAATCACCACCTGACGGAGCTGGCTCAGGCCGGATTGATCAAGCGCGTACGCCAGGGAACCAGCATTCATTGCTCTGCGTGCTTTGCAGCCCTGAAGGATCTGACGGGCTACATCTGGGACAACTGCTGTGGTGGCGGCTGCCGTGACGCCAACTGCCTGTGAGGATCCAATGAGCCAACCCAAACGCCTTTCGTTTCTGGATCGCTACCTGACGTTATGGATCTTCCTGGCCATGGGCTTCGGAGTGCTGCTGGGCTATGCAACCCCTGGCTTCAACCGGGCCATCAATGCCTGGAATGTCGGCACCACCTCCGTGCCCTTGGCCATCGGCTTGATCCTGATGATGTATCCGCCCCTCGCCAAGGTGAATTACGAGGAACTCCACCTCGTCTTCGAGAACAAGAAGGTGCTGGGCCTGTCCCTGCTCCAGAACTGGGTGATCGGCCCCTTACTCATGTTTGGTCTGGCGGTGCTTTTCCTGCGGGATCGACCTGAATACATGATCGGCCTGATCCTCATCGGTCTGGCCCGTTGTATCGCCATGGTCATCGTCTGGAACGATCTCGCCAAGGGCGACACGGAATACTGCGCGGGTCTGGTGGCCTTCAACTCGATCTTCCAGGTGCTGTTCTTCAGCGTCTATGCCTGGTTCTTCGCGACCATCCTGCCCGTCAAGCTGGGCCTTCAGGGCGCGGTTGTCCACATAACCATTGGGCAGATCGCCGAGAGCGTTTTCATCTACCTGGGCCTCCCCTTCATGGCGGGCTTTCTCACGCGCTTCGTGCTGGGACGGCTCAAAGGACTCGACTGGTATCACCGTGTGTTCGTGCCCAGGATCAGCCCCATCACACTCATCGCACTGCTCTTCACGATCGTGGTGATGTTCAGCCTCAAGGGCGAAGCCATTGTGAAGCTGCCCTTGGATGTGGTCCGGATCGCCATCCCCTTGCTGATTTACTTCGTCGTGATGTTCCTGGTGAGTTTCTGGCTTTCGAAAAAGGCCCGTGCAACCTACGCCCAGAGCGCAACCCTGAGTTTCACGGCGGCTTCCAACAATTTCGAACTCGCCATTGCGGTGGCCGTGGCTACTTTCGGCATCGCTCACGGAGCAGCGTTCTCCGCCGTCATCGGCCCTCTGGTGGAGGTCCCCGCATTGATTGGTCTAGTGAATGTGGCCCTTTGGCTCAAGCGCCGCTGGTACCCCGAGAGCAGCGAATCCATTCAGGACGCTGGCTGCTGCAAATAGAAACCACAACCACCCACTTCAGGAGTCTTCATGACTTCCATGCTTTCCCCGAGGAGCATCCTCTTCCTTTGCGTGGCCAACAGCGCCCGAAGCCAGATGGGCGAGGGCTTGGCTCGCCAGCTTTTCCCGGAACTCCGCATCCAGAGCGCAGGGAGCAAGCCCACCCGCGTGAATCCCTATGCCATCGAGGTCCTCGCCGAGCAGGGTATTGATGCCACGATTCACAGCAGCAAGTCGGTGCAGGATATCGATCCAGCCACAGTGGATCTGGTGATCACCCTTTGCGCAGAAGAAGTCTGCCCGGCCTTCTTGGGCAAAGCAGAGCGCCTGCACTGGCCCATCCCCGATCCAGCCAGCGATGATCCCAGCCTCACCCCGGATCAGATGCGAGCGCGATTCCGGGCGGGCCGCGATGAGATTCGGAAGCGACTGGAAGCCTTCAAGGCCGAGCATTTCTGAGTTATTTCGCAAAAAAACAGGGACCTGTTCCAACGATTGGACAGGTCCCTGTTGCATTCATCAGAGAGCGGATGCCACAAGCTGCGCGGCTCGTCGCGCCTGGCTTTGGCGATGTGAATGGTTTCGTGGATGTCAGACATGAAGTCCCTCCTTCATTCGTTTGGACGAGGAAGGAGGGAGGATGGATACACCTCTTTTCAGGCGGCCATTCTAGCCTGCCAAGCCAGCCACAGGATCCATACGGCGCAAGCCGTCAAAAGCGATCCCATGGCCTTGGGTAGCCATTTGCTCAAAATCGTGGAGAAACGGCTCTGAGCATACCGGCTCGCCCAACCCGTCGAGGCTCCGGCCAGGAAGAGCAGCAGAACATGCCCAAGGGCGTAAGCGAACAGCAGTACGCCGCCCCAGAGAATCCGTTTCTGCAAGGCCACAATGGTCAGCACGGCTGCCAACGCCGGAGTGGCGCAGGGTGCCGACAAGGATCCGGTCAGGCCACCCAACACCAACGCCCCCAGCAGGCCAGCACCATGAAACCGAGTCATGAATCCGTGAGAGGGCGAAGGAATCGCAAAGAGCCCAAGCAGATGCAGCCCTATCGCCAGAAGAACAAGGCCCAGCGCCGCTTTCCATCCCCATCCGATGTCTCCCAGCAGGGAGCCCGTGATCGCGGCAATCAGTCCTAACGCTGTGAAGGACAGAGCCAAACCCAATACAAAGACGGCTGAAAGCAGCATCGGGTGGTACCGACCTTCTTTCGTGCCACCCGTGAACCCCACAACGAGTGGGGCGGCTACGAGCACACAGGGATTGGCCGAAGTCAGCAGGCCTCCCAGAAACACGAGGCCGATCTGCTGGTAGCCCGGTGCCTGAGCCACCAGATCCGCAATGCGGGAAATGAAATCGCCCATTACTTCAAACCAGCTTTGCTCAAAGCTGCTTGGAATTCAGCCTTTTCCCAGAACCCGATGTGGCGCGAGATTTCTTTCCCAGACGGGTCAAAGATCACCTGCGTCGGCATGGCCATTACCTTGAAGGGCTTGGCATCCTTGGGGTGTTCAGCAATGTAGAAGTTTCGGAACTGAGCGCGGTCTCCATACTGGGCCTGCAACTGCGCAAGGATGGGCTGCATCTTTTTGCAGGGAATGCAGGTGGGACCGCCGAACTCAATGACCGTCCACTTTCCCGATTTCAGGATTTGCGTGAGGCCGGATGGATCCAGTGCAGGAACAGCACTCTGGGCGAGAAGCGCCGTCGAAGCTGCGAACACGGCGAGGCTGATGCGATGAAAGCTCATGGCAATCTCCTGAATGAGGTGTGATGTGGATTTCAGGCCTTCAACAGAGCCAGGATTTCATCTGAGCTAGGCACCTTCCCCTGGAACTTGAGCTGGCCATCCACAGCCAGAGCGGGTGTGCTGAGGATGCCGCGAGCCGCCATGGCCATGTAGTCCGAGACCTTCACAACTTGATGGTCGCCCCCAAGTTGTTCCACTGCGTGCTTGGTGTGTTTGAGCAAGGTTTCGCACTTGGCGCAGCCAGGACCGAAGAGTTCGATGAGCATGACGACTCCTACAGGATGAGGTTGAACAAGTAGCCGACGAACATGATGCCGGTGGCCACGATGCCGACGAACACAGCGATCAGGCGAGGGCGAAGCACCTTTCGAAGAATGATGGTTTCGGGCAGGGAGAGCCCGATGACCGCCATCATGAAGGCCAACGTGGTTCCCAGCGCCGCGCCTTTGCCGATCAGGGCCTGAACGATGGGGATCACCCCTGCAGCGTTGCTATAGAGCGGAACTCCGACCAGCACGGCCAAGGGGACGCTCCACCAGGCGCCCTTGCCCATGAAGCGGGCCATGAGGTCCTGGGGCACGTAACCATGAATGAAAGCCCCCACGCCAATCCCCACGAGTAGGTAGGGCCACACCTTGCCGACGATATCGCGCACGCCCTGCACACCAGCCTTGAGCCGATCACTGAAGGCCATGCGCGTTTCCTGTGCCGCCTGTGCCTGGAAGGGGATTTCCATCACCCATGGCTCCAGATGCTTCTCCATCCGCAGCTTGCCCAGCACCCACCCTGATACAAACGCAATGGCAACACCTGTGCCCGCATAGATGGCAGCGATCTTCCAGCCGAACATGCCCAGCAGCATGAAGAGGGCGACCTCGTTCACCATGGGGGCTGAGATGAGGTAGCTGAAGGTCACACCCAGGGGAACACCCACCCGCACGAAACCAATGAAGAGCGGAATGGCCGAACAAGAACAGAAGGGCGTAAAGATCCCGAAGATCGCAGCCACAAGATTGCCCCAAACCCCGGCGCGTCGAGCCAGGACATCCCGCGTATGCTCTGCCGTGATGAAGGTCTGCATGAAGGTGACGCCCAGCACCACCAGCGAAAGCAGCATCAGCACCTTCGGGGAATCGTAGAGGAAGAACGCGACAGCGCTTCCCAGGCGACTTGTGGGATTCAACCGGAAAAGGTGGGTCGTGATCCCATTGGCCAGTGGTTCGAGGATGCGATAGAGCCCGAACCAGAGCGGAAGGGCAATGAGCAGCCAGCCTCCGCGTCTCAGGAGGCTAGGCTTCGTGCTGGGCTTCGAGGCACACGAATCCCCGCCACAGCAAGAGCTTCCGGATGAAACGGCTCCTTCCAGTTGTGAGTTTTTTGAAACGTCCATATCGGTCTCGCTATTGGCCGGGTTCGAGATCTCGCCCGGAACTCATCCGTGAGCAGGTTGTCAGCAGAGGTGTCTTCTTTACGGAATGGGCCTTTTTCCGGTCCTTCTTGATCTGAGGATCCAGATCCAAGGATGGCCACAGGGTTTCCAGAAAGACTTTGATCTGGGGATTTTCAGACAGCCCCAAGTAGACCCAGCGCCCTTCCTTGCGCTCCGTCAAAAGCCCAGCCCGCCGCAGCTCCGAGAGATGTTCGGAAGTCGTGCTGGCGGCTAGATCGACAATTTCCATCATCTGGCAAACACAGAGTTCCCCATCTTTCAGGAGCGCCAGCAATCTCAATCTCATGGGATGGGACAGGGCTTTGAATCGATCGACCAGGGGGCGGATGGCTGTCATCGTCATTTCTCGACTTTCCGAAATAACGAATAGCACGCAGCATGCCCCATGTCACGCGCCTCAGCAAAAGAAACATCCATTAGTGCGGCGGGACACGGCCATGTATGGGCCAAATGCCGCTATTTCAGTGGCTTTCGATCACATTGAAGTTCGGCCCACTCATCTAGGATGATCCGGCAGTGTTTCTCCATCTGGCCCTTCAGACACTGTCGAGCGCGATGCAAGCGGATCTTGGCGGCTCCGGGGGTGATCTCCAGGATTTCGGCGATCTCACGAATTTGGAGTTCCTTCAATTCACTCAGGTAGATGATGGTGCGGGAATCCACGGGCAGATCATCCACAAGCCCTCGGATGCAACTACACATCTCTTCCTTCAGCGCCTGTTGGTCATGAGCTGGCAGAAAATGGACAGCACTGTCATCCAGCGCTCGTTCATCAACCTGGGCCTGGGAAGCTCGATGGGATGCGCTTTTCAGGCGATCAAGCGCCGCATTCGTAGCGATCTGGAAGACCCACGTGGAGAGCTTCGCCTGGGCGCGAAATCCATCCATTCCCTGGTGAACCCTGATGAACACATCCTGCGCAAGATCCTCCGCCTCCCCCTGGCCGACAAACCGGGCGAGATAGTTCACGACTTTGGGCCTCAGATCGGCATGAAGTGCGTCAAAGGACATCGTTTCCAAACTCACCTCTCAGACCGTGACCGCGCCCGTCAGCTTCTCATGCAGCGCAACAAGCTTTTCCCGATAGGGAGCCAGAATGACGGCCTGGGATGCTTCCAGTGGCTTGACCGGAATCGTATCCATGACCTGTTCGAAAGTGAAATCCCGCTCCAGCAACTGGGTGACAGCACCATGCAACATGGCGGCAAGACCCCGATCGGTCGTTTCCGGATCCAGGCCAAAGGAGTGTCCCAAATCCCTCAAGGTCTGCCACTGGGGCCAGAAGTAGGTTGGTCCCATGGCCGTGAGAATGGCGTGGGCATTGAGTTGGCTCTCGGGCAATTCGGGGAATAGCCCCAGAGGTGAGAACAGCGCTTCCAGGCAATCCCGGTCCAAGGCCGTGATTCCAGGCCCGTAGGCCACTGGGTTGTACCCCTTCCCGATGATGGAAGGGGCGTTTGGAATCATCCGGGCCAACCGGAGATGACCATTCAGGGATGTCCGAAGGGTGATGAAGTCCACCACTGGAGCCAGAGAAACAACCACCGTGTGAGGGGAAAGCGTTGGTGCGATGTCCAGAAGGACAGCCCTGAGCACTGGGGGGTGCAGAGCCAGAAACACCACCTGCTGCTCTGCAGGTTTCTGGTTGTCGGCCACCACCTCCACATGGGGGTGATCAGCCTTCAGGCGGGCACGGACTTCTGGATTCGGATCGCTGACAACCACCCGATCAAAGGGAATGCCCTTGGCTTTCCACGCCGCAAGAAAGATGGCCGTGATCCGGCCTCCGCCGATGAATCCGATGGTTGTCATGATCGTTCTCCCTCAGCAGCAGCCAGTGGAACCACAGGCGCAGGGGTTCTTGGATGGCAAGGATGTCGGCTCCTCCTCGGCCAGGAAGCGCTCTGAGGTTTCATGGAGCTTCCGATGGGGAGTGGCCTTGACGGCCAAGGCCACCTCCACCGCCTTCCGCATATCAGCTTTGGAAACGCCAAGTTTGTGGGCCAGATCGTAGTGGTATTTGAAGCAAGGCTCACAGGGCGAAGCCATCGCGGCTCCGATGGCCACGAGTTCGATGACCGATTCGGTCATAAGGGTTTGGGCGTTCATACAGCCCTCCTTTCTACTTCTTGAGACGACAAGGCGAAAGAAGGGATACAGAAAAGTTAGGCGCTCGGGCAGCACCCCTGGCAGCAGTCCTTTCCCGGAGTCGCAACCAGAGGCCGGGTCGCCCGCACCTGGATGCTCACCCCCGCATTGCCCGCTGCCTTCAGATCCTCCAGGGTGATCTCGGGATTGCGCTTCTGGGCGGATTCCACCTCGGCAGGGCTGGGATCTTCCGAAATGAAGTGGGTTTCCTTCTCGATGGTGATATCCGAGAAACCAGCCTGGCGGATGGCCTCCAGGTAATCCTCCTTGCGCAAGGCCCCCGCCACACAAGCCGCATAGGCATCCATGTCCTTCAGGATGGAGGCAGGCAGGGGATTGACCAGAACGATATCCGAGACCATCACGCGGCCACCGGGCTTCAGGACCCGAAAAGCCTCCCGGAAGGTCTGGGCCTTGTCCGTGGTGAGGTTGATGACGCAATTGGAGATGATCGCATCCACGGTGGCATCCTCCACGGGCAACTGCTCGATGTCTCCCTGGCGGAATTCCACATTGGCGTACCCGTGCTTCTGGGCCAGATCGCGGGCCCGAGCGATCATCTCGGGCGTCATGTCCACGCCGATGACGCGCCCTTCGGATCCGACCCGCTTGGCGGCCAGGAACGCATCGAATCCAGCTCCGGAGCCAAGATCCAGCACGGTCTCGCCGGGCTTGATGGATGCCAGGGCCACGGGATTGCCGCACCCCAGTCCCAGATTGGCTCCATCGGGGACGGCTTCGATGTCCTGGATGGCGTAGCCGACCCTGAGGCTGGGATCCTCCAATGCTCCTGAACAGCCACAGCTTTTGGCCGTGCCGCAGCAGCTCGTGCGCTGTTTGACGAAACCCGCGTACCGTTCCCGGACCGCAGACTTGATGTTTTCCTTCTCCAGATGGTGATTCATGGGGGCGTCCTCCTTGAGATAGACGGGGGTTCCGGAACACAGCGTTCCGGCAAACTGGGTGGTGCCTCGGACACTGGCAGGAACCTCGGCCAGCGTTGCTCGGCGATAGCCCCGGCGTTCCATCCAGGGACCGATCGTCTCGGTTTTCAGCACAATCTTTCGGTCGCCAGCTCCGGCCTCGGCCGCTTTCATGAGGTCCTCGCCCAGCCCCTTGCCGCGCTGGGAGGGATCCACCACCAGGGAGCGGATGACGACGGCATCCAGCGTGGGCTCAATCGCGATATGCCCCACGACCTGACCTTCCGCTTCACTCACCCAGCCTTCCGTGGCTTCCAGGCCATCCAGAGGCAAACCGGCATCACGCAGAAGCCTTTTCGCGGCTTCCAGATCGGCAGATAGACGTTTCCTGATGCGCATGGGCGCTCCTCGAGTCCAAGGTCCAGGGTTTAGGGTTGGGTCAGCGGGTCAGGAACGGGGGGTTCGACCCGATTTGGTTTTGCAGCAGGCCTTCGCTTTTGGTTCAGGGACTTCGTCCTGGCTCCCGCCCGAACAGCAGTCTTCCCACAGGTAGTCCGTCAGGATCCGCAGGATGGGGAAGTTGGCCCGGTAGTTCAGGAAGCTGCCCTGGCGCTCAACGATGACCAGCCCGGTTTCCGCAAGACAGGATAAATGGTGGCTGAGGGTGGAAGCCGGGATCTCGACGGATTCCTGGATCGCTCCGGCAGACGTTCCTGTTTCTGGCCCACGGACAATCAGACGGAGGATCGACAGGCGGATGGGATTGCCCAGGGCCTTGAACCGCTCCGAGTTCTGATCCACCAACGCGATGTCCTTCTTCGTGGGCATTCCGACCTCCGGAATGAATTCTAAAATATTCGAAATGATCCGCAAGATGTAATTCCACTTTTTTCGAATTCATCATTCCCCAGCTGGTCCCGCATCCAAGCCATCCCGAAAAGGCCTGGATATGCGCGCGGATGCTCCTACCATGGGATCCATCTTTCCGGAGCAGCCATGCCTGAGATTTCGCCTGACGCCATGCTCGGCATCATCATCGGTTTGTTCGCCTGGTTCGCGGTGCGCTGCGTGCTTTCGGGCTTCTTCACGGTCAACCAGAACGAGCGCGCCGTGAAGACCTCCTTCGGCCGCGCCCAGCGCCTGGGCGATGCCACCACCGCCGAGGACCCCGTCTCGGCAATGCTGAACGCCGAAGAGAAACTGCGCTACGCCTATCCGCAGGTCCAGGTGATCCAGCCGGGCGGGCCCTATT
>Ga0209098_1000716_pt1 | contig 34968 bp, 34 predicted proteins | sample AD_JPNHW1_MetaG_FD_184429 | JGI IMG/M metagenome (GOLD analysis project Ga0209098, IMG submission 184429) | Active sludge microbial communities of municipal wastewater-treating anaerobic digesters from Japan - AD_JPNHW1_MetaG (SPAdes) (version 2) | ecosystem: Engineered > Bioreactor > Anaerobic...
TGCGCGGCTGAGCGTGAGGCCGGATCGGGTCCGATGGCGGAAAAGGGGCGCACGCGGAGGCGCAGAGGCCGCGGAGCGCAGTCCGTTTGCCGACGGTGATCGATGCAGATCGGTGTAAATCGGTGGCCACAACTTCCGGTCCGCCACGGCAGGATCGCATCCTGCGTTCATCGGCGTCCATCTGCGGTTCCACTTTCCGGAGCGGTGGGCCACAGATGCACATCGATCGACGCTGATCCACAGACTGCCCCGAGTGCCGGCTATCATCGGTGCAGATCGGTGTGTATCGGTGGCGAATCCCTCCGTTCGTTCGTTTGGCCGCGGGTGGGTGGGGGATCAAAGCCCTCACGGGCTTCGCTACGGTACGCGGCTGCGCTCACGCGTCTCGCTACGAGGTGGAGCCATCATCCGCGTTCATCGGCGTCCATCTGCGGTTCCACTTTCCGGAGCGGTGGGCCACAGATGGACACCGATCGACGCAGATCAGCAGGCCGCCCCTAGTGCCGGCGATCATCGGTGCAGATCGGTGTGTATCGGTGGCGAAGTCCTCCGGCTGCTCGCTTGGTCGCGGGCGTGGGGGATCAAAGCCCTCACGGGCTTCGCTACGGCACGCGGCTGAGTATGCATTGCCGGAGCTTCGCCCCGGTCCGCCGCGTTCCTCGCTTCGCTGCGGTACGCGGCTGGGTTCACGGGCTTCGCTACGGCGGTCTCCTCACTACCCGCTCCTCGCTACTCACTACTTCCGTCTCACTCCTCGCTACACGCTACGCACTCCTCGCTCCACCAGCCATGCTCGCGCCACCCGTCGCCCCGGGTCAATAGTATGCACGAGGCCGTGGTTCCGCCGAGCCCGCCGCACCGCCACGCTACCGCTGTCTCCCACCCGCGCGGACGCCCGACCCTGGCCCGTTACCAGCCCGCGCCACCACCCCCTCTTCCCTATCCACCATGCGACTCCCCTTCGCCCTCGTCCTCCCTCTCGTCCCGCTCGCCCTCGCCGCCGCCGAGAAGACCCTCCCCGCACCGCCGCCGCCGCCCTGGATGCTCTCGGCCGAACAACGCCAGCACCAGTCCCGCCTCGCCGACGCCGACCGCCAACGCCTCCTCGACCTCCTCGGCGTATCCGAAACCAAGAACCTCCCGCCCGAGGAGACCGACCCCCGCCGCCCCGCCGGCACCGCCCGCCCGGCCGGCAATCCCAACGGCTGGACCGATGCCGCCGGCCATTTCTACGTCCGCTCACCCTGGGGCAACTGGACCAACTACGACCTCGCCAAGGCCGACACCGGCAGCCCCCTGCCCGACCCGCTCCGCCTCGCCGACGGCCGCCCCGTGCCCGATGCCGCCACCTGGCGGGAGCAGCGCCGCCCCGAGCTCCTCGAGCTCTTCGCCCGCGAGATCTACGGCCGCATCCCCGCCGCCACGCCGCGCGTGACCTTCGAACAGGTTGCCTCCAGCGTCGCCGCCTCGCCCGGGGTGAAAACCAAATACATCCTCGGCACCGTCGACAACTCCCGCCACCCCGCAGCCAGACCCGCCATCGTCCTCAAGCTCCACCTCCCCGCCTCCGCCACCGGCCCCGTGCCCGTCATGGTCGCCATCGGCGATTTCGAGCCGCCCCCGGGATTCCCGCGCCAGCCCGGCCCCTCCGCCAAGGACCTCGTGCTCGCCCGCGGCTGGGGCTACGCCACCTACGATCCCTACCTCGTCCAACCCGATACCGGCGCCGGCCTCACCGAGGGCATCATCGGACTCGTCAACGAAGGCCGCCCGCGCACTCCCGACCAATGGGGCGCCCTCGCCGCGTGGTCCTGGGGACTGAGCCGCGTGATCGACTACCTCGAGACCGATCCCGATGTCGACGCCCGCCGGCTCGGCGTCGAGGGCCACTCCCGTTTCGGCAAGACCGCACTCCTCGCCGCCGCGCTCGACCCACGCTGGGCCGTCGCCTACGCCAGCTGTTCAGGCGAGGGCGGCGCCAAGCTCCACCGCCACGACTTCGGCGAATCCGTCGACATCGTGGCCTGGGGCGGCGAATACCACTGGATGGCCGGCAACTTCCTCAAGTACGCCGGCCGCTGGTCCGCCCTGCCCGTCGACCAGCACGAGCTCATCGCGCTCGTCGCCCCGCGGCCGCTCCTCGTCACCGGCGGCACCGAGGATCTCTGGCCCGACCCCGTCGGCATGTTCCAAGCCTGCGTCGCTGCCGGCCCCGTCTACCGCCTCCTCGGCAAGGCCGATCTCGGCACCACCGAGTTCCCCGCCCCCGATGTGGCGCTCGCCGCGGGCGATCTCGCCTTCCGGCTCCACACCGGCGGCCACACCGATCTCCCCGACTGGCCCGTCTTCCTCGATTTCGCCGCGCGCCACTTCGCCCAGCCCGCTCGCTGACGCCACAACCGCTCCGCCCACGGGACCTTCGCTCGCGCCGCACCGCACGGCAACCCGGGCGTGTCCGTGCCGGTTTACGACACGGCGCCGATTGCCGCGCGGTGCGCATCGGGTATCGTAGGCAAGTCCCGCACACCCCTTGCGCCATGTCCGCGACACTCGAAACCCCGCTCCCGAATCTCCGCAACCGGCACGGCCAGGGCGCGCTCTGGCACGCCCGCACCGGGCAGCTCTACTGGGTCGACACCGCCGGCCACACCGTGCACGCCCTCGAGCCGGCCACCGGCCGCACACGCACCGCCCTCGTCGGCGAGCCCGTCGGCACCGTTGTCCCCACACGCAGGGCCGAGGTGCTCGTCGCCCGCCATCGCGATCTGGCCTTCCTCGACTTCGCCCACGGCCGCCTCACCCCGTTTCCCGTCGAGCCCCCGCTCCCCGCCGATCAACGGTTCAACGACGGCAAGTGCGACGCCGACGGCCGCCTCTGGGTCGGCTCCATGAACGAAGAGGGCTCGCCCGGCGACGGCTGCCTCTGGTGCCTGGATGCCACGCTGCGCGCGGAGGTACGCCGCACCGGTCTCACCGCGCCCGCCGGCATCGCCTGGAGCCCCGACGGCCTCACGCTCTTCCATGTCGACTCGATCGCGCGCCGCGTCGAAGCCCTCGCCTTCAGCCCGGGCGACGGTGCGCTCGGGCCCCCGCGCACGCTGCGCGAATTCGCCGTCGCCGACGGCACGCCCGCCGGCGCGGCCACGGACGCCGAAGGTCATCTCTGGATCGCGCTCCGGGACGGCTGGCGCGTGGTCCGGATCGATTCGACCACGGGCGCCACGCTCGCGGAGATCCCGTTGCCCGTGCAGCGGCCCACCGCCTGCGCGTTCGGCGGCGCCGCGCTCGACACGCTCTACATCACGTCCGCACGCGACGGACTCACGTATGCCGAGCTCGATCGCCAGCCGCTGGCCGGCACGCTCTTCGCGACCAAGCCCGGTGCAACCGGCATCCCGGCGCACGAGTTCGCAGTTTAGCCGACGGCGGCGCTCACTGCCCGCGGCGGACTTTTTCCTTCTCCGACTCGCGCTCGTCATCGAGCCGCGCGCGCTCGTTGGCCATCTGCTGGCGGATCTTCGCAATCTCCTCGCCCTCGCCGCGCTCGGCCGCCTCGTCCAACGCCTTGCGCAGGAAGATCTCGCGCTCGGCGATCTTCCCCTTGTAGCGGATATCCAGCTCGGCCAACCGCTCCTTCTGCTCGGCGGTCAGCGGCGCGACATCCGGTTCGGCGGCCTTCAGCCGCTCCATGGCAAGTTCGTAGGCGCTCTTCATCGGCGAGTGGCGATAGCGCCCGCCTCCGCCCCTGGCAAGTTCCCCGAAGCCGCACCCGTGCGCTCCGCCTGCGGCACGGCGTTTTCCGCGCCCGCCGGCTCCGCCGCACCGTGGTGCGCGCCCACCGCCAGCAGCACGAGCAGCGCCGCCACCGGCACCCACAGCGTCCGCCGCCGCCACCGCCAGGCGTAACCGGCCAGCAAAGCCGCCAGCAGCGCCACCACCACCGCGTCGCCCAGCCACGCTGCCCGCCACTGCGCCGGCCAGTACATCCCGGGCACACGCATCGCCCACTCCAGCCCCCGCTCCATCGCCACGATCGCCAGCGCGCTGGCGTGGTTGAACAATACACTCAGCGGCGTGAGCCCGACCAGCCCCGCCAGGATCGACGCGATCCCCGCCATGATCGAAAGGCTCGAGACCGGGATGCACACCAGGTTCACCAACATCGAGCCGGGCGTCAGCAGCCCGAAGCTCGTCAGCGTCATCGGCACGCTCACCAGCGTCGCCGCCACCGCCAACGCGAAGCCCGAGATCGCCTGCGTCCCCAGCCACCGCAGCCCGCGCCGCCACCACTCCCACTCCGCGGCCGGCAGGTCGCGCCACGGCCGCCAACGCCGCTGCAACCGCTCCTCCAGCGGCAGCCCGAGCAGCAGCAGCGCCGCCACCACCGCATACGACATCTGGAACCCCAGCTGGAACAGCTGCCACGGCTCCCACCACAGCACCACCAGCGCCGAGGCCGCGATGCCCGCCAGCGGATTGCGCGTCCACCGCAGCGCCCGCGCCCCCAGCACAAATGCGATCATCAGCCACGAGCGCATCGCCGACGGCGCCCCGCCCGTGATCTGCACGTACAGCAGCAGCGCCGGCAACCCCACGGCGACCGCCGCCGCCCGCGGCAGCCGCACCACCAACAACAGCCCCGCCAGCACCGCCCATATCACCGCAATATGGAGACCTGATATCGCAAACAGGTGCATGGTTCCGGAATTCATGAACAGCTCGCGTTGCTCCCCGCTCAGCTCCGCCCGGCTCCCCAGCAGCATCGCCACGTGGATCGACCGCAGCCCCGGCCGGTCCTCCAACCCCGCGCCGAGGATGCGCTCCAGCCGCCGCGCCGCCGTGGCGCAGAACCGCCGATACGCGTTCGGCCCGCGCTCCCGCCCCACCCACCGCGCCCGGTTGAACTTGAACGCCGCACCCGCGCTCGCGAGGTAGCCCTCGAACCCCGCCGCCGCCCGCCGGTCCAGCGGCGCGAGCACGCCGTTCGCCCGGATCCGCGCGGAGGCGACCAGCTCCGCCTGCGCCGGCGCCTGCACCGAGAAATACGTCCGCTGCCCCACCGTGTCCGCAACCACCGCAGGCGCCGCCGCGATCCGCGCCAGCCCCGTCGTCGTCACGCGCCCCGCCGCCGGCGGAAACACCCGCTCGATCTCCAGCACCAGCTCCGCCTCGCGCGCCGGCAGCCGTTCCCACACCGCCAGCCGGTTCTCGCGCAACTGGAAGTACGCGCACGCCGCCGTCGCGACCGCCAGCACAAGCCCGCCGCCCCAACACAGCCGCGACCGCCAACCCGCTGCCGCGGTCCCCTGCTGAACGGATCCGCATCCGCCGCGCCGTTCCAGCCCGTCCGCCCATCGCCCGAAAACCGCCAGGGCAACACCGCACGCCGCCAGCGCCAGCCACCACCCGCTGCCCCGGCCCGCCGGCAAGGCGCGCGCCAAGGCGAAGCCGGCCATCGTCGGCAGCAGCAGCCACAATACCGGCGCCCGTTGCCCCATGCTCCGCTCCATCTTTCGCTCCGTTCTTCCCGCTGCGTTTTCCTCCCCTTTGTTCGTTCCCTTCTGTCGTCCGAAATTCGTGCCCGCCACCTCGCTACACCAGGTGAGCGATGAACCGCCGCCCGCCCGTCGCCACGCCGCGCTCCATCCCGCGCCGCAGGTAGTCGCGCCCGGCCGCCACCGCCTCGACCAGCGGCTTGCCCAGCGCCAGGTGCGCCGCGATCGCCGAGCTGAGCGTGCACCCGCTGCCATGCGTGTCCACACCGGCGATGCGCGCGCCGACCCAGCGCTCCGTGCGCCCGTCGGGCGTCGCCAGCACGTCGACCAGCTCGTCGCCGCCGAGGTGCCCGCCCTTCAGCAGGAACGCCGTGCCGTAACGCTTCGCCAGCTCCAACGCCGCCGCCTCCATCTCGCGCGCATCGGCCGGCCGCCGCCCCAGCAACACCGCGGCCTCGTCGAGATTCGGCGTCGCCAACGCGGCCAGCGGTAGCAGTTGTTCGCACACCGCCGCCACGGCCTCGGGTTGCAGCAACGCCGCGCCGCTCGTGGCGACCATCACCGGGTCGACCACCGCCGGCACGCCGCGCCGCTCGCGCAGCACCTCCGCCACCGCCGCGATGATCGGCGCGTTGAACAGCATGCCCGTCTTCACCACGCGCACATCGAAGAACCGGAAAACCTGTCGCGCCTGTTCAGCCACGAACGCCGGCTCGATCGCAGCCACGCCGCTCACGCCGTCCGGATTCTGCGCCGTCAGGCAGGTGATCGACGTCGTGCCGAACACGCCGTTGGCAGCGAAGGTCAGCAGGTCGGCCTGCACGCCCGCGCCGCCTCCGCTGTCGGAGCCGGCGATGGAAAGCGCGACGGGGAGATCGTTCATGCGCCCCGCAGGTTGCCCGGCCGGCGTCGCCGCGCAAAACACTATTCTCGCCGCCCGCCCACAATTCGACACGCTCTCCGCCTTCACCATGAGCGCACATCCCCGATTCCATACCGCCACCCCTCATCGGTTCTCCATCGCCGGCCTGATCCTCGCGCTGCTCCTCGGCGCCGCCTCGCTTTCCGCCCAACAGGCCCGCTACGTCATCCACATCAGCATCGACGGCCTGCGCCCCGACGCCATCACCGCGCTCCCCGCCGCCTCGCTGCCCAACTTCACACGCCTGCGTACCCAGGGCTCGGGCACCGACAACGCCCGCTGCGACTTCGACTACTCCATCACCCTCCCCAACCACACCACCCAGCTCACCGGCCGCGGCATCGTCGGCCCCGCCGGCCACAACTGGAACAACAACACCGACCCCGCCCTCGGCCAGACCCTCGCCACCAACAAGGGCAGCTACATCGCCGGCGTCTTCGATGTCGCCCACGACAACGGCCTGCGCACCGCCGCCTACGTCAGCAAGAGCAAGTTCGCCCTCTTCGCCACCAGCTGGGACGCCGTCAACGGCGCGCCCGACACCGTCGCCCCCGACAACGGCCGCGCCAAGATCGACCTCTTCCGCCACGACACCAACACCGCAGCCCTCGTTGCCCAGCTCGCGGCCGACCAGCGATCCCAGCCGGCCAACTACGTCTTCCTCCACATCACCGACCTCGACTCCGTCGGCCACGCCATCGGCTGGGACCCGACACCGGGCAGCGACTACAGCAACGCCCTCCTGCGCATCGACAACGAGCTCGGCGTCCTCTTCCGCCTCGTCGACGAGACACCCTTCCTCGCCGGCCGCACCGTCATCCTCCTCACCGCCGACCACGGCGGCGCCCAGAAGAACCACAGCGACGCAACCCTCGCTGTCGACTACACCATCCCCTTCTACGTCTGGGGCCCCGGCGCCACCGGCGGCGCCGATCTCTACGCGCTCAACCCCGCCACGCGCGCCAACCCCGGCACCGCCCGCCCCGGCTACAACACCGCCCCGCAGCCCGTTCGCAACGGCGAGGCCGGCAACGTCTCCCTCAAACTCCTCGGCCTCGGCTCGATCCCCGGCTCCACCATCGGCGCCGCCCAGGACCTCGCCATCGGTCGCAACTGAGGGCGCCGCTAGGGTGCAACCGCCTCAACCTTCAGGCGCAGGAAACGGGGCGACTCCGTCCGTGGCGTCAGTTCGCGCAAGCGCACCAGTTCAGTGCCGTCAGGATTGAGGCCAAGTGCATCCACGGTGCTCTCTGCCTCGGTCCACTTGGCCAGATCGGTCGACACCTCCAGCGCATACCGAATGCCGCGGACGTTCGGATTACGCGCAAACACAAGCGCCACGGCAAGCGGCTGACCGTCCTCGGCGTGCAACTCGGGGATCGGAAGATGCGCACCGGCCGCATCAAGCGGCAGCACACCGAGTGCGAACTTCATGAGGTTGGACACTCCATCGCCAGCCGGCGTGTCGAGTTCGCCGCGCTGATCGGCGGGCGCACCACTCGCGACGATCCACTGCGCGAAATCTTGGCGTGGAGCGATCGAGACCGTCACCGTCCGGCTATCGACTGATGCCGTGGCGCTCAAAACGCGGACCCATACTTGGGTCGGCTCGGTCAACGCAGGCATATCGTAGACCGGCAACGTGGCACCGGAGATCGCCGCGGAAGTGTCGCCGCTCTCGCCCGCGTACCATTGGTACCCAAGTCCGCCGTTATGCACTGCGGCATCGACCCATAAGTGTGCCGTCCCCCCACTCGCGACGATATCGTCCGCCGGCTCGTTTGTGATCGTCGGAATCATCGACGGCATCGTGTCGGGCTTGAGCCTCACAATTGGCCCCACGACCAAGCCGTCGCGATCCGCGAAGCTGTTGCTCAGCAGCAAGCGCCCGTCGTCGTCGTAGAAGAGCGATGCGGACGACGCGCTGGTGAGATCCGGAGCTCGAAAGCTGGAATCGAGAGTATCGTCCGCACCCACCCGAATCAACCGGTCGGGCATCGACGAAAGGCTCCCGGAGACGAGCACCTTGTCATCGTTCTGGACCAGGAGTCCCGGGAACATCTCGGAGATCGATACCGCAGTACCGCCTGGCGCCACGATCGAGCCATCGTCACTCATGCGCACAAAACCGTGACGGCTGGGAACGCCGGAACGATAGAAATCGCCAACCAACACCAGCCGCCCCGACGTGTCCGTGTCCATTGTGCGGACCGACATCAGCGATTCTCGGACGCCTGCCGGAAAGGAAATCCCGCCGGAACGATCAAGCCGAACGAGGCTGCCCAGATCCGAGTAATTTGGGTCCCGAAGAGTGCTTCCGCCGATAGCAACGCCACCCCCGCGATCAGCCACCATTGAATACACACCATACGTCCCCCCGATTGACAGCGCGAACGACGTGTCTCGCCGCCCATCGGGGAGGAGAACGACACACCCGGTCCGAAAAGACTCGCCGTCATATCCGTAATGATTTCCCCCAGCCACAATTCTCGCATCCGGGAGGATCTGTACACAGGTCGGCGTCTGGCTGAATCCCGTTCCGGCGGAAAACGGAAACGCAGGGTCGTCGCGGCCATCGGGCAACAATCGTCTGGCGAAGAACGGCGAGCACCCCACCACAAGAATTCGGCCGTCGCCCTGCACCACAATCTTGTCGCGGGTGTATAGCCGCGGGCAAGTGGTCGCGAACGACGGATCGGTCGTGCCATCGGAGTTGATCCTCGCCCAGCCGGACGATGGAGCCCCGTTGAGATGGGTGAACGCCCCGGAGACCAACCATTTCCCATCGCGCACCGGCAAGACTTTCACTGAAAATACCGGACAACGCATTTCCTGCGTCAAAGAGAAGACCGGTTCCTCGGCTGTACCGAACGAGACCACTTCGCTGAAGAGCGACTCGCCAGTGTACCGGTACACGTGGAGAAATATCCGCCCTGCCGCGTTGACGGCCAGGCGTCCGACAGAAGCAGGGCTTGCCACACTATAGGCGTAAGCCGGATCGACCGTGCCGTCCGTGTTCAGGACAACAACCTCATACCCGCCGGTTGTCGCAACTTCCGACACCACGAGCCGCCCATCCGACCTCACGGCAAGCGCCCGAGGCGAACCTGTCAGGACCGACTGGAAGCGGACATCAAGGACTGCGTCGCTGTCGTAACGCAGAAGCCGCTCGACCGGAGTCGTTCCAAGCCATGATTGCTCCAGCACGTAGATCATCCCGTCCGCGCTGCACTCCAAAATCGCCGAGGAGTACCGAACCGTCGGGTGTCCCGGTGTCGATGCAACCACCGAACCATCGGGGTTGAGAATCCGCAACTGGTTGACGTTGCCACCGGTCTGGTAGAACGACCCCAGCAGAACGGTCCTCGACCCAACGGCCTTCATCGCGACCACTGTGTCGCCTTGCCCTATACCTGCGTCGAAAGCCGCATCCACCGAGCCGTCCGCATTGAGCCGCACCACCGTCCGGCGAGCGACTCCATTCACCGAGTCGAAGGTGCCACGGACCAGAACCTTTCCGTCCGACTGCAAGGATATAGCTTCGACCGCCCCGGCTCCCCCGAAAGAACCGAACGAAACCGCAAAAGTCGGATCAAGCGTGCCATCGGGATAAAGTCGCTTCACCCCAGTGCCTCCCCCTACCAGCAATTTGCCGTCGGGTTGGAAAGCAACATCACGAACATCACCGACGGCCGAGGCGAAAGCTGGATCAAGTGCGAAATCAGGAGCGAAGCGCACAAACCCGCGCCGGCGTTGGCCAGCGATGGTCGAGTAGTTGCCAGAGACATAGATGCTCCCATCCGGCCCCGCAGCCAACGTGACAATCGTCGCGCCCCCAGTTTCCAGCAGCGGCGCGAAACTGGTGTCGAGCCGCAGGGTATCAGGGTAGCCGTTCTTCGGAGCCACGATCAGCCGGCTCGGAGTCGATGTGGTCGAGCCGGTGTCGTCGGTCACCACCACGTCGTAGTAGCCGGAATCTGCAACCGTCGCCGCCGGGATCGTGTAACTCGAACTCGTCTGCCCCTCGAGTTCGCCGCCCATCCGCCGCCATTGGAAACGGACTGTGCCGGTGCCGGAAGCCTGCGCGAAAAAGACCGCAGGCTGGCCGCTTGAGGCGGCGACCGTGAGCTGCGGCTGCACATCGATCGTCGGTGCAGCCTGCAACCAAGTGGTCAACCCTGCGGCCGCCGACAGAAGCAGAATGCGAGTACGTGTGGGAATCGGTGACATGGTGAATCCGCGTTCGAGCACTCGGCACGACGCAGAACCTATCCCGTCGCCGTCGCACTTCGTGATCACTGGGGCTAGCAAGGATCTCGCTCCGATCTTCTTGGAGACAAGCTCCAAGAACGCACTTGCTTACCTCCCGAGCTTGCAGAGGGCATTCGGCCGGACCTTCACGACCGCCTCAGTCGAGCCGGTTTGACCTCGTACTCCTGCAGCGGGCGCACGCACAACGCCGCGAGCACGCCGCAGGTGAAGCCCCCGATGTGCGCCCACCAGGCGATGCCGCCGAGGTGCACCGCGCTCCCGCTCGCCGCCGCAGCGGCCAGCCACTGCGTGCCGATCCAGAAAAGCAGATACAACACCGCCGGCACCTTCACCGGCAGAGGCACGATCACGATCGGCACCAGCAACGTCACCCGCGCGCGCCAGCACCAGACCATGTACGCACCCATCACCCCGGAGATCGCGCCCGACGCGCCGATCATCGGCACCGGGCTCGCACCGCCAGAGGAGATCGCCTGCGCCACCGCCGCCGCCACGCCGCAGCCCAGGTAGAACACGAGGTACAGCCCGCGTCCCATCCGGTCCTCCACGTTGTCGCCGAAGATCCACAGCGCCCACAGGTTGCCGAGGATGTGCAGCCAACCGCCATGCATGAACTGGCTGCTGAACAGCGTCGCCACGGCATGCCGTAGCCCGACGAAGTTGCCTTCGTGCAGCGCCGCCTTCGCCTCCGCGGGCACGAAGCCCCACTCGCGGAACGCCCGCACGAGGCCCGTTTCGCCGAGCCGTTGCTCCCACCAGAACACCGCGCCGCACGCGGCGACGATCAGCAGCGTCACCAGCGGGAAACGCCAACGCTCCTCCGTATCGTTCAACAGCAGCATGCCCGCGACGAAACTGCCCGCCGTCGCACCTGTCCAGCGCTCCGCCGTTCCAACTGCCCCCATTCTCTCCACACAGCCGACGCCACGTCCGTCGCCGCGGCGCAAACCTGCGCTCGACTCCCCGCATGCTTTCCCTTTCGTGGCAGCGACTCCCCAAAATGGAAGATCGCTCCACACTCACCCGCTTCGCCTGGCTCTCGATCGCCGCCGCGGTCGCCACGATCATCCTCAAGACGGTCGCCTATCTGCTCACCGACTCCGTCGGCCTGCTCTCCGACGCCGTCGAGTCCCTCGTCAACCTCGCCGGCGGCATCATGGCGCTCCAGATGCTCCGGGTCGCCGCCACCCCTGCCGACGACGAGCACGCCTTCGGGCACAGCAAGGCCGAGTACTTCTCCAGCGGAGTCGAGGGCACGCTCATCCTCATTGCCGCCGGCAGCATCGCCTACGCCGCCGCCCTCCGCCTGCTCCACCCCAAGCCGCTTGAGCAGGTCGGCGCGGGCTTGGCCGTCTCCGTCGTCGCCTCACTGGTCAACCTCGTCGTCGCCATCGTCATCCTGCGCGCCGGCAAGCGCCGCAACTCCATCACCCTCGAAGCCAACGCCCACCATCTCATGACCGATGTGTGGACCTCCGTCGGTGTAGTCGTCGCCATCGGCGCCGTCGCGCTCACCGGCTGGAACTGGCTCGACCCCGTCGTCGCCATCGCCGTCGCCGCCAACATCGTCTGGACCGGCGTCGGCATCGTCCGCCGCTCCGTCGCGGGCCTGATGGACTCCGCGCTCGACTCGGCCGACATGGAGAAAGTCCGCACCGTGCTCCGCGTCCACGAGGCCGCCGGCGTCCAGTTCCACAACCTGTGGACGCGCCAGGCCGGCGCCCGCAAGTTCATCAACCTGCACATCCTCGTGCCCGGCGCGTGGACGGTCCAGCAGGGCCACGACCTCGCCGAACGCATCGAGGACGAGCTCACCCGCGCCGTGCCCGAGTCCACGATCTTCACGCACATCGAGCCGCTGGAGGACCCCGCCTCCTGGAACGACGCCGGCCTCGACCGGCGCCAGACTCACACCTGATCCGGGACGGGGCAACGCCCCACACGGAGCTTGGTTTGGTGGCAGGTTCTGTTTCTCTAGTGGAGCAAACCTATGACCCACAAACCAGTCCTTGGCGCATTCCTGCGCCGTCTGTTCCTGCTGCTCCTGATCTGCGTCGGTCCCTTCGCCCACGCCCAGAACATCACCAAGACCGTCGCTCCCGGCGATAAGGTCGACATCAAGAACACGACCGGTTCCTCGTGGTACATCACCGCATCGGCCAACACCGGCGGCGCCACCCTCGCCCGCCTCGAGCCGAACCTGATCTCGGAGTACACGTGGGGAAGCGGCAACTTCAACAACAACGTGGAATACAGCGGCAACAACCGCGTCTGGTCGGGCGAGTACCTCCGCGTCTATGCGAACACCCTTCCCGCAGGTACCGTCATCACGATTCCGTACAACACGCCCAACCCCGCATCCAACTCGTACACGATCAAGGTCACCGTCAAGTCGGCTCCCCACGTCACCGCCATCACCCCCATCGACCCGAACCCCACCGTCGCCTCCAGCGTGCGCTGGGCCGTGACCTTCAGCGAGGCGGTCAGCGGTGTGACGACCGCCAACTTCGCCCTCACCAACCCGATGGGCATCTCCGGCGCGACCATCACCAAGGTCTCGGGCTCGGGCACCGACTGGATTGTCACCGCCACCACCGGCACCGGCCTCGGTCTGCTGGGCTGCAACTGGGATAAGTCCGTGAGCGAGTCGCCATCCATCCCCAACGGTTTCACCGGCTATCAGTACTCCTTCCAGGAAGCACCGGTCATCACCTCCGACCTCGTCGATGCCTACGTTCCTACCGGTGCCACGTACACCCTCTCCATCGGAGCCTCGCTCCGAAGCGGCGGAGCCGTGAAATACCAGTGGTACACCGGCTCCTATGACAGTCGGTCTATCATCTCCGGTGCCACAGGCAGTTCCTACACCGTACCTTCCTCGCTGTCCGTGACCTCCCGCAAGTACTCCTGCCGCGTGACCTCTGCGGCGAACTCCTCCTACTCCACCGACAGCTCGGTCGCCACGATCTACACCATCGAAAAGGTCGCGATCGGCACACAGCCGGTCGGCACCACCATCGCCGCAGGCCAGACGGCCACCTTGTCCGTGACAGCCACAGGCACAACACCGCTCCACTACCAATGGTACCGCGGCAACGTCGGCGACACATCGGCGCCCCAATCCAGCACCTCCGCCACCTTCACCACTCCCGCGCTCTCCGCCAACACCACCTACTGGGTCAAGGTCGGCAACAACCTCCCCGCCAACAACGACGTGAACAGCACCTTGGCGACCGTCCGCGTCGTCACGACCCTCACGGGCAACGGACCCTTCTCCACCACCGTCGGTTCGGCATTCGCCACGGCGCCCGCCTTCACCGCACGCGACTCCGAAAACAAAGTTGTCGCAAGCGTCCCCGTGACGTTCGCCGCTCCGGCCTCCGGAGCCTTCGGCCGCTGGGCCGGCAGCAGCTCGGCTTCCGTCGCCACGAATAGCAACGGTCTCGCCCAGAGCAGCGCCTTCACCGCGGGCACCGGCGCGGGCACCTACAACGTCACCGGCTCCTACGGCAGCGTCACCGGCTCCATCGCGCTCACCAACCAGCCCGGCCCGGCCTCGAAGATGGAGGTGGCGACCGCCCCCGGCTCCACCACCACCGCCGGTGTGCCGTTCTCCCCGGCCCCCGTCGTTCGCATTCTCGATGCCTACAACAACCTCTGCACCGGCAACAACACGACCGTCGTCACGGCGACTCGCGCCGCCGGCACCGGCACGCTTCAAGGCACCACATCCGTGACCGCCAGCGGCGGCATCGCGACCTTCGCCAACCTCATCCACACCGTCGCGACGACCATCACCGTGCAGTTCTCCGCCGGCACGATGAACGCCACCAGCGCCAACATCCTCGTCGCCCCCGCTGCGCCCTCGACAATCGTCGCGCTCGGCGGTTCCGGACAAGTCGCCCGCCCGGGAACCGGCTTCGCCTCATCCCTTCAGACCAAGGTCGCCGATGCCTTCGGCAATCCCATGCCCGGCCGCACCGTGACGTTCACCGCCCCCGCCTCCGGCGCCAGCGCCACCCTCACAGCGACGACAGCCACCACCGACAGTTTCGGTGTCGCCAGTGTGACGGCGACGGCCAACGCGCTCTCCGGCGCGTATGAGATCACCGCCAACGTCTCGCCCGCGCTCGCCACCCCCGCGGCCTTCGGCCTCGCCAACCGCACCAAGCTCGAAGCGTGGCGCAACACCCACTTCGGCAGCTACGACAACACCGGCAACGGTGCCGACAACGCCTCGCCCTTCGGCGACGGCGTGCCGAACCTCCTCAAGTACGCGCTCAACCTCGATCCGGCCGCCGCCGACACCACCTCGATGACGGCCAGCGGCACGAAAGGACTCCCGTTGGTCGGAGTGGACGCCACCGGGCATCTCACCCTCACCTTCGTCCGCCGCCCCGCCAGCACCTCGCCCGGGATCACCTACACGGTCGTCTTCGGCAACGACCTCCAGACCTGGACCGCGAACGCAGCCGCCACCGAATCCACGACCGCGATCGACGCCGAGTTCGAACGCGTGGTCGTGACCGATTCCGTCGCCACAAGCGAAACCGGCCGCAGGTTTGTCCGGCTCCAGGTCACCACCCCCTGACCGGAGCGGGTGCTGAAATGCTGTAGCCGGCCGCGGTACCGCCACCGGTTACAGCTCAGCACAAACCGCCCAAGCAGCCTCCGGTGCGCGCCTGTGCACGGCGCGCACCTCGGGCGGGAGCCGCGGCCTGATCGATCTAGATCCGGGACGCTGGTTATTCGATCCCGAGCTTCCGCGGCTCGAAGCCGCGGGACTTCAGCGCCGCCTTCAGCGCCGCCATGTCGAGCTTCGAGCCCGGCTTCACCCCGCGGTCGCGGAACCAGTTCCGGTTCATCTCCACGGCGAACTGGATCTCCGCGCTGTGCGAGGGGACCGACCGCTCGTCGTGCGGGTACATCTGCCGCACCTCGCGCAGCTCGCCCTTCGCATCGAAGAACCCGATGTCGAGCGGGATGAGTGTGTTGTGCATCCAGAAACTCATCTGCCGCGGCTCCGCATAGACGAAGATCATCCCCTCGTCCGCGCCCAACGAAGACCGGTCCATCAGCCCGCGGTTCTGTTCGGGCTGGTGCACCGCCACCTGCAGGCGCACCGCGCAATCCCCGATCCGCATCGGGAAGCGCTCCGCGACCGTCTTCACCTCCGCCGGCTTCTCCTCCCGCACGCAACCCGGCAGCGCGACCGCCACGGCGAACGCGGCGCTGACGATCAGCAGACGGGGCAGGAGGCGGCGGATATTCGGCATGCGGGAAGCGAGGTTGCCGGGCAGCATGCGTCCCCCTACCCTCCGCGCAAAACGTTTTCCCTGTGTCCAAACTTTCCACCGCGCCCTCCCCGCTGCTCTACGCCGACTCCGAACGCGACGCCAACCAACGCTACTTCTCCGGCATCGCCGCGCCCGACGCCTTCCTCGCCTTCGGCATCGGCCGGAAAAAGTACGGCGTCTTCAACGCCCTCGAGTTCGCCCGCGCCCGCAAGGAATCGTCCCTCGACGTCGTCCTCTCGCTGGAGGACTGCCGCGACCGCGCCAAGCGCCGTTTCCCTCACACGCCGATCGGCATCGCCGAGATCGTCGCCACCCTCGCGCACGAGTTCGGCCGGAAGCGTTTCGTCGTGCCCGACAACTTCCCGGCCAAGCTCGCCTTCGACCTCTTCGACCTCGGCCTGGCCATCGGCTTCGCCGACGGCTCGTTCTTCCCCCGCCGCGACCTGAAGACGCCCGCCGAGCTCGCCGCAATCCGAGAGGGCAACCGCTGCGCCGCCCTCGGGTTCGCCGCCGTCGAGCGCATCCTGGAATCCAGCACCATCAAGGGCGGCACCGTCCGTTTCGAGGGCAAGCCGCTCACCTCCGAGCGCCTGCGCTACGCCATCGAGACCGCCTGCCTCGCCGCCGGCGCCATCGCGCTCGAGACCATCGTCGCCGCCGGCGACCAGGCCTGCGACCCGCACTGCCGCGGCACCGGCCCGATCCGCCCCGGCGAACTCATCGTCGTCGACATCTTCCCACGCGTCGCCGCCACCGGCTACCACGGCGACATGACGCGCACCTACCTCAAAGGCCGCGCCAGCGACGAGCAGCGACGCCTCGTCGCCACCGTCCGCGCCGCCCAACAGCTCGGCCTGCGCACCATCCGCGCCGGCCTCAACGGCCGCAAAGTCCACGATGGCATCGTCGCCTTCTTCGACTCGAAGGGCTACCGCACCACCCGCGATGCCACCGGCGCCCGCGGTTTCTTCCACGGCACCGGCCACGGGCTCGGGCTCGAGGTCCACGAAGCGCCGCGCGTCTCCGCCGTCGACGCCACGCTGCGCAAGGGCCACGTCGTCACCATCGAACCGGGACTCTATTATCCGGGTCTCGGCGGCTGCCGCATCGAGGACGTCGTCCACGTGACCGCCACCGGCTGCGAGCTGCTCTCCAAGCACCCGTACCGCTGGGAACTCGCCTGAGCGTCGTCACCGCCCCCCCCGGATAGCAAAAGGCCGCGCGATGAAGCGCGGCCTTGTTTGTGTTGAAAGATTTCGGATCGCTCAGCCGGCGAACGTGCCGACCAGCGCGCTCAGGAAAAGCGACACGCCGGTGCCGATGCCGGACACGCCGGCCGCGACAAGGCTGGAGACACCGATCAGGATGCCGCAGTAGATCGCGCCGATGGCGACGTTGCCGTTCTTAAACTCAGCCTTCTCGTCGATCGAGGTGGTGAGCTTGTCCATCACGCGGAAGACGACGGTGATCGCAAAACTGGCGACGCCGATCGCCACCGCGAGGTTGATCAAGCCGGAGACCAGGCCGATCACGCCGTTGAACACGCTGCCCGTGCCCAGCGTCGCCAGCGAATCGGACATCGCCGCGATGCCGCCCGAGATCACGCGGGTGTAGGAGACGATCACGCCCGCGCCGAGGAGCGCCACGGCGCAGTTCTTGTTCTTCACCTCTTCCCAGATGTCGATCCCGCCGAGCAGCTTCGAGAGCAGTTTCAGTCCCTTGGTGATCGAGAAGGCGGCCAGGCTCAGGCCGACGATCAGCTGGATGATGCCAAGAAGCAGGCCGCCGAGCGAGCCGCCCACGGCGGCCCAGCTGCCGGTACCTTCGGCCGCCGAAGCCGCCGAAGTAAGCGCCAAGGCGGCCGCAGCCGCCCCGGAGATCTTGGTGATGCGATTGAATTGTGTGGATTTCATACGGAGATGAAAGGAGCCGGAGTAGCACCCGTGCCGGCGGCAGATCAAGTACCGACCATGCCCCAAGTTCCCGCTTGATCTTCCGCCGCCGCCCCTCTGCGAAAACCGCCTCCGCCGGACCCGCGGCGTCGCCAGTTTCCCGGCGCAGTTTTCCGCGCCCAACCAGCCCCGATTTCGCACTTCCGCCCGCAGGATCCCGCCGCCAGTTTCCCCGCATGGCCGCCAAACAACGACTCGACGAACTCCTCGTCGCCCGCGGGCTCGCCGCCTCCCGCTCGCAGGCGCAAGCGCTCATCCGCGCCGGCAAGGTCCGCCACGGCACCGAGCGGCTCGACAAGCCGGGCAAGGACTACCCCGTCGACATCGCCCTCGAGATCGAGCAGCCCCCGCGATTCGTCAGCCGCGGCGGCGAGAAGCTCGCCGGCGCCCTCGCCCATTTCCAGCTCTCGCTCGCCGGCGCCCACGTCCTCGATATCGGCGCCTCCACCGGCGGCTTCACCGACTGCTCCCTCCAGGCCGGCGCGGCCGACGTGGTCTGCGTCGATGTCGGCCGCGCGCAGCTCCATTCCAAGCTCCGCGGCGATCCGCGCGTGACCAACCTCGAGCAGATCAACGCCCGCGAGCTCCGCGCCGAGCAGCTCCCGCGCGCCGAATACGATGCGATCGTCATCGACGTCTCCTTCATCTCCCTGCGCTCCATCCTCCCGTCCGCCTGGCCGCTGCTCAAGACGGGCGGCGTGCTCGTCGCCCTCGTGAAGCCGCAGTTCGAGGCCGGCAAGGCCGAGGCCGACAAGGGCCACGGCGTCATCCGCGACCCGGCCGTGCACCAGCGTGTCCTCACCGATGTGACCGCCTGCGCCGCCGCGCTGCCCGCGGCGAACGTGCTCGGTACGATGGACTCGCCCCTTACCGGGGCCGACGGCAACCGCGAGTTCCTCATCGCCCTGCGCAAGGCCTGAAGCTCAGGCCCACACACGCCAGGCGCCTCCGGCTCAGGATGCAAAACCGTCGCGCGACCGGCGCACGGTTCTGCGTGTTCGCCGCGCAGCGCCAATGCGCCGCAAGCGAAGGAGCGACCCCGGCGCCTCGATGCTCGCCAACCTCCGCGCGGCCGCTACGCTCCCGCCTCCGATGCCCCCGATCTGCAGACTCGCCTTCGTCGTCAACCGCACCAAACGCGGCGCGCACGATCTCGCCAACGACCTCGTGGCGCTCGCCCGAGCGGCGAAGGTACGGACCCGAGTCTTCACCCGGCCGACGCTCCCGGACGGCATCCTCGTCGGATTCGACGCCTGCTGCGTGGTCGGCGGCGACGGCACGCTGCTCAGTGCCGCCCGCGAGGCCGCCCGCGCCGGAGTGCCGATCATCGGCGTCAACCGCGGCAGTCTCGGATTTCTCACTACATTCTCGGCGGAGGAGGCCGTGGCGCAGTTCCCCTCGCTGCTCGCCGGAGAATGCCGCATGGCCAGCCGCTCGCTGCTCTCCTGCCGCACCGGCCCGAACCAGGAGGACATCGCCCTCAACGACGTCGTCATTAAGGACGAGACCAACTCCAAGCTCGTCCGCCTCGGCGTGTACGCCGACGGCGAGTTCGTGACCGACTACCATGGCGACGGCCTGCTCGTCGCCACCCCCACCGGTTCCACCGCCTACAACCTCTCCGCCGGCGGCCCGATCATCCATCCCGACGCCGACACCCTCGTCCTCACGCCCATCTGCCCGCACACCCTGAGCAACCGCTCGGTCGTCCTGCGGGGCGGAGTGAAGCTGCGCATCGAGAGTCGCATGAAGGACTCGCGCCTCCTCGTCGCCATGGACGGCCAGCGCAACCTCGTCACCTGCGCCGGCCGCGACATCGAGATCGCGGTCGCCGATCGCCGGCTCACGCTCGTGCAGAAGCCCGGCTACGAGCATTTCGAGGTGCTCCGCTCGAAGCTCGGCTGGAGCGGTGCCGCCACCGTCCGCCCGACCCAGCGTTAACGAGCCTCGCCTGATAGCCAGACGCCGCGTCGATGACTCTCCCGAACCGGAGATCGGAGTGGCCCCGTTGACCGCAAGTGGGTGAAAGACTTGGCCCGCGGCGGTTCAAAGGCACGCCAATCGGCAGCCAGCACCGACGCGACGCCGTTCACTTCGCCGGCTGGATCAGCTCGATCTCGTAACCTTCGGGCGCGTCGATGAACGCGATGACGGAGCCGCCGCCCGTGGGCGTGGGGCCGTCGGAAAGCGAGTACCCCTTTTTCGCCAGCTCGGCGGCGAACGTCTCCAGGTTTTCCACTTCGAAGGCCAGGTGCATCAGATCGGGCTGGACCGCGACTGGCTCGGCGCCGGCGGGCATCTGGCAGAGCTCGATCTCCTCGTCGCTGTTCGGAGTCTTTAGGAAGGCGAGCTGCGCGCCGCGGGGCGAGGTCATCCGGCGGGCCAACGTGAGCCCGAGCGCTTCGCGGTAGAACTTCACGGTGCGCTCGAGGTCGTTCACCCGCATGCGGGTGTGGAGGAGTTTGCTGACGTTCATGGCGGAGGCAGGCAGAGGATGAAACCTAGCCGGGTTTTCAAGCCGGCAGTCCAAACACGGTCGTGGGCATCACCGGTATTTTCCTATTCCAGAAAAACGCCGGAGCCTGGTGCCCGGGACAGGGGTCGAACCTGCACACCTTGCGGTACGGGATCCTAAGTCCCGCGCGTCTGCCAATTCCGCCACCCGGGCAATTCGGCTGGGGATCGTACCCCGCGGATTCCCGCCGCAGCGCCCGCGCGGGGCAAGGCCGAAAGCCGCAGCAAATGCCGCAGGCCTGGAATCCCACGGCGTCTCCACCCGCCACAGTCACCGGCCCCACAACGCCGTTCTCACGAACGGCGCCACGCTTGCCGCGCAGCGGCGAAGTCTCACCGCACCGCCAACGCGCAGCGTTCGCCCATCTTGGCGTACGTCTCGATGTGGTTGGCACTCTGCTCGCGCAGGTCGGCGTCGAACACGATCCGGTCGCGCTGGAACAGCGTGATCACGCAGGAGCCGCCAAACTTGAACAGCCCCTTCTCGTCGCCCTTCCGCGCCTTCACGCCGACCGGATAGGTCTGGCGGATACTGCCGACCATCGTCGCGCCGACCTCGATCATGGCGACGGTGCCGAACCGCTCGGTGTCGAGCAGGGTGAGCATGCGCTTGTTCTGGACGAGATAGCGGACGTTGCGGCGCAGGGCGATCGGATTGACCGAGTAGAGCGCTCCGCCGATCTCCTGCGCCCTGCCGGGCGTGCAGGCGCAGGGGAAGTGGAAACGGTGGTAGTCGACCGGAGCCAACCGCGAGATGAGCATCGCGCCGCCGGCAAACTGCTTAGCCACGAGCTCGCCGCCGATCAGTTCGGCAAGGTCGAAGCGGTCCCCTTTCACGTAGAAGCCGTCGGCATCGTCGACATTCGGGAAGACGAGGTGCCGGCCGTCGGCCGGGAGCGCGACGCCGGCCGGATCGGCATCGATCGGGCGAGCGCCGTCCTTGAGCTTGCGGTAGAAGAACTCGTTGAACGTGTGATACGTCATCGCCTGCTTGGCGAACTCGTCGACGTCGAGGTCGTGCTCCACGATGAAGGGAAGGACCTTGTGGACGCTGCGCGGCTTCTCCATCCGCCGCCCGTACCACCAGGAAAGGAGTGCGCGTTTCACCAGCACGTGCAGGGCGATCCGGCCGCTGATCGAGCTGCTGTAGAGCCAGCGCAGCCAGAACTCGCCGGGGATCTTCTCCTCCGCCATCTCACGGCGCTTCCGGTGGAAATACACGACGGGTTCCTGGGTCATGCCCGCACCGTGAGCGGCCGCCGCGCCGGCGCCAAACCGAAAACCGTCCGCGGGACGGAGTATCTCTCCGCAGCCGGCCACAGATTCGCGGATACGCATTCCCGGGCTAGCGGATCCGGGGTTTATACCGATGTCCGTCACAGGTAAAACCCCGGCAAAATCGTGCGGCGGACGCCTGCGTTCTATCGTTGCAGCAACGCATGACGACGCCATGGGAATAATTGCCTTTGACAAGCTGTGCGGCGCTCTTCGGACTCGCACGCCTACGTTCAGAGATTCGCTCTTTCTTCCCACACTCAACCGTTCCCGCCCCGTCCCCCACACCCATACCCTACGGTCCGTCCCCCGCGGCCGAAGTACCCTTCTGAAGTAACTCGCCACATTGCGGCGTTCTTCCTCCTGCCCACCCCCTTTCCGCGAAAGCACAGCCCTAACTCCGTCACGCTCCCCTATCCGAACAGCGGCCTCAGGCCCCAGCAGCTGGCTTTCCCCTTCCCGCCTTTCTCAATCAATCCTCGAACTCGTCACATACCATGATCCAGAACCTGCCCATCGCCTTCCTGATGAACAAGACCCCCATGGAACTCTTCCATGCTGGCGGTTACATCATGTGGCCTATCCTCATCCTCTCGCTGGTCGGCGTCACCGTCGTCACCGAGCGCATCATCTTCACCCTGCGTGAGATGAAGGCCCGCAATCCCGAGGTCGTCGAGCGCATGCTCGAGAAGGTCGAGTCCGGCGACGTCGACGGCGCCATCGCCCTCGGCCGCGACACCAACGACTTCATCGCGCGCATCATGGTCTACACCCTGACCCACCGCGAGAGCTCCCTCCAGAACGCCTTCATCCGCAGCTCCAGCGCCGAGCTCAACCGCTTCGGCCAGGGCATGCCCACTCTCGACACCTGCATCACCGCCGCCCCGTACCTCGGCCTCATCGGCACGATCACGGGCATGATGACCACCTTCGGCAGCATGGAGGGCGACATCGCCCAGGCCGCCAGCAAGATCACCGGTGGCGTCGCCGAGGCCCTTATCGCCACTGCCTGCGGTATCGCGATCGCCGTCATCGGCCTGCTCCCCTTCAACTATCTCAACGCCCGCTGGGAAAACGCCCGCCACGAAGTGGAAGACGCCGGCAACGCCCTCGAGATCATGATCAAGAAGTCGAACAGCGTGAACGCCGGCCAGTAAGGCCCGTTCCGCTCCCGATTTCTTGAACCACATCATCCGCTAACACTTAACTATCGCTCACCATGCACGGAGGAGGAGGAGGGGGCACAGGCTCCAAGAAAAAGGCTACGATCAACGTCATCCCGTTGATCGATGTGATCATGTTCCTGCTGGCCACCTTCGTCTTGTTCACCCTTTCGATGAACAAGGCCAATGGCCCTTCCGTCGACCTGAGCGAGGCTAAGAACGGCATCGATGTGGACCCGAACAAGGCCGTCACCGTCACGCTCGATCTTGAGGACAAGCTCAGCTGGAACAACACCCAGCTCACCTGGGATGACTTCATCATCGAGCTGATCAAGTACAGCGGCACGGACAACCCGCAGATTCTCATCAACTTCGACCAGAACGCGAACTACGGTCGAGCGATGTCGGTTCTGAACGAAATCCGCAAGGCGCCGAAGCCCGTCAAGGTCTTCATCTCGAGCAAGCTCCCTGCGGCCAACAAATCCTGAGCTGACCGGCAGCCCTGCCTCATCCGATGCAAGTTAAGAAAACAGTGCGGAAGAAAGCACGTATCGAGATCATCCCCCTGATTGACGTCATCATGTTCCTCATGGCGGCGTTCGTCTTGGTCATGCTCTCGATGAACAAGAACAAGCATATCCCGGTCGAGTTGCCGACAGGTCAAGGTGGCATCCCCGATCCGGATGCTCCCAAGCCCGTCACGATTTCGATCGACACCGCAGGCGACTACTTCTGGACCGGCGAGCGTGTGACGTTTGAGGACATCATCATCCGCCTGAAAGGCCTGAAGGCCGCCAGTGCCGATCCGAAGGTCCTGATCGAAGGCGAGATCGGTGCTCAGTTCGGCAAGGCTGTCGCGATCGTCGACGAAGCCCGCTCGGTCGGCATCAACAAGGTGACCTTCAACACCTCGGCTCGGCAGTCCGTCCGTCAGTAACGGGAGACCCACATGAAACGCATCGACATCATCATCGGTATTCTCGTCTCGGCCGGCCTCCACGGCGGCGTGCTCTGGGGTGGCGAACTCTTCAACATGGCCAAGCAGCACACTGCGGCCAAAGGCGGCGACGACCAGGTCGTTACCGTGGCCCAGATCGACTTCGAGGCTCCGGAGGAAGAGAAACCCAAGAACGAAGAGGAGCAGCCGGAGCAGGAGCAGGATCAGAATGTGACCGATTCCGACAGCAGCGGCGACCTCGCCGCTGCGTCCCTCCCGGAACCGATCAGCTCCGTCGGCGTCAGCGACATCACCGCGGTCATCAAGCCGGCGCCGCCCGTGGCCCCCAAGCAGGGTTCCACCAACTGGGCCCCGCCGAGCAAGACGACCCGCGCTGTCGACACCGGCAAGTTCAAGGAATTCGTCGATTTCGCCAAGCTCGACAAAAAGCCGCAGGCCCGCTCCCAGCCCGGCCCGCGTTATCCCTTCGAGCTCAAGCGCCAGGGCATCTCCGGCCAGTGCACCGTCCAATTCTTCGTCGATGAGAACGGTGTGGTCAGCGACCCGGTCGTCATCTCCGCCTCCCACGAAGAATTCAAGAAGCCCTGCCTCGACGCTGTCATGCAGTGGCGCTTCACCCCTGGCATGAAGAACGGCCGCAAGGTCGCTACTCGCATGCAGCAGCAATTCCCCTTCAAGGTCAGCAACTGACGCCATGTTCACCCCTCGTTCCTCACGGCAGCGCCGCCTTGTGCGGGCTGGAAGCCTCGTGCGCCTCGGTGCCCTCCTTGCCGGTTGCGCTATCCTCAACACCGCTGCCCACGCACAGGCGGCGGCCGCCGCCACTCCGGCCCCGGAGCTGAGCAGCGCCGTGGCTGATGCCATCTCCACGATCCGCCCCTTGCTTGAGGCAGATAATCCGCAGACTTACGCTGAGCTCCTCCGCAAGATCGACGAGATCGAGATCAAGGTGAAGCCGCAGGGTTATGATCGCGCCTACCTCAGCCAGCTGAAGGTCCGTCTCCTCATCGGTTCCGGCCAAGCACTGAAGGCCATCGGGCCTCTCGAGGAGGTCCTCTCCGGCAGCTATTTCCCGAAAGATGCCCAGACGGGCATGATGTACATCCTGGCGCAGCTCTACATGCAGGATGGCGGTTCCACCAACAACGAGAAGGTCCGCGACCAGCGCCTCAAGCAGGCCCGCGCCCGTCTCGAAGAGTGGTTTGCCGCGACACCGGAGCCCGTGCTCGGCGCCAACAACATGAGCATGTACTGCGATGCCACGTCGCTGTACGCCAACGCCCTCTTCTTCCTCAAGGATTATAAGAAGGCCTACGAGACCGCGAAGAAGCTGGTCCATCTCAGTGTCGAGCCCAACGACCAGGCGTGGGTTCTCCTCTTCGCCGCCCAGCAGGAAGCCGGCCTCAACGCCGAGGCTGCCGGTACCTTCGAACTCTTCATTCGGAAGTTCCCGAATCGTAAGGACTTCTGGATGCAGCTCACTCAGGCCTACCTGAGTTCCGATCAGCCGCTGCGCGCCATCCTCACCTACCAGCGAGCCCAGGAGAACGGGTTCATGAACGGTCCCGGCGACTTCATGAACGTGTTCGGCCTCTACTATCGCTTGGAAGAGTATAGCCGCGCCAGCCAACTGCTCGAGGGCTGGATCAAGGCCGGCAAGGTCGAGGACAGCGAAGAGAATTGGGAGCTTGTCTCCGTCTGCTACGCCAACCTCCGCCGCGACGACGCCGTCCGCAAGGTCCTCGATGAATCGCGCCGGCGCTTCAAGACCGGCAACCTCGACTTCCAGTACGCCCAATACCTCTGGTACGACGGCAAGTACAAGGATGGTCTGCTCGCCGCCACGGAAGCGTGGAAAAAGGGCGGACTGAAGAAGCCCGGCAAGACTGCGCTATTCCTCTCCACAGCGAACTTCGAGCAGGGCAACAAGGAGCTCGCGCTCAAATTCTACGAGATCTCCAAGAACTCCGGCGATTGCGACAAATCCGAGATCGAGCGCGTCGAGCGCATTCTCCACGAGCTCATCGAGTCGACCAAGAACGGCAACGCCGCGGCAACCGCTTCCACCCCCCAGTCCTGATCCCACTTCTCCTACACCCACCTTTCAACGAACATGAAAAAAGGTTACATCTGGTTGGCCCCACTCGTGGTCCTGGTCCTCTTCATCGGACTCTATGTCCGCTCTCGCGACGAGTACGAGGCGAAGATCGCGAAGGAAAAGAAGGACAAGCAGGAAGAAACTCTGCGTAAGAACGAAGAGACCAAGAAGCGCAACGACGAGATCGCCGAACAGCGTCGTCTCGACAACGAGCGCAAGAAGGCCGAGGACAAGGCCGAGCAGGATCGCAAGGACGCCGATAAAAAGTACTTGGAGCAGATCGACCGCGACCGCGACTTCGCCAAGCGCGAGACGGCCCGCTACGAGAACGTCGTCAAAGACCTCAACGAGTCCTTCAAGACCGAGAAGGCCGCCAACGATGCCGCCAAAAAGGCCATCGACGACATGCGCGCCGAGAAGAAATTCATCACCGAGTACGTCGCCAAGGCCCAGGCCAATGAGCAGGCGCTCAAGGAACTTCTCCAGAAGCTCCAGAAGCTCGAAGAAGACCGTCTCAAGGCTGCCGCCGCCGCCGCTAAGGGTTGATAAACACCCCACCACTTAACGACCATGAAACGCTTTATCATCATCATCCCGCCGGTCATCCTCTTCGCGATCTTCGTCGTCTTCTACAAGGCGCACGTGAAAGAGCTCGAGGAGAAGCAAGCCGCTGCCAAGATCGTCGCCGAGAAGGCCAAGGTCGACGAAGATGCCCGTAAGAAGGTCCTTCAAGAAGCCGCCGACAAGGAGGCCCAGCGCCAGAAGGAAGAGCGCCTTGCCCTCATCGAGAAGCAAAAGGATGAAGCGCAGAACAAGAAGGAGGAGATGTACCGTGACATCCTCTCCCAGACCGAGTCCGCCAACGCCTCTTCCAAGAAGCTCCAGGCCCAGATCATCAAGCTTCAGGCCGACATCCTCGCCGTGCGCGCCGCGCGCGACAAGGCCCAGGCCGAGGCGATGGAGACCAAGCTCGACCTCGAGAAAGCCCGCGTCGCCAAGGGTAATGCCGAGTTTGAGATCCAGCGCTTCACCGAGATGCTCGCCAAGCGCATGGAGCAGAGTCAGGCGCTGACCACCGAGGTGATCGCCGCGAACGCGAAGAAGCGCTAAACTCGACCAAACACTTCACACCAAAGCCGCACGGTCTCCCGTGCGGCTTTTTCGTGCCCACTGGTAAGTCGCGACACGCCCGTCCGCCTGCCCGAGCTTCGCCAAGTGCAGATCGAGGGGGGCGCGCGCACCGCCACGGCCGTATGCCGGTCTTCGTCCGTTCTATCTCAACCACCGTCGACGGCAAATGAGCTCAGCCCAATCCAGCAAGCCACCGATCTATTCGCTCAATCGGGTTGAGCCCATGTGGTCGCGTAGATGCCGCCTTGCTGCGCCCTTCCGATACTTCGGCTGGAGTGACCAACAGGGACGCTGGCCGCACCCTGCACCGACAGCTTAGGCAGTCGCCGGAGCGGGCTCGGCCGCAGCGGAGGTGATGATCTCCGCATACCGCAGACCGAGGTCGGCCATCTGCTCCCCATTCTTGAGGTACACCGTCTCCTCGCGGTACTCGCCATCGGGCATCCACAACTGGATCCGGTACGCCGAGCTCTTCGTGTCCCCGCCCACCTTCTCGACCCCCACCCTCAGGCTCCACTTCTTGTCCCCGAGGCGCGTGAAGGCGAATTCCAGGTGTTTCTGGAGCGGCAACAGATAGCGGTTCGGGGATACGGCCAATCCCAGGCCGGCATCACGGGACATCTCGAGCACGGCATTCTCCAGTGCAACGACGACATCGAAATAGTGGGGGATAGCGACGGTGGCCATGTGGGTTCCGGCTTACAGTATCGGCAGTACCGGCCGCTCCCTTGAGCCGGCGCCCCAAGGGAGTTCTCCCTAGATCGGATCAGGGCGTGTCCGTAAATCAAAGTGCTCCGCCGCCGGCGATGGCGCGGCACCGCTTCCATCCCCGCCCGGCAATCCAGGAATCGGCGGACGCAAAAATACCCGTACGAGGGAAACAAACCGCTCGCCGAGTCCGCAAAACGCCGCTAACTCAGAGTCACCCCCGCTGCTGTAGGCCCGACGCACTCCCACCCTTCCAATACTCCTCCTGCGATGCAAAAGAAGCTCCTCGTTGTCGACGACGACATCGTCGCCCTGAAAGCCACCAGCCGAATCCTCCAGGCCAGCGGCTACGACGTGACGTCCACCACGCGCACCGACGAAGCCCTTCACTTCCTTGAGCGCGACAAGTTCAGAGGCGTCGTCTGCGACTACCACATGCCCGACCAGAACGGCTCGGTCATCGTCACCGCGGTGCAGCGCCATCATCCGGAGACGAAGGTGTTGCTGATCACCGGATACCGCGAGGACCTGCCGGAGTTCCTCAAGAACGGGAAGCACGCCGTACGCGTCGTCGACAAGCCCTTCACGCTCCAGGGGCTCCTCCAAGCTGTCCACGAGGAGATCGGAATTCCGGCCTCGGCCGCCTCAACCGAGGCCGCAGCCGAGAAGAAAGACTGACCCCGCTCGTCGCAGCATCCCTTTCAACCCCCGGTCCCAGACCGGGGGTTTTGCTTTGCATCGCCGGGGAACATTCCCCCTCGAGCGCACTGCCATCGGCACCCCTCGGCCTGCGCGGCACAGTCAACGTCTCCACACCTGCCACCGGCCGGCCGCATCTTCCCTCCAGATTTTGATTGGCCCGCGCCACGAAAGATTGCGAGCATCACGGTTCGTTTACTTTCCCGCCCACTTTCCAGACCCACATGGATGTAAAACTCGCCAACGATCTGATCTACGTCTTCGGCTATGCCGCGGTCGGTCTGGTGTTCGCCTTTGGCCCGCTGTTCCTGGTGTACATCCTATCGCCACGGACGCTGCGCCAGACAGTCGGCAAATCCGACCAGGCCATCGAATGCGGCATGGAGCCCATCGGCGAAGCGTGGGTCCGCTACAGCGCGGTGTACTACCTGTACGCCCTCGTCTTCGTCGCCTTCGCGGTTGACGTCCTTTACCTCATCCCGGTCGCGCTGGTCTACAACCGGCTCAATTTCCCGATCCGGGACCTCGTCGAACTAGTGATCTTCGTGGGCATCCTGACCCTCGTGATCGTCTACGCCTGGAAGAAAGGGGTGTTTGAATGGACCCGCAAAACGGCTGCTCCCAAATCCAACCTGGGTTGAAACTTCCGCCCGGCCCTGTGTCGGACGAAATCCCGCCGGAGCTCACGTCACTCGTGCGCTTCGCGATGGCGGATGACTTCCTCGCCCTGGCTCGCGCCAACTCCCTCTGGCCGCTCACCTTCGGCCTCGCCTGCTGCGCCATCGAAATGATGGCCACCGGTATGGACCGCATGGACATCTCGCGCTTCGGCGCCGAGGTGTTCCGCCCCTCCCCGCGCCACGCCGATCTCATGATCGTCGCCGGCACGGTGAACAAGAAAATGGCCCCCGCCATCAAGGTCCTCTACGACCAGATGCCCGAGCCCAAGTGGGTCCTCGCCATGGGCAACTGCGCCATCTCCGGCGGCCCCTTCGTCTATCCCGGCCAATACGCCGTGGTCGAAGGCGTCGACAAGCTCTTCCCCGTCGATGTCTATGTGCCCGGCTGCCCGCCGCGCCCCGAGGCCCTCCTCGAAGGCATCATGGAACTGGAAGAAAAGATCACCGGCAAACGCCGCTGGCCCCGCGTCCCCACGCCATGAGCAGCCCCACCGCCGAGCAACTCGCCGCTGAACTGACTCCGCTGGCCCTCAGCCAGGCCGACTTCGTCCAGCTCCCGCCCCCTCCTCCGCCGCCGAAGCCCGTCGTGGCCAAACCCGTCGCGCCCAAGCCGGCCGCTCCCGCTGCCGACGGCACCGCCGCTGCGGCTGCCACGCCCGCGCCGGTCGCTACTGCGCCTGCCGCTCCGGCCGCCGCGCCCAAGCCCGTCGCGCCGCCGGCTCCTCCGCCGCCCCCGCCGCCGCCGGTCCAGCTCTGCGACCACGCCGCCAAAGGCGTTGACCTCGATGTCGCGATCCGCGCCGATGCCGTCGTCGCTGCCGCGCAGATCATGCTCAAGCAGGGGTTCGCCATGGATACCATCACCGGTATCGACTGGCTCGCCCAGGGCCTGATGGAAGTCGTCTACGATTTCTTCCACCCCGAGAGCGGCCTGCACGTCGCCATCCGCTGCCGCGTTTCCCGCGAACAGCCCGAGGTGCCCACCATTTCCCACGTGTTCCAGGGGGCCAACTGGCACGAGCGCGAGACGCACGATTTCTTCGGCATCCGCTTCGCCGGCCACCCCGACCTCACGCCGTTCCTCCTCCCCGAGGACGCCACCTATCATCCGCTTAGGAAGGACTTCGCCGGTGCTCCAGCTGAATAAAGATGAGGCCATCGCCCACGCAGCCCACTGCGTCGGCGGGCCCAACGAGACCTTCGTTCTCAACCTCGGCCCGCAGCATCCGTCCACGCACGGTGTGCTGCGCGTGAAGCTCACGATGGACGGCGAGTTCATCCGCCACGCCGAACCCGTCTGCGGCTACATGCACCGCATGCACGAGAAGATGGGCGAGAACCGCAACTGCGCGCAGTTCCTGCCCAACACCGGCCGCATCGACTACCTCTCCGCCATGCAGTACACGCACGGCTGGGTCGGCGCCGTCGAGCGCGCCTGCAAGATCGAGGTGCCCCTCCGCGCCGAATACATCCGCGTCGTCACCTCCGAGCTCAACCGCATCGCCTCCCACCTCGTCGGCTGGGGCGCGTGGGTCATGGACCTCGGCGGCCTCACCCCGATCCTCTACGCCTTCGAGGACCGCGAGAAGATCCTCGATCTCCTCGAAGGCGTCTCCGGCGCCCGCCTCACCTTCTGCTACTACCGCATCGGCGGCGTCTGCGCCGACATCGACGACGCCTTCATCCAGGGCGCCAAGGCCTTCGTGCCCTACATGCGCGAGCGCCTGAAGATGTACAAGGATCTCGTCACCGACAACGTGATCCTCCGCAAGCGCCTCGAGGGTATCGGTATCATTTCCCAGGACATGTGCCGCCGCTATGGCGCCTGCGGCCCTGTCATCCGCGGTTCCGGCATCGCCAACGACACGCGCAAGACCGAGCCCTACTCCGTCTACAAGGACTTCGATTTCGAGATCCCGGTCTACGACACCTGCGATTCGATGGCCCGCTACCTCGTCCGCATGGACGAAATGGAGCAGTCGCTGCGCATCATCGAGCAGTCCCTGGCCAAGCTTCCCGAAGGCCCCTTCATCAACCCGAAGGTTCCCCGCCTCCTCAAAGTCCCAGCCGGCAACTACAGCTACGCCACCGAGGCCGGCCGCGGCCGCTTCATGGTCCGCCTCGTCGCCGACGGCTCCGACAAACCTTATCGCGTGAAACTCCGCACGCCCTGCCTCTCCAACATGAGCCTCTTCGCCGAGGCCGCCGAAGGCATGATGATCGCCGACGCCATCGCCTTCATGGGCAGCCTCGACCTCGTCATCCCCGACATCGACCGATGAGCGCGATTATCGACTTCCTGTTCACCGACCCGGCCTGGCCCTGGGTGCGGATGATCCTCTTCCTCGTCGGCGCCGCCTCGTTCGCCGGCGCCAACGCCGCCTATCTGGTCTGGTGCGAACGCAAGGTCGCCGCCTACGTCCAGCGCCGCCCCGGCCCGATGGAAGTCGGCCCCCAAGGCCTCATCCAGCCCATCGCCGACGCCGTGAAGCTGCTCTGTAAGCAGATGCTCAGCCCGATCCCGCAGGCCGACGGCATCCTCTTCCGCATCGCCCCCGTCGCGATGGTCATGCCCGCGCTCATGTGCTTCGTCGTCGTTCCCTTCGGCGACCTCCTCATCCCGGCCCGCATCGATCTCGGCCTGCTCGTCATCTTCGCCTTCGGCGCCTTCAACGTCATGTCGCTGATGCTCGCCGGCTGGTCGTCGAACAACAAGTACGCCACCATCTCCTCCGCCCGCGTCGTCTCCCAGAACGTCGCCTACGAGATCCCGATGCTGCTCACCGTCGTGACCATGATCATGGTCACCGGCACCACCGACCTCGGCACCATCGTCGCCCAGCAGAGCGGCGGTTTCTGGCACTGGAACATCCTGAGCGGCATCTGGACGCTGGCCAACCCCCTCGTCCCCTTCACGTTCCTCATCTACTTCATCTGCATGCTCGCGGAGACCAACCGCGCGCCCTTCGACCTCGCCGAGGCCGAGAGCGAGCTGGTCGCCGGCTCCTTCACCGAGTATTCGAGCATGGGATTCGGCCTCTTCTTCATGGCCGAGTACATCAACATCGTCGTCGGCTGCTCCGTGGCGACGGTCCTCTTCCTCGGCGGCTGGCATCCCGGCTTCTTCCCGCTGCCCGCCAACCCTTGGCTGGCCTCGCTGATCGGCTTCGGCTGTTTCTGCGCCAAGCTCTACACCCTGATCTTCTTCGTCATGATGGCGCGCTGGACGTACCCGCGCACCCAGTTCTACGGACTGCTCAACCTGTCCTGGAAGATCCTCATCCCCGTGGCGCTCGTCACGCTGCTCCTGAGCGGCGTCCTGATGAAGCTCACCAACCTGTTCTGACCATGGGCTACTTCGGCGAAATCTACAGCGGCGCGAAAAGCCTGGTGATCGGGATGCGCATCACCTTGGACCAGTTCTTCAAGAACTTCCGGGGCAACTCCAACGTCCCCTATCCCCACGCCACTCTCCCCATCCCGGAGAAGTACCGCGGCCACATCATCTTCACCCACGACCCCGAGACCGGGAAGTCCCGCTGCATCGCCTGCAAGTCCTGCGAGCGCGCCTGCCCCTCCGGCTGCATCTTGGTCGAGGGCGAGAAGAAGGAGGGCGAGACCAAGAAATCCGTCACCCTCTTCGAACTCAACTTCACCCGCTGCAGCCTCTGCGGCGCCTGCGTCGAAGTCTGCCCGACCGACGCCCTCGACTTCTCGAAACGCTACAACTTGGCGGGCACCAGCAAGGCGGTCTACGCGAAGATCGACCTCGTCGAAGATTTGAAGAAACGGACGCAGAAATGAGCTCACTCGCCTTCCCGCTTCTGGCCGCGGTCGACCCGATCCCCGGCTCGACGTACATCATCCCCGCGCTGTTCCTGTTCTTCGTCGCCACGACGATCGCAGGCACGCTCATCGCCGTCGCCGCCCGCCGGATCATCCGCAGCGTCTGCGGTCTCGCCGTCTGCTGCCTCGGCCTCGCCGGCCTCTACTATTTCCTCAACAGCCCGTTCCTGGCGTTGATGGAGCTGCTCATCTACGTGGGGGCCGTCTGCGTCACCATCATCTTCGCGGTCATGTTGGCCGAGCCCGAGGAGCCCGCCCGCCAGGTCAAGCGCGTCACCTACTGGCTCGCCGTCGCCGCGACCCTGATCGTCGCCGGCGCCATCTTCTGGTCGCTCGCCCGCCTCGGCGTCTGCGGCGACTGGCCCACGCTGGCCATCAACCAGTCCAGCGGATCCGTCGAGACCATCGGCGTGAAACTGCTCACCCAATACAGCTTCGCCTTCGAAGCCATCTCCCTCGTGCTCCTGGTCGCCATCCTCGGAGCCCTCGCCATCGCCCGCTCCGGGAGACACAACGCATGAAACCGCTCCTGGATTCGGTCCTGCAGCTCCACAACCAGCCCGCGCCGTACCTCGTGCTCGCCGCCTTCGTGCTGGCCGCCGGCCTCTACGGACTCGTCCGCCGCCGCACCCTGGTCGGCATGATCATCTCCGGCGAACTCCTCTTCGGCGCCGCCTCCCTGAATTTCATGGCGGTCAACCGCTTCTTCGCCCCCGACCCCGCCGTCGGCCAGATCTTCGTCCTCTTCATCATGGGCTTGGCCGCCGCCGAGGTCGCCATCGCCCTGAGCATCATCATCGCGGTGTATCGCAACTACGGCTCCATCAAGTCCCGCGAGCTCACCGACCTGAAACGCTGACGCCATGTCCCCGGAATCCGATCCACGTCTGCTGTATGCCCTCCTCGCGCCGCTCGTCGGCGCCGGGCTGGTCATGGCCACCGGCAAAAAGCCGAATCTGCGCGAGACCATCTCGTTCCTCGCCGCCTGCACGCTCTTCGGCTTCGTCGCCTCCCTCGCGCCGGCCGTCCTCGACGGCAAGACCGTCCACTACACCGTCTGCCAGATCCTCCCGGCCACTGACGGCTTCTATAAAGGCCTGAGCCTCTCGCTCCGCGCCGACGGTCTCTCGATGGTCTTCGCGCTCGCCGCGTCGTTCCTCTGGATCATCGCCGTCTTCTACGCGATGGGCTACATGCGCGGCCACCACGAGGCCAACCAGACGCGTTTCAACGCCTGCTTCGCCCTCGCGCTTTTCGGCGCCGTCGGCGGCGCCTTCGCCGACAATCTCCTCACGCTCTACTTCTTCTACGAAGTCGTCAGCGTCTCCACGTACCCGCTCGTTGCACACCATCAGGACGAGGAGAGCTACGCCGGCGCGCAGAAATATCTCGTTTACCTCACCACCACCGCCAAGGCGTTCATCCTGCCCGCGATGGTGCTGATCTACGTGCTCTCCGGCACGCTCGACTTCGCCCCCAACGCCAACGTCGGCATCATCCCCGCCAGCGTCCACAGCGGCGTCATTATCGCCCTCTACGCGGCCTGCATCCTCGGTTTTGCCAAGAACGGCGTGATGCCCTTCCACAACTGGCTGCCGAGCGCCATGGTCGCCCCCACGCCGGTCTCCGCCCTCCTCCACGCCGTCGCGGTCGTGAAGATCGGCGTCTTCGCCACCGTGCGCGTGATGCTCTACGTCTTCGGCGTCGACACGATGGAGCGTCTCCACCTCGGCCTGCCTACGGCCTGCTTCGTCTCGATCACGATTCTCGTCGGCTCGATCATCGCGCTCTCGAAGAACAACCTGAAGGCCCGGCTCGCCTACTCCACCGTCTCGCAGCTCTCGTATGTGATTCTCGGTGTCGCGCTGCTCAACCCGGTCGGCATCGAGGGCGGCATCTTCCACATCGCCGCCCACGCCTTCTCGAAGATCACGTTGTTCTTCTGCGCCGGCGCGATC
>Ga0209098_1000717_pt1 | contig 34951 bp, 24 predicted proteins | sample AD_JPNHW1_MetaG_FD_184429 | JGI IMG/M metagenome (GOLD analysis project Ga0209098, IMG submission 184429) | Active sludge microbial communities of municipal wastewater-treating anaerobic digesters from Japan - AD_JPNHW1_MetaG (SPAdes) (version 2) | ecosystem: Engineered > Bioreactor > Anaerobic...
ATATGATTTTGAACTGAGAGAAATGAATAATCTGTGTTTTCTTACCGGGCCGAATATGGCAGGCAAGTCAACTTTCCTGAAATCTGTTTCACTTGCCGTTTATATCTCTCATCTTGGTTTTCCTGTTCCGGCGGCAAAAATGACTACTTCGGTTTATGAAGGAATCATTACCACAATTAATCTTTCCGACAATCTCAGCAAAGGTTACAGTCACTTTTACAGTGAAGTGAAACGAGTCAAGGAAACAGCTCTTAAACTCAGGGAAAGAAGCCGGCTCTTTGTGGTTTTTGATGAACTGTTCAGAGGAACAAATGTAAAGGATGCTTTTGATGTAACATTGTTAATTATCCAATCATTTGTCAGGATTAAGAAAAGCACATTTTTGATCTCTACGCACATAACAGAAGTGGCTGAGAAACTCCGGGATTTTTCCGGTATAGAATTTAAGTATTTTGATTCAAAACTGGTCGGTGAGATTCCTGAATATGAATATCTGTTAAAAGATGGCGTATCTCACGAAAGATTAGGGCTGTATATTGTTAAAAAAGAAAAAATTATTGAAATCCTGAATTCTATAAGTAACAATTAATCAGATATTTTCAAGCTTCATTATTAAACAGGAAATTGCTCTGTTTTTAAAACATAATTCTCATCCAATTAAATTATTACCTTGCCAGCCAGCCGGAATGAAATACACATTTCTCATTTCGGCATAAGTTTAATAATCCCTGACAGGGATAATGGAGCAACAGGAAATAACGGATGTGCCCTGTTCGACAGAGAGTCTTATACAGTGTTTGATCAACAGGCGCTGGATGCTCTTGTTCAGGGTTCTTTAAAATAATTTAATTAATTTGGTATGCTGGTATTGAGAGACAAGGTGATTATGTGCTGCAGGAGAGCGCTGCAGAATGCTGTCACACCAACACTGAGGGCTGTGACAGTGGATTATAACAATAAACTGATGGTACTAAGAGCCTACTTTGATAACGGAGCAACCGTCAGTGATAAAAAGTTACTGGATGGCTCGCTGACAGAAATTGAAGCAGATCTGAAGCATGAAATAGAGAAATTTAATCTCGATATTGTGGATTTACCGTCACCAGGCAAAATGAAAGTATTGAAAGACTGGATATACCGACGGGCTGAAGACTGATAGACATATATTTACACCGGGTTGCTAAATGGTTGCAGTAAAATGAGATTGGCCACAGACAAACATTTTATTCTGACATTTCTTATTCTGTTTCTCTTTCTCCCCGGCCGTGCTATGTCTCACTGTTTTTCCCTGCGTGAAGATCCTCTGCTGATCAGTCTTTCTTTACCTTCCTTCAACGGCATAAGAGACAATGAATGCATCTGGACAGGATCCGGTAACTCAATTACCATCCCGTTAAGAAGAGCAGGAAACATTTTTCTTATTGAAGCAGAAGTCGATGGTGAAAGAGGATACCTGGTGCTGGATACCGGAGCCTCAGGCGTTGTACTTAACAGGACCTATTTCCGGGATCACGTTGTAATGGACAGTCAGACTGCCGGTGGTGTGACCGGATCGGTGGCCGAAGTGGAAAAGATTGGCGTTGACCAGATAATCATCAGTGGCTTAAAATTTAAAGGTTTAATAGCCGACCTTGCAAACCTGGGGCATATAGAGAACAGACGCGGAGTAAAGATACTTGGACTCATTGGCTTTGCTCTTATCAGGAATTTTGAAATTGTGCTCGATGCCGGCCAGAGCGATCTTCAATTATTTAAAATAGATAAGAAGGGTGAGAGGATTGATCTTTCTGCCCCTTCTTTTGTCTCTGATTATAAATGCCCCTTTGATGAGAAGAATAACATACTCTTTCTGAATACTTCACTAAAGGGTAAAAGAATGAACTTTTGTTTTGATACAGGAGCAGAGACAAATGTTATTGACAGGGATGCCCCCAGAAGTGTACTCGCCTCAGTTTCAATTACCCGAAGGTCTACTCTTAATGGCGCAGCAGAAACTACTACAGATGTTCTTTTTGGAACCATGAATGACTTTCAGTTTGGCGAAAAGACACTTGATAATCTGGAAACGATTATCACAAACCTCAATCCCTTGAGTGAGTCATATGGTGTCAGGATTGATGGGATGCTTGGATACAGCTTCTTTTCCAGAGGAGTAATTTGCATTAACTTTGTAAAAAAGGAGTTTTCAATAAGCTATATAAAAGCAACTGAAGAATGAAGGTGCTAAATAAAATATTATTGATTCTCTTTGCAATCGGATTCTCAGATCTGAATGCACAGGATAATGCTGATCAGATATTCAGGGTTGAAGATGGTAAAATGATCCTGACACTTGATCTCAGGTGGAATGCTGCAAAGCGTTCTGATGTCGCCAGGGATTATGATATCGATTCTCTTGCAATTGAACAGGCTTACAAGGGCAATACCCGGGTGACATCCAAAAAAGACATCTGGGATGTCAGAAAGATTAATTCAAACCAGATTGAGTTATCAAAACTCCTCGTTGACTCTCCGGTAAAGCATATAAGTGAAAATGATATTTTTATCGTTAACGACAGCTGGCTAAAAATCCAGAACGGAACTCCTCCTGATAATACCAGGAGTGGCATTAACAAGATGTATAAAAAGTATACATTCACCTACAAGAATGGCATAGCAACATTCTTCCTTCCTTCTTACAAATGGTCCGACAAGGTGTTTCTTTCGGGAACCTTTAATAACTGGAGTACCACCCAAACTCCGATGCATAAGACAGACTCGGGATGGGTAGCAAAAGTTAAGCTTGACCCCGGGAAGTATTCGTACAAGTATATTACAGACGGACGATGGCGCGTAGACCCCAATAACTACATCAGGGAAAGAGACTTAAGAGGAGGTTATAACTCTATTGTGTTTTGTCCAAACTATGAGTTCCATCTAAAAGGTAATCTCAATGCTCATAAAGTTATTCTGGCAGGCAGCTTCAACAACTGGTCAACAGACGACTACCGGATGGTAAAGACCCACGATGGCTGGGATATGCCAATATACCTTAACGAGGGGACATATGCCTACAAGTTCATTGTTGATGGCAAGTGGATGACCGATCCTGCAAACAAAGATGTCAGAAGCGATGCATCCGGCAATATGAATTCCTTTATTGGTATTGGTGATTCATATGTTTTTAAGCTCAATGGGTATCTTAACGCCGCCAGTGTTGTACTTAGCGGCACCTTCAACAACTGGAGCCAGAACGAACTGGTGATGAAAAAGACTGCAACAGGGTGGGAACTGCCATACATATTGGCACCTGGCACCTACGAGTATAAATTCATTGTTGACGGCAGGTGGATGACCGACCCTTCCAATCCACTTATAAATGGCTCAGGAAGCGAAATTAACTCTGTTTTGACATTCAAATCAAACTATACGTTTACCCTTGGTAAATTCCTCAATGCCACCGAGGTTAGCGTGAGTGGCGATTTTAATGGCTGGAGCAACAAGGGCTACAGAATGTACAAGAAGAATGGTAAATGGATTCTCCCTGTTTACCTTAAACCGGGTAAACACCTTTATAAATACATCGTTGATGGCACCTGGTATACCGACCCTGACAATAAACTCTGGGAGGAAAATGAATATGGTACAGGAAACTCAGTGCTTTGGATCGGTCAGTAATGCAGCAGCAGCATTGTCAATATACCATGCCAGATTACCATTTTGCGGGGCGATCATTTTTGCAGGAAGAAGGAATGCTTCTTTATGGTTCTCGATTATTAGCTGCAACGGTTTAGCTTTTGAACTTCCTGTTACAAGAAAGATTACTTCTTTTGCATTATTGATTACCTTTTCAGTAATGGTAATCCTCTTCTGACCCGACAATGGATGAGTACTTACCGCGCAAGCCTGAGATTTCTCAGCGAATATTTCCACACCGGGAAAGATAGACGCTGTATGACCATCCTCCCCCATACCCAATAAGATAATATCAAAAACAGGTATTTCATCTCTTACTGGCAAATGTGTTTTCATCTCATGAGCATAACGCACTGCTTCTGCTTCAGGATTGGTGTCCCCATTTATGGGATGCAGGTTCTTCCCGGGAATATCTATTTTGCTAAAGAATAATCTGTACGCATTACCAAAATTACTTTTACGACTTGATTCAGGAACACAGCGTTCATCAACCCAGAAGAAATGCACTCTGCTCCAGTCAGGCTCCCCATGTTTAATATCTTTCAGGATCTTAAAAAGTATCTGAGGGGAGTTCCCTCCTGACAGAGCAATAAATATGTTTTCCTGTTGAAGTAATTTCTCTCCGATGAAACCAACCAAATCATGGGCCAGTTTATCGGCAGTTTTTTCCGGGTCTGGCAGCACCTGTGTTGTAAAATACTTTCTCATTATAACGGGTTCTAGAGTTCACAATATGAAGAGACGGCAGTAAGGTTTTTACATGGATAGCGCCATGTCTGATCTGTTCCTTCTATCAGTTTATCTGCATTTTCAGGGCCCCATGTACCAGCCGGGTATCCGAACAAACCGGTGTTTGAATTTTCATTCCAGAACCTCAGGATAGGATAAATGAATTGCCATGTAGCCTCAACGGCATCTCCCCTGGCGAAAAGTGTGGCATCACCGAGCATACAATCAAGCAGGAGACGTTCATAAGCATCAGGCAATCTCACATCAGAAAGATCCGAATAGTGGAAATCCATTCCCACATCCTTAACCATATACCCTGACCCAGGGACTTTCATTCCGAACTTGAGAAGGATGCCTTCATCTGGCTGAATTCGAATGATCAGCTGGTTTGAACCTGTAATACAACCAGGATCCTTGGCAAAAAGCGTATGCGGACTGGGTTTAAAATGTATAACAACTTCAGTAACACGGATAGGAAGCCTCTTGCCTGTCCGGAGATAAAAAGGCACACCATTCCACCGCCAGTTATCGACATAAAACTTCATTGCCACATAAGTTTCAGTTCTTGAACCTGATACAATGCCCGGTTCATCACGATAACCTGGTATGTTTTCATTGTTTATAACTGAACCGGTATATTGCCCTCTTATAACGTTTTTTTCAATATCATCCCTGTTAAATTGTCTCAGAGCCTGAAAAACCTTAAGGGTTTCGTTACGTATAGATGTTGCATCAGCCACGACAGGCGGTTCCATGGCAATAAGGCCGACCAACTGAAGGAGATGGTTCTGAACCATATCCCTGAGAGCTCCGGCGTTGTCATAATACCCTCCACGGTTCTCAATTCCAATACTTTCTGAAGAAGAAATCTCAACGCGTTCAATAAAATTACGATTCCATAGCGGTTCGAAGATGCCGTTTGAGAAACGTGTTACAAGAATATTCTGAACGGTCTCCTTTCCAAGATAGTGGTCAATTCTGAATATCTGATCCTCTGAAAATACCTGAAGAATTATTTTATTTAGCCTCTGAGCCGATAGAAGATCAGAGCCAAAAGGTTTTTCTACGACTATCCTTCTCCACGACTGTGAATCGGATGTGCTGTTTAATTTATTCGATGAAAGATTACTGACAATAGACTCGTACATTACAGGCGGTGTAGCAAGATAATAAAGATAGTTTCCTCCTGTTTTTAATTGCTTGTCTAACCCGGCAAGTCTGTCAGCAAGCCTTGCATATTCATCCGGATCAGAACCATCTATTCTCATGTAAAAGATTCTTTTCAGAAAATTGTTTTTTTTATGCTGGTCCAGGCATGATTCTTTGTCTGCAAATTTATCAATTGCCACTGCCATCTTATCACGAAACTGATTTTCATTCATTTCCGTTCGGCCTGTCCCGAGAATTGCAAAATTATCAGCCAGCAGGTTCTGATTATCCAGATCGCATAATGCCGGGATAAGCTTACGTGAGGTAAGATCACCGGATGCGCCAAAAATTACAAGTATCAGTCCTTCAGGTTTTCTCATTTTTTGACATTTTTAATATTGTATCTGCTGTCTTATTATCTCATAAACAAACAAAGAACAATTATGTTATCAATGTTTGGTAACCTGAGAAATGATCATACAAAACAAACATTGATTAACATCGTCTGGCATTTGCATGTTACTCTTTTTGTTTATATTGCCTTAAACACACTGTCATCCAGGCAGGTTCCAGAATCATTAAAAAACTATTCAGGTATGTACAAACGACTCATAGTATGCCTGATTATTACATCTGTAATATTTTCAGGTTATCTGAAAGGGCAAAGATTTGTCAGCATTATTGATATTAATGAAATATCCAGTCTGACAGGAAGCTCTTGCATTGCAAATCTAAAGACCGGGGAAAAGACAGAGGGGACGATTAAAGGTTTATCTGTTACTACAGGATACCTCTCCGGGGTTATTATTAAACTTGGTAATGGCCAGAAGGAGAAGCTGAAGACAGGTCAGATTGAATCGTTTCTTGTAAAATCATCCGGTTTTACCGACATGACGGCCGTACCTTCCGGAACCGTTACACGCAACAACATGACTATTTCCACTCCTGGTAAGGTGGCCGAAGCCGATTATATCGTTTTTGAGAGTGTCAATACCGGAAAATTGTCTGGCGAGCTGCTTTTACAGTGGCTGAATCCCGGATCCGACAGCAAAATAAAAGTATATGCATATGAAACAGACAGCGGCAACACAGTAAGTGTTAATGATGATAAAAAAGGTACTACTTCTTTTACCGGAAAGGCAGCAATAACATATCTCTTTGTGAAGTCCGGAGAAAAGCCTGTAAAGATTCAGAAATCAAACTTCAGAAACAGGTTAAAAGAGGTTTTTTCTGATTGTCCCTCTCTGCTGTCAAAGATTAATGATAATAAGATCAGATGGGATGACATTGCTGAATATGTTTATACTTATAATAAAGATTGTAAATAGTTAAAATCGACAAAAAAAAGGCACCACAGGATGTTACTTCCTTATTTTCATTATTTTTATAGTGCAATAGAAATCCCGGAAACAACAATATTTATTACGAAACGATATTTATTCACTTTATTATTACTGATCATTCCATGCTTTATTTATGCACAGGAAGGCTTTAAGAGCGGTTTTGTGCAACTGACAAAGACAGACACCATCTTTGGCCTTATTGAAAGCAACAGCTATTATAATAATTCATTGGTATGCAATTTCAGGAAAAGTGCTGATGATGAAACAACTAAATATACTCCTGACCAGATTTTCGGATTTTACCTTAATGACGGGAAGTACTACATTTCAAAAGAGGTTGATGGGAAACGCTGCTTTCTGGAATTTGTTGTTGAAGGGAAACTAAACGTATATTTTACCCAGGACAAGGACCTGAATAACCGATATTTCGTTGAAAAAGACACTCTGCCACTTCGTGAGCTGGTGTATAAGAAAGAAGTGGTATTGGACGATGAGGGGATACAATGGGTATCAAGATCCAAAACACACAATCAGATATTGGCGTACTACACCAGCGACTGTCCCCAGTTACGCGAGACTGCGATGAACTTTTCCAAGCCGGAAAGCCGTTCACTGATAAAATTTGCCGAGAATTATCATAACGCAACGTGCACCTCTGAAAAATGCATTGTTTATGAAAAAAAGAGAAAAGCTGTTTTCGAACTGGAACTTACGGGAGGGATAACAAGAATCTTTCCACTTGAGTACAAGCACATTGTTGGCACGAATTTTCCAACCGGCGGAGTAATGCTTGGCATGATGATGCCATCTGTAAGTGAATCAATATATGGAGGGGTGGGATTATACTTTTTTGAGTATCCGACAGATGTGCTGATAAGCACCCAATGTGTTGGGGATGACCTTTCCGGAAATCCTATTTATGTAAATATTTACGACAATGAGTTTAAGCGCAAACTGCAGGTTCCTGTCACCATTTATTATAATAACCATCGCCCTGGCATTTCACCTATTGCAGGATTGAGCGCAAACGTGCTGCATATTTTTGTTGACGCCAGGGCTTTCTGCGGGCTGAATTACCAGATAAACCAGTTTAGTGTAAAGCTTTATGGCGATTGTACCATTTACAGGGATGCAAGATTCAACGTTTACGAATACTATGGAGGCCTGAAGCTTGGAGTCTCTTACCTGTTTAAATAAATACTGACAGTATTTTGAGGCCCTTTTGGCATTAGAATCTTTTCTGCAAAAAAAAGATCCTCCGGAGAGGATCTTAATCAGGCAAGCTGTTTAACCATATAGGACACCTGACACTGCCAGCTTACCCGTCAATTAAAACCAGAAAGAAAGTTTGACAAGAAAAATATTATCAGATTTAATGCTGAACATACTGTCCACTGACTCTCCCAGCCTGAAATTCCCGTTGGGATCATAGCCCTCCCTGCTTTGTGTCCAAACGAAATAGAGAGTTGATCCTTTTCTGTACTCCCAGCGTAGCACTGCATTACCTCTGAGAGAGACATAATTAAAGTCGGGGTTTCCTATTGTCCTTGCAGTGGCAGGCCCGGCTCCATCAGGGTCAAGGCTGTATGCTGCTATTACGCCTTCGGTAGAGTAGATGTTCTCTGTTGTTGAACCCTCTTCACCATAGGTCATAAAGTCATATGACTCAGGCTTCCTGAGTGTTTTAAACTCACTGTATTTGCCAGACACGAAATAAGGCTGAAGATAAACCTGGAAGCTGAGAGTTGGCTTAATTATCCAGTCGGCCCGGAACTCGGTGGCAAGAGTTGTCTGATCCAGGTCAGCAAAGAGATATCTTTTATTGTATGTCTCGCCGGCATAAATGTCAGAGTATGCTGTCACCCACTGGGCGTTAAAATAGTCTCTCAGGTAATCAACACCTGCCTGCAGGGTTAATGTTGTTGATATCTTGAATTCAATGTTCCCGAAGTATTCAATGTCTTTTGCATTTTCGCCTGTGTTATAATATGCTCCAAGGCCAAGAACCCACCATTTCCTGTTGTCGCTGTAAATATTAAAACTTGTTGCCAGCGAAGAGGGGTTTATTGTAAGAGGGCCGCCACGTGTACGACGTGCATTAAATGTCTCAGGACTATATGAGAGGCTTGCATTGATGCCCGAAAGATCCCTGAAAGTTATTCCTGCGCTCAGGTTATATGACTGGCCTGTTTTATGCCCGCCGAAGTCAAAATTGGCATAGGTGGCGGTATTAATAACCGCATTCTGATAATATTTTGTGGGCTTGGTGAATCTGTATCCTGTTGCAAAGTGCATGTTTATCAGGTCGCTGTATGAGCTGTAGCCCAGGTCGTTTACCTCGAATTTTGGACTCAGCCATCCCGCTGCGACATTAAGTATAACATTACCCCGGTTTTTGTTAAGCATCAGTCGTCCTGCACTGCCTGCCAACGATGTAGTGCTGTCTATCTTCAGATAACTTACATCGGGTCGTTGAAAGTAATGCCCCGCACCCTTCTGAAGAGAGATCATCCGGTCCATGCCACCGCTTACACGCGACCCGGCCAGCCAACCAGTAACAACATAAGTACGATTTTTGTCAAGAAAACTCCATCCGTCAAGGCCTGTCACAACAGCATCTTTGTTAATGAAATACCTTAGATCGTCATTTTTGAAAAACCTGTTGGTGAATGTTGACAGGATACCCAATCCCTGTCTTCCCCCGTTAAAATCACGCTGGAAGCGCATCACACCATAATATGACAATGGCTCTACCTCCGATTTGAAATGGGTGCCCGAGGTATCCAGTGAAGCGTATTCTCTTTGTGTCAGGGCGTGAATAGTCCCTACCTTCCAACCGTTTTTCAGCCGGCCCGACACTTTTGCTGCTCCAAGTATGGATGTGCCATCAGGTGAGTCATAATAATCATTTGCAGGTATTGGTCCCTGTGGGGCCCGGCCTATCCTCCTGCTATAAAAGATGGTTGCACCGGGCCAGTTCATGTTCCTGACCTGATTCGTTCCTCCGTTACCAAACCGGTAGATGTTAACACCTTCAGTAAAGAAAGGACGCTTCTCCTCATAAACTGTTTCAACATCAGTCAGGTTCACTACTGCAGGGTCAACTTCAACCTGACCAAAATCCGGATTAACTGTAGCGTTAAGTGTCAGGCTGCTGCCCAGGCTGGTCCGGAGGTCTAGTCCGACGCCCGGAATATATTTATGTCCGGGATTGAAAGGATTGTTTTTATCGTGACCAACATATTCGGCTTTGGCAGTTACATACGGCAACAGCTCAACCTTGGCTTTTGGTGTTATTCCGTTAATGCCGGTGAGAGCAGGGAACCTTGAAGCAAAGCCGTTCTCGTTTCTTGGGGTATAGGCAATCATTACAGTCTCGGCTGAACGGCTTATATAACGTTCAACATTTACTCCCCAGACCTGCACATCGCTTTTCTTAAACCGTAACTGTGAGAAGGGTATTCTCATCTCCACCGTCCATCCCTGTTTATCAATATGCGGCACTCCTTCCCAGACAGCGTCCCACGACAGATCCGTCTGTTTGCTGTCGTTTTCAAGAAGACCGTCGGCCAGGGTACCTGCAGCATTTACATAAAAGAAATACCCGTTACGCTTGTCCCCGTAAGAATCGAGATACAATACCGTACCATCTGACGGATCACCCCACACAAAATCACGTCTCACCAGGCGTGCAAGTATGGAATCGGGATGAGAGTCATAGTACCTGGCAGCATAATAAATTGCATCATCATCATAGGCAAGCCACACCTCTGTGCGCTGTGTGGGCCTTTCACCCTGAACAGGCTCCTGCTGGTAAAAATCGTCAAAACCGGGCCGTTTCCAGATATCTTCGGAAAGGATCCCGTCTATGGATACTCTTTCATTAAGCCTTACGGCTTCTATCTTTTTGTCTGAAGCGTCACCCTGCCCGAAGACAGGAGGGATACAATAAAATATCAGAATAAATAACACCAGGGAAAACCTTCGTGCAAAGCAATTGTGAATGGTCATTGATTTCATGGCTATATTGAATATTTGTAAGGCAAAAATCTTATAAGGGCTGTCCTCTCTCCTTATAAATTCTTTTGCATATTTTTATAACAAATTTGTCATTTATACCCATTTTGGTTATGTGACTTAAGTAACAAAAAACCATTACAGAACCTTTGTCAGACTGATTTTAAGGAACATTAACATAAATTGCCAGGTTAGTTATGCCCGACGGATTTTTAATACTTATTCATTTTCTCACATTCACCTTTGGCTTTACTGCTCTTATCCTCATTTCAGTAAAGAGCAGGAGGGTGCCGGCAGCTATCACAAAACCTTTTTTTACCCAGGCACTCTTCTACAACCTTACTATTGTTTTCATGGCAATAGCAAATTTTACTTTTCTGATCTCGGGAAAGGAGATAATAAATAACAGGCTCCGTTTAGGATTTTACGACCTCATCATAAACATAAATAACCTGCTTTATATCCTCTGGTGTCTTTCTTTTGTGTTATTGATATACAGGATGCTGGGGGAAAAACTGACTTGGAGAATAAAGGCTTTTCTTTCCCTTTCAGGGATGATCCTTTTGTTCTTCATTTTATACAACTTTATGGGGACACTGAAAAACGATAATTCCCTTTTTCAGCTTATTACTTCTGATATCCTCTGTTTTGCTCCCGTATTTGTTCTCGGCTACTCCGTTTTTCTACTCTCAGAAATTAAAAATGTAAAAGAACAGGCAGTGAGAAAAGCCCTGAAAACCTTTGGGATTATGTTTGTTTTCTTCCCTCTCCTGTTGTTTTTCTACTATCTCGATTCATTTTTTCTTCATTTGATGGATGATAGTATTAACCGGCTGGCCATTAATATTATAGACTTCTGTTATAATGCTTTGATTGTCATCTGGAGTCTGAAGCACTTTGAATCTTTGGGAACAGATGAGACAAAACCGTCGGTAATGGATCTCTCAGCGCATGAGCTTATCCGGAAATACCAGATTTCAAAGCGTGAGAGGGAAATAATTCAGCTTGTATGCTCCGGAAGGTCAAACCAGGAGATATCCAATGAATTGTTTATCTCTCTTGGCACGGTCAAAAACCATCTTTATAATATATTCATTAAGCTGGGTATAAAGAACAGGACGCAGCTGGTAAGGATTTTTCAGGAACCGTCCCTGATATCTTCGGGACATTAATATGAAAACCAGTAATTGAATTTAATCATGAAGATGTTTTTGGGGAAGATATCAGCCATGTTTTTATAACCTTTTTTAAAGTCGAAAGGGCCAGCCTGCTCAAATGCTGTCCTGTCCTGCGCCCACACAAGATAGAGAGTTGACCCCGCCCTGTATTCCCATCTTAAAACCAGGTTGCTCTTAAACTGCTGGAAATTAAAGTCGGGATCAGTGAAACTGAAATCCGCCGTTCCGTTATTATCATCATCAAAACTATATGTCGTGCCGTTCTTCTGCGGCTCCATAACGGTATACCTGTTTTCATAATTATGATCAAGAGGGTTAACCACCTTTTTGAAGCCGGAGTATTTGCCAATAGAGATGAACGGACTGCCGTAGTACTGGATTGTCAGCTCGGGTGTCAGTGACAGGTCGGCTCTGAAAGTAAGATTCAGGTTGCGGTTGTCGACCCTGCCCAGAAGATATACTTCTTCGGAGGAGGAATTTTCAAACTGACCTATATACTGAAGGTCATCGACAGTTTTTTCAAACGAAGGTTCAAGTGAGACAACCAGGTTTGACCACGGCCTCCATCTTATCTCTGAATATATGCTGAACATTTTGTTAATGCCCGACAAACCTTTAGCCTGTTCACACTCCAGGAAAAAGAAAAATTTCTTTGAACTGTTGCTATGAAACCATATTGAATACTCAAAAATATCCGGGACTTTCATTGATGGTCCTCCCCGGAGCAGCGATACATCGACTGTACGGAATTTATATTCGCTGTTAAATCCTGTTTCCCAATTGTTCATGAACTCGCTTTCCGCATTGAGTTCGAACAATGAATACAAACCATCGCCATGAGCATTCCAGGCATTTTGCTGCAGAAGGCTTAACTCATAGCTCTTGAAAAGCCTGCTGTTTTCCTTCTCAACATAAGAGATGCTGGTATTATTCTTCTGAATATCGGATATATTCATATAACCCAGGTCGTTCATTTCGAGGCCCGGTGATCTCATTACCAGTTCTTCGTTATATCTCCAGTGACCCTTGCTCCATTTACCCAGCTTAAATGAGGCCCCGAAGCCGTTGAGTGACGTTCTGGCTGTATCTAATGTAATACCTTTAATACCCGGGCGCTGGTAATACCTTGCTGACGAGGACTGCAACCGTGTTATGGCCTCTTTATCACCATACACATTGCTACCCACTGCTTTGACTTCAAAGAAGTATTTACGGTCGCTCCAGTATTTTGTGAAGTCAAGCCCATATGTCAGCGCATCGCGGGATAGAAAGTTGAGATAATCGTTTTTTATTACACGGTGAGCCTGTGTCACTATTCCTCCTAAAATGGTGTTCCCGTTATTAAAATCCTGCTGAAAGCGACCGATGAAATAATTTGAGAGAGGCTCAACCACCTGTGTGGAGTTATCGTTATCTTCATGTATATCAGCCGTTTCTTTCATGGTTACTGATTCAATCAGCCCCAGGGAGAGCCCACCTGATGTCTTTCCCGACAACTTGAATGCCCCGCCTATTGTTGTAAACTCAGGAATTCTGACAGTGTCAAAGGGTGGCGAATAGGAGGGTGAATGTCCTATTCTTCTGGTATAAAACAATTTATCCTCATCGAAGGTGAAGTCAAAAATGCTTTTGCCTTCAACGAAGAAGGGCCGCTTTTCTTCAAAATACGTCTCAAAGGCTGAGAGGTTCATTACTGAAGGATCAGCCTCTACCTGTCCGAAATCTGGATTTATAGTCGCGTCAATGGTGAAGTTGTTGGTGATGCCTATCTTGGCATCGAGGCCACCCTGTCCTTCCCATACCCGGCCTTTTGCAAAAGGGTTGCCCGGGATCTTCTTATCAGTTGTAAGTTTACCGGAGAGATACGGAACCAGCTCAACCCTCCTTGTTTTTTTCATCCCGCTGAGTCCATGAAGCTCGCCATAGGTATAGACAATTCCTGTTCCGTCGTTTGCCACAAGGTTCCAGTGGTCCTCCTCCTGCAGCCTGTCTATAAAGCGCCATGAGTTCAGGCCCCATACCTGGTCAGGTGAAGAGCTGTACCTCAGCTGGCTCAGCGGTATCTCCATCTCGGCAGTCCATGATGAGTCCTCGTAGGCCACTTTACCATACCATACAGCATTCCAGTTTTCATCCCAGCCATCGTTTGCCACCCACAGGTCCATTTTCTGACCGGCAGAGGTGATGTCAAACTCAAATGCTGTGCGATGATCAAAATAGCTGTCGAAATGTACGCCGACAACATCGCCTGAGATATTATCACGCCGGCTGAGTCGGCGTGTCATCTTTTTCATATCATCATAGGCCCTGATGCCTACGAAGATATTTTTATCGTTGTAAAAGATTTTGATTTCTGTCTTTTCAGAAGATTTTCCCCTGTATGTGGGTACAAATTGTGTATAGTTGCTTTGCCATTCACCTTCCTTCCAGCAGCTGTCGTTCAGTCTTCCATCAATTACCGGGGCCTCTGTGATACGACGGGTGTTATATATCCTTTTTAGCCTGATTGTGCTGTCCTGCTTGCCGTTTTGTTCATTCCGCGAATAAATTGTGTCATGAACCATGCTGTTTGCAGAATATCCTGATGTGACTGTCAGAATGAATAACAGGGAGATCAGGAGAAGCCATTTCGCGGCAGGCGGGTGCATCTGATCATTTGTTTTTACCGTTCATAAAACGTCCGGCAAGCCATTTCCTTACAGGGACGTCGTAGAGCTTAAGGCAGCCATAAGCAATTGCAATGCTTGAGACGAGCGTCAGGAGCGAAGCGGCAATCACTGCCAGGTAGGAGGCAGGTGTTCCTGACTTAACGAAATCGATATGATGTGCTATCCACGACATATAGGTATATATAATAGGATAGTGTACAATATACAGAGGAAATGAAATATCACCCAGAAAGTTACAAAGTTTTGATGAGACCCTGCCTTTTATTTCACCACTGGCACCAATATAAACAATAAGGGGGAATACAAAGATGATACAGAAGGCAACATAGATCCCGTTCATCCATAAATGCTCATGACCTCCTATCCTTGGTATGGAGAAGACAATAATAAGCAGCAGACTGCACCAAAGGAAGGCATTGTTTATTGTGCCAGGTTTCACAATTCTTGAAAGGAGCAATCCGGCAAAGAAAGGATAGAGCAACCGGGTGAAGCCAATACGGAGCTGAAGGGGATCGACGGACCACCCGCCAATCACATCACCGCGTGTCACTGAAAGATGAATGAGTGCACATCCTGATATAAAGACAAAGATCGCAAGCAGTGTTTTCGAAAATTTCCTGATAAAGAGAGCATAGAGAATGTTTGCAACATACTCAAAGAAAAGCGACCAGGCAGGACCGTTGAGAGGATGCATCTCACCCCATCCCCTGATGTCGAGTGATTGCCCTACCGGGATCAAGGTGAACCCGATAAGCATAACAAGCAGCATCTTCCACACAGGCACTTCATCTATTTTTGGAAAGAAGAAACTACCCTGGAAATAAAAGAATATTGCACCAATGATCATACCTGCAATAATCATTGGGTGAAGTCTTATAAGCCTGCGTTTAAAGAATCCGCCCAGGCTCATTTTGCCCCAGCGGTCATCATAGGCATATCCTATTACAAACCCTGAAAGGACAAAGAAGAAATCAACAGCCAGGTAACCGTGGTTTATTATCTGTTTTGTGTTATCGCCATTTGTGAATGTCTCAAGAATGTGGAACATCACCACCATTACTGCTGCTACTCCACGCAGTCCGTCGAGTATACGATAATGACTTTTGGAATCGGAAAAACCTGTAAGTTGAGTGTTAACAGAGCTCATGATCTTCTATTAAAAATGAATATAAATTGCCTGAGTTTTGACCCGGTAAAAATTGCCAAAAACAGAGACAATCAAATTGATCTATATCAAAAAATCCAGATGTTATTTAGTCTGAGTCAAGGACATTTGATTATAATTGGATGAAAATTTTGCCGGACAAGTTTCCCCCCGGCTTTGGCCGGGAGGTCCGGCGACGCAGGAGCCGGGGGGTGGTATGATTTTGCTGAGTGGTTTAATCTGTCCCAATCCAACTACCCCCCAACTTTTCAGTCTGAACCTTATTTGAGCCTGAAACTTAACTTGCCTTTAATATCTGCTGAAGATGCACCAACTATTGCCTCAAAGTCACCCGGTTCTGCTACCCATTCATGCTTGCCGGCATCAAAGAAGCTCAGAGCGGTTTTATCGATGGTAAAGGTGACCGTTTTTGTCTCACCAGGCTGCAGGGTAACCTTTTCAAATCCTTTCAGCTCCTTAACCGGACGCGGGAGAGATGATTTAGGGTCGCGTATATAAAGCTGAACAACTTCCGATCCTTCACGCAAGCCGGTGTTTTTAACACTGAAAGTGAATGTTATCTTATCCGATGATGTCATCTCTGTCTTGTCCGCCGTTATTTTTCCGTACTCAAAGGTGGTATAACTTAAGCCATGGCCGAAGCAGAACAGTGGTGCAATCTTTTTTGTATCAAACCACCTGTAGCCGACAAAGATTCCTTCTTTATATTCAACCTCTCCGTTGGTACCGGGGAACTGGCCCATGGCATGTGCCGGGCTGTCTTCCAGTTTTACGGGGAAGGTAAAAGGCAGTTTTCCTGATGGGTTAACATCACCAACAAGGACTGCTGCCAGTGCATTGCCTGTTTCAGTACCAAGATACCATCCCTGGATGATAGCAGGTACCTCGTTAACCCAAGGCATAGCAACTGCATTACCTGAGATATTTATAACTACAAGGTTCCTGTTTGCTTTTGCCAGGGCACTGATAACCTTATCCTGGTTATATGGCAGGTCCAGGCTTTTCCTGTCATAGCCTTCACAGTCCTGGAACGAGCTCTTGTTGAGGCCTCCTATGAATATCACGTAGTCAGCTGTTTTTGCCAGTGAGCATGCTTCATCAATAAGCTCGGTCTCAGATCTTTTATCCTTCAGGTTCTGACCGCTCACCACGCCATCGTAACTACCACCTGTATCGCCTACATATCCCCGGGCATAAGCAACTTCGACCTGAGGACCAACTCTTCTTTTTAATCCATCCAGTGGCGAAACTTCATATTTTGCTTTCAATGAAGAGCTTCCTCCGCCTACTGTCATCATCTTAATGGCGTTTTCACCAACTACAAGTATTCTTTTGGTCTTACTGAGATCAACAGGTAGCACATTACCGGTATTCTTCAGCAGTACAATACCTTCTTCTGCTATTTTACGGCCTGCCAGGGCATGCTCCTGTGTGCCAAACGAGCCATAAGGCCTGTTGGGGTTCATTGATGTAAGGAACACAAGGCGAAGTATATGACGTACCTTTTCATCCAGCTCTTTGGTGCCTGCCTTACCCGTGCTTATAAGATTGAGGTATGGCTGGGCAAGGAAATATCTGTTGTAATCGTCCTTTGGGTTTGGCATAAGACTGTCGGCCTTGGTGCCGAATTCCAGATCAAGACCATTGAAAACGGCCTGACGGGTATTATGCACACCGCCCCAGTCGGAGATAACCACTCCTTCGAAGCCCCACTCTTTGCGCAGGATATCGGTTAACAGCCAGGGATTGTGACAGCAGTGAAGTCCTTTATAACAGTTGTAAGAACCCATTATGGTCCAGGTCTTTCCTTCCTGTACGGCAGCTTTGAAAGCCGGCAGGTAGATCTCATACAGGGCACGGTCGTCGACAGTTACGTTGACAAAATCGCGCCAGGTCTCCTGGTTGTTAAGTGCGAAGTGTTTTACACAGGTGGCAACGCCATTCTTTTGCACTCCCTGGATATATGGCACAACCATCCGGGCAGCCAGGAAAGGATCCTCTCCCATATACTCAAAGTTACGTCCGTTGAGCGGGGAACGATATATGTTTACGCCAGGCCCCAGAAGCACATCTTTTTTGCGATAACGGGCTTCCTCGCCTATTGACTTTCCGTATAACGATGCCATATCTTTATTCCATGTGGCGGCGAGGCATGTAAGGGCAGGGAAGGCAATACATGAGTCGTTATTCCATCCGGCCTGACCCCACTCACTCCATAATACCTCAGGACGAATTCCGTGCGGGCCATCACTGGTCCAGATCTCCGGTATGCCTAAACGGGGTACGCCTGCAGAACTGAACTTGGACTGGGCATGACACATGGCCACCTTCTCCTGAAGTGTCATCCTGGAAAGTGCATCTTCAATACGCTCCTCAATGGGTCTGTTACTATCGAGATAAACAGGCACCATTTCCTGTGAATACGCAATTTGTGTTATGGCTGCCAGCACTAATACAATCAACATTAGTTTCCTATTCATTGTCAGTTCCTTTTAATTAAAAGATTTCATCTTTTCTGTCATTTGGAGATATGAAAAGATTTTATTTAAATCTCAGTCATTTTTGCAAAAATAAATTTATTAGCTGTAACTCACCAGATGCTTTTTATACAGAACATGATATGATTTTTGCGGCATTTATGGCAAAAGCCCTCATTTCAGGTCGCTTAGGAGCTGAAGCCGGCATTGATGTGATGTATTTTTGTAGTATTCTACCAATGCTGCAGGAATCGTTTTTTACAATACCATATGCCCACTATAATTCGGGACGGGTACTATAGACAAAGAATGATATTAAGCCTCAATGATTAAGCAGTATAGCCACCAGCGCCTGACTGTCACATGGCAGAAATTAGTATCAGGCCTGAGTAAAAAGATTATATTTGGAGTTCAAAAAATTAAGGCATTCTGCCGGCAACAGAACATATCCATAAAATAAACTTACATGAAAAACACTATCAAAAATGTGGCTATCGGAATCGGGCTAACGATTCTTGTTTTTGGCTGCAAGGGCAACCAAAATAAAAAGGAGGTAAGCACCACCGAGGCTTTCCCGGTAAAAAACATGGACCTGAATGTAAAACCAGGCGATGACTTCTTTCAATATGTAAATGGCACCTGGATCAAAAATCACCCTGTCCCTCAGGATAAAGGACGGTTTGATGCTTTTGAGCAGCTGGCTGAGTCAAACAGGGAAAACATCATGGATATCTTTAAAGAGATATCCGATCCAAATAATCCCTCAACCGATATTATTTCCAGGAAAATCGGGGACCTCTACAAATCGGGGATGGATACTGTTACCATTGAACAACTTGGTCTCAAGCCACTGGACGACTTCTTTACACGGGTAAATAATATTAAAACTATTGCTGATGTTCAGAATGTCGCATCATACCTCCAGCAATATGGCGTATTCCCGTTTTTTGCAGTCTTTGCCAGTCCTGATCAGAAAAACAGCAGCATGATGATTGCAAATGTCTGGCAGACAGGTATAGGACTACCTGACAGAGATTATTATTTTAAAACAGATGATGCAAGCAAAAAGATAAGGGAGGCCTATAAGGTGCACCTTGAAAAAATGTTTGAATTGCTGAATGACGATCCCAAAACAGCGCTACTTAATGCCCAGACCGTTTTTAACATAGAGACCCGGCTGGCAAAGGTTTCTTTCACAAATATTGAAAACCAGGATCCACAGAAGACTTATAACAAATTCACTGTGGCTGAACTTAAAGCACTGACTCCTGATTTTAGCTGGGATCAATTCCTTAAGACTATCGGATATCCCGACATCACTGAGATCAATATAAATCAACCCGCATATATCAGTGGGGTTGACAAAATGCTTAAGTCTGTTAATGTTGAGGAGTGGAAGACATTCTTTAGATGGAAAATCATCGATACTTATGCTTCATATCTGAGCAAGAAGTTTGTAGTGCAGAACTTTGACTTTTATAAATTGCTTTCAGGGGAACAGGCCATGCCACCCAGGTGGAAAAAGACACTGGACGTAACCAGTAGTCGGATGGGCGAAGCCGTGGGGCAACTCTATGTAAGAAAATATTTCCCTTCTGAATCAAAGGCGAAAATGCTTACGCTCACAAGTAACCTTAAAAAGTCACTGAAGAACAGGATTGAAAACCTGACATGGATGGGAGCTGAGACCAAAAGCGAGGCTCTTGCCAAGCTTGAGAAGATGAACATCAAGATCGGCTACCCCGACAAGTGGAGAGATTATTCAGCTCTTGAGATCAAGGCTGATGATTATATGGGTAATATTATCCGTTCAAACAGGTTTGAATTTGAATATAATATGAACAAAGCAGGAAAACCGGTAGACAGGAGTGAATGGGGGATGACACCTCAGACAGTCAATGCCTATTATGATCCTTCAATAAACGAGATAGTCTTCCCTGCAGCAATCCTGCAACCTCCTTTCTTTAATCCCGATGCCGATGATGCGATCAACTATGGAGCAATAGGAATGGTCATAGGACATGAGATGACTCACGGGTTCGATAATATGGGCAGACAGTTTGACAAGGACGGTATCCTTCGCGACTGGTGGACAGCAGAAGATGCCAAACAGTTCGAAGCACATACATCACCATTGATTGATCAGTACAACAAATTCGAGGTGCTCGATTCATTGTTCATTAACGGCAAGCTTACTCTCGGGGAGAATATTGCAGACCTTGGCGGTTTGACAATAGCTTACTATGCTTACCAGGCTTCTCTTGCAGGCAGTAATGTCCCTGAAAAGATCGATGGCTATTCAGGTAACCAGCGCTTCTTCCTGAGCTTTGCCCAGATATGGAGAGGTACATTCAGGGATGAGTATCTGAGGACTCAGGTAAATACAGATGTGCACTCTCCAAAGAAATTCAGGGTAAATGGAACCGTGTTTAACATGCCCGAATTCTATAGTGCATTCCCGGAAGTCGGGCCTGACAACAAACTTTTTATACCTGTTGAGAAACGCCCCACAATATGGTAAAATAACCCTGTGGCCTCTTTGCAGGCTGTCATATGACACATACAGATAAAAAAGAAACCGGTCATCAGGGCCGGTTTCTTTTTTATTTTTCACTCTGGTTAAAGGAATCAGCCTGTAATCCAATACGTCCTGCTATTCAGTCAAGTATATTTGACTTAGGCATTCCGTGAATGCAAATTTGGTCTTTCCCTCTGATTCACAGGAAAAAATTTGATAAAGAATAATCCGGGAGAAGCATGATATTCAGATCTGTTTGAAACTGAATCAGGTTTTTTGTTTCCGGAAACAATTTATCGCCATCCTGCAGATATGTCTGAACAAATCAGGCATAATTAAGGTTTTAAGTCAGATGTAGTCCGGATACAATCAGAATAATTGTTTTAACCCGGATCCCACGCTATAAATTTATGAATTAAAATAAACAGAGTATGGAACCAAAGTTTTATGGATTCAAAGCAAAGAATCTCCAGGGCATGGAGACAGAGATGAGCTCATTCAAAGGAAAAGCCATACTGGTAGTCAACACCGCAAGTAAATGCGGACTCACGCCGCAGTTTGAAGGACTGGAAAAACTTTATGAGAAATACAGGGAGAGAGATTTTGTAATCCTTGGATTTCCATGCAACCAGTTTGCTAACCAGGAGCCTGGCGATGAAAAATCTATCGCAGAAGGCTGCCTGTTGAATTATGGTGTAACATTCCCGATGTTTTCAAAGATTGATGTAAACGGTAAAAATGCACATGAGATATATAAATACCTGAAAAAAGAACTTGGAGGTCTTTTTAGCAGCAGGATCAAATGGAACTTCACAAAATTCCTTATAGATAAGAATGGCAAACCTTTAAAAAGATTTTCTCCGGTCACAAAGCCAGAAGAGATTGACAAATACCTGGAGAAAATCCTGAAGTAAACCGTGAATAGCTTTAATAAATGGTATGCCATACAACTGATTTGCGAATGGCTGTGATGTTGGATAACTTTGAAAAAATTATCTTAAGAATGATGTCTAATAAAGTATTTCCACTGTCGTTGTTACTTCTACTGTTTATCCAGGGATCAGGGTTGATCTTTGCGCAAACTGATTATGTTGCGCCAACGCTGCCAGCCATCCCTGATAAGTCTTTTATAGTCACGGATTTTGGTGCAGCAGGCGATAGCCTGACCGATAACACCAAAGCTATTCAGAATGCTATTGATGCTGCAGTGAATGCAGGAGGAGGCAGGGTGGTTATTCCTTCAGGTATTTACCTGTGCGGGCCACTGCAGTTTGCAAGTAACCTTGACCTGCATTTAGAAGAGGGAGCAGTACTCAGGATGTTGCCATTTGATAAATACCCCGGTGGGATTAAAGAAGGATTGGATTTCATCAGTGGAAGCAAGCTTCATGATATATCAATAACCGGCAAGGGCACTATTGACGGTCAGGGTAGCCCATGGTGGCCATATGCAAAGACTGAAAATGCAAAGCGCCCCCGCATGGTTGCCTTCAAAGACTGCAGCCGGGTTCTGATAGAAGGAGTAAAGCTGATGAACTCTCCAAAGTTCCATCTGGCCATTCAGGGAAAAACATCAGACCTGACAGTAAGCCGGGTCATTATTCGCGCCCCGGCATCCACCGACCCGGTCAATCCAAGCCATAACACTGATGCATGCGATGTCAGCGGACAAAAGATACTGATAGAGTACTGCGACGTAAGCGTTGGTGATGATAACTTTACATGCGGAGGGAATACTTCAGATGTGCTGATAACCAATTGTACCTATGGCTATGGTCATGGCGTGTCAATAGGCAGTTATACCAAAGGAGGGGTCTCAAATATTACCGTTGAGAACTGCACTTTCACCAACACTGATTATGGCATCCGGATAAAGTCAGATCGTGATCGGGGAGGAGTGGTTCAAAACATAACATACCAAAACCTGAAGATGACTAATGTAGGCATGCCCATTTTGATTTATGGCGCCTATAACGCAAAAGAGAAACAGTACAGGAACCTTCCAAAGTTGACGCCAGAGATTGCCGGTACTTATCCTTCAGCACCTGCAACCGATCTTACTCCCGCCTATCGCAACATTACGTTTAAGAATATTACAGCTACAACTGAACAAGGTAAACGCGCCGGCCTGATCTGGGGGTTGCCTGAGTCAGTCGCCTCCAATATCCTCCTGGAAAATGTCAATATCACTGCCGAAAGACCATTTGGTGTCTTCTTCGCAAAAGACATAAAACTGGTGGATTGCAAGATAACAACCAAAGAGGGCGAGAACAAAATAGAGATCTCAAATGCCCGGGTGACTGTTGATGGCAAAGAAGTAAAGTAGAAGGTCTGCAATAATCGGTAGGGAAAGAAGACTCTAATCTGTAAAGAAATATCAGAGATGAGAGATATGGGAACAGGCTTTTTCTGTTAGTTAAAAATGAGGCTTACTTTGCAAATTAACCCAGGTGAAAGTTAACGAGATACCATTTTCATTATATCACACGTTGCGCCTCAGTGCAATACATGAAAGCAAAATAAGGAACCCTGAGGGCGAGGTGGTACCAGTCATTGTTTCTCTGACCACAATACCTTCACGACTAAATATCGTAAACCTGGTGATCAGGAATATTTTAAGTCAGAAAAAAATACCACGAAAGATAGTATTGAGTATAAATGAAAGCCTGAAAAACTCTATCCCGAAAAGCCTGAAGAATCTTGAAAGCGTGTTTTTTGAGATACATTTTTCACCTCTCGACGCACCTCATTTGAAGCTGGTAAACGCACTGGAATTGTTTCCTGATGAAGTAATTGTGACAAGCGATGATGATGTATTATATAACCATGAATGGCTTTCAGCACTGTATGAATCACATCTGAAATATCCGGATAAAATAATAGCACACAGGATAAGGCGTATCCTTTACGACAATAACCAGGATCCATTACCATATAAGAAGTGGCGTTTTATAACCGGCAATGAAAGTGAGGCATACGATCTTCTACCTATTGGTAACCAGGGAGTCTTGTATCCGCCTGGTTCACTATCTGAACTGGTAACCGACAGCAAGCTTTTTCTTGAGCTTACTCCCCGCGCAGATGACCTATGGTTTAAAGCAATGGCCGACTTAAAAGGGACCGGATGTCGATTGCCTGACAGGCACATCGGAAAGTCGTACCCCATTATCGGCTCACAAAGCGTGTCATTGAAAAAGGACAATGTAAATAGAGATGTAAACAGGCAGGAGTGGATCAGGCTAGCCAGGTATTTTAACCTGTAATCTTTCTCAGGGAACAAAAACCGTGGAAGAACTTTACAAGCATTTCTCCGTATTGAAGCCTCTGGATAAGAATGTAAGATCATTGATATCCCGACATTTATTCCGCGGAAAAAACAAAACTGACAACCTGGTTACTATTCTGCTGCCGGGACTATTTAAAAACGCAAAAACTTTCTACCGGTCGTCTTAAGCTTACAGGCTGTGGATAATCGTTCACATAACCAATCCGTGCTACAAACATAATTTCTCCATTGAGTTTCAGATCTCTGTCTAACAGTCTTTCAAAAGAGTCTTCCTCAATAATCTGATTCATAGGATGGAACCCGATATTCAGTTTACGGCAGCTGAGATTAACACGTTCATATAGCCGGCCTGCCATCAACCAATCCTCAATATCATTGTTCCGGCGTGTTATAATTATCCATCCGCCGCAATTTTCAACCTCTCTTTTGGTTTTTTCAATTCCCTTTGAAACAAACGACTCTTTCTTTGAGTCTTCCGGTTTGAAGAAGGTTTTGACAATGAATCTGCCTAACCCTTTAATGGCCATCCCGGCGGTAGTTAACCCATCACGTTTCTCTTTAACATCCTTATCAGAAAACCGGATCCATCCGGCCAACTCATCACTGGCCTTTTCATTGTGTGATTGCAGAGCATAGGCTTCATATTCTCTCTTTGCCAGTAGCATTCCTTCTGTAGTTTCTGCCGGGATAAAATGGATATCCGAGGTGTCATGGCAAACAAGTTTCTCCCAATCAGGTGCATTGATTGGGTCAGTATTAAAAGGGACCCGTAAAGTTGTCCGCATTTCAATGTCGGTCAGGCTAAAACCATCCAGCTTAGTGCAGGACCGGGATAGTTTAACACATGCAACTGGTTCTTCATTATTACCACTGGCGGGATAAATCCTGGTGGTTGTCTGGAAACCATAACAGTCAGCTGCAATGGTGAGATTTTCAATAAAAGCTCCAATGGAAATATAGAGCTCTCTTTTTGTTTTATCAACCACCGGTAATGTCCTGGAAGTACAGGCATAAACCAATATCGAATCATCTCTATAAACTACAGTTTTCCATGGCTGGGAGTTGTGAGAGCTACCGGCAAGAGAAGCATAATGAAGAAGCATGTAAATATCTCCTTTGCCTTTTAGATCAGTTTTATCACTGCTCCTGCTAAACGGTGAGCATGAAAACAAGTTAATGAGTATTACCATTATGGCTGTGAATGGAATGATCTTTTTCATCTTAAAATATTATGATTGCAGAAATCAAACTGCCATGAAAAAACAAAGTATTCTGTATCAATAGGTGCTCCACAACCTGTATCCTAGCCGGATCACCGGTGACAGATCAACGTTGGGAATATTATAAATGACACCATTGAAATCGGCACTGTTGTCTCCACGCAGATAAATATGCATCCCCGGCTGAAGATAAAGATGTCTTCCCAAAAAGAACTGATAGCTTATTCCGCCGCCAACGTCTGTACTGTGGATATCTCTTCTCATACCGGTACTTTTCTGCTCGATCTCAAAAGTGTGAAGTTCGAGGTATGTATATGCCTCCAGGTTTTTCCACACATTGTACCCCATGAATAATCCGGGAGATGTTTTATAGTAACGTTTGAACTCAGTGGATGAGTTTTTTATTCCTGCCGGTTCGGCATCATAAGTGCCTCCGTTAATCACACTTATTCTTATACGGAACTTTTCATAGCGATAGCCCAGACCCACATGATACCCACCCGTTAGAAACATCGGGAAGAGGCTCTCAACCTCGAGGGCTTGCTTAACAGTGTAGTTGCGGGGAACAGGTCTAAGGAAGGTTGATCTGACAGTATCAGTCTGTCCGGAAATGGTTGTTGTCAGCAGCGTCAGCAAAACAAAAAGAAGAATCTGATTTTTCATACCATAGTTTATTAATTCTACGATACAAACATAGATCCTGTTAACAATGTGATTGATCCACAAATGTTACCAAATATTACCTGCCGGATATTTCTTTCCGGATGCGGCTTAATGATTTTGGCGCTATACCCAGGTAGTTTGCAATATGATATAGTTGAACCCTCTGAATGATATCGGGATATCTTTTCAAAAGATTCTCATAACGCTCTTTTGCAGATAAAACCTGCAGATCAATATTCTGACTGACAATCCGTAAATATGCCTGTTCCATCAATATCCTGCCCAGCCGTTCTATTTTAGGGATTCTTAAATAGAAATCTGACAGGATTGCCTGTTTAAGAACAAGTAACTCTGAATCTTCTATTGCCTTTATATTTAATAATGAAGGTAAATTATTCAAACGACTCAGATTATTTGTAACCCAATCACACTCAAAAGCAAAGTCTGTTGTTACCTCATTGCCATTATCCAATGATCTGAAATAAATTAAAACGCCATTGTTTAAAAAACCAATAAAGTTACAAATCTCTCCTTCTCTCAGGAGAAACTCGTCCCTGGCAAGTCTCTTTAACTCCAGTGAATTACTGAACAGCAAAAGCTCTTCGTCTGTCAAAGAGACTATGGAGTTAATACTTTTAATAATCTTCTGCAGTTTATCAGTAATCTCCATGTTGATTCGGATGGTTTTATTGTTGTGGAGATGAATGAATAAAGATAAAAGATAAAAGTAAAAAGATAAAAGTAAAAAGATAAAAGTAAAAAGATAAAAGTAAAAAGATAAAAGTAAAAAGATAAAGGATGCCGATCCCTAAATAAGGATGACTTTTTTGACTTAGTTTTTATTCTGTTTTAATAAGCTTCTATCGGACAATTATGAGCCGTTGTTACTGAGGGTTATTTTTTAAGCAAATTAATAAGCTGGTCACAATTATTCTCTTTTGCCGCCTTTATTGCGTTAGTACCTTTTTTATCTTTAATAGTAGGATCTGCCCCATGTTCAAGTAATAATTTTGCTATTTCATAATCATCATCGCAGTTACAATTAAACTGACAAAGTCTTTTTATCACAGTTGTACCTTCATAATCCTGTTCATTAACATTAATGTTTTTTGTAAGCAATAGCTCCATCATTCTTATTCTATCTTTCTTCAGGTAGCAAGAGTAAATGATTTTATTTATCAGATCATCATTCTTTATATCCAGGCCATTATCTAAAAACAACTTAAATATTTCATAAATATCCTTATTGCCTGAACCATAATAGAATAGTACATGAATTGGATAAGATTGTTCATCAACAAATTGGTTTTTAACCTTATATTTATAATACCCATTCAAATCAGCACCGTTTTTAACCATCTCCCTTATTGCATCATTATCATTGGCATAAATTGCCTCACAGATATTATTATACTCTTGAATATACTTTTTCCCGGTTTTTGTTATTCTCATGCTTTCACCATTAAGCGTAACAGTGGCTAAACCATTATTGAAATGACCTGCTTCACTATAAATAGCAGGTATAACTTCTTCTCCATTTTTGTTTATATAGCCATATTTTGCATTGACGAAATTCTTTTTTACCGGGTCATAGGTTCCTTCATTTACAACCAGGGCCATGTCTTCAACATAATCATAGATATAATTATATTTTGGTGGAATAATTTCTTTCCCTGATGAGCTTACAAGTCCCCATTTCCCGTCAATGACAATATTGTCGGCGTTTGGCGTTCCGCCATTGTTGGATTTTGCATAATCACCTTTCAGTTTTGTCAATAAATCATATTTGGGAGAAATCAGCTCCGTTCCCGATTGCATGTCAACAAGCCCAAATTTCCCGTTAAGTTTTACAATTATTATATTATCATTAAAACCATATATCTCGTCGTATTTGACAGGGACTATTTCAACCCCAAGAGTATCAACATAACCCTGTTTATTATCACGCAATGCCAAAGTCCTGCCTTTTTCCAAAAGAAAAACCTTATCATATTTGCAAGGCACCTTTTCGACACCTTTATTATTAATCTGTCCGAATTTTCCATTGAGTCTGACAATTGCAAATCCATTATAGAAGTTTTCAATATTGTCATATTTATAGGGCAGTACAAAATGTACATTCTTGTCAATAAGTCCATACTTTTTGTTTAAGCTTACTGTTGCTACTCCGTTTTTAAAATCGGTTTTTGTATCGCATTTTAAACCCGATTTATGATAGTAGTACTTTTTATTATCGTCGACAATTATCCAGAAAAATCCATTTTCATCGCATAAGAAAACATTTTTATTAATAACGGGAATAATCTCTTTCCCGGTAAGATCTAATAGCCCTTGCTTTTCATTCAGGGTAACAATCAAAAACGCATTCGAATAAACTATACCATCATATTTGCAGGGGACTATTTCTTTACCTGTTTTTGAAACGAAACCCCATAAACCATTCTTTTTAACTGAATAGTATCCACCATCCTCATATTCCATACGGGAATAAACTACAGGGGTTAACGTAACTCCTTTTGAATTAATCATACCATACAGATATGTTGAATCAGTTTTTGAATAATCTTCAATAATCGCAACTCCATTATAAAAATCAGAAACTGCAGAATATTTAAGTGGAATTACAACCACGCCCGATGTATTAATATAACCCCATTTTCCTCCCGAAAAATACTCATCATCATATTCATCATATTCATATGTCCCTCCGATATTTACAGCAGCCAATCCTTCTGAAAACTTATTTACACCTGAATACTTTGCCTGAATTACAATTTTATCTGTAACAGAATCTTTATATCCAAACAAGCCTGTATTCTCATCTTGAAAAGTTAACAATACTTGTTTTGGATTCAATTTACCTGAACTTGTTAAGTTCATGTTTTTTTCTACCGGGTTTTGTTGACCGAACAAAAGAGCACCATTAATTAATAACAGTGATACAGTGGCTAAAAACAGGCTGTTTTTCATAAGATAAGATTAGATTATGCTTGTCATTTGTGATATTTGGTTAATGCGATAAACTGCCAGTTAATGGCTGATTTTTATTGACAATTAGAAATCAATAATTTGACATTTTGAGTAATTCATAATTTTAAAAGGATCACAGGCGGATTTATGTGTTAATGATAATGAGGCGTTTACCTGAACTATGCCTTGCCATCAACTTTCACACAAATTCACTTTTATTATGTTTTGTATAAAATGATAAATGCCTAAACATCCTGTTTAGTGCTTCTAGTCCAATACAAAAATCTTCTCCTGGAAAGCTGCTCTCTCAATTGTGTCGCTTCACTAAGATAATGAAGAAAGATAAAAGATAAAAGGAAAAAGATAAAAGGAAGACCTTCACTGAAAGACTGCATGTATACATGTCCGCAAAATCACGCGGCAAACACAAATTCAGTTTTGTTGAAAAACCGCCGGATGGTCCGCTGGCAGCTTATGCCACATGCGGTCAGCGACGACAACCACGATGGCAAAAGCAACGATCAGAATACTGCCTGCAGTTGTTACCGGGATTATCCCCATCAGAGGATTCATGGAGTTCATGGAGGCATGAAAAACAGCAACAGGCCAGATGTTTCCGTTTGTCCGAATGAAGATCCACGAGAAAAGTATGGTAATAAATGGATACAGACCAATCCTCATAAGCAGATAACCGCCATTTTGATATTGTATGATATCGTTGGGGATATGCCAGATAACCATGAAGAGCCACAGGATAAGAGCGGTGATCAGTGGGCTGTATCTTGCCTGTAGCCTTAGCTGGGCAAAACCGCGCCATCCAGACTCCTCATTCAGCCCTCCCGAGAAAAGAAGAACAGAAAAGAAGGTGATGATGACGTTTAACAATAAATGATCTGCCTGGTTTACCTGTGGTAACAGCGCATTGTCATTCCATAAATTTGTTATTATCATACCTGCAACTGACAGTACGGGGAAGGTAAACAGTGCAATGAGGTAATAAATGATATGACCTCCGGGCTTTATCAGTGTCTTAAGCATTTTGCGAACACCCTCAGAACCAGAGTATGCTTTTGTAATAACCCAGACAGGGAGCAGCGATACAGGGAGTGATAAAATGACCAGTCCGGCAGTTGTGGCACCCGGCGGCGCGGTGGTTCTAAGATTGGCGATGTTTACAGTCATTGCAATGATCCATACCGGCAATGATATTGCTAACTTCCTTAGAAAGGGGACCCGCACCCGGTCGGAACGGATGGCCCGTGTAACGATTATAGCTGCAATTGCAGGACTATAAGTGCCAAAGGATGAGAGATAATAAATCAGGAGCTGACCAGGTGTGCTATCACGTGGTATAAAATAAATTGCAGTGAACAGCGTCAAAAAACTGATAGCAATAGCTACTATAAAAAAAGCTAATTCGGGACACTGTCTGATCCATCCCTGTACAGGCTTGTTCATAGCCTCGGGTTTTTGCTTTATTTATTGTACCAAAATTACGGTAAACAATTGAAAGCGACTGTGAAATATGACTTTTTCTTTCAGTTTTGCCCGGCTATTGTGATCAATATGAATGACAAGGGGCGAATTATTTTTCTCATCATTAAGTCTACGGCCATCACCTTATTAAAAGATCCGATAATTCTACTTAAGCTGAAAACGCAACTTATAAGATTCAGCAAATGATGAATTGTTAATAGGTGATTTCCATTCCATGATAGGTGGTTGGTTACTGTATATCGATTTTATATATGCATGGAGGTTGTAGTATTTATTCCTTTCCAGCTTTACCATGGTGAACCCCACATAATCATAATCCTGAGGAGTGAAGATGTCAATATCCGAAGTAATGCCACCTGTAATCTGCCGTGTGATTGTGCTGTTTGAATCTTCATCTGTAATGTCCACTATCAGGGGATTGCCAGGGGTAATATGGTAATCTGATGCTGCATCCCTGGTTATAAAAACCAGCAGATAGTTGAAGTCAGGATCAAAAACAATATCATCACTAACCTTGTCCAGGTTTCTGTTCACAAAAAATGATTCGCCGTTAAAAGTTATGCGTGAATACCCGTCACTATCAAACCATGAACCAATACGACTCAAAGGGCCAAGAGATTTCCCTGTTCTCAGATTGTAATATCTCAGTTGGTTATTATCATACAAACGAACTATATCAAAGGCTAATTCCTGACTGCTGGTCATACAGGTATCGAATTGCGGAGAGCCGGTTTTCTTAAAATCTCCTGAGTAAACAAACTGATACTTGTTGCCTTTCCTGGCTGTATATATTGCACCCAGGGTCCTGTCAGCAGGGCCCACTTCTTCAAGCCTGCTGAAGTTACATCCTGTTGAGTCTCCCCTGACAATATTGACAAGCCCGTATTTGTTGCCTCTCTTTACACGAAGTATGGCATTATTTGCACGTGCATATGCGTCAAATGGCTCAACTGCATCATATTTGAAAGCAAGACATGGCTTCTTGTTCCTTAATACACCCCAGCGATTGTTTTTGTTTACTATCATCATGGTGTCGTTGAGATATTTAATTGCAGGATAAGCCGGAGGAGTAATCTCTTTGCGTGTGGTACTGTAGAGCCCCTGCAAACCGGATTTTTTATCATAAGTTGTCACGACCAACTCATTCCTGTCATTCGTGTTTGAAGTACTGTAGCTAATGCTGTCGTATGCTACAGGCACAACGATCCGGCCATCCAGGCTGATGACTCCCATTTTGTTATTTTTCCCGACATAAACATATTTTGTGTCAGTCATTGTTTCAGCCATAGTTGCCATGTCATAGCCGGCAAAGCTGTACAGAATTTTATCTTTTGTCAGGATATCAAATCTGTGGTCGTATTCACCTATGTACTGATCATTGGTATATTTGATGAACCGGGTGTATTTGGGATCAACAAGTGCTCCGGTGGTGGCGTTGTAATAACCAGTCAGACCACCGCTTTTTAAAACAAAAACACTGGAACCGCTGAAAAAATATCCTGAAGAACTTCCTATTTCATCATATTTTGGAGCAAGGATTTCCGACATATTGCCGGTGTTATACAAACCCCACCTGCCGTTCTTCTTTAACATGAAAAGGTATTGATCTTCTTTGCCCCATTCAAAATATGATAGAAGCTTATAGCCTTCAAAGGTACCTTTGTCTTCCCATGTCTTTGAAAAAATGCGACCCGGAGCATCTCCCTCATTTACCGGAGTTTTATCGAACACAAAACAATAATCGCCCCAGATGGAGACGTCCCAGAGAGAAATGTTACCGGTATTGATTATCCTTATATTTTCGTCAAACAAAGCCATTTTGTAACCGCTCACCGGGCCTGAGCTCTTAAAGAATCCGCCGCTAAAACTTCCGGCTTTTATCTCTCCGATTTTGGTGACTTCTTTGCCTAACGAGTCCAGGATTGTACGTTCTACCTGTGAGCCTTTTTTTACTTCTGTTACCAGAAAATAGTTCTTCCTGTTTTGTTCTATGTACTGGTACCTGGGCTTTATTATTATCTTACCCTGCTCATTTTTCACTCCGTTAAGCTCGTTCTCTGTGAAAATGCTGTATTTCTGGCTAAAAACATTTAGAGAATTAAACAACAGCAGCATTACTGCAAACTTTCTCAAAATCATAATTTTAAAAACACATTATATTAAATAAATCAGGTTTCAATCTCAAATTGTGCAAGGGACCATGCTGTTGTACTTTTGAGAATTGTTTAGTTATATCAAAGATAATAATTAATATTTTCCTTGTTAGCTTATTCAACCACAGAGTCAGCTTTTCAATGAAAATTACCGGGATGTTTGTGACATTTAAACAATATGATTTCTGAATTAGTTTTGGTTCAGCAACGCAGTCTGTTTCATGCAAAACACATGAATTTAGAAGTCTTTTCTGTCTTTGTTTGAAACTCTTATCCGGTTCAGGCTTAGCAGATCAGCTTAATTGCTGAAGGCCAAAACGCTTCCTCTGTCAGAAAGACTGCGGGTAAGAGTGTAAAAGAGAAGAGATAAAAGAAAATCTCGTTAAACTTCTTGACATCAAACCAGTTGATTTCATAACTTTGAAAGTGACAGGTCGCAATACCAGAGTCTGATTTTTCTATAAATATACAGGAATGTGGAGCATATCCTCAGTCTGTTAAATCATTGGATTAAGAAACAAAAAATCATTATGACCACTCTATCAGCATCCAGGTACAACAATGATGGGAAAAACAAATATGCATTTGTTGATTTCCCTTCGGCAAAGATCTATAAAGCCACTACCGGCAACAGTTGGTATAATCATCTGATTTTTGGTGATTACGTTAAGATACTTGATGATAATATCGTTGACGGACGGGTATACGTCAGGAGCCGCAACAATAACGGGTGGATAAAAGCCTCAGAGCTCAGAAAAGACAGGATACTTGAAGTTAACTTCATTGACATAGGCGTTGGTGATGGCTGTCATGTGGTAACTCCTGATGACAAACATTTAATAATTGACGCGGGGAAAACTGATAACATGATCCGTTATCTGACATGGCGGTTTAACCTTAAGAATACCAAGACACCGCGAAAAGCTTTTCCGATGGACATTGTTATCAGTCACTCCGACTCAGATCACTACCTGGGTTTCTCTCATGTTTTTAAGGAAAAAAATCTGCAGGTAGGCAAGGTCTATCATAATGGTCTGGTAGAGCGACCCGGGAAAGACAGCCTGGGAGCGGTGGCAGGTGATTACATCACAGGTATAGTAAATGATACGGCTGAGATGAAGGGAATTATCCTTAATCCTGACAACATAAAGGGGGATGGATCGGTTTATTGCAAAACGCTGAACGAGTCTCTTAAAAACAATCCAGAGATTGTTTTTAAGGCCCTGTCAACAGACGACGGATATGTTTCCGGCTATGAACAGTCAAATAAAATTGACAACAGGGAATTTTCCATAAAGGTTCTTGCCCCAATCAGAACTGATATAAATGGTACAAAGGGACTGAAAACAATAAAAAACCTGGGCAAGGATAAGAACGGGCATTCAGTGATTTTGAAAATTCAATATGGAAACGCAAAAATTCTTTTAGGTGGTGATGTAAACGAAGAGTTCGGGAAAATCATCCATGAATATTACAGCAGTAATAACAACCTTGATGATTTAAGAGTTGATGTTGCAAAAGCATGTCATCATGGGAGCAATCATTTCGATTACAAGTTTGTGGAGTCGATAAATGCCGCAGGTACGGTTATTTCTTCAGGTGATGACGAGAGTTATTCGCATCCCAGGCCTGATGCCATCGGCACCTTTGGCAAATGTGGTTACGGAGCCAAGCCCCTTATCTTTTCAACTGAGCTGGCCCGCTCAAATAAGGAGATAACAAAGAACGTATTGCTTACCCTCTCCGAGAAGATGGATGAGATAAAAACTCTGAAAACTGAACTAAAGTCTGCTACTGACGAGACGGCAAAAGGAAAATGCCAGGCACAGATAGACAAGCTGGAAAAGGAGACAAACTCCTTCCTCACAAAATATGGCATGATAAACCTCCGGACTGATGGTGAAAAGATGATTATCGCCCAGAAACTGGAGAGGCCTTCCAAGGACGGCAAATGGGATATCCATGAGCTGGTCTATTCGCCAGTTACAAAACGATTTGAGCTGGAAGAAAAAGTGTGAGTGTGGGAGCGGGGAAACAGAACGAGAGTGAGAGCGAATGCGATTACTCTCGGCCTGACATAGCAAAAAAAAAGCCCTGCTAAATGCAAGGCTCTGTGGTTGCTCCGTCAGGGCTCGAACCTGAACTCTTCTGATCCAGAGTCAGACGTGTTGCCAATTACACTACGGAGCAGTGTTGAGGCTGCAAATATAATAATTTTTTTATACCACTATTTTACAGCCTG